>Ga0116226_10000685_pt1 | contig 28928 bp, 27 predicted proteins | sample S1TSphfallax_FD_89692 | JGI IMG/M metagenome (GOLD analysis project Ga0116226, IMG submission 89692) | Host-associated microbial communities from peat moss isolated from Minnesota, USA - S1T2_Fa - Sphagnum fallax MG | ecosystem: Host-associated > Plants > Peat moss > Unclassified | place: USA...
CGGCGACGAGCGCTATCCCGAAGTCGATGATGCGCACGTCGCTGTCCTGCGTGAGCATGATGTTCGAGGGCTTGATGTCGCGATGGATCACCCCGCGCGAGTGCGCATAGGCCAGCGCCTTCGCGCACTTGTAGACGATCTCGACCACATCGTCGATGCGCAACAGATTGTCGGGCTTACAGTAGGACGCGAGCGTGCGCGCGCCATGCACGTGCTCGGTGACGATGTAACAGCAGCCGTTGTCCTCGCCCGCGTCGTAAATCGGCAGGATATGCGGATGCTGCAGCATGCCCACCATGTGCGCTTCCGAGAGGAACATCTTGCGCGAGATCCGCGCGCGGCTCTCGTCCGCCGCCGGGTCCATGTTGTAGACCTTGATCGCGACGTCCCGGCCGTAATAGGGGTCGTGCGAGAGATAGACCACGCCGGTGCTGCCGCGACCGACCTCGTTGACGATCACGTACTTGCCGACGCGCTCGGGGATCTTCCTTCGCTTCGTAGCCGCTACGGGTTGGGTGCGGGTCAGGCTCGCCATCGTCGTGTTCTGGGGTTTCCCCGGGTGCCGGACGGCCAGCATACGAGGCGGTCGCAATGCGCGACTGTGATGGGACTCCCGGATACCCGCCGGCTGCCCCTCGAGCCGGCCATTAGCTGAAGTGTTCGTACCCGGAATGCGAGAATTGCATCACATGAGCCGCGCGCCGCAGCTGCAACCCCTCCCCAGCCGTCAGCCGCCCGATCGCACTGCAGTCGATGACACTGCGCCGGGCATGCTCCGTGAACGCCTCGAGCCTTGCCGCGGGGACACTGAAGACGAGTTCGTAATCGTCGCCGCCGGTGAGCGCCAGGCGTTCGGCCGCGTCGCGGCCCGCGCGCCCGAGCAGCGCCGCGGAGAGCGGCAAGCGCTCGAGATCGATCTCTGCCCCACAGCCACTCGCGGCGGCGAGCTTGGCGAGATCGCCCGCGAGTCCGTCCGAAATGTCCTGGGCAGCGCTCGCCCAGCCGACGAGCGCCTCGCCCCAAGCGACCCGCGGCGTCGGATAAAGAAACCGCTCCCGAAGCTGCCGTTCGGCGTCGGTCGCCTCGGGCCCTGCGGGCGCCTCTCGTCCGATCTCGAGCGCGAGCCCAAAGGCCGCATCTCCCGGCGTACCCGTCACGAACACCACGTCACCCGCGCGCCCCCCCGAGCGCAACAGCGCCCGCTTCGGCGCGGCGAAGCCTAACAGCTGTACCGTGACGGAAAGCGGACCGGCGGTGGTGTCGCCGCCGACGAGCGCCACCCCGTGAGCACGTGCCAGCGCGCCAAAGCCCGCGGCGAACTCGCCGAGCCAGGCCGGCTCGGCTTCAGGCAGCGTGAGCGCGAGCAGCGCCCAGGCCGGACTCGCCCCCATCGCAGCGAGGTCGCTCAGATTCACGGCAAGCGCGCGATGGCCGATCGACGCGGCCGGCGACCCGGGCGGGAAATGCCGTCCCTCGACCAGGGTATCGATCGCGGCCACGAGCCGCATTCCCGCGGGGCAAGCGAGCACTGCCGCATCGTCCCCGACCCCGAGATCCACGTCGTCCCGACGGACCCCGAGGTCACGGAAGAAGCGATCGATGAGCGCGAATTCTCCGAGCGGCATCGCGCGGCTCCGGGTTTTCTCTGCGGCCCTAGCGCTCGAGCGTGCGCAGCGCGCGCGCGCCCCGATCGAGCACCGCATTCACGAACTTGTGGCCGTCGGTCGCGCCGAAGCGGCGCGCGAGTGCAATGCCTTCGCTCACGACCACCCGGTAGGGCAGGTCGGGGCGGGCGCGCAGCTCATAGGTACCGATGAGGAGCACCGCATGCTCGATCGGATCGAGTTCCGAAGGCTTTCGGTCCAACCACGCGGCGAGTTCGAGATCGAGCGCCTCGTGGCCCCGCACCACCTCGCCCACGAGTTCCGCGAAGTAGTCACCGTCCGCCTTCGGCATATCCTCGGCATCGGCGAATTCGAGCAGCAGATCCTGCCACGGACACTCGTTCAGCTGCCAACGATACAGCGCCTGCACCGCGAGTTTGCGCGACATGCTGCGCCGGCTGGAGCTTCGCTGCGGCGCGCCGCGCGCGCTCGAGCCACCCTCGGGGGGGGCGGAACTCATCACGCCTCGATGGCGGAGAACAGCGACACCATCTCGAGCGCCGTCTCGAGAGCCTCGCCACCCTTGTTGCCGGCGCGGACGGCCGCGCGTTCGATCGCCTGATCGACGGTGTCCACGGTGAGCACGCCGAAAATGACCGGTACGCCCGACTCGACGCTGAGTTGCATGAGCCCGCGCGCGCATTCGCCCGCTACGAACTCGAAATGCGGTGTGCCACCCCGAATCACCGCACCCAGCGCGACGATCGCATCGTAGCGACCCACCGAGATCAGCTTGCGAGCGACTGCCGGCAATTCGAAGGCGCCAGGAACGCGCACCACGTCGAGCTTCTCCAGGACGCCGCCCCGGGCCACCCAGGCCGCTTGCGCGCCCTCGAGCAGGCTCGACACGATGAAATCATTGAAGCGTGCGGCGGCAATCGCGATGCGCGCGCCCGCCGCGGTGGGCGAGCCTTCGACGAGACGGGCGGAACTCAAGGAGACTCACTCGCGTAGCCCACGATCTCGAGACCAAACGCTGCAATACCTTGCAGCTGCTTGGGGGCCGAAAGCACCTGCATGCGGGTAATGCCGAGGTCCTTCAGGATCTGGGCGCCCACGCCATAGGTGCGCAGCACTCCGCGCGCTTCGGCGCCCTGCCGGAACGGGCTCGGACGATGGCCGGCGGCCTGCACCGCATCGACGAGATCGCGCGGCGTCTCCCCCTCCCGCAGCACCACCACCACGCCATTACCCGCCTGGGCGATGCGCCGCATGGCGGCCCGCAAAGTCCAGGGACGTGCCGTGTCGTCGATCACGCCGAGCAAGTCGCGCAGCGTATCCGTCACGTGTACCCGCACCAGCGGCGCGTCGGCGTCCGCCAGATTTCCGTGCACGAGGGCGAGGTGCACATCGCGTTTGACATGATCCTCGTAGGCGTAGATCCGGAACTCGCCGAACTCGGTGTGAACGCTGCGTTCGGCGATCCGCTCGACCGAGCGCTCCATCTTCAGGCGATAGCGGATGAGATCGGCAATCGTGCCGATCCGAAGTCCATGCCGGCGTGCGAAGGCCTCGAGCTCAGGCCGCCGGGCCATGGTGCCGTCATCGTTCATGATCTCGACGATCACCGCGGCGGCCTCGCGACCGGCGAGTCGGGTGAGATCGCAACCGGCTTCCGTATGACCGGCACGAGTGAGCACGCCGCCCGGCTGGGCCATGATGGGGAAGATATGTCCCGGCTGGCGCAGATCCTCCGGCCGCGTGCCCGGCCGCACCGCCGTGCGCACGGTGTGCGCGCGATCGTAGGCCGAGATGCCGGTAGTCACGCCCTCCGCCGCCTCGATCGACAGCGTGAAATTCGTACGCCGCTCGCGATCGGTATCGCTCACCATGAGCGGCAGGCGCAGCTGCCGGCAGCGGTCTTGGGTGAGCGTCAGACAGATGAGCCCGCGCCCATAGCGCGCCATGAAGTTGATGTCTTCCGGGCGTACAGCGTCGGCGGCCATGATCAAATCACCCTCGTTCTCGCGGTCCTCGTCGTCCATGATGACGACCATGCGGCCGGCGGCGATGTCGGCGAGGATGTCCTCGACGCTGTCGAGGTTGCCGAGGGGCTGGGTCTGCGCGTTCATCCGGTCACGCTAGCACGCCCGGCCGCAAATCTCACGACGGGGCCTGAGGATCAGACGCAAGTCCGGCCCGAAGGCACGCTGGTCGTGAAATTCGAAGCGCCGCGCCGCGGCGATGCTCTGCGGCTCCGCGAGCTCGAGCAGCGGACGCGCGGCACTCCCGAGCACGAGCGGCGCGAGATACACGAACCACTCATCGACGAGGCCGCTGTCGAGCCAAGCGCCCGCGAGCCGCGGCCCCGCTTCGATCCACAGCTCGTTCACCTCGAGGCTCGCGAGCCGTTCGATCACGGCGCCGAGGTCGAGCCCCCGCGCTCCGCGGGCGACGCGCTCGATGCGCGCTCCGCGCTCCTGCAGCCGGGCGACGGTCGCCTCCGCTGGCGCTGCATCGCTCGCGGCAAGCAGCAAGGTTTCCCCCGGCTCGCGCAGCAGCCGCGCGTCCGTCGGCGTGCGCAGGCTCGAATCGAGGACCACCCGTAGCGGCTGACGGCGCGGCTCCGCACCGACCCGCACGTTGAGCGCCGGATCATCCGCGAGCACGGTGCCGCTGCCCGTGAGAATGCAGGAACTGCGCGCCCGCCAGGACTGCACGTCGGAGCGGGCCGCCTCGCCCGTGATCCAACGGCTCGCCCCACTCGCGAGCGCCACCCGTCCATCCACGCTCATCGCCTGTTTGAGACGCACCCAGGGTCGCCCCTGCCGGAGCCGCTGCAGGAAGCCGGGATTCTGGGCCTCGCCCTCGGGCCGCAGCAGCCCCGCCTCGACCACGATGCCGGCCGCCGCGAGCCGCGCAGCACCCTGACCGTTGACCTTGGGATTCGGGTCGGGCACCGCGTACACCACGCGCGCGACGCCGGCCGCGACCAGCGCATCGGCACAGGGTGGGGTGCGGCCGAAATGAGCGCAGGGCTCGAGCGTCACGTACGCGGTCGCGCCGGCGGCCTGATCGCCCGCCGCGCGCAGCGCCAGTACTTCCGCGTGCGGGGTCCCCGCCCGCTCATGCCAGCCTTCGCCGACCGTCCGACCCTCGCGGGTGAGGACGCAGCCGACGCGCGGATTGGGGTCGGTGGTCGCCAGCCCTAACTCCGCGAGTTCGAGCGCCCGCCGCATCGCGGCCTCGTCCGCCGCACTCCACCGCGTCGCCGGTGCCGCCACCGCCGGCGCGCTCACTTGCGCCCTCGGACGGCGTGCGGGCCCGTGGTGGGGGGACCGGCCGTCGGCGCGTCGAGCGCGGCCGGCAGCAGCGGTAGCTGGCCGCGATTCGCCTCACGGCGGCGCCGGTTACCGAGCCGCTCGACCTCCTCGCGAAACGCTTCCGCATCCTGGAAGCTGCGATACACGGAAGCGAAGCGCACATAAGCCACCTCGTCGAGATGGCGCAGCTCCTCCATCACGAGCTCGCCCACCAGCCGCGAGGCGACTTCGCGCTCTCCCAGGCTGCGCAGCTTGTGATCGATGCGACTCACCGCCTCCTCCACCGCTTCCTGCGGCACAGGACGCTTCTCGAGTGCCTTGGCCATCCCTGAGCGAAGCTTTTGCTCGTCAAACGGCTCGCGAGTCGCGTCGCTCTTCACGACCAGCGGCATGACGAGTTCCGCCGCTTCGAAGGTGGTGAAGCGCTCCGCGCAGGCGAGACACTCGCGCCGCCGCCGAATCTGCCGGCCCTCTCCCGCGAGCCGCGAATCGATGACTTTCGTCTCGACGTGGCCGCAGAACGGGCAATACACGCTCTCTCCCTAGGGCCCGTAGACCGGAAAGCGTCGACACAGGGCGACCACCGACTCGCGGATGCGCGCGATCGCCGCTTCGGAGCCGCCGGAATCCAGTACCTCCGCAATGAAGTCCGCGACCTCGACGACCTCGCGCTCTTTGAAGCCGCGGGTGGTGGAGGCAGGCGTCCCGATGCGCAGACCGCTCGTGATCGCGGGCGGCCGCGGATCGTTCGGCACCGCGTTCTTGTTCACGGTGATGTGGGCCCGGCCGAGCGCCGCGTCAGCGTCCTTCCCCGTGATCTGCTTATCCGACAGATCGATCAGGAACAGGTGGTTATCCGTACCGCCGGAGACGATCCGGTAGCCCCGCGCCGCGAGCCGCGCGCACATCGCGCGCGCATTCGCGATCACCTGGCGCTGGTAGTCGACGAACTCCGGCTGCAGCGCCTCGAGGAAGGCCACCGCTTTGGCCGCGATCACGTGCATCAGCGGCCCGCCCTGAGTACCCGGGAACACGAGCGAGTTGAGCTTCTTCGTGATCTCGTCATTGGCACGCGCCAGGATGAGGCCGCCGCGCGGCCCGCGCAGCGTCTTGTGGGTGGTGGTGGTGACGACGTCGGCGAACGGCACCGGGTTCGGATAGACGCCAGCGGCGACCAGCCCCGCCACATGCGCCATGTCGACGATCAGGTAGGCACCGACGCGATCGGCGATCTGCCGGAACCGCGCCCAATCGACGACCCGCGAATACGCCGAGAAGCCCGCGATGAGGAGTTTCGGCCGGTGACTCTCCGCGAGCGCAGCGACCTGGTCATAGTCGATCTCGCCGGTATCGGCTCGCACGCCGTACTGCGCGGCGTTGAAAATCTTGCCCGAGAAATTCACCTTGGCGCCGTGCGTGAGATGGCCGCCATGATCGAGGCTCATGCCGAGAATCGCGTCCCCCGGCTTGGCGAGCGCCAGGAATACCGCGGCATTGGCCTGCGAACCGGCATGCGGCTGGACGTTCGCGTAGGCCGCACCGAACAGACGCTTGGCGCGCTCGATCGCGAGCGTCTCGGCGATGTCGACATATTCACAGCCGCCGTAGTAGCGCTTACCCGGATACCCCTCGGCGTACTTATTGGTAAGCACCGACCCCTGAGCCTCGAGCACGCGCGGACTCGCGTAATTCTCGGAGGCAATGAGCTCGATGTGGTCTTCCTGGCGCTGGCGCTCGCTTTCGAGCGCCGCATGCAGCTCCGGGTCGAAGCCGTCGATCATCATCGTCGTACGAAACATCCTGGCGCCTCTGCAAGGCCGATTAGGGGAAGGCCGATTAGGGAGCCGGACATTGTACCCGATCGAGCGCTTTACTCGATCAGGCTCTCGACGACGCCGGTCCAGGCCTCAGCGAGATTGCCACGGTGGTAGCCCCCACCCCCGGTAGCGAGCAGGCGACCATGCCCCAGCCGCTCGGCGAGCGCTTTGAGATCGCGCGCCGCCGTGCGGTGCACCCGCGCCGAGAACCGCAGATGGGTGATCGGATCCCCAGCGATGCTGTCGGCACCACACTGGAGCAGGATGAACTCGGGCTCGAAGGCCTCGAGGTGCGCGATCACTGCCGGCCAGGCCTCGGCGAAGGCCGCATCGTCCGCACCGGGCGGCAGCGGAATATTGAGTTTGGTGCCCGCGGCCGAACCGCGCCCGGTCTCATGGGCCGCGCCGGTGCCGGGGTAAAGGTACTTACCGTCTTCGTGCAGATCGGCGAACACCACCGCCGGATCGTCCTCGAAGGCGTAGAACACTCCATCGCCGTGGTGCGCGTCGATATCTACGTAGGCGACGCGCGCGAGTCCGTGGCGGCGCTTGAGGATCTCGATCGCCACGCCACAGTCGTTCAACACGCAGAATCCCGCCGCACCGGTGCGGCTGGCATGGTGCAGTCCCGCGATCGGCACGAAACCACGGCGTACCTGACCGCTCATGATGAGGTCGGTCGCGAGCAATGTCGCACCGACCACGTCGGCCGCCGCCTCATAGACGCCGCGGAATGCCGGCGTGTCCCCACCGTCGAGGTAGCCCTGGCCGCTCACCGAACGCTCCCGCAACAGATCGAGGTAGCGCGCGCTATGGAAGCTGAGGAGCTCCTCGCGCGAGGCCTCACGGGTGGGCATGATCCGGACCCGTCGGTCGAGACCGCGCGCCTCGAATTCCCGATAAAAAGCCGCATGCCGATCGGTGCCGAAGGGATGCCCCTCGCCAAACCCGTAGCGCGCCAGGCGCTCGCCGGCGACGACCAGGGTATCGAGGTGGCTACCCGCTCCACTGCTCACCGTATGCCGCCTCCACCCCGTGCGAACCTTCCCGAGCCTAGCACAGCGCGGAATCCGCCTTGCCGCGGGGATCGCCAGCCCCGCGGCTCTTCGCCCATAATGTCCGCATGGCGCAGTACATTTTTACGATGAACCGGGTCTCCCGGGTGGTTCCCCCCAAGCGCACCATCCTGCGCGACATCTCGTTGAGCTTCTTTCCGGGCGCGAAGATCGGCGTGCTCGGCCTGAACGGCTCGGGAAAATCGACGCTGCTACGGATCATGGCGGGCCTCGACACGAATATCGAAGGCGAGGCCCGGCCCCAGGCGGGTATCCGCGTCGGCTACCTGCCACAGGAGCCCGAACTCGATCCGACCAAGGACGTGCGCAGCATCGTCATGGAGGGCGTGGGGGGCACCTTCGGTCTGGTGCAGCGCTTCAACGCGATCAGCGATGCCTTCGCCGAACCGATGGACGACGAGGCGATGAACCGCCTGCTCGAGGAGCAGGCCAAACTCCAGGATCAGATCGATGCCGCCGGCGGCTGGGAGCTGGAACGCAAGCTCGAGATCGCCGCCGATGCGCTGCGGCTCCCCGCCTGGGACGCGATCATCGGCAAACTCTCGGGCGGCGAGAAGCGGCGCGTGGCGCTCTGCCGGCTGTTGCTCTCGGCTCCGGACATGCTGCTGCTCGACGAGCCGACCAATCATCTCGACGCAGAGTCGATCGGCTGGCTCGAGAAGTATCTCGAGGCCTACCCGAGCACCGTGATTGCGGTGACCCACGACCGCTACTTCCTCGACAACGTCGCCGAGTGGATTCTCGAACTCGATCGCGGCCACGGCATCCCCTGGCAGGGTAACTACTCGTCCTGGCTCGACCAGAAAGAGAAGCGCCTCAAACTCGAGCAGCGGGAACAGGATTCGTTGCGCAAGATGCTCGAGCGCGAACTCGAGTGGGTGCGCCAGAACCCGAAGGCCCGGCAGTCGAAGAGCAAGGCGCGCATGCAGCGCTACGAAGAACTCGCCTCGCGTGAGTTCCAGGAGCGTAACGAGACCAACGAGATCTACATCCCGCCGGGCGAGCGGCTCGGCGACCTCGTGATCGAGGCGCAAGGGCTGCGCAAGGCCTATGGCGAGCGGCTTCTGATCGACAACCTGTCGTTCAACCTGCCGAAGGGCGGCATCGTCGGCATCGTGGGCCCGAACGGCGCCGGCAAGACGACGCTGTTCCGGATGCTGACCGGCGCCGAGAAGCCCGACGCCGGCGAGATCCGCATCGGACCGAGCGTCAAACTCGCCTACGTCGACCAGTCGCGCCAGTCGCTCGACGACAAGAAGACCGTCTGGGCCGAGATTTCGGGCGGACTCGACATGATCCGCGTCGGCAACTACGAAACACCGTCCCGTGGCTATGTCGGCCGCTTCAACTTCAAGGGCACCCAACAGCAACAAGTCATCGGCGATCTGTCGGGCGGCGAGCGTAATCGCGTGCACCTCGCCAAGGTGCTGCGCTCGGGGGGCAACGTGCTGCTGCTCGACGAGCCGACCAACGACCTCGACGTCGAGACGCTGCGTGCGCTCGAGGAGGCGCTGCTCGCGTTCCCCGGCTGCGCGGTGGTGATCTCGCACGATCGCTGGTTCCTCGACCGGGTTGCCACCCATATCCTCGCCTTCGAGGGCAACTCGGAAGTGGTTTGGTTCGAGGGTAACTTCCAGGACTACATGGAAGACCTGAAGCGCCGCAAGGGCGAGGATGCGGCGCAGCCGCATCGCATCCGCTACAAACCTCTCACCCGCTGAACGCCGTCACCGACCCAGGAGCGAAACATGGAGTACTCACTGACGCAACGCGGCCGCGCCCTGATGGACTTCGAAGTCTCGGCACGCCGCACTGCCAATCGGCTGCAGACGCGGGCCGAGGTTGAACTCGCCGAGCAAGGCATCACCGCCGAGACGCTCCCCGCGGACATGGACGAGCGGCATGAGTTCATCGACTCGAAGCTCGCCGACTCGCCGGTCTATGCCGCGCGCGGACTGCTCGGTGAATGATGCGCCCGCAATCACGGACTCGCCGCCATGGAAGCGTTCGCGGACATCCGCGACGCCGTGGTGCCGAAGCTCGAGGCGCTCAGCCGCCAGGGACCGACGACCCTCACGGTCCCGGAGAACTTCACGCCGCCTAAGTACTTCTCGCGCACCTGGTTCCACCGTACTCATGGCGGCTGGGATGCGGGTCCCTACCAGGGCTTCGTGCATTCCGAAATGGTGCGCAAGCGCTACACGAGTTTCGTGTTCCCGGGCGACCAGGCCGCCGACCGCCGTAAAACCGCCGAGCAGGCGCCCCGGCGCGACTACCGGCGGATCCTCGAGATCGGTACCGCCTCGGGGCTCTACACCGAGGCGCTGAGTCAGGTATTCCCCGGCGCCGAAATTACGGGCATCGATCCGTCGCTGCGGATGCTGGAGGAGGCGCAGCGCGTCGCGAACGAACGCGGCCTCAAGTGGAACCTGTATCTAGGCGTCGGCGAGGATACCGGTTTCGCGGCGCAGTCCTTCGATCTCGTGACCGCCTCCACCGTGCATCACGAACTTCCGCCCGGCATCATCCGCGCGATGTTCGCCGAGGCCTTCCGGCTCCTCGAGCCGGGCGGAGATGTGCTCATGGCCGACGTACCGCGCTACTTCGACCTGAGCCGCATCGAGTCCTGGCGCTTCGACTGGGTCGCCAAGTACCACGGTGAGCCGTTCTGGCGGCCGAGCGCGAGCATGGATATGGAGAAGGCGATGCGCGAGGCGGGTTTCGTCGAGGTTGCCGCCTATCCGTTAGGCGCGAAGCTCGGGACCTATGTGTTCCGCGGTCATAAACCCGGGGTTACGCCCCCGTGATCGGTGCCGCGCCTGGGCGCCTGCTCTCCGATCCGCCCGCGCGGCAGATCCTGAAGCCCGACCAGCTCGATGATCTCGGCCAGGCCGTGCTCGCGCTCACGCGCGAACTGTGGCTCGTCACCGATCGTCTGGCCGTGATGGAGAAGGTGCTCGAGCGGCGTGGGCTTGCCCTCTCGGCCGAGATCGATGCCTTCGTCCCGGACCTCGAGTTCAGCGCCGAGCTCGAGCGGCGGCGCGAGCGGCTGATCGAGGTGGTGCTCGAAGCGCTGCGGGTGAGCCGTCCCGCGCCCCCTGGTTCCTGAAAATCGGCCGGGCGGACCGAAGCGCATGTCCGTAACGATCGACTCGACGAGCCGTTTTCACCACGAACAGGGCGCGAGTCTCGCGCTGACCTGCCCCCATTGTCAGGTGTATTCGCATATCTCGCTGCTCGCCTCGCCACGTTTCGAGGACCTGGTCGCGCACAAGCCGCGCTACGTCGGGGTCGTGTATGGCTGCGATGCCTGCCACGCGCCGGTGTTCCTGCGCTACCCGGCGCGCGTCTATGGCGCGGCCCGTATCGAATTGTCGCCGCAGTACGCCGAAGTCGAGCGCGCGCGCGAGAAATTCACCTTCACCTACCTACCGGAGGAGATCGAAACGCTGCTGCGCGAGGCGCTCGTCTGTTATACCGCCGATGCGGTCAACGCCTTCGCCTCGATGTGCCGTCGAGTCGCGCAAGCGACGTTTGCCGACCTGGGCGAGGGCGGCAAACTCAGATTATTCGACCAGCTGAACGAAGTGCGCGAGATGGCTTCGATCGACGATGAGACCTTCCTGGTCGTCAAACGCGTCATCTTCGGCAACGATGCGGACCTGCGCCCGGCGCCGCCCCTGCTCGACGCCTACCAAGCCGGCGTCCTGCTCGAAACTCTGAAAGACCTGCTGCACCAGGCCTATGTACGCAAGGGAAGACTGCAGCAAGCCATGATGGTGCGACGGTTCTTCTCCGCGGAAGCCGAGGACAAGGTCACGCCCTTCCCCAAATCAGGCTGATAGCGTCATCCCAACCAGCGGCGGGCATTGCGGAATAGCCGCAGCCAGCCACTCGCCTCCCCCGAGTCGTCCGGATGCCAGGAGTTCTGTACCGAGCGGAACGAGCGTTCGGGGTGCGGCATGGTGATCGTCACCCGGCCATCGGCATTACTGAGCGCGGCGATCCCGAACGGCGATCCGTTGGGATTGGCGGGATAGCGCTTCGCGACGCCGCCCTCCGGCGCGAGATAGCGGACCGCGACGAGCCCGCTCGTCGCGCAGCGCTCGGCCTCGAGCGCGGAGTGAAACTCCGCCCGCCCCTCGCCATGGGATACCGCGACCGGCAGCACGGCGCCCGCCATCCCGGCGAACAACACCGACGGCGACTCCAGAATCTCGACCAGGGCCAGACGGGCTTCGAACTGCTCGCTACGGTTACGCACGAAGCGCGGCCAAAGATCCGTGCCCGGAATGAGATCCTTCAGCGCCGCGAACATCTGACAGCCGTTGCAGACCCCGAGCGCAAAGTGATCGCGGTTCTCGAAGAAAGCGCGGAACTCATCGCGCGTCCGCGAATGGAACAGGATCGACTTCGCCCAGCCCTCGCCCGCGCCCAGCACGTCGCCATACGAGAATCCGCCACAGGCAATAAGCCCCTGGAACTCGGTGAGCCGGCGGGTGCCGCCGAGTAGGTCACTCATATGCACGTCGTGGGCTTCGAAGCCGGCGCGCTCGAAGGCGGCCGCCATTTCAATCTGGCTGTTGACGCCCTGCTCGCGGAGCACTGCAAGCCGCGGCCGGGCGCCGCGGCCGATGAAGGGCGCCGCAACGTCATCGGCCGCGTCGTACGGAATCGCTACCCGCAATCCCGGATCGCCCACATCGAGCAGGCTCGCGAGTTCTTCGTCCGCACACTGCGGATCGTCGCGCAGTCGGCGCATCCGCCACGAGGTCTCCGACCAGGCCCGCCGCAAGTCCACCCACGACTCATCGAGAAGGAGCTCGCCGGCCTCGGCGACCTCCCCGCCCACGAGGCCGCGTCGGATCCGAATCTGAAGCTCCCGCGTCGGCGCCCCGAGCCCCGTCACGCACTCGCTCCCGAGACCGGCCGCGGCGAGCAACGCCTCGACGCGCGGCAGCGCCGCGGCGGGAACCTGCAGCACCGCGCCCAGCTCCTCGGCGAACAGCTGCGCAAGAGGAACGCCGCGCTCAGCGGGGAGCGTGACGTCGAGTCCGCAGTGCCCTGCAAAGGCCATCTCGACCAGCGTCGCGAACAGGCCGCCGTCGGAGCGATCATGATAGGCGTGCAGGAGATTTTCAGAACGCAACGCCCGCAGACCGGCGGCCAACGCGAGCAGCCGCTGCGGCAGATCGAGATCGGGCGGCGTACATCCAAGCTCGCCGTACACCTGTGCCAGCACCGAGCCGCCGAGGCGCTGCTGCCCCGCCCCGAGATCGATCAGGATGAGACGAGTCGGCCCGAGGTCGAGCCGAAGTTCCGGCGTGAGCGTCGAGCGGACGTCGGCGACGGGCGCGAACGCGGACACCACCAGCGACACCGGTGACACCACCCGCTGGCTCACTCCGGCCGCGTCCTGCCATTCGGTGCGCATCGACAGCGAGTCCTTACCGACGGGAATGGCGATTCCAAGCGCGGGACACAGGTCCTCCGCCACGGCCCGCACCGTCGCGTAGAGCGCCGCGTCCTCGCCCGGTTCACCGCAGGCCGCCATCCAATTGGCCGACAACCGGACGCTTGCGAACGAGGCAATATCGGCCGCCAGCAGATTGGTCAGCGCCTCGCCCACCGCGAGCCGGCCCGAGGCGGGAGCATCGAGCACCGCCACCGGAATGCGTTCGCCCACCGCCATCGCTTCACCGGCGACGCCCACATAGTCAGCGAGCGTCACCCCGACGTCGGCGACCGGTACCTGCCAGGGTCCAACCATCTGGTCCCGACTGACGAGGCCGCCGACGCTTCGATCGCCGATGGTGATGAGAAACGTCTTGTCGGCGACCGCCGGAAAACGCAGCACCCGGTATGCCGCCTCTCGAAGTTCGATGCGATCGAGGGCAAACGGGCGGCGCGGCGGCGCGACCGTGCGCACGTCCCGGGTCATGCGCGGCGGCTTGCCGAGCAGCATGCCGAGATCGAGGTCCACCGGAAGATTGCCGAACCGGCGGTCCTCGACGCGCAGCTGGCCGCTGCCATCGATCTCCCCGATCACCGCGAACGGGCAGCGCTCGCGGCGTGCGATAGCCTCGAACTCCGCTACGCGATCGGCGGCGAGCAAGAGGATGTAACGCTCCTGGGCCTCGTTACACCAGATCTCCATCGGCGACATACCGGGCTCGTCGTTCGGCACCTCCCGCAGCTCGATGCGGGCGCCGCGATTGCTGTGCGCCACGGCCTCGGGAACGGCGTTGGACAGGCCGCCCGCGCCGACGTCGTGGATGAGTACGATCGGATTGTCGGCGCCGAGCGCCGTGCAGCGATCGATCACCTCTTGAGCCCGACGCTGCAGTTCGGGATTACCGCGCTGCACCGAGGCGAAGTCGAGTTCAGCGCTGCTCGCGCCACTACCTACCGAGGAGGCCGCGCCGCCGCCGAGCCCGATGAGGAGCGCCGGACCGCCGAGCACCACGATCTGCGCGCCGATCGGCACCTCGCCCTTCTGCGCCTGGGAGCGGCGCAAATTGCCGAGCCCCCCGGCGAGCATGATCGGCTTGTGAAAGCCGCGCGAGCGGCCCGCCGACTCGCCCGGCACCGTCGCCTCGAAACTGCGAAAGAAACCGACGATGTTGGGTCGGCCGAACTCGTTATTGAACGCGGCGGCCCCGAGCGGCCCTTCGAGCATGATCTCGAGCGCCGAGGCGATACGCGCCGGCCGCCCGATGCCCGTTTCCCACGGCTGGGGGAATTCGGGAATCGAGAGGTGCGAGACCGCGAATCCCACCAGACCCGCCTTCGGCTTGGCGCCGACCCCCGTCGCGCCCTCGTCGCGGATCTCGCCGCCGGACCCCGTTGCGGCACCGGGGAAGGGCGAGATCGCCGTCGGATGATTATGAGTCTCGACTTTGATGAGGATATCGATCGGCTCGCGACTCGCGCGGTAGATGCCGCTCGCCGGATCCGGAAAGAAACGATCGCCGACGCTGCCTTCGATCACCGCCGCGTTATCGCGATAGGCCGAGAGGATCCCCTGCGGATGGCAGGCATAGGTGTGACGAATCATCGCGAAAAGCGATCGGCTCTGCCGAACGCCGTCGATCACGAACTCGGCATTGAAGATCTTGTGCCGGCAGTGCTCCGAGTTCGCCTGGGCGAACATCATGAGCTCCACATCGGTGGGATCGCGGCCGAGCGCGCCAAACGCCTCGAGCAGATATTCCATTTCGTCGGCGGCGAGCGCGAGTCCGAGTTCGCGGTTCGCGCGCTCGAGATCGGCGCGCCCGCCGGCGAGCGAGATCGGGCGCAGCGGGCGAGGTTCGGCCTGGGTGAAGAGCACCGCGGCGTCCTCGAGGGCATAGAGCGGGGCTTCCACCATGCGATCGAGAAGCAACGGCGCGAGCGCGGTCAGGCGGGCTCGCGGCAGCGGCGCCGCCGTCACGCGATAGTCGATCCCGCGCTCGATGCGCCGCACCGCGTCGAGCCCGCAGACCTGCGCGATATCGGTCGCCTTGCTGGACCAAGGGGACAGCGTCCCCGGTCGCGGCACCACCAGGATCCGCCCCGCCTCGGCGGCTGGCGCCACGACGGACGCCGTCGACTCCGCCGCGCGCGGTCCATAAGTGAGGAGCCGCGCCAGCACCTCGCGTTCGCGCCCATCGAGGGGTCGACGCAGGTCGACGAAATGCACGAAGCGCGCTTCCAGCGACTCGATCCCGGCATCGACGGCCCGCAGTCGAGCGAGCAGTTTCGCGATCCGGAACGCCGAAAGCGCCGGCGTACCCGGCAGGACGTCCATCAACCGCTACTTCCGCGGACCCGCATCGCCCGGCGGACTGAAAGCGCCGGGCAGTGGAAACGGGGTCACCGCCCCGCCTTCGAAGGCCACGATCTTGGCCGTACCCTGCTTCTTGACCTCGTCGATGCGCACCACCGAGTGCAACGGCAAGTAGGTGCGCTTCACGTCCGCGAACTCGGCTTTGATGCGCTCCTCCGCCGGATCCAGTACGACGCTCGAGCGCGCGCCAAATACGAGCTCCTCGACCTCGACAAAGCCGTAGATGGACCCGTGACTGACCTTGCGCGCGTAGATCTCGTAAATCTTGCCCTGATTCACGAACATGACCTTGAAAATGTGACTGGATGCCATGGACGCCCGAGAGCCATTGGTTAACGTGCAGACATTATAAGGCCCGGTGCGCCCCAACATGTGGGGGAGCGCCCCGTGAGCTGCAACGACTGACACTGCAGGAACCGGGGAACGCGCTCCTGCGAGGTAATGAGGCACATGGCGCTCAGACTGCGCGTCGTGAGTGATCAGCGCCGCGCTCTCGGAGAGCGGGCGTCGATCGTCGTGGGCGTCGGTGGCACCAGCATCGGCCGCTCGGCCGACAACGACTGGGTACTGCCGGACCCGCATCGCTACATCTCCGGACGCCACGCCCGAATCCATTTCCGCGAGGGCAGCTATTACCTCGAGGACACCAGCACCAACGGAATCTTCCTCAACGATTCGGAGCTGCCGCTGTCGCGTCAGGGGCTCTATTCGCTGCGCAACGGTGACCTGCTGCGGTTCGGCGATTACCAAATCGTGGCCACCCTGGCGGGCAGCGAGCCGCTGCCAGAGCCTCTCGACGAGCCGGCGACCTCAACCCCCACCCCGACCCCCACCCCGACCCCGCTGCCCGATCCGGCCGAGAGCGTGATCGTCAATAAAGTCGAGCCCCTCGACGGCACCGGACGCTTGCAGCACACCGACCTGGGCGCCTCGCTCAATCTGCAGGCCCTCATCGATACTTCCCCGAGCGATCAGTTCCGGGCGGTGAACGCCTTTGGCAACGCGGTTCCGGCGATCAGCGGCGACCCGGAGGCCGTGGCACGACGGGTAGCGAGGTTGGCGCGGGCGGTGAATCGCACCCGCGGTCCCGGCGGCAGTCCCACCCCCGCGTTCTACGATGTCCAGACCGGGTTGAATGCTTTCTGTCGAGGGGCGGGTATCGATGCGACCCACCTGCCCGCGGATGCGCAGACGCGCATGCTGCATCTCGCCGGACAGCTGTTTCGCGAATCGCTGGTGGGGCTGCGCGATCTTCACCGCTATCACCAGGAATTTCGCAATCGTCTGCGGGTCGAGGTACCGGGCGAGGACGACCCCACCCGCCCTTCGCTCAACCGCGACGGCGTGGAGGAACTCGCCGAGGGCCTGCTGCGCAGTCATGACTCCCGACGCGTCGATGCCGTGCAATGGCTACGGGCCGCGTTCGAAGCCGCCAAGACCCATGACAACGCCACCAGCGCGGCGACTCAGGCGGCGTTCACCGAGTTTATCCTGCGTCTGGAGCCCGGCGACCTCGAGACGCGCTTCGCGCGCGGCGCCAAACGCGGCCAACGCGTGCCCGACCAAGCCGATTATTGGGCTCTCTATGGAGAGTTCTATCGCAATCTTTGCGAGATGCCGCCAGACGGGCTGCCGCATGTGTTCGTCGAGGCCTTCGCGCGGGCGTACCTGCAGCTGATGCTCGCGGAGGCGGAGGTCTAAGTCTTAGGAGTGGCGGAGAGGGTGGGATGACTCGGCGCTTTGCGCCTCGCCCCTTCGGGGCCGCCCTTCGGGCGTTATCCCCTTCGCCACTCATCCCTTGGGTCGATTCGGAACGACCAATTTGTCGTCGCGGTCATTGGCGGAGAGGGTGGGATTCGAACCCACGTGCCGGAATTACCCGACCATCCGATTTCGAGTCGGCGCCGTTATGACCACTTCGGTACCTCTCCGGGATCGCAGCCCGAAACACCAAAAGTCATTTAAAACAATGACTTGAACTCCAGCCCAGGAACCCGGGACCGTGCAGGCGTCTCACTTCTACGAAGCTTGGTATTCTAGCCGAATCAGCTTTCAGTGTTGAGGTGCCCGATGCGGGGATTCCCGCCCTCTGTTCTGCGCGGTGCGCTCGCCGTACTGCTACCGCTCTGCCTCACGCAGTGCGCGCGGCAGCCGTCTGCGCTCGAGACGATCCGTGCTCGCGGTGAGCTTCGGGTCGCTACCCTCAATTCGCCCGCTTCATGGTACGAGGGTAGCCACGGGCCGCAAGGTCTCGAGTACGAACTCGCGACGCAGTTCGCAACTCGCCTCGGCGTACGGCTGGTCGTACACCCGGTCGCCAATGAAGCGGCCCTGGTCGAGGAGCTGCGCAGCCATCGCGCGGACTTGGTCGCCGCCCATCTCGCCTATGGGCCCCGCTGGATCGATACCGCGATGCCGGCCCGACCCTATGATCAGATCGCCCAGGTGGTGGTCTATGAGCGCGGCCACGTGCGTCCCCAGGACGTCGCCGGCCTCGTCGGTCACAGTATCGCGGTGGCCGCGGCCAGCCCGCAGGCCCAGATCCTGGCCCAACTCAAGGCCTCGAGCTCCCCGGATCTACGGTGGTCGGAGATCGCTGCGTCCGATCCCGCCCATCCGGCGGATCCCGCCGCGCTGGTGGCAGCGGGACGGACGGAATTGACGGTCATGGACGTGACCGAGTTCGGCGTTGCCCGTCAGCTCCACCCGGAGCTCGCCGCCGCCTTCGAACTCAACGAGCGCCGGCCCGCCCAATGGCTCGTACCGCGGGCGGCGGACGATCTCGCCCATGCCGTGGACGCATTTTTCGCGGACCTCGATTCGACCCACGACCTCCAGGAGATCCTGGCGCGGGCAAGCGGCCACACCCAGCACTTCCACTTTGAGGCGGCCAGCGCCCTGATCGCGAACATTGCCGACCGTTTGCCTGGGTTACAGGAATTATTTGAGACCGCCTCCGCGAGCACCGGTGTCGACTGGCGGCTGCTCGCCGCGATCGGCTATCAGGAGTCACAGTGGAATCCGGCCGCGACCTCGCCGAACGGCGCCGAGGGCATCATGATGCTGATGCCGGACACGGCGGACGAACTCGGCGTCGCGCACCGCTACGATCCGCGCGAGAACATCATGGCCGGGGCACGCTATTTCACCCAGGTTCACGCGATGGTGCCGGATCGAATCCCGGAACCCGACCGGACCTGGCTCGCGCTCGCCGCTTATAACGTCGGGTTCGGGCATCTCGAGGACGCGCGCATCCTGACCCAGATGAACGGCGGCAACCCTGACCGTTGGGCCGACGTGCGGGAGCATCTGCCGCTGCTCGCGAACGAGTCGTGGTACCCGCTGGCCAAGCGCGGCTATGCGCGCGGCTGGGAGCCGGTCCAGTTCGTCGAGCGCATTCAGGGATTCTTGAACGTCCTCGAATGGCGCAGCTCGAGCCCGCCGACCGAGACGACCCGTCGGCCGCACGGGCCGCTGCGCACCGCGGCACGCAGCCTCGGTGATCGAAGCTAGGCCACGAGCCCGGGCGACCTGAGACTCAGCGGCGCGCGGCGAAAAACTCCGCGAGCAGCGCACCGCATTCGGTATCGAGGACGCCGCCGAACACGTCGACCCGATGGTTGAGCGCGGGTAGGTTGAATACGTCGAGGAGACTCCCGGCACCGCCGCGCTTCGGGTCGAACGCCCCGAACACCACTCGGCGCACCCGTGCATGCACGATCGCCGCCGCGCACATCACGCAGGGCTCGAGCGTCACGTACAACGTGGTGCCGGTGAGCCGATAGCTCCTCATCTCGCGTCCCGCGGCGCGCAGCGCCTCGATCTCGGCATGCGCGGTCGGATCGCAGCCGCCGATCGGACGATTCGCTCCCGAGGCGATCACCACTCCGTCGTGAACGAGTACCGCGCCGACCGGGACCTCGCCCTGCGCAGCCGCGTCGCGGGCATGAGCGAGCGCTAGCCGCATGAGGTCAGCGTCGTTCATCGGGAGCGGTCGAAGAGCCGATCTCCATCGAGTGGATCGAGCATGTGCAACGTCATCGCGAAGTTCCTGTCGGAGGAGTCAAATTACAGCTTGACCGCCCGGTTCCTCAAGCGCCGCCACGAACGCCGCGGCGGCATGGCTTCGCCGGCGCTCACGATGGGTGACGAGGGTAAAGGCGCGCTGGGTCAGTGGGAATTCGAGCGACTGGAGCTGCCCCGCCGCCACCCGCGGCGCGGCGGCGAGCTCCGAGAGAGCCGCGACGCCGGCGCCGCTCACGACCGCCGCGAGCACCGCCTCGTTCGAGGGAAGCTCGAGCAGGATGCGTAACTGCGCCGGGTCCAAACCCCGCGTCGCGAGGGCCAGTTCAAACTCAGAGCGAGTCCCCGAGCCCGACTCCCGCAGTATCCAGTCGAACGCCAGGAGGTCCCGGGGCGCCAACGACCGGCCGACCCCCGGATGATCAGGCGCAGCGTAGAGCAGCAGTCGATCGCCGCCGACGGCCACGCGCTGCAGCTCGGCGCCCGGTATCTCGCCTTCCACGAAGCCAAGTTCCGCACTGCCCTCGGCAATGGCCTGACCCACCTGGGCACTATTGCCGGCACGCAGTCCGAGCCGGATTCCGGGATAGGCCGCTGCAAACCGGGCCATACGCACTGGCAGCCAGTAGTTCGAGACCGTTTGGCTGGCGGCGATCGTCACCATCCCGCGCTTGAGGCCGGCGAGATCGTCGAGCGCAGCGATCGCGTTCGCCGCTCGTGCCAGCACCGCCTCGGCCTCCGGCAGAAACGCTCGACCGGCCACCGACAGCGCGAGCCCGCGGCCGACGCGATCGAACAACCGCACGCCGTGCCGCCGCTCGAGCGCGGCGACGGCCGCACTCGCGGCCGACTGCGTTATGTTCAAGGAGCGCGCGGCCTTCGTGAGATGTAGACGTCCCGCTACGGCGACGAAGATCCGCAGCTGTTCGAGGGTCATTGCCACTGATCATTTAAATAGATCATAAGATTCATAATAACTCGTTTGATTGATTAGTTGCCGCGGAGCAGGGTCCTACTCATGCACCGCCTTCCCGGTCTCCTGCTCTGCCTCGCGGTGAGCCTCGTAGCCGTCGCGCTTCAGACCTTTGAAGTTCATCTGTTCGGACGGGCCTGGCTCGAGGCGCTGGTGATTGCCATCGTGCTCGGCACGCTGCTCCGGACTGCCTGGACGCCGGGGCCGAGCTGGACTCCGGGCATCGGCTTCAGCGGTCGCTTCCTGCTCGAAGTGGGCGTGATGCTGCTCGGCGCCACCATTACCGCTCGAACGCTGCTCGCGGGCGGATTCGGTCTCTTTCTGGGGATCGGCGCGGTCGTGGCGGCGGCCATTGCCGTGAGTTACGGCGTGGCCCGGCTGCTCGGGCTGCCGCGACGCATGGCCACCCTCATCGCCTGCGGCAATTCGATCTGCGGCAATTCGGCGATCGCGGCGGTCGCGCCGGTGATCGGCGCCGACGGCGACGACGTCGCCACCTCGATCGCCTTCACTGCCGTCCTCGGCGTGGCGGTGGTCTTAGGGCTCCCCGCGCTCTCTGTGACGCTTGCCCTGAGCCCGCGCGCCTTCGGCGTGTTCGCCGGACTCACTGTCTATGCCGTACCGCAGGTGCTGGCCGCCACGGCACCGATCAGTTCCTACTCGGCCCAGGTGGGTACGCTCGTGAAGCTCATCCGGGTGCTGATGCTCGGCCCGGTGGTGCTGGTTCTGTCGCTCCTACGACGACGGCGCGACGCGACCCGCCGCCCCGGGGCGCTCGGCCATGTCTCGATCGCCCACCTCTTGCCGTGGTTCATCGTGGGCTTTCTACTCCTGATCGCCGCCCACTCCGCCGGTCTCATCCCGGAGGTCGCCGCAGCAGCCGCCGGTCGCATCGCGAGCGCCCTCACCCTCATCGCCATGGCCGCGCTCGGCCTCGGCGTCGACGTACGCGTCGTGGCCCGCGCGGGACCCCGCGTCATCGCGGTAGTTACCTTGTCGTTGGTCGCCCTCGGATGCATGGCGCTCGGCCTGATCCGTCTGCTCGGAATTGACTAGGAGCCTGTCTCCTAGGCGGTGACCCGCTCTCGATCCACGGCGGTGAACTCCGTCGCGAGATAACCGAACGCGACCAACGGCAACGCGAGGCCCAACCACGACGCCGCGGTCCAGCCGCCGCGGGAATAGAGCCACGCGCCGACGGCAGAGCCGAACGCACCGCCCAGGAAGAACGTCGCCATGAAGAGGCCGTTCAAGCGACTGCGCAGCTCCCCACCCAGCACGAACAGGGCGCGTTGTCCGAGAACGAGATTCGCGGTGCAGCCAAAGTCGAGCACGATCCCCGCCACCACGAGCAGCGCCAGCGAACCCGGCGCTCCGAAGCTGATGAGATGCGTCGAGAGGAACGCGACCGCCACCGCCATCATCGCGAGCGCACTGGCCGGTAACGTCCAGCCCCGATCGGCAATTCGACCCGCGACGGGTGCCGCCACCGCGCCGGCCGCGCCGGCAAATGCAAAGGCGGCGATTCCGGCCTGGCTGAGATTGAAGGCCGGCCCCGCGAGCACGAGCGGAATCGTCGTCCAGAACACGCTGAACGCGGCGAACAAGCAAGCCTGATAGAGCGCCCGCCGCCGCAGGACCGGCACGGTCCGGACGAGGTCCCACATGGAGGCCACCAGCGCCCGGTAGTCCATCCCGGCTTCCGGCACGCGACGCGGCAGCGCCATGCGCAACACGCCCCCGAGCACGATCATGAGAATCGCCGAAATCACGTACACCGCATGCCAGCCGAACAGATGCGTCACGAGGCTCGCCGCGGGCCGGGCGAGCATGATCCCGAGCATGAGCCCGCTCATGACATTGCCGACTACGCGCCCGCGGATCTCGACCGGGGACAAATGCGCGGCATAGGGAACGAGCACCTGGACCCCCACCGCACCGATACCGATCAAGAACGAGGCGGCGAGAAAAACACTCGCATCCCGTGCCACCGCCGCGAGCATCAAGGCGAGGATGCAGACGCCAAGTAGCGAGAGCACCAGCCGGCGATTCTCGACGAGATCCCCGATGGGCACGAGGAACAGCAATCCTAGCCCGTAGCCGATCTGAGTCACGGTCACGATGAGGCCCGCCTCGGCCGGCGGCAGCCCCAGATCGACGCTGATGGGACCGACGAGCGGCTGCGAGTAATAGACGTTGGCCGCGATCAGGCCGCAGGCCAGCGCGAGGAGAAGGGCGAGCCAGCCGGGAAGCGTCAGGGAATGGGATGAACTCATGACTTGATGTCCCTACCTGGGTCGTTCGTTGACTGAAGTGGCCACGGACTTTAATTGCGGCCGCGTCACGGAGCGACGCCCGTCTCTTGATCGAGCGCGTTCAGAAACGCGTCCGCCTCGGCGACGATCGCGGCCTGGCGCGCCTCTGACCATTTGGCAAGCGTCCGGTACGGCATCGCCATGCGCGGATTACCCGATAGCTTTTCCTTCTGCCGGATCAGAAACGCCCAATAGAGATAGTTGAACGGACAGGCGTCCGCACCCGTCTTCTTCTTCACGTCGTAGGCGCAGCCCACGCAGTAGTCAGACATTCGCTCGATATAAGCACCCGAGGCGGCGTACGGCTTGGAGGCCATGCGGCCACCGTCGGCGAACACCGCCATGCCTAGGGTGTTCGGCATTTCCACCCACTCGTACGCATCCGCATAGACGGCGAGGTACCAGCGATCGATCTCTCGAGGCGCGATCCCAGCCAGCAGCGCAAAGTTACCCGTCACCATCAAGCGCTGGATGTGATGAGAGTAGGCATGTCGCGAGGTGCTGGAGATCGCCTCCCCCAGACAGCGGAGGTCCGTGTCGCCCGTCCAGTAGAACGAAGGCAGCGAGCGGGTCGCCTGCAACGCGTTCTGACTCGCGTAGTCGGGCATGAGGCTCCAGTACACACCGCGCACATACTCCCGCCAACCGAGGATCTGGCGCACGAAGCCCTCGACGGCGTTCAACGGTGCAGCGCCGGACTTCCAGGCCGCTTCCGCTGCCTGGCACACCTCACGCGCCGTTAGTAGTCCGACATTCAGCGCCGGCGACAGCAGCGAATGGAACAGGAACGGAGCCCCCGCTTTCATGGCGTCCTGGTAGTCGCCGAACTGCGGCAAGGCTTGCGCGATGAAGTCCTCGAGGGCTTGCAGCGCCTCGGCGCGCGACACCGGCCACCCGAACTCGGCGAGCTCGCCAAAGTGATCCGGGAAGCGCCGCTCGACGAGCGCCATCACCGCCTGCGTCGTCGCATCGGGCGCGAATCGCCGTCTCTCGGGCAGATCGGTTCGCGGGGGCAGCCGCTTGCGATTGTCGGCGTCGTAGTTCCATTCGCCGCCCGCGGGCTCCTTGCCGTCCATCAGGATGCCGTGCTCACGCCGCATCTCGCGGTAGAAAAACTCCATCCGCCAGCTCCGACGCCCACGGGCCCAGTCCCCAAACCGGGTGCGGGTTGCGAAGAAACGTCCATCGACCCGCATCTCGGTCGCTATGCCGGTGAGCGAGGCCCAGCTTCCCACTTCCCCGTAGACGCGCCATTCGGAGGGTTCCGTCACCACGATGCGCCCCGGGCGATGTCGCGTGACCGCGCGTTTCACCTCGGTGGTGAAGCTACCGGCATTTTCCGGCGCATCGAGCTCCACATAGTCGACCGTCACGCCGCGAAGGCGGAGCTCCGCCGCGAAGTGTCGCATCGCCGAGAGAACTAACACCAGCTTCTGCTTATGGTGGGGAACGTACGTGGTTTCCTCGGCAACCTCCATCATGAGCACGACATCGCGCTCGAGATCGAGTTCAGCGAGCGAGCTGATCCCGTGCGAGAGCTGGTCACCGAGCAGGACTCGAAGCACGGTCACGATGCCGGTTCCGTCCGCCCGGCGATGCCGGAGGGCCCGGTCCGGCGACATCGTTCCGAGCAATACTTGACGGACTCCCAATCGCGCGCCCACTTCTTGCGCCACGCGAAAGGTCGCGCGCATACCGCGCAGAGCTTCGTCGGAAGATTCGCCTTACGGCGTGCTGGGGACCCGGGTTCAGCCAACTTGCACCGACAGCATCGATATTGAACCGCCATCGACGCCCTCGACCGGAAAATCTAATCGCTCGAAGTTCCCCGCAAGCATGAGTGCCTTTGCCGCGTCTTCGAAACGCATCGCCCAGTCGTACGGATCGCGCTGCTCCCGACCCCAGGCAGCGGGGGATCGCCCGGCGCCGGGTACTGCACCCGGACCGAGAAAGATCGCCGGTAGCGAATGATCCTTCATCTCAGTCATTTCTCACGATAGCGCAAAGCTTCGACTAACAAGGCAAACGCCGGTGACGACTGTCGCCGACTGGGATAGTAAAGGTGATACCCCGACCAGCGCGGAGACCACTCCTGTAGAACCCACACGAGCTGCCCCTTGGCAACATACGGTCGCGCCAGGTCCTCCGGGACATACGCGAGGCCGAAGCCATCGAGAGCCGCGTCCCGCACTTGAAAGATATTGTTGAAGATGAGCTGTCCATCCACGCGCACCTTGAGTTCACGCTTGTTGCGTTCGAATTCCCAGGCCCATATCCCCCCGTGAGTAGTCAGACGCAAGTTGATGCACGAGTGGGCAAGAAGATCCTGCGGTGTCTGGGGAGTCGGATGCTTGGCGAAATAGGCTTTCGTACCGACCACGGCAAAGCGGATGTCGGGACCAATCCTCACCGACACCATATCCTTGGCCACGTGCTCGCCGAGCCGCACGCCGGCGTCGAAGCGCTGCGCGGCGATATCGATGAGACCACCATCCAGACTGATCTCGACTTTCACATCGGGATACTTCGAGAGAACCCTGGAAATCTTCGGCCACAAAAGCGTCACGGCGGAATGATCGCCGGCGGTGATCCGAATCGTGCCGGCGGGCGTTTGGCGTAGCGCATTCAGCGCGGCAAGTTCCGCCTCGACCTCCTCGAAGCGTGGCCCCACGGTGCGCAGCAGCCGCTCACCGGCTTCGGTCGGCGACACGCTGCGTGTCGTACGCGTCAGCAATCTAATGCCAAGGCGTTCCTCGAGCCCACGCAGCGAGTGACTTAAAGCAGACGGCGAGACGCCCAACTGCGCGGCGGCCTTGGTAAAGCTGCGACTGCGCGCGACCGTCAGGAACGCCTGAAGGTCATTGAAGTTCTCACGTGGCATTCCTGAATACCGCTCATAAGTTCATTCCTATTCTGCCCCCTAATCAGTGGCCTGCACACCCCGTAGAGTGCAGCAATCGGGAACCAAACCCGGGCGGGGGGACTTGAAGTGATGGCACCCGGCCAGCAACCCCTCGTCAGTCAGGTAAATATTATGCGCGCCACCGTCATGCATGCCGCCTTCGACGTACGAATCGAAAACGTCCCGGACGCCAGCCTCGTGCTGCCCACCGATGCCGTGATTCGGGTGATCCGAGCCTGTATCTGCGGCAGCGATCTGTGGCCGTATCAGTCCATGTCGCCTTCCGATCAAGGTCAGCGCATGGGGCACGAGGCCATCGGCGTGGTGGAGGAGATCGGCGCCGAGGTACGCACGCTGCGGCGCGGCGATGTGGTCGTCATGCCGTTCGCGATATCGGACGGTAGCTGCGTCTTTTGTCACGAAGGCCTCCCGACGGCCTGCGTTCACGTCGGGTTCTTCGGCAATCGGGGCAATGACGGCGCACAGGCGGAAGCGATTCGGATTCCGTACGCCGATGGGACGCTATATGCCCTCGACGTACGCGAAGATGATGCACTCATGCCGTCTCTCTTGACGCTCGCCGACGTCATGGGGACCGGCCACCACGCAGCCGTCGTTGCGAAGGTGGGCCCCGGTAAGACCGTTGCGGTCGTGGGTGACGGCGCCGTGGGTCTCTGTGGCGTCATTGCGGCGAAGCGGCTGGGTGCGGAACGCATCATTCTCCTCGGCCGGCATCCGGACCGCATCGCGCTCGGGCGCGAGTTCGGCGCCACCGAGGTCGTCAGTAGCCGCGGCGAGGAGGCGATCGAGCAGGTGCGGGGGCTGACGGGCGGCTACGGTGCCCATGCCGTTCTGGAATGCGTGGGTCACGGCGCGGCCATGGAAACGGCGATTGCGATCACACGCCCGGGCGGAGCCGTCGGCCGAGTCGGCGTGCCGCAGGATGCGGCCATGCCCGGCTCCCAGACCGCCTTCTTTCACAACGTGACGGTAGGCGGCGGTCCCGCGCCGGTTCGGGCCTATATCCGCGAACTCCTTCCCGACATTCTGGAAGGGCGCATCGAGCCGGGTCGTGTCTTCGACCGGACGGTCGACCTCAATGGAGTCCCGGCGGGCTACCGCGACATGAACGATCGCCAGTCACTGAAGGTCATGGTTAGACCGTAATGCTGGCCGGTTGCACGGCCCCCAGGGTTGCACAACCCCCAGAATTCAAAAGGAGTAAAACAATTGGAACTCAAGCGTGCCGGGTCCGTGCCCTCGCAGCGCGGGCCGGAACAATATTTCACCGGTGTGGTCCGGATCGATCCGCTCCACAGCGCAGCCTCCCCCGCCCGGGTGTCGTGTGGCGCGGTCACCTTTGAGCCGGGCGCTCGCAGTGCCTGGCACACTCATCCCCTGGGTCAAATTCTGCTGGTCACCGCTGGCTGTGGTTGGACGCAGTGCGAAGGTGAACCGATCGTGGAGATCAGAGCGGGCGATGTGATTTGGTGTCCGCCCGGACACAAACATTGGCATGGAGCCACGCCGACGACAGCAATGACCCACGTCGCGATCCAGGAAGCCTTGGATGGCGTCGCGGTCGTCTGGATGGACAAGGTCACCGACGCTGAATATCTCCTGGGACCTCAAGGCGGCTCCCATGTCTGAGCAACCCTCACCCGCCCGGCAGGCGTTCGGCGATATCGCGCCCGCACTCGCCAGCTATACCGACGTTGTGCTGTTCGGAGGCCGGTGACGCGCAGCCACCCCGGCGCTGACGAGGTTTAACAGGCTGTTGAAAATCCGATTTTCAACAGCCTGATTTCGGTGCAGGGACGCACCGACAAAATCAATGACCGACTAGGTCATTGATTTTGCGAGGCGCGCAAAAGTCGCGCCTTTTGCGCGCCGAGGGTGAAAAAGGTCAGGACGACCTTTTTCACCACCCTGTTAAACAGCGGATTCGTTGTCACGGTCTGCCTGACGCTGAGGCGGCCCGATCCCTCGCGGAAATTTTAGTCAGCGGCTTAAACCAATTGCCGCGCTCCCGGCACTTACTACTGGACAGCCTTGCAGCGTCCGCTGCGGGCCGTCGGGGAATGCTCGAAGCAACAATTAACGTTTTTCCGGGAGATCATTTATGACGTCCACACGACGATATCCGGCCGTATCGCTATTCGCGGCGCTGGCCACTCTGTCTCTCATCCAGACGGCGCGCGCCGACCGCGATGATTTTGCCTATCAACAAAAGAACTTGGTTTCCGACGGTGCCGTTACCGCTTCCAAGGTCGACCCTAATCTCAAAAACCCTTGGGGAATTGCCGCCGCGCCGGGTGGCGCCTTCTGGTTCTCTGACAATACCACTGGCCTCTCGACGCTTTATGACGGGCTCGGCGACGTCATTCCGCTAGTCGTGACCGTCCCGCCCCCGGCAGGCTCCGCGTCCAATGTGACGGCTTCGCCAACTGGGATCGTCTGGAACCCGAGCTCATCGAGTTTCCTGGTAGCGCCGCAACAGGCCGCCGCGTTCATCTTCGTGACGGAGGACGGTACTCTTTCGGCGTGGAATCCGGCCGTCAATCTGCACAACGCGGTGCTCGAAGTCGACAACTCCGAGGGCGGTAGCGGTGCGGTCTACAAGGGTCTGGCGCTCGCGACCAACGCGAAGGGCCTGTTTCTCTACGCGACCAACTTTCGTGCCGGGACCATCGATGTGTTCGACAGTTCGTTTCACCCGGTGAAGCTGGCGGGCTCATTCTGTGATCCGGCAATTCCGCCAGGATATGCGCCCTTCGGGATCGCCTCGATTGACGGCAACTTGATCGTCACCTACGCGCTACAGGACTCCGCCCGTCACGACGACGTGAAGGGCCCCGGCCACGGCTTCGTCGATGTGTTCGATACTGAGGGAAACTTCATCCAGCGCCTCGCCTCGCGCGGCGCGCTCAACTCGCCGTGGGGAATCGCGCGCGCTCCGTGGGATTTCGGGCCCGCCAGCACACGGATTTTGATTGGCAATTTCGGCGACGGTCGGATCAACAGCTTCAGTTCAGAGGGTGAATTCCGCGGCGAGCTGCGCGCCCCG
>Ga0116226_10000686_pt1 | contig 28920 bp, 18 predicted proteins | sample S1TSphfallax_FD_89692 | JGI IMG/M metagenome (GOLD analysis project Ga0116226, IMG submission 89692) | Host-associated microbial communities from peat moss isolated from Minnesota, USA - S1T2_Fa - Sphagnum fallax MG | ecosystem: Host-associated > Plants > Peat moss > Unclassified | place: USA...
CTTCGCCTGGCGTCCGTCGGCCTGCAGAATCGGGTTCAGCAGGGTGAGGTCAAAACTGCCGGTGTCGTGGGCGGCGATCGCCCCCTGCGCGCGCAACGGCACCGTGCCGGCGGCAGAAAGATGTAGTTTCGGGCCCGCAGTGAAGCTGGCGTTCACGGTCGCCGCGCCACCTGAGAAACTTGCGTTGGCGGCAATGGTGGCGGGGGGCAGGCTGGCGGCGGGGCCGGAGCTGCCGCGCAGGCCGGTAGCACGCAGACGAAACGTTCCCGCCGGGGCAAGGGGCGACCCGGTGAGGTGGGCGTCGGCGGCCAGTGTGCCGGTTGCGTTCAGTGCGGGGGCGAAGGATTTTGCCAGGTCAGGCGTGACGTTTCTCAAATTGGCAGTGAGGTCGAGGGTGGGGCCGAACTGGCCGGCGATATCGAGGGTTGCTGCATTGAGGGCCAGGCGTAGCCGATCGACGGCGATACGATTGGCGAAATCGATTTTGGTGCTGCCTTGCAGGCGGAGCACAAGATCATTCCAGTCGGCGGTGAGGGATTGCAGAGTCGCCTGTCTTGTCTTGGCGTTGAGCGAGGCAGTGGTTTGGAACGCTGCCGGTGCGTCGTGAACATTTTGAAGGTTTGCCTGCGCGGCAAGGCGCAGGGCCGTCGCGCGCCCTTGCGCGGTGACCCGGGCGTTGCCGGTGATTTGTTCTGCGTCGATGCCGTTCAGGGTGAGGGTGGCGTCGAGGTCAGGGTCGGATTGAACGCCGGTGGCGCGGCCGGTGAGCGCCAGGGCTGCGATGCGGCGCGGGCCGGCGGCGAGGTTCCGGCCCTCCAGTTTTACGGCGGCGTCCGTTTCGCTGGTGGCGAGCGTGGCGTGCAGGCGGCCGCCTAAGGGTTGGCCGGCGAGGGCGGAGAAGTCGGCGAGGTTGCCGGCGGTGAGATCGAGTTTGCCGGCGGGGATGCCGCCTTTCGGCGTGCTGATGTCCGCGCGCAGTTTGACCGATTTCCAGTCGGCGTGGCTGACCACGGCGTGGATGGTGCCGGCCTCGTCGGTGCTGGCGGTGGCGGCGAGCGTTGCGGTGGCACCGGCCAGGAACAGGCGGGCTTTTATTTCGGCATTGGGGGCGGCGGGGATTTGCGCGGCGGCGAGCGTTACCGAAACCGGGCCCTTGCCGTATTTCGGCGCACCGGCAACGCCGTTGATTTCAGCAGTGATTTTCAGGTTTTGCGGCGAACCGCCGACCTGGCCGGCGGCGGTGATGGCGCCCTCGGCTTGCGGCGAGAACGCGCCGAGATTTGGCGCGCTGGCGGTGAACGTCGCATCGATGTTTTCCGCAGTGTCTGTTCCACGCGCAGAAACATGAAAGTTTCTCGCATCCACCGTGGCGCGCTGCACGTCGATTTCCCGGCCGTGCATGTTGGCCGCGATGTCGAGCCTGGTGTCGCCCAGCAGGCCAGGCGGCGGGGCGGCGCCGCCGTCGATCGTGATGGTGCCGGTTGCATTGATTTTCTTGTCCGCGCCGTTGATGGCGGCATTTGCAACGATGTCGGCGTGGCCATGAATGTCGGTGCCGGCAGCTTCCGACAGGGGGGCGAGCTCGGGCAGGACAGCGTGCAGTTGGGCGCTTATTGCGCCTGCGGTTTGGGCGGTGGCGGTCGCATTGAGCAAAGGATGAGTGAAACTAAGCGTGGCTGGGCGGCCGGGGGCGGTGAGATCGATGCTTGCCTGGAGATTGAACGGGGCCGCCGCGAAAAGGTCGGGCTTCTTGCCGGGGATGCGCAGGCCGGTGAGCAAAGCGTTCAAGCGCGCGCGGGTTTTGTTGCCGGATAGGTCGGCTTGCAGATTTTGCAGGCTCAGGCTGGCGGCCTGGAAATTCGCCACGGTGAGATGGCCGGTGGCGTCCGGGCCGGCGAACGGGCCGGTGATGTGCGCCGCGAGGTCGATATCTTGCCAGGACAGGTCGGTGCGCGGGCGCATGGCGGGGGCGGCGGCGATCACGTCCAGGGCGAGCGTTTTGGCGGGCAGGTCCATGCTGCCGGCGAGGGTGGCGTGCAGCGCGCCGATGGACGCGTTCAGGTGGGCCTGTTCGGCTGAATTTGGGCCGTCCAGGCTGGCGGTGACGGCGATCGGGCCGAGATCTTGCAGGCTTGCCAGGGAGGCGATGAGGCCGCCGGCAGGTTCCTGCAGCGACACATGCGCGGCGTCGGCGGCTGGCGTGATCTTGCCATCGACGTGATAGGTGCCGGGACTGTCGAGGCGGGTGATTGTAAGGCTGCCGGCGCCGTCGGCTAACGAATGGATATGCGCGCTGGCTTGCAGCGCGGCGGAGAAGGCGGTGCCGGCGACCTGGGCGGCGATGTCGGCGCGCGCGATGCGAAAGTCGCGGACATCGATGCTGACAGGCAGGTTGCTGGTGCCGGTTGATGATTTCGCCGGTGCGGACTTGGCGGCAATCGGCTGGCGCAGCACCGACAGGTGGCCGATCGATGCGGCGTCAATGCGGGCAGTCAGCGCCGCGAGGAAAGCGGGGGACCAGTCGAGTGCTACGTCGTCGGCGGCGAGCCACGGACCTTCGTTGTCGGCAATTTCCAGGTGTGCAAGACGCAACGAGGTTGGAAAGGTGCCGTGCAGGCCGGCGATGTGGACCATGCCGCCGGTCAGGGCCGAGGTTTCGCGTTCGATCAGGCGCTGTCCCGCTGCCAGGTTGCCGGCGACGATGATTACCAGTAGCAGAACGAGTGGTAGCGCAACGAAGATGCCGAAGACGCAGAGCGCGATCAAAAGCAAGAGTTTTTTGGTTCTTTTTTTCAAAAAAGAACTGCTTTGTTCTCCTGTCAAAACGCCTGCCCCAGCCCAAGATAAAGTTCAAAACGATCACCCCCCGGCGGCCGGTTCAGCGGCACGGCGACATCGATTCGGATCGGCCCGATCGGTGTATAGTATCGCAACCCCGTGCCGACGCCTTCGCGTAGGGTGCCCTGAAAAGGGCTGCTCTGTGCGCTCACCTGCGCGGCATCGGCGAAAATCGCGGTGCCGATCGGGCCCCAGACGCGCTGGCGGTATTCGATCGTGGCAGCGTCGATGGCGGCACCGCCCTCGGGGTTATCGTCGGGGAACAGCGGGCCGACGGACTGGTATTTGAAGCCGCGCACGCTGGACGATCCGCCGGCGTAAAAACGTTGGTCCGGTGGCAGATCGAACTGGCTGGCGCCCTCGGCCGCACCAACCAGGCCGCGCACCGCAAATACGCTGGCGCCGGGGCGGGTTGCGCCGAGATTGGCCAGGTCGAAATAGGTGCTGGCGGAGGCTTGCAGGATGGCGAAAGTGGCACTGGGGGCCGCGAGCGATGCCGTCGGCGTTGCGGAAACCGTGGCGCGGATGCCGTGGGTGGCATCGTCTAGAGGATTCTTCAGGCCTGTGCTGTCGTATTTGGCACTGAGCGGCAGGCCCATGAGCGTGTAGTCGCGGATCGTGCCTTCCTGGGTGATTTGTTCCTGTTCCAGGGTCGTGCCGATGCTGACGTTCCATTGCGGCGACAATTTGCGTGAGAAGGTGACGTTGGCGATTTCGGCGGTCTGGTCGTAGGCGTCCAGGTCCTGCTGCAAGGCCGTGATACTGATTTGCAGATTCTGATCGCGGCGCCAGAAATCGGGTTTCATCAGTGTGGCACTGGCATTGTAGCCGACGCCCGTGACCGCGGTGCCGCCGAGACCGGTGACGGAGGCGGCGAGCGTGAGTTGCTCGGCGTTGCCGAACAGGTTGCGGTGCGTCCAGGTGAGGCCGGCGCTGCCCCCGAGGTCGGTGGAATAGGCGATATTGAACGTGACGGCGTGGCGCGGGCGCTCGGCGAAGTCGAAGGTGAGCGGCAGAGTGCCGGCCTGGTTCAGTGCCCGGGCGGTGCGGACGACGACGCCGGAGAACACGCCGACGGCCAGCAAATTTTGGCGCGCGGCGTCGATGGCGCTCGGCTGGTAGAGGTCGCCGGCATGAATGAGCAGGCGGCGGCGGACGTAGGACGCGTTTACGTGTTGCAGTCCCTCCAGGGTAATCGGGCCGATATCGACGCGTGGGCCGGCGGTGACGTGGTAGGTGATATCGAGCGCATGGTCGGCGGGAATGTCGATCGCCTCGGGCGGCGGGACGGTGGCGAAGGCATAGCCGTCCTCTCGGAGTGCGGTGAGAACGGCGGCGCCCGCGCCCAGCACGGTCGCGGCGATGGCGGGTTCGCCGGCGCGCAAGGGGAAAGCGCGGACGCCGGAAGCGGGGATGGCACCGTCGAGGGACACGTGGCGCAAGTGGTACAGCGGGCCGGTGTCTATCTTGATGGCGACATGAACGGGCGGTTTGGCCGGGAGGGCGGCCAGCCGGTCCGGCAAGGCGGGGTCGTCGAGCGGCGCGCCATCGATGGTAATGGCGACATGTGACTGATAGTAACCGAAGCTTTCCAGCGCCGTGGTCGCGCGGGGGATGTCCTGGCGGGCGCGGGAGATCAGCGCGAAGGGGCCGGCGGGGGCGCGGGCACGCAGTGTTTCGAGTTGCAGGCTGCCGGAAAGGGCGGCGTCCAGTGCCTGGTTGCCGGTGCTGGGCAGGGACACGTCGTAGGCAATGACGTCCGCGGCTTGTGCCGATGCGCACATGACCAGGCAAACGGCTAAGGGTTTAAGAAGCAAAGGAAGAAAGCAGTTCTTTTTTGGAAAAAAGAACCAAAAAACTTTTGTTTGTTACGGGCAGCACCCGATTGGCTCTCTTGAAGCGTCCTCCGGACGCAATGAGGAAAAGCTTTTTGCTTCTTTTTTTCAAAAAAGAAGTGCTTCTTCTGTTGCTTGCCGATACAAGATGTAGCGCGCTGAAATCCCCGGATATGCGATGCGATCGACGCAATTCCGCAACCATCCGGGACATAGACCGATGCTGAAGTATTTTCGTGGAGCCGTGCTGGCGTTGGCGTTCCCCGCGGCCGCACAGGCGGCGCTGCCACCGGCCGGCACCAGCTACAGCCTGAAAATCACCACGTCCTTCGAGGCGCCGTTCACCGATTGTTGGTCTTTTTCGAGTAACGGACGATTCGTCTACAGCCCGAACCTGCATTATTTTCACTATCAGCTCGACGATCTCAACACCCAGGCCGGGAACTGGCAGGCAATCTGGCTCGGGCATGTCAGCCTTGCGTTCTCCGGGGTGACGAATGGGTCGAACATTAGTGGGAACGCCGTTGATTCGCTGGCGCGCACCTACAGCATCACCGGCACCGAGGTGGGAAGCTGTGCGCATGCGCCGAAGGTCCGGAACGGCTGGCCGACCGGCGCACTTGTTGGAAAGAGTTTTGTCGCTGAACGGTAATCCTACCTTCATTGTTTGGTCCGATTCCGACTGTTAGGTCGATGCCATGGAACACGTTCACACCAGTCTCCGCCGCACCACCGCCAACCGCGGCAATCTGCCACGGCTTGGCGGTGCGGCCGAAACGCCGACGGCCCAGCCACGGTTGCTGCGCCACGCGCGGGCCATTCGCCGGGTCGCCATGGTGCTGCTGTTCCTGCCGTTCGCCCTGACCATTCAGGCCGGGTTGCTGCTTTTGCCCGGGCGCGAGAAGGTGGCGTTCGCGGCATTCTTCTGGCGCACCATGGCGCGGATAATCGGGTTGCACGTGCGGGTGATCGGCACGCCCGCGGGGGCGCGCCGCCACGAATCGGCCCGTCCCGTCCTCTACGTGTGCAACCATTCGAGCTGGCTGGATATCCCGGCGATCGGCGGGCAGGTCGGCGGCCGCTTCGTCGCGAAGGACGATGTGGCCGGCTGGCCGGTGATCGGCCTGGTGGCCCGGCTGGGGCGCACCGTGTTCGTCAGCCGCAACCGTGGCAGCACGTTAAAGGAACGTGACGAAATGCAGGCCACTCTGGCCGCGGGCGACGACCTGTTCCTGTTTCCCGAAGGCACCAGCAGCGACGGCTCGCGGGTGCTGCCGTTTCGGAGTTCGTTTTTCGCCGCCGCATATGGGCGGTCGGTGCCGCTCGTGCAGCCGGTGTCGATCGTGTACGACCGGCTCGCGGGCTTGCCGGTTACCCATGCCAGCCGTGGCGTGTTCAGTTGGTATGGCGACATGACGCTTGCGCCGCACGTCTGGCAGGTGGCGCAGTGGCGCGGCAAGCGGGCGAGCCTGCTGTTCCATCCGCCGCTGGACCCGGCGTCGTTTCCCGACCGCAAGGCGCTGTCGCAGGCAACCTGGCAGGCGGTGGCGGACGGGGCGGCGGCGTTGCGGCAGAACCGGTCGGTGCAACCCGCGCGCGAGTCTGCTGAAATTGTGGCCATCGGGGCGCCCGATGTGGCTTTTGCTTGACATGCCATCGGGCGGGCGCGCTTGAATTGCGTCAGCCAATTCCGGTGTTTTGTGAGGCGCGGGCCCCTGCGCGATCCAGTTTTTGTGACGCCATCTGTTTTTGTGACAATCGTGGCAGAAGGTGACGGTTGACGTCGCCAGTTCGGATGCCCATGCGCTCCACCGCCGCCGGGAATACCGGCCAAGGGGCTGGAGCGACAAACGTGAATCCTGTTGAAACCAAGCGACTGCACGTCATCACCTGGGGCTGCCAGATGAACGTGTACGATAGCGCGCGCATGGAAGACGTGCTGGCGCCGCTAGGGTACACGGCCGCCGCCGCGCCGGACGACGCAGATATGGTTATTCTGAATACCTGCCATATCCGCGAAAAGGCGACCGAAAAGGTCTTTTCGGAGCTTGGGCGGCTGCGGGCGTTCAAGCGGGCGCGGGCGGCGGCGGGCAAGCGGACCATTTTGGCGGTGGCAGGATGCGTGGCGCAGGCGGAAGGCGCGGAAATCCTTGCGCGGGCGCCGTATGTCGACATCGTTCTGGGGCCGCAAACCTATCATCGGCTGCCCGAAATGGTGGCGCGCGCCAGCCGGGCCGCCGGCGCGGTGCTGGAGACGGATTTTCCCGCGGAGTCGAAATTCGATTTCCTGCCGGATCAGGTCGCGCCGCAAAATGCGCGTGGCGTCACCGCGTTTCTGTCCATTCAGGAAGGCTGCGACAAGTTCTGTTCGTTTTGCGTGGTGCCTTACACGCGGGGCGCGGAGGCGAGCCGGCCGGCTACGTCCGTGCTGGCCGAGGCGCGGCGGCTGGTGGAAGGTGGCGCGCGGGAAATCACCCTGCTTGGGCAGAACGTGAACGCGTATCACGGCGAGGGGCTGGATGGCTTTGCCTGGTCGCTGGCGCGGCTGCTATATGCGCTGGCGGAAATCCCCGGGCTGGCGCGGCTGCGTTACACGACCAGCCATCCGCGCGATATGGGCGACGATCTGATCGCGGCGCACGGCGAGATACCGGCACTGATGCCGTATTTGCACTTGCCAGTGCAGAGCGGGTCGGACCGGGTGCTGGCGGCGATGAACCGGCGGCATACGGCAGCGGATTTTATGCGCATCGTGGAAAGATTGCGGGCAGTGCGTGCGGATATTGCGCTGTCGTCGGATTTCATTGTCGGCCACCCAGGCGAAACGGATGCCGATTTCGCCGACACCATGCGGCTGGTGCGCGAGGTGCGGTTCGCGCAGGCCTACAGTTTCAAATATTCGCCACGGCCGGGCACGCCGGCGGCCGGTGCCGAGTTGCAGGTGGCGGAGGCCGAAAAGGACCGGCGGCTACAGGAACTGCAAGCGCAGTTGCGCGCGGATTCGTTGGCATTCAATCGCGGCTGCGTCGGTTTGATTACCGACGTGCTGATTACCGGGCCGGGACGCCGGCCGGGACAGATCGGCGGGCGTTCGCCCTGGCTGCAACCCGTGCACCTGGTCGGGCCCGAGACGTTGGTCGGCCAGGTCATTCCTGTGCGTCTCACACAGGCGCACCAAAATTCGTTGTCCGGAGACTTTTATCAGGAGAGAGCCTGCGCTTGACACATATCGCCAGCCAAACGGCCACGCGGGCCGCCCCCCACGTAGCCGGTTCCGGCAACGCCGTGACCTTGCAATTCAACGACAACGCCCTGATGCCGCAATTGCTCGGCGACCATGACCGGCATCTGGTACGGCTGGAACAGGGTTTTGGGGTGCGGCTTGCCTGCCGCGGCAACCGGGTGGCCATATCCGGGGCGGCCGCGTCGGTGCAGGCGGCACAGGCGGCGTTGACCGGGCTGTGGCAACGGCTGGAGCGGGGCGAAGGCGTGACCAGCGGTGATGTCGACGCGGTGATCCGGTTGCGCACGGCGGCCGACGAGGACCCGCGGCTGCCGCTGTCGGACCTGCCCGCGATCCGCACCAGGCGCGGGGCGGTCGGGCCGCGCAGCCCGGGACAACTCGCCTATATGGAAACGTTGCAGCGGGCGGAGATGGTGTTCGCGCTCGGGCCGGCGGGGACGGGCAAGACGTATCTGGCGGTGGCGCAAGCGGTGGCCATGCTGATGGCAGGGCGCGTGGAGCGCATTGTGCTATGCCGGCCGGCGGTGGAGGCGGGCGAGCGGCTTGGCTTCCTGCCGGGCGACCTGAAGGAAAAAATCGACCCGTATTTGCGGCCGCTGTACGACGCGCTGCATGACATGATGCCGGGCGAACAGGTGCTGCGCCGGCTCGGCAACGGCGAGATCGAAGTGGCGCCGCTGGCCTTCATGCGCGGCCGCACGCTGGCGCATGCGTTCGTTATCCTTGACGAGGCGCAGAACACCACCGAGGCGCAGATGAAGATGTTCCTTACCCGCATGGGCGAGGGCACGCGCATGGTGATTACCGGCGACCTGACGCAGATCGACCTGCCGCCGGGCGTACGCAGCGGGCTGCGGGACGCGGTGGAGACACTGGAAGGCGTAAGCGGCATCGGGTTCGCGCGATTCGGCGTGCGCGACGTGGTGCGGCATCCGCTGGTCGGGCGGATCGTGGAGGCGTATGATCAGCGGGCGGCGGCTGCGCGGGAAGCGCGCTCGGAGAGCCATGAGTTCGGATCGAAGTAGGAAGGAAAATTCTTCTTTTTTGAAGGAAAGAAGCAAAAAACTTTTACCCGTTGGCTTACGTGGCGCTCAGCCAGCCGAGCCCACTCACCAAACAGATAAAAGTCTTTTTGCTTCTTTTTCTTCAGAAAAAGAAGAATCTTCCTTTGTTTTGGTTCAGCATTCCGGCTGGCATCGATTGGTCCCACGGGCGACGGCCGTCGCCGCGCGGGCTGCTGCGGCAGCCGGCGGGGCGACCACCGTGGTGCTGTCCTCGGATCGGGCGGTGAAGCGGCTGAATGCCCGGCACCGGCGGCGCAACAAGCCGACCAATGTCCTGACCTTCGCGGGCGGCGACATCGTGCTGGCGCTGGAGACGGTGCGGCGCGAGGCGGCGGCGGCAGGGCGCGCACCGGGTCATCATCTGGCGCATCTGGTGGTGCACGGCGCGCTGCATTTGCGCGGCCACGACCATCACGCGGCCGGCGAGGCACGGCGGATGGAAATGGAGGAAGCGCGCATCCTGCACCGAATCGGCGTGCCCAATCCGTGGAAACGAAGATGAGCGATGCAAGCGCCGGAAATCTGCTGACCCGGATCGGCAGCATTCTGGGCAGCCGCCAACGCCGGCGGCACAATGATCACGGCGTGCGCGAAAGCATTGCGGAATTGGTGGCCGAAGCCGCGGTCGATAGTGGCGAGGGCGGCTCGGTGCCGGAGCTGGACCGGCAGGAGCGTGCGCTGATTGCCAACGTGCTGCGCCTGCGCGGCATTACCGCCGATGACGTGATGATACCGCGCGCCGACATTGTTGCCATGGCAGTCGATGTAACCCTGGAACAGGCGCTCGATCTGATCCGGCGCGAGGGGCACTCGCGCATGCCGGTGTTTCGCGAACAGCTCGACGAAATTGTCGGCATGATTCACATCAAGGACGTGTTCGCCTATGTCGGCAAGCCGGAACAGTTTTCCGTAGCGGAGATATTACGAAAACCGCTTATGGTGGCGCCGCAAATACCGGTGCTGGATTTGCTGCTGCAGATGCGGGTGAACCGCATGCACCTGGCGCTGGTGGTGGACGAATATGGCGGCATCGATGGCCTGCTCACCATCGAGGATCTGGTGGAAACGATTACCGGTGACATTGCCGACGAGCATGACGAGCCGGATCAACCGCTGGTGGTGGAACGGGCAGACGGCACCCTAGATATCGATGCGCGCCTGCCGGTGGAAGATTTCGAGGCGCGGGTAGGCCCCGTGCTGACCGACGAGGAGCGCGGCGCGGATATCGATACGGTGGGTGGGTTGGTATTTACGCTGGCGGGACGGGTGCCGGCGCGCGGCGAGGTGTTCAGCCACGTGTCGGGCCTGGAGTTTCGTGTGCTGGAGGCGGATGCGCGGCGGATACGAAGGGTGCGGGTGAAGTTGCCGCAGGCGTAAGGCAAGGTAAGCAGTTCTTCTTCAAAAAAAGGAAATTATGTTGAGCCTCGCGGCGCTTAAGAAGTTGGGCGGGCTACATCCGTGCGATCTTCTTTTTTTCTTAAGCGCCGCCAGGCTCAACATAGTTTTTTTGCTTCTTTTTTTCAAGAAAGAAGTGCTTCCTTGTCTTGTTGTTGGCAGGAACGAACATGCGATCACTCGTCTTTTGTGGCCTCCTAGGCTTTTGCTCAGGCGCATCTGCGCAAGGTTTTGCCCAGGGCGGTATCAGCGGCGCCTATTTCAGCAATTCCACGTTGAGCGGCGCCCCTTCGTTCACACGTAACGATACGCGAGTGCGGTTCGCCTGGAACGGCGCGGCGCCAGGCGGGTCGTCGAGCCCCGCTTACGCTTCTGTGCCTGCCACGGGTTTTTCGGTGCGCTGGACAGGGACTGTGGTGGCACCGTCGAGTGGCTCCTTCACGTTCATTACAACCACGAGTGGGCCAGCTAGGCTGTGGCTGACACCAGCGGGCGGCTCGCAGACGGAGGTGATCGATTATTCCGGTTCGCGGACGGAGAGCCGCCGCGGCAATTTCGTGCTGGCGGCGGGACAGGCGTATGGCGTGGCGTTCGAGTTTCAGGATGAGGCGAGCCCGGCGGTGGCCGAGCTTGCGTGGAGCGGTCCGGGCCTGAAGCGGGCGTTTATTGAGCCCGCGGTGCCGATCGGGGTGAATCTCACCAGCAACGCGGACTGGGATGGCACGCGAATTTTCGCCGACGCGATGAAACAGTCGCGCGGATGGTGCACACCGTATAGTTGCGCGAGCCCGGTGCCGACCGATCCGCAGGGGTGGCCCGTGCAGGATTTCACCGTCATTCCGGTGGCGGGACCGACCCGGCTGAATGGCACGTATCTCATCCGTTTCAATGGCCTGGCGCAGTCGGCGATCGAGTTCGGCTATGGCAATTTCAGTGTCTCGGGCACCAATTACGGCGGAACCCTGCCCTCCGGCATCGGCTACGATACGGCAACGAATACCACCGAGGCGCTGCTGACGGTGACGCCCAGCCAGTCGATCAATATCTACCTTGATTTCACCTCCACGCAGCGCAACGCGACTGCGCCGGTCAATTCCGGGCTGAGCCATATACAGATGATGCGGCCGGTGCGGCCGGGGGCGACGCAACATTACGATCCACGCACCTTGTTCAACGGGGCGCTGGAAGCAGCACTCTCGCCATTCACGACAGTGCGTTACATGACCTACCTGAACACCAATGGCACGACGATCGCCACCTGGAAGGATCGCATACTGCCGGGCGAGCCGATACAGGCGCAGCCGAATGGTGGGTCGCTGGAATACATGGTGGAACTCGCCAACGAGACCGGCAAGGATCTGTGGGTGAACGTTCCGGTTTCGGCGGACCAGGATTATATCCGCAAGCTGGCGCAATTGCTGCGCTATGGCAGCGACGGCGTGCTGCCTTATACGTCACCACAGGCAACGCCCAAATACCCGCCTGTGCAGCCCAATCTGAATATTTATGTCGAGTATTCTAACGAAGTCTGGAATTTCGATTTTTCGCAGGCGACGACCAATCTGAATTTGGCCGAGGCTGAGGTGCAGGCGGGGAACTCGCCGCTGAATTATGACGGTTCCACGAATATCTACTACTGGGGCTGGCGCCGCGTCGCCGAGCAGGACGTGGTGATATCGAAGATTTTCCGCCGCGTGTGGGGCGATGCAGCGATGGGCAGCCAGGTTCGCCCCGTGCTGGAATGGCAGGTCGGCAACGGGCAGGATACCGCCGACCAGCAACTGGGCCTGCTGGGCGATTATTACGATGATGAGGACGGGATTCAGCATGTGAAATCGCCCCATCCGGCGAGCTATTATCTGTGGGGCGCTGGCGGCGGCTGGTACAATACCGTCAACAACCCGAATGCGCAGACGATCGATGAAATGTATCAGTCAGGATTGGCATTGCCGGCTTCGGTGCAGACCGACGCCGAATACGCGCACACGTTCGGGCTGCCGGAAGTGGGCTACGAGGGAAGCTTCGAAATCGGCGGCGACACACCGACACAGTTGCAATTGCAGGCCAACCTGAACCCGAAAGCGGCCGGGTTCGAGGCGCAGACGCTGGATTATTATCTGGCGCAAGGCGGCGGCCTCGGCGTGATTTTCAATGTCGCGGGAGCCTCTTCCTACGGATTGGCGGACCCGACAATATACAACATGAAGACGGCGAAATTCGCCGGCGTGCGGGCGGTGACGGGTGCCGCGCCTCCGCCTGTGACGCTGGGCAACGCGGTGGCCGGCACGATTTCGCTCTCCACCACGCAGGCGGATGTCGCGCATGATTTGTACGGGCAATTCGGCCCGGAGGTGAATGTCGGGCCTGGATGCTGGCTAAACTGGACGCTGAATGTGTCAGCACCCGGGCGGTATGTCGTTTCAACAAATGTCGGTGTGCAGACCGGGCAGGAAATTGTGGTCGATGGCAAGGCGATCGGTAATTCCGGCGCGTCGGTGACGCTGGCCGCCGGGCTGCACGGCGTGCATGTTTATAATATTGGCACCGGCAACTCCATTGCGCTCACTACGCTAACGCTTGTTCCGGGCAGCAAAGAGGTTCATGGATCGAGCCGTTAACGAGCCGAATCCAGCAAAATAATTTGCCTCTTTTTTTCAAAAAACAAGTCCTTCCTTCCTTGCCAAACCATCACCGCCACCCCGGCCAGCCCTGCCACGAACAGCCTCCACCCAAGCCCCGCCCGCGGCGGTGCATAAAAAAATTGTATCGATGCGTGGCCGGCCGGCAGGTCGATCTGCTGGAAAATGTCCTGTGCCTCGCCCAGCGGCGCCTTATGGCCGTTCACCCGCGCATGCCAGCCCGGAAAAAACATTTCGCGGCGCACGAGATGGCCGGGGCGTGCGCAGTCGGCATCCAGCCGTTCGCGATTTTTCACCGCGATGCTGCAGGGGCCGCCGATGATCTGGAAATAAGGCGCTGCATCTGGCAATTCGTAGATGCGGGACTGCTCGCCGTCGAAGGCGCGGTGAAAGGCCGGGTCATGCAGGGCCGCGATTTCATCGCCGGCGCGCGGCAGCAGAATGTATCGAACACCGGCCTGTTCGAAGGCGGCGCGATGCGCTTGCAACGTGGCGACGGCGCCAGGGCGGTCATGGAAAACAAACATCGAAAACCAATCGTTCGCCCGGATGTCCAGGCGCGGCACGTAATTCGCCCACGCCAGCGGCAGCGGCAGGGAGAACGCATTGAGTGTATCGATTCCAAAATAAGTGCCGTAATTGCTGTTGAGCTGAAAGCCCAGTGTGTAGGTGCGGGAAAAACCGGCATGGTCCCGCAACCAGGCGATCGGCGAGAGATCCATCCGCGGATGGCGAAGGCCGGCCAGGGTCGGCAGCATGAACGGTATGCCGATGTCGGCCGCGAGCACAACGGCCAGGACGCGCAAACGGGAGTGCGAGGCCGGCGCGCGCAACAACGCCGTCGTGGCACCGACGGCAACGATGGCACTTGCCAGCGCGACCAAGAGATAAATTACATTGGTTGGCTTCATGTCGTGCAGGCCGTTACCGAAACGGCCGAACCAGGCGGCGTCGCTTACAGCCAGCGCCGTTAGCAGTGCAATGATGGCAGCCGCCGCGGCGACCAGGGCAGGGGCGCGGGCCGACCGCCGGCCCAGCAACCAGTCATCGATGGCGGCCGCCAACAGCAGGCACGCGCAGAACTCTATGGAGGGCATGCTGTAGCGGCTGATTTGCACCTGGTTGACGGCGGGCAAGGCCCGCCAGATCGCGTGTGTGACGGGCTCGCCCAGAAAGGCGCCGATCCAGACGGCGCACCAGCCTGCGGCCAGCCAGCGCCACGGGTTCCGCCGGCGCGCCGCCAGCATGGACACCAGGGCGAGAAAGCCGACGGTGGCGGGCAGATAGCCGCCGGCGCCCTGCCAGGCAAACAGGTCCAGATCAGCGATCGGGGGGCCGAACGCACCGGGCAAAAGCAAAACGAGCGGCTGGCCGCCTTGTAGCAGGCTGAATTCGACCGACCAGTGCAGGCCCAGTCCGGAGCGCGGCAGGTCGTCGATAAATGCAACGGTGAGCGGTGCGCTCAGCGCGAGCCCGACAAGCCCGCCGGCGGCGATCTTGCCGAACAGCGCGCGGCGCGCCCGTCCTGGCGTTCGTGCCAATACCAAAACGGACCAGGCGCCGGCAAGCAGGCCGTTCATCAAGGCGGTTTCGGGGAAGCCGGCGAGCAGCATCCAGCCCATGCCGAGCGCGAGTGGTAGTGCGCCGCCTGGGCGGCCCTGCAGCGCACGGTGGCGGCTGCGCTCGATGGCGAAAATCAGTAGCGGCAGAAATGTGCCCGGAAATGCCGGTGCGTCGCCGAACCAGGCGTAGGTTCCGTTCAACTCGAACGCGGCGGCCCCGGCGAGTGCGGCGGCGCATAACAGGCCCATTTCGCGCAGGCACACGAACGTGAAAAAGCCTGCCAGAATCTGCAACACGGCCTTGATCCAAAGCACGCCGGAAAAGAAATGCAGCAACAGAATGAAAGGCAGGAAGAACGATGCCGGTTGCATTTCGGCCGCGAGCGGCAAGCCGGCGGCAGCAAGCGAGTTCCACCACGGCACGCGTCCATGCAGCCACTGTTCCGCCGACGCGCCGCCCAGCGCCTGCAACGTTCCGCCGACGTTGCCGTCATTAATACAGGCGCCGCCGAGAAGACTGTCGCGGGGGCCAATCCGCGGGCCGGCATCGTAGATCGGATTGCACGTGGCGAAGCCGGATAGTTCCGGCCACTGCGCCAGCAGGGGGAGCAGGATCAGAATAACCGCGACCATGAGGCGGCGTGGTTGGAATAATGCAATCACGGCTGTTCTCAGGAAGTACGAAGAAGGGAAGACTTCTTTTTTGAAAAAAAGGAGCAAAAAACTTTTGCAAATTGGGTTCCGGGCCAGGTCGTCATTGCCAGGATCGCGGCACCGAGGGCGAATAGCACGGTTGCAAGCGGAGCGGTCGGCGGCAGGTAACGGAAGCGGATCGATGCGTGTCCGGGGGGGAGTTCGATCTGCTGAAAGATATCCTGACGAACGGAAATCGGCGCCTTCGCACTATTCACCGATGCATGCCAGCCGGGGAAATCCATTTCCAGCCGCGCGAGGCGGGCGGGGGCCGCGCAATCGGTGTCCAGCCGGTCGCGGTTTTTGGCGGCGATCGTGCAGGGGCCACCCACGATCCGGAAATAAGGCGCGGCACCAGGCATTTCGTAAATGCGGGTCTTTTCGCCGTCGAATACGGGGTGGAATGCAGGATTGTGCAGGGCGCCCACGCTGTCGTCCGCTCGCGGCACCAGCACGTAGCGCACGCCGGCCTGTTCGAACGCGGCTCGGTTCGCCTGCAGCGTCATCGCCGCACTCGGGCGCCCGGCGAACGATGCGAAATCATACCAGCCGTTCGCGCGCTGGTCCAGACGTTCCACATAGTCGAGCCAGCGTACCGCCAGCGGCAGACTCAGCACGTTGATTGTAGCGACATCGAAAAACGAGCCATAATTGGTCTTGAGTTGCCAGCCGATCGAGTAGGCGCGGGACAGCCCGGCATGTTGCCGCAAATAAGCCACGGGGCTCGTGTCCATGCGTGGATGACGCTTGCCCGCCAGCGTCGGAAGCGTGAACGGCACGGCAAGGTCGGCGGCCACAACACAAATCAGGGCCGCCTTGCGACGCCGCGTGGGTCGCCGTCGAAGCAGCGTGATGGCGATGATGATAGCCAGGGCTGCACCCGCGACGGCCGTAATGAAATACCGGTAGTTCGGCGTCGGGTTCATCAAGGTCGGCGGCGAAAACAGCCGTCCAGCCATATGGGCGTCGATTATGGCGACCGCGCCCACCAAGGCGAAGATACACGCCGCGAGGCGCACCCGCACTTGGCGGGCCGCTGCCGACCAGTCGTCGATGGTTGCGGCAGCGAGAAGGGATGTGCAAAACTCGATGGAAGGCATGGCGTATCGGGTAATCTGCACCTGGTTAACACCGGGAAGCGCGACCCACAGGCTGCGCGCCAGTTTCTCGCCGAGCAGGGCGCATATCCAGAAAAAGCACCATGAAAATGCCAGCCACCGCCACGTATCCGTACGGCGCGCACGCAGCAATGCAGTAATCGCCAGCACCCCGACCAAAGGCGATAGATACCCGCCCGAATTGGTCCATGCGTAAAACGCTCCATCGGCATGGGGGGGGCCGAACGCGGTTGGCAGCAGAAGTGTAAGCGCCTGGCCGAAGCGGAGTGAAGCGCCCTGCAGGGAATCATGCGGCCCTAGCGCCGATTGCGTGAGGTAATCCAGGAACGGCAACACAGAAGGTGCGCTGAGAGCGACGCCAGCCAGGCCGCCGCACGCGATCTTGCCGAACAAGGCAATGCGCGCACGCCCCGCCGTGCGAACGAGCGCGAGCAACGACCACGCCGCGGCCAGCAGGCCGTTCATGAACGCGGTTTCGGGGAAGCCCGCGACGAGCATCCAGCCCATGCCGGCGGCCAATGGCAACGGGCCGCCCCTTCGGCCTTGCAGCGCGCGGTTGCGGGCGCGCTCGATGCCGAAAATCAGCAGCGGCAGGAAGGTGCCGGGAAAAGCCGGCGCGTCGCCGGCCCACGCATAAGTACCGTTCATTTCAAATGCGGCGGCGCCAGCCAGTGCGGCGGCGCGCGCGAGGCCAAGTTCGCGGATGCAGGCATAGGCGAACAGGCCGGCGATGATCTGCAGTGTGATTTTCAGATACAGAACGCCGTCGAAAAAATGCAGTAAAATAATGAAAGGCAGGAAGAACGAAGCCGGCTGCATCTCGGCCGCCAGCGGCAGGCCGGCGGCCGCGTCATGGTTCCACCAGGGCACGCTTCCGTGCAACCATTGTTCCGCCGACGCATGCCCAAGCGCCTGCAGCGTGCCGCCGACATTGCCGTCCACCACACATTGACCGGCCAGCGGCCCGGGCGACAAGCCGACGCCGAGGCCGGAATTATAGACCGGGTTGCAGGTCACCCAACCGCTCAGTTCCGGCGCGTGGCCCGCCAGACAAAGCAGCACCAGCGCAGTGACGGCGACGCCGTGCGTCCGCCATCGTTCAGCTGATTTTTCGGGCAATGATCACCTGGGAATCCGGCAGAAAACGGTCGAGCAACTGCTTGGTTTTCAGGCCATCCTCGGTGCCGAGCACGCTCGCCCAGGTGCGCGCCCAATTGTTCAGGATAGGGTGGCGGGATGCGTCCTCCAGGGCCACGTTGCATTGCCAGAACAGCAGCCACCATACGGCCCAGTAAAAGCCCTTGGTGTAACGGCGCTCGATGGCGAGGCCCGCGGATTGAACCAGGGTGGCGAATGCCTCGCGCTCGAAGATATGGATGTGGTTCGGCTTACGAAAATAGCTTGCCGGAGCGAGATGTTGTTGCAATCCCTGCTGCACCGGATCGGGAACGGTCAGCAGGAACAACGCGCCGGGTCGGGCGACGCGAACGAGTTCGCCAAGCACCGCGGCCGGGTCATCCACATGCTCCAGCACCTCGGTGCACACAATGCGTGATGCGGAAGCGTCCGGCAGGGGCAGCGGATTGGCGTCGGTGACGTGGGCGCCGAGAATGCGGGCGCTCGAAGAGGCGAGCCAGGTGCGGGCGCGGTCCAATGTTGCGGGGTCGATATCCGCGAGGATCAGGGCGGCGCCTTCTGTCGCGCAGAAATTCAAGGCGCCGCCATCGCCGCAGCCGACGTCGAGCACGGTATCATCGGCGCCGACCGGAAAGCCAGGGGCGAGCTCGTGCGTTTCGGGGTTGTACCAACCACCTAGCATCGCGTCATGCAGGCCGAGCGGGCCGGGTTCGACAATGGCGCCGAGACTCGCGACCGCACGCATGGCGGCCGGATCGGTCTCGGTGCGGCGGCGCAGTTCGGCGAATAATGCCGCGGTGTCGGCGGTGGCCAGATCTTCTGGCATTAGGCGGGAACTCCAGAGAAGGCAGGAAGAAGCAGTTCTTTTTTGAAAAAAAGAACCAAAAACCTTTTGCTTTCATTGCACATGTGGTTGGGCGCCGGGGACGGGCCCAAGGCCGCCCGGAAGCGGTGCAGCAAGTAAGATTTTAACACGAAGAGCACAAAGACCACAAAGAAGAAAACGGATTTCTTTGTGATCTTTGTGTGCTTCGTGTTAGGATCTTTCTGGCTCCGCCGCGAACGCAGGGGCGCCCAAATTTGAAATGGTCCACGCAAGCCAATTTGCAAAAGTTTTTTGCTTCTTTTTTTCAAAAAAGAAGACCTTCCCTTATTGTTACGCCCGTAGCAAACCGCACAACCTCTCCGAGCCGCTCATGAACAATCTCATCCGCACAAAACGCCGCCAACGCGCGCGAAGCGGCATCCGACATGGCAGCGTAACGGCCTGGTTCGTCACGGGCAACCGCGAAGCTAAGCTCGTAGGCACGGACAAGGTCCGCAAAACTCAGCATGTGGCGCACGGTGCGGGTGGCCATGCGAGGATCGTGCGGCCAGCTTGTCGGGCGGGTGGTGCTGCGGACGATGAAGGAATTTTCAGCGGTAACGTAATCAAGCATCGCGGTGTGCAGCGGGGTGATGGCGGGGCGGCCGGCCGACATGAATTCCATCAGCGGCAGGCATTGGCCTTCGTTGGTGGACGTGTTGACCGTGTAGCTGGTGGCATCGACGAGCGCCTGGTATTCGTCATCGGGCAGCATGCCGTGGATCAGCACCACGCGGCACTGGAATGTTCCGAGCTTGGCAATATCGGAAAGCACCGGCAGCAGGCCGCGCACGGCATCGAAATGGGTGATCTTCAGCACCAGAGTGGCATCCGGCACATCGCGAAAGGCCCAGATGAAGCCGGCCAGCAAATCGTTCCAGTTCTTGCGGCCGTCGATCGGATTGAAAATGGCGGTGTAGACGACGCCGCCGAGCGTGAGGTTCTGTGGCGGGCGGCCCGGTTCGGCGATGTGGAGGGAGAGCGCGCGCAGTGCGTCGGCACCGTCGGCGTGGGCGCGCTGCATGGAGAATTTTTCCAGATCCACGCGGGCGACATCGATGGCGATGCCGGAAATGGAGAGGTCGCGCGGCGCCTGCCAGCCTCGCGCGGTCGCGGCATGGTGGCGGTTGGCGTCATACATCGGCGCCGGAATGCTCCACACCGGATAATGGTGGCCCATGCGGGCGCGCACGGCGTCGGCGCTGAAGCTGCTGTGGGTGACGGCGGCGGTGACGCGGCGCAACACGTTAGTCCAGTCGTGGCGCGGCTCGTCTTCCCATGTTTCGTCCGGAATGGTATCGAATTCCCAGGCGAACACCGGAATGGTCGGGCAGCCGAGGTCGAGCACGGTCTTGTGCGGTGGCTCGAACGAGAAGAACAGGTGTGCCTGGCCGTCGCGCGCCGCGGTGCGGCGGATGGTATCGACCTCGCGCCGAGGGTCGGTGACGGGCACCACGATACCGAAACGTTCCAGCGCGGGCCAGAACGCCTTGCGAACGAACCAGTAGCTGTATTCGGGCGCGCCGAGAAAACCCTCGATCGAGCCGGCATTGTAGGTGGAATACACCATGATGATCATGCGGCATCTGCCATCGACGCCACCAGGCCCGCCTGCTCGAGCAGCGCTTCGTCCAGCGACAACATATCGCCGAGGTCAGCGGCGACAGTCTCATCACCGCAATAGCGCTGCATGGAGGCGGCCGCGTCCTCCGCCATGGCGTCCCAGCGTGCCGGATCCTCGGTCGCAATCTGCCAGGCCTCGCGCAGCGCGGCGATCAGCGAGGGATATTCGATGCGGTGGCGGGTGGTGAGCAGATGGTTGCGCGGATCGTGCGGCCACGAACAGAATTCTATTTCGGACGCAACGATCAGCGCGTTGTCCGGCGTGATGTAGTCCAGCATGGCGGTGTGCAGCGGCGCGATCGCCGGGCGGCGGCCGGACATGAATTCCACCAGCGGCAGGCACTGGCCCTCGGCGAGCGACGTGTTGGTAACGAAATGGGTGGCGCCGATCAGGGCCTGATAATTGGCATCGTCCAGATAGCCGTGCAGGACCACGATGCGGCAGGAGAACGGCTTCACGCGGCTGATCAGATCGTGAAACTCCCACCACCAGTAGGCGGGGTCGGCGCCGATCATTTTCAGCACCAAAGTGGCGTCCGGCGTGTCTCGGAAGGCGTCGGTGAAGGCCACGGCGAGGTCCTGCCAATTCTTGCGGCCGTCCTTCGGCGCCAGCACGTTGGCGAAAACGACGCCATCGAGCGTGACCGAGGCGCGCGGCGGCGGCGGTGCGGGTGCGGGCAGGGCGGGAAAAGGTTCGGCAAGCGTAGGCGGCGGCAACTGCGCCGGGTCCGGTGGGCCAGGCAGGGCGCGAATCGCATCGGGAAAAGGCGCCAGAAACTCGGGCGGCGGAGCCACTGGTTCCTCCGGTGGCGGAACTGGCGCGGAGCGGCCGCGCCGCGTCCGGCGGGCAAGCCGGCCGGCCATGCTGAGCGGCGCCGTAATGATTCGCGGCAGCACCGGCCGCAGCAGCGATTGATACCCAAGAACGGCCAGCACCGCGGTCAGGCGCAGGCGGCCGCGTAACGAAATCGCGCCCTCGGGGCGCTGCAACAACACCAGCGGCGGCCGCGGTTCAGGCGCCGGTTCGGGCGCCGGTTCTGGCGCCGGCGGGGCCGCGGGTTCGGCCAAGGCGAGCGCGATGCGGAAGCCGCGCACCGGCAGGGCCACCGGTTTTGGCTTGGCGGGCAGGCGCGGCAGCGGCGGCAGATCCATACCCAGGCTGAAACTGGCGGTCCGGCTGTCCCACACGAAGCCGTCCAGCGACAGGCTCACCGGCGCGCCGCCGGGCCGGCGGGGAATGCGCGCGCGCATGGCGGCCAGCCGATCCCACACCGGGGTCGGGATGCCGATGGCCGGAAAATGCGGCCCCATCGCGTCGCGGATCACCCGGGCGGCGAAACCGGAAATCGTAATGGCCCGCCCGGTCTGGCGCAGCACGAAACGCCAGTCGTTACGCGGATTGCCGTCCCATTCCTGGTCCGGGATCGAACTGTATTCCCACGCAATCACCGGAATGGTAGGCGCCCGCAGGCCGAGCACGGTGTGGTGCGGCGGCGCAAACGACAAATACAGGCAGGTCTCGCCGCGGGCCGCACACGCATCGTAAATCGCGTCCACTTCGCGGGCTGGGTCGCGCACCATGTGCACCACGCCCAGCCGGCGCAGCACTTCGCGGAACTCGCGCATGACAAAGAAGTAGCTGTATTCAGGCGCCCCGAGCGCATTCGGCACGTCGCCACTGGCCGCGGTGGCGCTGTACAAAATGAAATGCAGCTTCGGCGCCGGCGCTGCAACCCGCGGCGGCGGCGGCGCGTCCTGCCCCCCCAGCGGTCCGAAAACCGATTCGAGATACGCGGTGGAGCGCAGCCTCGCCTCGGCCTCCCGGTCGTCGTCGCTGGTCGCGATGTCAAACGCGCCGCCGGACAGCAATTCGCCGCCCTTGGTCCGCACCTCGACATGCATCACCGGTGGCGCGTCGCGCGGCAGTTCCAACGGTATGGCGAAGGCATGCCGCCCCTGGCCGATGCCCGCGGTCTTGAGATCCGGCCGCGCAATGCAGGCCACGGATTCCACCACCGCGACGCCATCGATCAGGATTTCGACGACAACGCTCTCGTGCGGGCGGTTCGGATACCACGCCCAGCCCCGCACATGCCCGCGCTGATAACCGTCGCAGAATCCGATGACCGAGAGGGGCGCAGCGAGGTCCATGCCGACCGTCTAGGATAAGCGGTTGCCGGTTGCCAGTTGCTAGTTTCCAGGGGCTGACCACCGCCCACGACCTGATCTGGAAACTGGCAACTGCCAACTAGCAACTGGCAACCGCTTCCCCTAGACGGGCGGCATGACAAATGGACGCCGCGCCCTCATAACGGGCGTCACCGGGCAGGATGGTGCCTATCTCTCCGAGTTTCTGCTCGGGCAGGGCTACGAGGTGTTCGGGCTGCTGCGCCGCTCCGCGTCGGCCGATATCATCGGTGAGCGGCTGCGCTGGCTCGGCGTGGCGGACCGCGTCACGCTGATCGGCGGCAACCTGATCGACCTGCCCAGCCTGCTCGACGCGGTCGCCACCGCGGCGCCTGACGAGGTGTACAATCTCGGCGCACAAAGCTTCGTGAAATCGTCCTGGCAGCAGCCGTACGTGACCACCGATGTCACCGCCGGCGGCGTGCTGAACATGCTGGAGGCGGTGCGGCGGGCGGCGCCCCGGGCGCGCTTCTACCAGGCGTCGTCATCCGAAATGTTCGGCCGGGCCAAGCTGTGCCCGCAGAACGAGGACACGCCGTTCTATCCGCGCAGCCCCTATGCGGTGGCGAAATTATACGGCCACTGGATTACCGTGAATTACCGTGAAAGTTTCGGTATGCATGCGAGCAGCGGCATCCTGTTCAATCATGAGAGTCCGTTGCGCGGCATAGAGTTTGTCACCCGCAAGGTCACCGACGCGGTGGCGCGCATCAAGCTCGGGCTGGCGCGGGAATTGCGCATGGGCAACATGGAGGCGCAGCGCGACTGGGGCCACGCGCGCGACTATGTGCGGGCAATGTGGATGATGCTGCAACGTGACGAACCCGGCGACTTCGTCGTCGCCACCGGCCGCACCACGAGTGTGCGCGACATGTGCGCCATGGCGTTCGCCCATGTCGGGCTGGATTGGCAGGCGCATGTCGTCATCGATCCGGCGCTGTTCCGGCCCGCCGAGGTGGACCGCCTGCAGGGCGACGCGGCGCGGGCACGGTCCATTCTGGGGTGGGCGCCCGAAATATCGCTGGAGGCGATGATCGGCGAAATGGTGGACGCCGATCTCAAGCGGCTGCGCGCGGCCGCCGGCTTGTGACCCCGTCGCGGCTGCTGGTGACCGGCGCCGGCGGCTTTGTCGGAAGGCATTTTCTCCGCGCGGCCCGGGCAGCCTGGCCGGATGCCCAGATCACGGCGGCGGCGCGGATTCAGGATCTGCCCCCTGGCGGCTTGGCCGGGGCGCACCGCGCCATCCCGTTCGACCTGCTGGAACAGGCCGGCATGGCGGCGGCGGTGGCGGCCGTACAGCCGGATGTTTGCGTCCACCTCGCGGCGTTTTCCGATGTCGCGGCGTCCTTCACGTCCGCCGACCTGGTGTGGCGTGCCAATGTGGACGGCACCCGTGCGCTCGCGGGCTACCTGCTGGAGCATGCGCCCGATTGTTGGCTCGTGCATGCTGGGAGCGCCGATGCATACGGCCTAAGTTTTTCATCCGGGCTGGCGCTGGACGAGCAGGCTGCGCTGCGGCCGGCCAACCCCTACGCGGCCTCGAAAGCGGCAGCCGACGTGGCGCTCGGCGAAATGGCGCTGCGCGGGTTGCGCGTGGTGCGTCTGCGGCCGGTAAATCATGTAGGCCCGGGTCAGTCGCCGCGGTTTGCGGTGGCGTCCTTTGCCCGGCAGGTGGCGCGGGTAGCGGCGGGCGCGCAGCCGCCGGTGATCCGCACCGGGGCGCTCGATCGGTGGCGCGATTTTTTGCACGTGAGCGATGTGTGCGCCGCTTATGTGCGGGTGGTGGCGCGTGCCGAGTCGCTGCCGCCGGCCGCGGTGTTCAATATCGCAAGCGGCACGTCGCGGCGGGTGGGCGATGTTGTCGCCGATCTGGTGCGGTTGGCGGGCGTCACGGTCGAGATCGAGGAGGTCGCGGGCGTGCTGCGGCCGGTCGATGTGGTGCGCGCGAGCTGCTCGCCGGCGGCCGCGCACGCGGCGCTGGGGTGGGCGCCGGTTGTCCGTTGGGACGATACGCTGGTGGAGACTCTGGATTATTGGAGGAAGGAAAGTTAAGGAAGTATTTCTTTTTTGAAAAAAAGAAACAAAAAACTTTTGCTAATGCGTCCTGCGTATCGTTCAAGCGGGCCAACCTCGCGCCGCCGCTTCCGCGCAACGAGCTTGGGCAGAAAATGGGGGAGCCGTTGCCGGCTCCCCCCTAGTTATCACCATGCTCTACAACCTAGGGCTGTGGGCAGGTTTAAGCCAGTCACCGCCGAGGGGCGCAGTTCGGGTGTGCGACTTTTAACAACCTGCCCACAACCCATTAATTGCACCTTAAGTTGTGCCACGCAAGAGAGATTCGCGTCATGGTAGCAAAAACTTTTTTGATACAACCTGTGGCGCAGATAACCGCGCGCAGATTGGGGAAAGCTTAACTAGCCGCCGCCTGACGGTGCAACCGAGCCGCAATCCGCGTCGCCAGCGTTTCGAGCGTGTACGGCTTCTGCACCAGGTCCAGCGTTTCCGGCCACTCGGCCAGCACCCGTCGGTCGCTGTAGCCGGTGGCGAACATGATTTTCAGGTCGGACCGCAGGCCGCGCGCCGCCCTGGCGACCGCCACCCCGTTCAGGCCGCCCGGCATCATCACGTCGGTGAAGAGAAAATCGACGTTCACACCACGTATCAGCGTCGCGAGCGCCGCATTGCCGTCGGCCGCCTCGATCACGTGATAGCCGCGCTGGCGCAGGCCGTCGGCAACCGTTTGCCGCAGCAGCGTGTCGTCCTCGACAAGCAGCAGCGTCTCGCCACGTCCGGCGGGGTCCGGCGCCGGCTCGCCGGCGGGCTTCGCCGCCGCGTGCATCGCCCGTGGCAAAAGCAATTCCACGGTCGTGCCAAGGCCTGGCGTGCTGTCGATGCGCACAGCGCCGCCGCTCTGGGTCGCGAAGCCATAGGTTTGCGATAGCCCCAGGCCGGTGCCGGCGCCCTGCGGTTTGGTGGTAAAAAATGGCTCGAACGCGCGCGCCAGAACGTCCGGCGTCATGCCCTCGCCCGTGTCGGACACCGATATGCCGACGAAATCGCCCGGCTCTATGTGATCCTGGCCCAATGCCGAAATGTCCGCATGGGCCAGGGTGTAGTTGGCAAAACGTATCGATACCGTGCCCTGGGTCGGGCTGCCGGCCGCTCGGCTGCTTTGCCTTCCCGTTTGTCTGCCGTGGGTAGCACTGGAAACGGCGCCGGTGCCGGTAACCGCGTCGCGCGCGTTGATGACAAGGTTTACCAACGCCACTTCGAGCTGATTGCGGTCTGCGAGCACATGCCATTGGGCAGGATTGGGCGCCGGCAGCGCCAGCGCGACATTTTCGCCGGCGGTGCGCAGCAGCAGGTCGCGAATGCCTGTCACGACATCCGCCGGCACCATCGATTCGGGTGAAAGGCGCTGGCGGCGCGAGAAGGACAGCAACTGGCTGGTCAGGCGGGCAGCGCGCTGCGACCCCTCCAGCGCATTGCGGGCCAGGCGCTGGCCGCGCATGTCGAGCCCCTCCTGCCGCCCCAGCATTTCGAGCGAGCCCATGATGGTGGTCAGCAGATTGTTGAAATCATGCGCGATTCCGCCCGTAAGCTGGCCCACCGCCTCCATCTTCTGCGATTGGCGCAGCCGCTCCTCGCTGGCGCGCAGGGCGGCCTCGGCGCGTTTGCGCGAGGTGACATCGATCAGTGCCACCAGGATGCGCTCGACCCGGCCAAGGCTGTCATGCTCCAGCTCATAGGTCGCCTCGACGTCGCGGATTTCACCGTCGCCGCGCCAGATGCGGCGCTCGACCCGGCGCTCGCCGCCGCCGGTGCACAGGGCGTCGAGATGGTCGTCGGCTATGTCGCCCTGCTCAGGCACGTAAAAGTCGCGCATGCGCCGGCCGATCACGTCCTGCCGGTGGTAGCCGAACAGCTCCAGCCAATGGTCGCTGACGTCCAGCAGCACGCCGGTCTGGTCCATGGCATGCAGCGCCGCGGGTGTGTGGGCATAAAGCCGCCGCAGCAGTTTGCGGCTTTCATTGAGGCGGACGGCGGCCATGTCGCGCTCGGCCACCTGCGCCTCGAGGCGGGCGTTATGTGCCCGCATTTCCGCCGAGGACGGGGCGGCGAGCAGTTTCGGCAGCAGCGGCCACAGCACGATGGCGGTGGTGACGGAAAGGATTGCGGTGACGGCCTTCACCACGCCCTCGGTCCAGTAAATCGGCAACCACAGCGTGACCACGCTGATCAGGTGGGTGGTGCCGCAGGCCACAATGAAGGCGGCGAACAGCAGGATGACAGGGCGGAACTGCAGGTCGCGCCGGCGGGCGAGCACGACAAGAATGGCGGCCGGTATCGAATAATAGGCCAGCACGGTCAGCAGGTCGGACACGGCCTGCAGCCAGATCAGCCCGGGCTGCCAGGCCAGGCAGAAACCGTGCGGCGTGTAGTCGCTCAGGGGAAACGCGAACACGATATGCGATCCTCCCTCGGGCGCACAGCGTCGCCCCGCTTCCCCCACCTGCCTGTTCCACCTTGGGGTGGCATGAGTGGTTCGCGGGGCAACCTTCCGGCGACAAGTCTTTGCCTGTGGCACCGAGTGGCGTCTTGGCACAATCGTCGTGATAATGATCACGATTGCATGAGGCAGTGGCGCTCGTGTACAAAGCGGCATACACGCGCAGTGCGGAAGTAATTCTTTTTTGAAAAAATGAAAATTATGTTGAGCGCGGCTGCGCTCAAAAAGAAGAAAATTCGGTCTGCCTGATTGCGCCTGCCTCCTTAGCGCCGGTACGCTAAACCTATCTCTTTTTTCAAATAAGGCATCGCGAGCAAATAAGTGCGTCAGCACACAGACAAAGATGCCGCCTCAAACAAAAGCTTAGGCATTTTCAGCCTGACTGGAATCGGCTTCATAAGCCCGTGGCGGGAGGCTGATACACATACTCTGCAAACGACAAGCTGGAGCGGCCTCGCGGTCGCCGATGGGTTTCCGGTAACGCTGCAGCCGCCCCAGGGCCCGTTCGACGCTGCAACTCGATTCACTTATTGTCGAACAGGCCTCGGGCGCCGCCCCTGTTTTTGAATCGTAAGGATATCAAATGGTCGATAACGTGTCCGCGCGCGCTGCCTGGGCGGCGTTGACGCAAGATCCCGACGCGCAGTTGGTCGATTGCCGCACGGATGCCGAATGGCAATATGTCGGCATTCCCGACCTGCGGCCGGCCGGCAAGCAGGCGATTCTCGTCAGTTGGCAATATTTTCCCAGCGGCAACGTCAACCCGTCCTTCGTCGCCGAACTGCGCGATGCAGGCCTCGAGCCGCGGCATAATATTTATTTCCTGTGCCGCAGCGGTGTGCGCAGCCTCGCCGCGGCGCGGCTGGCGCTCGCCGAGGGTTATGCGAACGTGTTCAACATCGGCGACGGCTTCGAAGGCCCGCTCGATGCGGACGGCCACCGCGGCACCATCACCGGCTGGAAAGCCGACGGCCTCCCCTGGCGGCAGTAGTCTTGAGTTTCCCGATTCGATCTGTGTCCATCTTGCCTGGAAACTGGAAACTGGAAACTGGAAACTGCGTCAGCAATGAGTCTTGTGCGGCTTCGGGTCGTAGCCCTCCAGGCCAGGCACGCCGTAACCCGGCATCACCATGTTCTCCAGGTCCTCTGCGCCGGGAACGCCGCCGAACCACGTGGCCGAGAGCTTCGCCACGGTTCCATCGCGTTTCAGGCACCTTAGCGCGTCCTCGATTTCGTCACGCAGGTCCACCGCGTCTTCGGCGACCGCGAGCGCCATGTGCGTGCGCGTCTCCGGCAGCGCGAGGCCCTCGGCAAGGGGCTGGCCACTTTGCGGCGTGCGGGCGATGGCACCGCGCAGCGCAGCGCTGTCGCTAAGGCTGGCATCGGCCCGCCCGGTCCGCACGGCGTCGAACACCGCCGACAGAGTCGGTTCGGCCACGGTGTCGAAGCCGATGCGGGCGGCATTGCGTTTGGCCCATCCGGCGTATTCGGAATCGCTTTGCACCGCCAGGCGCTTGCCGCGCAGGTCGGACAGGCTGCCGATGTTGGTGCCGGCGCGGCTGCCGAACTGATCCTGCTCCCAGATATAACCCTCGGTGAGCAACATGTCGGACGCATGATCCGGGGTCGCCGGAATCGGGCCGGGCAATACGTCCAGTTGGCCGGCGGCAAGCGCTGCCTGCAGCGCGGGTAGCGGTGCTTCCGTATACGTGATGCCGCGCTTCAGCCGATTGGCGATGGCCTCGAACAGGGCGACCGAGAATCCGGTCAGGTGACCGCCCGAGTCGCGCTCGACAAACGGCGGATCCGCGGGGACCACGCCGGCACGCAGCGGCAATTCCTGGGCCGGCTCTGGCCCGGGCTCCCGCCCTGGCACTGGCCCCGATGCCGGCGCCGGGGCGGCAACACCTGCGAAGGGAAAGATGGCGAGCAGCACGGCGGCCGGCCAGGCGCGCATGGCGAAACACCCGATACAAGCGCGCCCGCGAACGCGGGGGCGCGATATCGCATCATGCTGCGGCGCATGGCGGGTTGGCAAGGAAGGGCGAGTGACTGCGAAGGTGGGCTGCAATGACGGAGGTCGGCACGCCGACCCCCGAATTGGTCGGAGAGCGCGCCAATAGCGAACGGCGCGCCTCCGAAGTACAGTTACGGGCGCGCCTACGCGACGACGTTCAAAGCGCGCCTACGCGACGACGTTCAAAGCGCGC
>Ga0116226_10000687_pt1 | contig 28873 bp, 26 predicted proteins | sample S1TSphfallax_FD_89692 | JGI IMG/M metagenome (GOLD analysis project Ga0116226, IMG submission 89692) | Host-associated microbial communities from peat moss isolated from Minnesota, USA - S1T2_Fa - Sphagnum fallax MG | ecosystem: Host-associated > Plants > Peat moss > Unclassified | place: USA...
CGATTTTGATTATGTCTTCTGGATGGCGCTCGACGACACACCCAGACCAAATTTGGCCAACTTGGTCGAGGTCGCGCGCGGCAGTTATTTCAGTATCTATAAGATCATTCGCTAATCAAAAACAAAAGAAGTGTTCTTTCTTGAAAGAAAGAACCAAAGAACTTTTGTCCATTAAGAATCCGCCAGTGCAACCGATTGATCTTCATGGATAAAAGTCTTTTTGCTTCTTTTTCTTCAGAAAAAAAGATCCTTCCTTCACCCTGCTCCATGCCACCACCGCCCCCCCAGCACGATCCCATGGCTGGCAAAGCTCTTCTCGCCCTGCATGGTCTCGCCGATCGAATCTGTAAACGTCACCGCGCCGTCCTCGATGCCGAGCACGGTCGCGTCCCCGAGCAGCCCAGGCTTGAGCGTGCCGCGATCGGTCAGGCGCACGGCGCGCGCGGCGTTGATCGTGGTGGCACGGATGATCTCGGTCAGCGGCACGCCGAGCAGCAGGAACTTGGACATCGTCACCAGCAGGTTGAACGCCGGCCCATCGATCGACGTCAGATGCACATCCGACGACAGCACATCCGGCAGAAAACCCTGTTTGACCATGGCCATGGCCGTGGCGAACCCAAAACTGCCGCGCCCATGGCCGATGTCGAAAATCACGCCACGCGCACGGGCGGCGAGCACGTCGTCATAGACCTCGCCCGACGGGTCCGCCGGCGCGTTGGGGAAGGGGCGGAAGCAGTGGGTCAGGATGTCGCCCGGGCGCAGCAGCGCCAGCACCTCGGCGCGCGACGGCGGCGGGTTATCGAGATGGCCCATCAGCGGCAGCCCTGCATACTCGGCCACCTCGAGCGCCATGCGCATCGGCGTGATGCCCAGCGCCCCGGAGGTGCCCCCGCCGACGCGCACCTTGATGCCGACCACGAGATCCGCCTGCTCCTTGGCCACAGCGAGGCAGATGCGCGGGTTGAGCAGTCGCAGATCGGTACATTCGCCGACATTGAGATCCCAGTGGAAGGCGAAAATTCCGGCGAACGACAGGTTCAGCAGCGGCAGGATACGGACCTCTGCCCGCTCGATCACATGCGCGCGAAACCCGTGAATATTGCCAGGCCCCGCCGAGCCCGCGTCGATCAGTGTGGTGATGCCGCTGGAGCGGGCGTACTGATCCGGATCGACGCCGAGCGACGTGCCCCCCCAATAGACATGGCTATGCAGATCAATCAGCCCGGGCACCACGAGGCGACCGGTGACATCGCGGATATCCGCTGCCTCGCCGAGATCATGGCCCAAGGCGGCCACCTTTCCGTCGGCAAACGCCACGTCGATAGACTCGTCGAGCCCAGCTGCGGGATCGATGACCCGGCCGCCCTTGAGGATGAGATCGAACATGGCACCACCACTCCTTGCCGTTTGCCGCCAAATGCTCGACGGCGCGAAAGATTTACGCAACCCCTCCCCATCGCCGCCGTCGCGTCGCACAATGGGGCACCCATCCCAGGAGGACGCCCATGTCCGTCGCGCTGTCCCGCCCAGCTTTGCCCACCAATTCGTCGATCATCGCCAGCTACCGCGCCCGCACCCCGGGCTCGGCCGCGTTGGCCGCCGAGGCGGGGGTGCTGTTCCCCAGCGGCATCACCCATGACGCGCGCCATCTCGACCCCTACGGCATCTATATCGAGCGCGCCGCCGGGCCGCATAAATGGGACGTGGACGGCAACCGCTACATCGATTTCTTCGGCGGCCACGGCGCGCTGATCCTCGGCCACTGCAACCCGACGGTGGCCAGCGCCGTCGCCAGCGCGGTTGGGGAGGGCACCCAGTTCGGCGCCAACCATCCGAGCGAAATTCGCTGGGCAAAGGCGATCCAGCGCCTGGTGCCGTCGGCCGAGCGGGTGCGCTTCACCTCCTCCGGCACCGAGGCGACGCTGATGGCCGTGCGCCTCGCGCGCGCCTTCACCGGGCGGCAGACGCTGCTGCGGTTCAAGGGCCATTTCCACGGCTGGCACGATCACATGACCAGCGGCTACTCCAACCATTTCGACGGCACCGCCACTGCCGGCGTGCTGCCGGGCATCGCGGAGAAGACCACGCTGGTCGTCCCCGGTGACGTCGCCGGCGTCGAGGCGGCGTTTGCGGCCAATCCCGATATCGCCGCGGTGATCATCGAGCCGACCGGCTCCTCGTTCGGCCAGGTGCCGGTCACCCCGGAATTTCTGCATGAATTGCGCCGAATCACGACCGAGCACGGCGCCTTGCTGATCTTTGATGAGGTGATCACGGGCTTCCGCGTCTCGTCCGGCGGCGCGCAGGTGGAATTCGGCATCACGCCGGACCTGTCGACGTTCGCGAAAATCGTCGCCGGCGGCATGCCCGGCGCGGCCGTGGTCGGGCGGCGGGAGATTCTCGATCATCTGGACTTCGACGTGTCCGCCACCGCCGGGCGGGAGAAGATCGGCCATCCCGGCACGTTCAACGGCAATCCGGTGTCCGCCGCCGCGGGTATCGCGGCGCTGACCATCCTCGCCGAGACCGATGCCTGCGCGCGCGCCATCGCCATGGCCGAGCGGCTCCGTGGCGAGCTCAACGAGCTGCTGGCGCGCGAAGGGGTGCCGTGGGCGATCTACGGCACCTTTTCCGGCTTCCATCTGTTCATGAACCCGCACGGCCGGACCATCTCGCCAACCGCGTTCGATGCGCTGGCGCCATCGATGGAGGAGATGAAAACGCATCCGCCCGCGCTGTCCCACAAGCTGCGCCTGGCGCTGTTGGCCAACGGGGTCGACACCAATGGGCGCATCGGCGGGTTCCTGTCGGCGACCCATACCGAGACGGACGTGGCCGACACGGTGGCGGCGTTCGGGGCCGCGATTTCGATGCTGCGCGCCGAGGGCGAGCTCGCATGACCGACGAGGATCTGGGCTTTCTGCCGGCCACCGAGATGGCCGGGATGATCCGCCGCCGCGCGATTTCCCCGGTCGAGGTGATGACCGGTATCCTCGCCCGCATCGAGCGGCTGGAGCCGGTGGTCAATGCCTTCGTTGTGCTGAAACCCGAGCGCGCCATGGCGGCCGCGCGGGCGGCGGAGGCGGCGGTGATGGCGGGCGATCCGCTGGGCCCGCTGCACGGCGTGCCGGTGACCATCAAGGACCTGCTGCCCACCAAGGATTTCCCGACCCAATATGGCAGCAAGGCCACCGCCGGCACCCAGCTCGATTATGACTCGCCAGTGGTGACCCGCCTGCAGGACGCGGGCGGCATCGTGCTGGGCAAGACCACCACGTCCGAATTCGGCTGGACCGGCGTCAGCCGCAGCCCGCTCACCGGTATCACTCACAACCCCTGGAAACATGGCTATAATGCCGGCGCATCCTCGGCCGGGGCAGGGGCGGCGGCGGCCGCCGGATACGGCCCGCTGCACCAGGGCAGTGACGGCGCCGGATCTGTGCGCATGCCCGCGCATTTCTGCGGCGTCTACGGCCTCAAACCGAGCTTCGGCCGGGTGCCATACCATCCCGTCAATGCCGGGGATTTCACCTCCCATATCGGGCCATTGACGCGCACCGTCGCCGACGCCGCGTTGATGATGCACGTAATGGCCGGCCCGCACCACCTCGACCACACCACGCTGGAAAAGCCGCCGGCTGACTATCCCGCGTTGCTGGGAACGGGCATCGCCGGCCGCAAAATCGCCTTCAGCGCCGATCTCGGCCACGCCAAGGTGGACCCCGACGTCGCCCTGCTGGTGCGCCAGGCCGCCGAGCGATTTGCCGCGGCGGCGGGCACGGTTTTGCACGATGTCGAGCCCGCCTGGGGTCCCAAGGGTCCCGAGCTGGTGCGCAAATTCTGGTCGGCCCACGAGATGCGGCTGCATCGCTTCCTGCCGGATTGGGAGGGGCAGATGGACCCCGGCCTGGTCGCCTGCATGCACACCGGTGCCGAGGTCGGCATGGCGGAGTATCAGGAACTGCGCGAGCGCAAGCACGCCTACATCGCCGAGATCCACAGTTTCTTCGAGGACTGGGATTTTCTCATCACTCCCTCGGTATCGGTCGCCGCCTTCCCGGCGACCCAGCTGCAGCCGTCGCATTGGCCGCAACATGACTGGGACTGGATCAGTTGGGCCGAGTTCTCCCACCCCTTCAACATGTCCTGGAACCCCGCCGCCAGCCTGCCCTGCGGCTTCACTGCGGACGGTCTGCCGGTCGGGCTGCAGATCGTCGGGAAGCGCTATGACGATCTCGGCGTGCTGCAGGCCTCCGCGGTGTTCGAACAGGCTCTACCCTGGGCACATCGTCGGCCAACACTTTAGCCGAAGAAGAAAGCACCAAAGAACTTTGGTCCATTAATCATCGTCGGTTGCAACCACTAGAGAATCATTAAAAGTCTTTTTGCTTCTTTTTCTTCAGAAAAAGAACACTCTTTCTAGGCTTTCTCCAGGCCCCCCGAATCCCGCATGCGTAGAATCCGGGGCTGATCCGCCCACCCGTGATCCCGATAGGTTTCGGATGCCGCATTCGGCATTCAGGGGACGGGCCGATGTTCAAAAACCTTCTGCTGGCGGGTGTCTCAATCGCCGCGCTTCAACTGCTGGCGGCACCCACCGCCAACGCCTTCGAGCTCGAACCCAACGAATATGTGGCAGCCCCCGTCGGCACCACAGCCTTGTTCAACTACTTCTTCTTCGGTGATGACGGCAGCTATCACCCCGTCGGCGGCCCCACCGCCACGCACGACACGCACCTCACCGAAACCGTTGGCATCGCCCGTGCGACTCAATTCATCAATATCGGGCCGTTCGAGGCACTGGTCGAGGTGCTGCAGCCCTACGGCGCGCTCACCGGCGCCAGTATCGGCGGCACCAACTACAAGGATAGCAGCGGCTTCGGCGACACCACACTCGCGGTCGCGATATGGCCCTACAAGAACGAGACCAACCGCACTTATGTCGGCGTCGGCTTCTATCTGACCCTGCCCGATGGCGCCTACGAGGCCACCCAGGCCATCAATCTGGGCGGCAACCGGCTGGTCTATGATCCGGAACTGGCCTTGCACCAGGGGTTTGGCGAGAAATGGTCGATCGATCTCACCGGTGATTATATTTTTTACGGCAACAACACCAATACCGGCAACGCCAGCTATGACGCCATTTCCCAACATCCCACAACACAGCTGCAGGCATTCGTGAATTATGCCTGGAATGCCAGCCTGGTGACGTCGCTCGGCTATGAGGGCGAAGTCGGCGGCCGGCAATATCTCAACGGCATCGGCACCGGGACGAAGACGGAATTCCAGGAAATCCGCCTGGTCAGCTCCTATGCCGTCACACCATCCCTGCAGCTGCTGGGCGAACTCAACCACCAGTTTCAAAATATCGGCGGATTCAAACAGGATCTGGGCGTGACGTTGCGGGTGCTTTATACGTTCTGAGGAAGATGAGAAGTTTTAGAAGTAAGAGTCTTCTTTTTCTGAAGAAAAAGAAGCAAAAAGACTTTTGCTAATGGGTCGAGGGGCTGCAACCTCGGATTCTTGTAGGATACAAGTTCTTTGGTTCTTTCTTTCAAGAAAGAACACATCTTCCTGATTCACAATCGGCATCCCCCACGCGCCCCGTGGTATGATACCTGCTTACCCCCCAGGCATCACCCCGGGGAGACACCGCCATGTCGCAGGCCGCCGCCCATCTGAGCGACATGGAACTGGCCGTCGTCCGCAGGCGGGCCATCTTGTCCTGCGCGATCGGCAATTTCTTTGAATTGTTCGATTTCACCATCTATGGCTTCTTCGCCGTGCCGATCAGCCAGGCCTTCTTCCCCGCCGGCAACCCCGTGTTCGCCATGCTCAGCACGTTTGCGACCTTCGGCGTGGCGTTCGTGATGCGCCCCGTCGGCGCCATCGTGCTCGGCGCCTATGGTGACAAGATGGGCAGGCGAGCCGCCCTGGTGATCACCATCGGCATGATGGCGACCGCTACCGGCGTCACCGGCATCATCCCCACCTACGCCGTCATCGGCGCCTGGGCGCCCATCATCCTGCTGCTGTGCCGCATGCTGCAGGGGTTCTCCACCGGTGGCGAATGGGGCGGGGCGGCAGCTTTCCTGGTGGAATATTCGCCGCCGGGCAAGCGCGGCATCACCGGCAGTTGGCAGCAATTCAGCACCCAGATCGGCTCGCTCTCCGGCTCCATCTCGGCGTTCCTGCTTGCGACCCTGCTGTCGCACGAGGCGTTCTATGCCTGGGGCTGGCGCGTGCCGTTCATCTTTGGCTTCCTGCTCGGCCCCGTCGGCTATTATCTGCGCAAGCGCGTGGCTGAAACGCCGGCGTTTGAACGCACGGTGGATGCCCACAAAATCGAGCGCTCGCCACTCGCCGTTGCGTTTCGCGACTATGGCAGCCGCATGTTCGCGGCGTTTGGCCTCAGCATCATCGGCTGCATCGCCAACTTCGTGTTCGTGATCTACCTGGTCAGCTACGCCATCAACACCATGCATCTGCCGGCCAGCGTGCCGCTGTCCTGTGCCGTGGTGTCCGGCCTGATCGTCGTGGTGCTCACCCCGTTCGTCGGCGCTTTGTCAGACCGGATCGGCCGACGCCCACTGATCCTGGCCTGTGCCGTGCTCAACCTGGTGTTCGACTATCCGCTCTTCATCCTGGCGATCCACGGGGGCACCTTCGGCACGCTGCTGCTCGCTTTGTCCTGCAACGCCGTGTTCCAGGCGATGTACACCGGCACCATCCCTTCCATCCTGGCCGAAATGTTCCCCACCCGCGTGCGCTACACCGCCCTCTCCCTTAGCTACGGCCTGGCTGTGATGCTGTTCGGCGGGTTCGCGCCGCTGATCTCCACCTTCCTGGTCAGTGTCACCGGCAATCCGCTGGCCCCGGCCTTCTATCTGATGGCCGGCGGCGCGTTCAGCGCCGCGGCTATCCTCAGCATGAAGGAATATCTCAATGCCCCCCTCGATTGATCGGCGCGCCGTGTGACTCTGCACCTCCAACCGATCGGCATCCTGAGCACCCCCTGGCACACCATCGCCGACTGCCCCCGCAACGGCCGTCAACCCACCCCGCCCCCGCTCTGCCACGCCGAGATCAACGCCGAATTCCGCCCCGGCCTCCACGCGATAGACGGCTTCTCCCACCTCATCCTGCTCTACTGGCTGGGCGACGCGCCGCGCGACCGCCTGCAATTCACCCCACCCTTCGACACCGAACAACGCGGCGTGTTCGCCACCCGAGCCCCCTGGCGCCCCAACCCCATCGGCCTCTCCGTGGTCAAGCTCGACGGCATCCCATCCCCAGGCCGCCTCGCCGTGCGACACCTCGATTGCCTGAACGGCACCCTTCTGCTCGACGTGAAACCCTACCTGCCGACCACCGACAGCGAACCCGCGGCCACCATGGGCTGGCTCGGCCCGCACGCGACTGTGCGGGGGGCGGAGGTGCGGGAAGGAAGCAAGTAAGGCTGGGCTCTTCCTCCGGTGGCCATTCCGCGCGACGGCTTCGTCGCGTGGAATGGCCACCGGAGGGAGCGCCCAGCCCTTCTTTACTTCGTCCCGTACAACCGATCCCCCGCATCGCCGAGTCCGGGGCGAATATAGCCATGGTCGTCGAGGCCGCGGTCGACGGCACAGGTGAAGATCTCGACATCGGGGTGTTCGTCCTCGAAGGCGGCCAGGCCTTCGGGCGCGCACAGCAGGCACACGAAGCGGATTTGTGCCGCACCGGCCTGTTTCAGCCGGCTGATGGCCGCCGCCGCCGAGTGGCCGGTCGCCAGCATCGGGTCGACCACGATCACCAGGCGTTCGGCGATATCGTCGGGAAGCTTCAGATAATATTCCACGGGCACCAGTGTCTCGGGATCACGGTAGAGGCCGACATGGCCGACGCGGGCCGATGGCACCAGGTCGAGCATCCCGTCGAGGATGCCGTTGCCGGCGCGCAGGATGGAAACCAGGCAGAGTTTCTTGCCGGCAAGTTGCGGTGCCAGCATCGGCTCCAGCGGGGTTTCGATCGGCACCTGTTCCAGGGGCAGCCCGCGGGTGACCTCGTAGGCCATCAGCAGGCTGATTTCCCGCACGATGCGGCGGAACCCGGCGGTCGAGGTGTCACTTTGTCGCAGCAGCGTCAGCTTGTGCTGGATCAGCGGGTGGTCGAGGACGGTCACGCTCATTCCTGAAGCCCTCGGCCTTTGACGGCGGCGAGTTCGGCCGCGTCCGGCACGTGGGTGGTGAAATAGCCGGCGGCTTTCTTGGCATCCATCTCCACGCTGGCGTCGGCCGGGATCAGCTCCTCGGGGATTGGCACGCGTTCGACCACATCGATGCCGCCGGCGACGATCGGCGCGTATTTCATGTTGCTCATCGACACCAGCCGGTCGATGCGGGTGATGCCGAGCCAGTGCAGCACGTCGGGCATCAGTTCCTGGAAGCGCATGTCCTGCACGCCGGCGACGCATTCGGTGCGCTGGAAATAGGCGTCCGCCCGATCGCCACCCTCCTGGCGCTTCCGCGCATTATAGACGAGGAATTTGGTCACCTCGCCAAGTGCGCGGCCTTCCTTGCGGTTGTACACCACCACGCCCACGCCGCCTTGTTGCGCCGTTTCGATGCACACCTCGATACCGTGCGCGAGATAGGGGCGACAGGTGCAGATGTCCGAGCCGAACACGTCCGAGCCATTGCATTCGTCGTGCACGCGACAGGCGATCCGGGTTTCAGGGTGGCCCAGCTTGGCGGGATCGCCGAACAGATACACCGTCATGCCGCCGATCGGTGGCAGGAAGATATCGAGATCATTGCGGGTGACGAGCTCGGGGAACATTCCGCCGGTCTGTTCGAACAGCCCGCGCCGCAGATCCGTCACACTGATGCCGAACCGGCGCGCGATACCGGGCAGATGCCACACCGGCTCGATGGCGATCTTGGTGACCCGGGCGTCGCCTTTTGCGTCGAGCACCTCGCCGTCCGGGCGCAGGCGGCCATCGCGCATCGCCTGCACGATCTCCGGCATGTTGATGTGCGCGCGCGTCACCGCGATGGTGGGGCGGATGTCCCAGCCGGCGGCCATTTCCTCACCAAAGGATTGGCCGGTCAGATGCCCCCAGGGGTCGAGCGAGACGATGCGATCCGGGTCGCTCCATTGCGGGAAGGGACCGATCGGCATGGCTGGCGCCGTGTTGGTGAAGTCCGGCTTATGGTTGGCGTCGAGCTGCCCGGCGGCGACCGCCAATGCCCGATACAGCGAGTAGGCTCCTGAATGCGTGCCGATCGCGTTGCGTCCGCCCGGGTTGCGCAACGTGGCCACCACCGGACCGCGCGCGCGCGCATCGCCGGCTCCCCAGCTGACGGGGAGGGCGCCTTGTTCGTTGCGGCTGTGGGAGGTCAGCACGATGGCCGGCTTGATCTTTCGATCATTGGTCATCAAAGGCGGGGAGGGCGGCATGCTGGTCGGCCTTGTTGCAAGTGCGAAGGTTAAGGACAGAATGCGTCTCCCGCCAAGAGACTTTGCCGTGCAGCCTGTCGCGATGACAAACCGCATGCCCAGCGCCGCCGCCTCCTGGATCGCCGGCCTCGCTATCCTGGCGCTGGCGTTGGTCTCGCCCGGCGTCCTGAACGATGGCGACAGCTTCGCCCATATCGCCGCCGGGGACTGGATGATGGCCCATGGCCTGGTTCCGCACACCGACCCGTTCTCGTTCACCCGAGCCGGCGCGCCGTGGGTGTCGCACGAATGGCTTGCCGAAATCCTGCTGGCGGTGGCGTTCCGGCTGGCCGGATGGAGCGGGGTGGTGGCGCTGACCGCGATCGCCGTGGCGCTGGCGATCGGGCGGATGGCGCATGACCTCGGGCGCTGGCTGCCGGCCGGGGCGGTGCTGCTGCTGGCGCTGCTGGCCGCAGGATGCGTGTCGCCGGGATTGTTGGCGCGACCGCATATACTGGCCCTGCCGGCGTTCGAGGCGTGGGTGGCCGGCCTGGTGGTGGCGCGCGCTGCCGGCCGCGCGCCGTCCTGCTGGTTGCTGCCGGTCATGTGTCTATGGGCCAATCTGCATGGCGGTTTCATCATTGGCCTGGCGCTGGTGGCCCCGCTGGGGCTGGAGGCCGTGCTGGCCTCGCCCGGCGCGCGATGGGCCACCTGCCGGCAATGGGCGCTGTTCGGCCTCGGCGGCGTGGCGGCCGCCCTGGTCACGCCGCACGGCCTGACCGGCCTGCTATTTCCGTTTCGCCTCACCGATATGGCTGAGTTGTCGATGGTGGGCGAGTGGCACCCGACCGATTTTCATCATCTCCAGCCGATGGAGATGGTCGCCGCGGTCGGGCTGTATGTCGGCCTGACCCGCCGCGTGCGGCTGTCCTGGGTGCGGCTGCTGGTCATCGCCGGGCTGTTCGTAATGGCTGCCCAGCACACCCGCCATCAGATGCTGATCGGCATGATCCTGCCGCTGCTGGTCGCCGAAGCGCTAGGGCGGGCGCTGCGCAATACGGCGGCCCAGTGCGGCTTCGTGGGGTGGTGGCATCCCGCAGGCGCCGTGCTCGCGGTGGCGCTGCTGACGGCCCGGCTTGCCGTGCCGATCGTGCGGGTGGACGGCCCATCGGCGCCCATCACCGCACTCGCGCATGTGCCAGCGGACCTGCGCGCCGTGCCGGTGCTGAACGATTACGGCTTCGGCGGCTACCTGATTTTTTCCCATGTGCGACCGTTCATCGACGGCCGAGCTGATTTGTTCGGCGGCGCGTTCCTGCGCCAATACGCGGCGCTGACCCGTCCCGATCGGGCGGTGTTGCTGGATGTCCTGCGGCGCTACGGGATAGGGTGGACCATCCTGGCACCAGGCGATCCAGCGGTCGGCGTGATGGACGGCCTGCCCGGCTGGTGCCGCCTTTATGCCGACCATGTCGCCGTCGTGCACACCGGATGCTGAACCTCAGACGTGCTGCCCGCCGTTGATATGCAGTTCCGCGCCATTGACGTAGCTGGCCGCGTCGCTGCACAGGAAATAGATCGCGGACGCCACCTCCGACGGCCGGCCCAGCCGGCGCATCGGCACCTCCCGGTCGGCGAAGGCGGCGGTGCCGGGCGATAGAATGGCGGTGTCGATCTCCCCCGGCGAAATCGCGTTCACCCGCACGCCCTGCGGCGCGAACTCGGCCGCCATCTCCCGCGTGATCGTCGCCAGAGCCGCCTTGGATGCAGCATAGGCCGCCCCGGCATAAGGATGCACCCGGCCGCCCGCGATCGATGTCACGTTGACGATTGAGCCCGCCGCCGCCGCGAGCTCGCCGATCAGCCCCTGTGCGAGCAACGCGACCGCGAACAGATTGACGTTGAACACCCGCACCCAGGCCGCTGCATCGGTATCGAGCAGCCCGAGCCGTGATCCACCGGCGCCTTTGGGCGAGATCGCCGCATTGTTGACCAGCGCGTCCAGCTTCCCGTCGGGCAGCCGCGCCCGCATCTCCGCGATGCCCTCGGCGAGATGATCGATATCACCGAGATCGAGCTGCAAATGGTCCTGCGGCCCGTCGCCCCACGGGCAGCGCGGCGAAAACGCCTGGCGCGAGACAGTGATCACCCGCCAGCCCTCGTTGCTGAATTGCTGCGCTGTCGCGTGGCCAATGCCCCGGCTGGCGCCCGTCAGCACCAGGACGCGACGCCGAACAGGCTGGAGAGGAGGCGGGATGTCGGCCATGGCCTAGTTCTGCGACATCCCGGCGCGCCGGGGAAGGCCGATTTACGAAAACCCGGGCTTGCCGATCTGCTCCGGCGTCTGCGGCACCCGGCGGAACTGGCTGGTGTCATAGCCCTGCGCCGCGAACTTCGCGAGCAGGCTCTGATAGGTCGCGTCGTCCATCTCCGGCGTGCGCGAAAAGATCCAGCCCAATGACCGATCGGGATAGCCGACCAAGGAGTAGCTATAGTCCGGCGCCACATCGAGGATCGGATAGCTCACATAGATCGGCCAGAACAGCTTGACCCGCCACAGCGCGTTGTTGGTGCCGGGGACCACGTAATCTTCCAGATCATTGCTCTGGATCTTGCCGTCGAAACTGCCCGCACGGCCAAAATACTTGTCGTCGATCTGCCCGTTCGGCAATGGCGCATACTCGGCGATGCCACCGACATTGCCGCGCTCACCGAAATACGGAATTTCCGCGATGATGTACCATTTGCCGTAATACCGATCGAGATCCACCGATTTGGCCAGTTGCAGCGGCGGGGACGAAGCGCAGCCGGCGAGCAGGAAGGCAAGCAGAACGAGCTGTTTCATAATGGTGATCTCGGGTGGGTTCTGGCTTAATCAAGTTCGTCTCCTCGGAGTTCCCGCGTGATCGACCTGCATCTGTATCTCGTGTTCCTGTTCGCCGTCGTGGTGCTGACCCTCATTCCCGGCCCAAACATGGCGCTGATCGTGGCCAACAGCGTGTCCTACGGCACCCGCTTCGGCATGCTCACTTTGGCGGGCACCAGCTCGGCCATGGTCATCCAGTTGGCTCTCACCGGCCTCGGCATGACCGCGGTGATGGGCATCATGGCGCAATGGTTCGAATGGATCCGCTGGATCGGCGTGCTGTACTTGGTCTGGCTCGGCGTACGGCTGTGGCGCACGCCGCCCGTCGACCTGTCCAAGGTGGCCGCCCAACCCCGTTCGGTGCGGCTGATCTACCTGCGTGGCCTGCTGGTGTCGCTGACCAATCCCAAAACCCTGTTCTTCTTTGGCGCGTTCTTCCCGCAATTCCTGGGACCCACCGATGCCGCGGGATTCGCCACCCAGTATGCGATGCTGTCGGCGGGATTTATCGTCGTCGTGGTTCTGTTCGACAGCGTGTGGGCCATCGCGGCCGGCCGCGCCCGCGTCTGGCTGTCCACCAACGGACGCATCGCCAATCGCATCTCGGGTGGCCTGCTGATCGGCGCCGGCCTCGGGCTGGCATTGGCGCGGCGGCGGTAGCCGCGTCGAAGGAAGCAAGCAAGCAAGGCTGGGCTCTCCCTCCGGTGGCCATTCCACTCGACGAAGCCGTCGAGCGGAACCTTGGGCCACCTCCGCCCAGACCCGCAAAGGGGCCGCGCCCCTGGACCTTAGAGTCTGTTTGAAAACGCGCTAGGGTGAGCAAGCTGGCGTGATTTTCCGAGCACCGAAGTGGCGCGACAGATGGGTCGTCAGCTCCGCTCGGTCGCTCGCCGAGCGAACGGAGCGCAGGAAAAGCGCGTCAGATGGCCACCATAGGTGAGTTTTCAAACGGACTCTAAGGTCCGGGGCTTCGCCCCTGGCGGGTCCGGGCGGCGCCCGGCTTGCTTTCTTTCTTCGACGAGGCCCCCGATGCAGCGCCAAATCCTCCTGAACGCGTTCGACATGAACACGGTTGGCCACATCCAGCACGGACTCTGGACTCATCCGCGCGATCGTTCGATGCACTACACCGACATCGATTACTGGATCGGCCTTGCGCGCACCCTTGAGCGCGGTTTGTTCGACGGGTTGTTCCTGGCCGACGTCGTCGGTGTCTACGACGTATTCGGCGGCAGCGCTGACGCCGCCTTGCGGCATGCGGTGCAGGTGCCGGTGAATGACCCGATGCTGCTGGTGCCCGCGATGGCGGTGGTCACCCAACATCTCGGCTTCGGCATCACCTGCAATACCAGTTACGAGCCGCCGTTTTTGTTCGCGCGCCGGCTATCGACGCTGGATCACCTCACGCGTGGGCGGGTCGGCTGGAACATCGTCACCGGCTATCTTGACAGTGCGGCGCGCGCGATGGGGTTGGCGGCCCAGGCCGGGCACGATGATCGCTATGATATGGCCGACGACTACATGGCCACCGTCTACAAACTTTGGGAACACAGCTGGGAGGATGGCGCGGTACTGCGCGATCGCGCGGCCGGCCTGTTCACCGATCCCGCCCGCGTCCATCGCGTCACCCAGACCGGCCGCTACGCCATGGATGCGATCCATCTGTGCGAGCCGTCGCCGCAGCGCACGCCGGTGCTATATCAGGCCGGCGCCTCGACGCGGGGGCGGGCGTTCGCGGCGCGGCATGCCGAGTGCGTGTTCGTGAATGGCACGGGCAAGGCGGGGGTGGCGGCCTTGGTGGCCGATCTGCGCGCGCGCGCCGCACCGCGCCCGCTCAAGATATTTGTCGGCGCCACCGTCGTGGTCGGGCGGACCGACGCCGAGGCCGCGGACAAGCTCGCGGAGTATCGCCGTCATGTCAGCGTGGAGGGGGCGCTGGCGCATTTCTCCGCGTCCACCGGCATCGATTTCGCCCGCTTCGCGATGGACGAGCCGATCCAGCATCAGAAGACCGACGCCAACCAGTCCAACGTCGAGGCGATCACCACCCGCAGCGCCGAGGTCTGGACCAAGCGCAAATTGATCGACTCCCTGGTGCTGGGTAGCCGCCAACCGCCGATCGTGGGCTCGCCCGCGGGGGTCGCCGATGCGCTGCAGGACTGGATGGCGACCGCGGATGTCGACGGCTTCAACCTGTCGCGCACGGTCACCCCGGAATGCTTCGAGGATTTCGTCGATCTGGTGGTGCCGGAGCTGCAGGCGCGCGGCATCTACAAGACTGCCTATGCGCCAGGCACGCTGCGAGAGAAATTATTTGGCTCGCGGCGACTGCCGGAGGGACATGCCGCTATGGTTGGCCGTCGCTTTGCATGACATTTAGTGCAGCAACACGAGGACATGATCATGAAGCGTAGAGATGTTCTGGCCGGTGGGGCCGCGGCCGCGGTGTCAATGAGTTTGGCGCGCCCCTCGCTGGCGCAGAAAGCCGAGGTGCTGCGCTACGTGCCGCAGGCCGGCCTCGCCAATCCCGACCCGATCTGGACCACCGCCACGGTGGCCTCGCTGCATGGCTACATGGTGTGGGACACGCTGTATGGCATCGATGAGGGGCTGATCCCCCGCCTGCAGATGCTGCAGGCGGCCGACACCTCCAGCGACGGTCTGACCTGGAGCTTCAAGCTGCGCGACGGGTTGCTCTGGACCGATGGCGAGCCGGTGCGCAGCATCGACTGCATCACCTCGATCAAGCGCTGGGCCAAGCGGGACGGGTTTGGCCAACGGCTGCTCGCCCAGACGGTCGACATGAAGGTGGTCGACGACAAGACCTTCCAGATCATTCTCAACAAGCCATATCCACTGCTGCCCTACGCGCTGGGCGGCGGCAGCACCGGTTGCTTCATCATGCCGGAGCGGATTTCCAAGACCGATCCGTTCACCCAGATCACGGAATATGTCGGCAGCGGCCCGTATCGGTTCCTCGACAAGGAATGGGTGTCGGGCGCCTCCGCGGCGTGGGCGAAGAATGACAAATATGTGCCGCGCGCCGAACCTCCGAGCTATTTCGCCGGTGGCAAGGTGGCCAATTTCGATCGCGTCGAATGGGTCACGATGGACCCGTCGACGGCCGGCAGCGCGTTGCAGAAAGGCGAGGTCGATTGGTGGGAAAACCCGATCTTCGATCTGCTGCCGCAACTGCGCAAGGACAGCAATCTGACGGTCAGCGTGCTGAGCGCGCTGGGTGCGGTGGGCGTGGTGGCGTTCAACCACACGCAGCCGCCATTCGATAACCCGAAATTGCTGCAGGCGCTGATCCCCTCGTTCAGCCAGCAGGACATCATCGACGCTGTGCTGGGCGACCAGGCGGCGGGACTGTCCAAGAAATGCGGTTTCTTCACGCCGGGCTCGCCCTATGCGACCGAGGTTGGAATGGATGCGCTGCTGTCGCCGCGTGATCTCGCCAAATCGAAGAAGCTGGTGGCTGAGAGTGGCTATAAGGGCGAACCGATCGTGCTGATGGCGCCATCCGACCAGCCGCAGCTGCTGGCGATGGCGCTGGTGGTCGATGCGTTTTACAAATCGCTCGGCCTGAACTCGCAATATACCGTGATGGACTGGGGCACGCTGGTGGCGCGCCGGGCCAGCCACGAGCTGTCGAGCAAGGGCGGCTGGAACAGCTTCTGCACCACCTGGGGCGGGCTCAGCGTGTCCAATCCCGGCGCCAGCTATCCGCTGCGTGGCAACGGCAAGGATGGCTGGTTCGGCTGGCCGACCGACGCCAAGATGGAAGCGCTGCGTGACGCCTGGTTCGATGCGCCGGACCTCGCCGCACAAAAAAAGATCTGCGACCAGATTCAGCTGCTGGCGTTCGAGAACGTGCCGATCATCCCGACCGGCCAATGGTTCAGCCCGACGGCCTACCGCAAGAACCTGACCGGATTCGTGAAGTCGGATTACATGCTGTTCTGGGGCGTGAAACGCGTCTGATGGGGATGACCTGACGCATGCGGCGTCATGCAATGGCGTCCTGGTAGACCAGGATCGCCGCTGCCAAATCCTCGAGCGCGCTGCCGACCGATTTGAACAAGGTGATCTCATCTGAGGCTCGGCGACCGGACGCGGGTTCGGCGGATAGAGTGGCGAGGCTGCCGGCAATCGCGGACGGCGTCAGCACACCGCGCGCAATCGGCTGGATCAGGTCGCCGGCCTCGCTCAGCGCGGCCTCGGTGTCGATGAACACGCGGCTGCGTCGCACGGCCTCGTCGTCGGCCTCGCGCATGTCCGGGCGAAAACCACCGATCAGATCGACATGCGTGCCTGGCCGCAGCCAGTCGCCCGCGATCAACGGCGCGGTCGACAAGGTCGCCGCGCTGACGATGTCGGACGCCGCAACCGCCGCCGCCAGGTCGGTGACCGCGATTGCCGCATGCCCCCCGGCACGCAGCCGGGCGGCCAGGGCTTCGGCTTTCGGCGGCGTGTGGTTCCAGATGCGCACCATGTCGATCGGCCGGATCGTCGCGTAGGCGTCGGCCATCATGCCGGCGATGTGGCCGGCGCCGACGATCAGCAGGGACGTGGCGTCCGCGCGGGCCAGACTGTCGGCGGCCAGTGCGGAGGCGGCGGCGGTGCGGCGCGCGGTGATCTCGTTGCCGTCGATCAACGCCAGATGCGCGCCAGTGGCCCCGTCGATCAACAGATAGGTGGAGAACACCGCGTTCAGGCCGCGCCTGCCGTTCTCGGGAAACACCGTGACGATCTTGACCCCGGCGAACGCGCCCACGCGCCATGCCGGCATCAGCAACAGCGAACTGCCTTGCGGGCCGAGGCCGTGGCGATGCCGCAGCGGTGCCGCGGCCCCGGCAATGAATGCCGCGCGCAACGCCGGGATCAGCCGGTTGAACACCAGGCTGGCACGGGCGCGCGGCAGATCGATCACCAGCAAGTCTGACATTGTCGCAGTCTGACGAAGCCGGTCGCACTGGACAATTGCCGGCTCGATGCGAAGCTTCCGATCAGGACGGCGTGAAAGCGGGGCGGCATGCGGCGGATCGTGATCGTGGGTGGTGGCGCCATCGGCAGTTCCATTGCCTTCCATCTCGCATCCCATCCTGGGTTTAGCGGCGAGATCACCGTCGTCGAGCGCGATCCCACCTACCGGATTGCCTCCTCCTCACTCTCCGGCAGCTCCATCCGTCAGCAATTCTCGACCCCGCTGAACATCGCGATGTCGCAATTCGGGCTGCAATTCCTCAAGGGTGCGGGGGAGACACTGGCCGTCGACGGCGATCGGCCGGACCTCGGCCTGCGCGAGCCAGGCTATCTGTTTCTGGCCTCGGCGGCGGGCGAGGCGATCCTGCGCGACAATCACGCGGTGCAACGCGCCGCCGGCGCGGATGTCGCCCTGCTGTCGCCTGCCGACATCGCCACGCGGTTTCCCTGGATAGCCACCGACGGTCTCACAGCGGGCGCGCTCGGCCTGTCCGGTGAAGGCTGGTTCGACGGGCCCGGGCTGCTTGCCGCCTATCGCCGCAAGGCCCGATCGCTCGGCGTGCGCTACGTGGCACAAGACGCCGTTGGCTTCGTCGGCCGCGGCCCCTCCGGCGTGCGTCTGGCCGATGGCAGCGCTATCCCGTGCGACGTCGCGGTCAACGCCGCCGGCCCCTGGGCCGCCCGCGTTGCCGGGTGGCTCGGCATCGACCTGCCGGTGCGCGCGCGCAAACGCATGATCTTCGTCATCGCCTGCCGCGAGGCGCTGCCAGGCTGTCCCCTGGTGATCGACCCCAGCGGCATCTGGTGGCGACCGGAAGGCAATCTGTTCCTGTGCGGACGCTCCCCCGACCCAGGCGAGAGCGACCCCGACGACGCGCCGCTCGACGTCGACGAAAGCATGTTCCACGACCGCATCTGGCCCGTCCTCGCCAACCGCGTGCCAGCCTTCGAGAGTCTCAAGATCACCAGCGCCTGGGCCGGCTATTACGAACTGAACCTGTTCGACCAGAACGGCATCGTCGGCCACCATCCCGCGGCCCCGAACCTGATCTTCGCCAACGGCTTCAGCGGCCACGGGATGCAACACTCGCCCGCCGTCGGCCGCGCCGTCGCCGAACTGATCGGCGACGGTCATTACACGACGCTGGATCTGTCGCCATTGGCGTTCGACCGAGTCCTGGCGGGGCGGAGAATGGTGGAGCGGAATGTCGTGTAGGTAGGAAGCAAGGACGTAAGCATGGGGCCTGCCCCCCGTGGCGGTTCCCCCGACGAGGGGTTGAGCGGAACCTTGAGCCAGCAAAAGACGCTCGAGTTTAAGGTCCAGCGGCTTGTCCTGTCGCGCCAAGGCGCGCTCCGGAACTAGCGGATCTGCGCAGCGCCCGGCTTACTTGTCGCCCCGCAACCCCAAAAGGCGGACTCAGGCCGACATGGCTGAGCTGCGGCGCTTGGCTTTGCGGTCGAAGAACAGGGCTTGGCTGATGATGGCCTGCACGGTTTCGGTGCGGAACGGTTTGGTGATCAGGAACGTCGGTTCCGGGCGGCGGCCGGTCAGCAGTCGTTCAGGGTATGCGGTGATGAATACGACCGGCACTTCCGACGAGCCGAGGATTTCGTTCACCGCATCGAGCCCCGAGCTGCCATCGGCCAAGTGGATATCGGCCAGCACCAGGCCAGGCCGATGTTCGGCGACCGCGGCCACGGCCTCGCTATGGGTGCGCGAGATATGGGTCACCCGGTGGCCGAGTTCGCCCACCAGCGCCTCCAGATCCATCGCGATGATCGGCTCGTCCTCGATGATCAGCACATCGGTGCTGATCTGCACCGCGATCTCGCGGCCGGCGCGATCGATCAGTTGCTGTACCTCCGCGACCGACGTCTCCAGCGTCTCAGCGATCCGCTCGATGGTAAATCCCTCGACCGAGTGCAGCAGGAACGCGGCTCGGGGCAGGGGGGTGATCGCCTCCAGATTCCGATCGGCCGCATGCGCCGCGTCCGACAGGTCCGCCAATGCCTCATCGCGCTCCTGCTGGGCCACCACGCCGGCCCAGATCTTGAGGAACACGCGATACAGCGACACCCGAGCATCGAGCGAGTCGGTCACACTGCCGGGGTCTTCCAGGATCGCTTCCAGCGCCGCGCTGGCATAATTGTCCCCCGCGGTCTGCGAGCCAGTCAGCACGCGGGCGAAGCGGCGCAGATAGGGCAGGTGCGGTGCGATCGTGGCTGAAATGGACATTGCGGGCCCCCAGGATAGATTCAGATCGACATGCATAGGAATGTCATATGCAGGCGAGGGAAGGCACTCCTCCGGCTCGCGGCACTTTCAATGACCGAAAACATCGAAAGTTCCGCGATCACGCAACTTTTTCCTGACCCGAACGTTTCGCCTGCTCGAATTCAAGACCGTGTGCGCCAGCGCCGGGGGCCGCTGAGCAGCCGGACTGCATTAAAATGCGTATTTCGACGCGTCCGGGGCGGTTATCCTGGAACGACTGCATTGATCGGCCGTTGGGGGATGCCATGGGTGAGCGCGTGACGGACAAGTCTGAACAGCAGGCAATGGCTGAACAGGCGTCGAAGTCTGGACACACGGGCAAGATTGAAGGGTCTGAGGACATGACTGGCCATTCCGCGGCGGAGAGCATCTCGGGCGACAGCCTGCACCCCCAGGAGGGGGCGCTGGAGGCGGGGTTGCAGGCCTATATCGGCCAGCAGCTGCGCACTGTGTATGACGAGGTTCTGAACGAGGCGATCCCCGACCGTCTGCTGGCGTTGCTGCAGGAACTGGAGCGCAAGCAGGCCGACAAGTCATGACCGTATCGGAAGGCTTGCGGACGGATCTCCTGGGCGCGATCCCCCGGCTGCGTGCGTTCGCGGTCTCGCTGTGCGGAAAGAGTGACCGCGCCGACGATCTGGTTCAGGAAACCCTGGTCAAGGCTTGGGCCAACATGGCGTCGTTCCAACCCGGCACCAACATGATGGCATGGCTTTATACTATCCTGCGCAATGAATTCTATACCGAGTTCCGCAAGCGCCGCCATGACGTGCCGGACAGTGACGGGTTGTACGCCGCCCGCCTGACCACCCAGGCGACCCAGGATAGCCACATCGAGTTCCAGGATTTCCGCACCGCGCTGGCGCTGTTGGCCGACGATCAGCGCGAGGCGTTGATCCTGATCGGCGCCTCCGGCCTGTCCTATGACGAGGCTTCCCAGGTGTGTGGCTGCGCCGTCGGCACCATGAAAAGCCGCGTGCACCGGGCCCGCAGCAAGCTTGCCGAGTTGCTCGCGCCGAAGCTGCCGGGCGAGGGCCGTCCCGATCCGCGCACCAGCCGGGACCTGGTGGATGTTCGCCAGGCGAACTGACCGGCCGACGATCGCGCCGTCACGGGCCGGTTGGCAGACAATCGTCATGCCGGATATGTGACCTTGATCTGGATCAGGGTCATGGCTGGGGCAGTTGAGATAGCAGTTTGTTCGCGCGACCTTGTTATCATCGCAGCAGGGTGGTTGGGGGCCCAGTCGAGCGGGGCCGTATCCTGTCGTGATGGCGTGGAGCGTGGACGCGATGGAAGGTGACTGAACCGATGGCGGACACCGATGCTTTCCTGAGGGAGCTGCATCATCGGGTGAAGAATAATTTCCAGATCATCGCCAGCCTGATGAGCCTGCAAAAGCGCATGCTGCCAGCTGACCGTCGCGACGATCTGCGCTTCATCGAGGAACATGTGCAGTGCATGGCGGTCGCGTACCGCGTCGTCTATGCAACCAACCAGCTGATCGAGGTCTCGATCCGCGAGCTGGTTCGTGAGGTCCTGGAAAGCCTGCAACAAATTGCCGGTCCTGCGCGCAACCTGATCGTGCTGGACATGCTCGGCAAGGACCAGTCGATCGGCCTCAATCAGGCGGTGGCGTTGAGCCTGTATTTGGCCGTGGTGGTGCCCCCCTACCTCGATCACGCCAAGCAGCGCGGCGGCAGCTTCACCGTTGCCATGAGCCTCGAGGATCAAAAGGTGCATCTGCTGATCAAGGGCGACTGGGGCGCGCCCATTCATCTGGACGCGCTGCGCGATCGCCTGGCCAAAGCCTATGTCCGTCAACTCAACGGCGAACTCGAACCCGACGGCCTTGACGCAGAAACCAGCGTGCGCTTCCCCCTCGACGTCGCCATTCGCCACCTGGCCTGAGGGGGGGGGGCCGCAGGAAGGCAAGCAAGACTGGGCTCTGCCCATACCCGCAAAGGGGCGCAGCCGCTTTGAACCCCCAGACTTAAGGGTAGGTGACGAAGGGGGCCTACACCGAGGCCCCTTCGTCACCTACCCTTAAATCTAAGGTCCAGGGGCTTGGCCCCTGGCGGGTCCGGGCAGCGCCCGGCTTGCTTGCTTCCAGAGGCCACCATTCCCCAAGGGCTACAGGATAGCGTTGCCGGCGACCAGGGTGAGCACCAGGAACACCAGGAAGATCACGATCGCGATGAAAAATAGGATGCGCGCGATGCCCGCGGTGGCCGCCGAGATTCCGGTAAATCCGAACAACCCGGCGATCAGTGAAATCACCAAGAAAAACAACGCCCACTTCAGCATGATCGTAGCCCTTTCGTTCGTCGATTGGAATTGCTCGCGTTAACGTGTCGCCACTCGAATGGTTCCGAATATAGCGCATCTGCTTGGTCGGATACCCGCGTGACTTGCCGATCGCGGTGTCGGCGGCAATTGAATGGCAGTGCGGCGTGTCGCCCGATTGCAATCCGCTGGCGATGACGCCATTTCATCATTCGATATCCATGCGCGGTCCGGTGATATTGGGGCCGGCGCTTGCATGCCTCGCACTATCTTCAGGAAGCTTTCCTTGGCGCAGTCCGACCCGTCCGCGATTTTCGCCACCGACAGCCTCCTTCCCGCTGGCGCCGCTCAGGTGCTTCCCGCGGCAACCCACCAGATCGCGGCCCGTTTGGCTGCGTAAGACGAACGAGCGGAGTATTTGAACATGTCCATCGCCATGCAGCATGCGGGCACCACGGTGAACCCGCTGAAGCAGCTCGAAGCCTGCGGCCAATCTCCATGGCTCGATTTCGTCCGACGCGATTTGATCGACAAAGGCGAGCTCAAGCTTCTGATCGAGCGGGATGGCGTCAAAGGCGTCACCTCCAACCCGTCGATCTTTCAGAAGGCGATCGGCGCCGGCGCCGAATATGCTGCTCCGTTCGCGGCGTTTCAGAGTACGGGCGATCACGGCATTTCCGAGATCTACGAGCATCTCGCGGTGCATGATATCCAGGCCGCCGCCGACGTGTTGCACCCGGTGTTCGCCGCGACCAAAGGGCTCGACGGCTATATCAGCCTCGAAGTGTCGCCCTATCTCGCCAACGACACCGACGCCACCATCGCCGAGGCCCTGCGGCTGTGGCAGACGGTCGGCAAGCCGAATTTGATGGTGAAAGTGCCTGCGACCCCGGCCGGTATTCCCGCCATTCGCCGGCTGATCGCCGAAGGCCTCAACATCAACGTCACCCTGCTGTTCGCCGTGTCCGCCTACGCCGATGTGGCGGAGGCCTATATTGCCGGCCTCGAAGATCGCGCGGCGAAGGGCGGTGATGTCTCGCACAGCGCCAGCGTCGCCAGTTTCTTCATCAGCCGCATCGACGCGCTGGTCGACAAGAAGCTCGATGCCGCGGTCGCCGCCGGCGCGCTCGCCGCCGATGTCGAGCCGCTGCGCGGCAAAGCCGCCATCGCCAACGCCAAGCTCGCTTACGCGCATTACAAGAAGGCCTTCTCCGGCCCGCGCTGGCAGGCGCTGCTCGCCAAGGGCGCGCACCCCCAGCGGCTGCTATGGGCGTCGACCAGCACCAAAAATCCGACCTATCGCGACACCTTGTATGTCGAAACATTGATCGGGCCGGATACCGTCAACACCATGCCGCCGGCTACCATGGACGCGTTCCGTGACCACGGCATCGCCAAGCCCGACACCATCGAGGAGGGTCTGGCCGAAGCCGCTGAGATCCCCCCGCGTCTGGCCAAGTTCGGTGTGCGCATCGAGGATGTCGCGACCGAGCTGGTGGCCGACGGGGTGCAGCAATTCGCTGACGCGTTCGACAAATTGCTCGGCTCGGTTGCCGCCCGTCGTCGCGACAACGCCCAGGCCGGCAAGCCCGGCCAGACCATAGCGGTCGGCGCCGCCCTGCAGAAGGACTATGACGCGGAGCTGGAAGCCTGGCGGCATGACGGTCGCATCCGCAAGCTGTGGCACGGCGACGCGGCACTGTGGAGCAACAAAGACGAGGCGCAGTGGCTGGGCTGGCTCAGCATCATCGGCGATGAGCTGGCCGACATTGCCCGGTTGGAGGCGTTTGCCCGCGAGGTGACCGAGAAGGGCATCACCGACGTCGTGCTGCTGGGCATGGGTGGATCTAGCCTTGGCCCCGAGGTGTTGGCGGAAACCTTCGGCCAGATGTCCGGGGCGCCACGCTTCCACATGCTGGATTCCACCGATCCCGCACAGATCGAGGCGCTGGACGCCGCGATCACGCTCAAGACGTCGCTGTTCATCGTGTCGTCGAAATCCGGCAGCACGCTGGAGCCTGCGATCTTCATGGCATATTTCTACGACAAGCTGTCCCAGGCCATCGGGCCCGACGCCGGCGCGCATTTTGTGGCGGTGACCGACCCCGGCTCGGCGCTGGAGAAGGAGGCTGCAGAAAAACGCTTTGCCCACGTGTTCCTCGGTCGCAAATCCATCGGCGGCCGCTATTCCGTGCTGTCGAAATTCGGCCTGGTGCCTGCCGCTGCGATCGGCATCGATGTGCGCGCCATGCTGGAAGCAGCCCAGACGATGGTGCGCAGCTGTGCCGACGACGTGCCGCCGGAGGAAAATCCGGGCGTGCAGCTCGGTGTCGCCATGGGCATCGCCGCGCGTCACAAGCGCGACAAGGTCACCATCATCACCTCGCCCGGCATTGCCGTGCTGGGCGCGTGGCTCGAACAACTGCTGGCGGAGTCCACCGGCAAGCAGGGTCACGGCCTGATCCCGGTCGATGCCGAGCCGCTGGCAGCCCCGGCGACCTATGGCGCGGATCGCTTCTTCGCCTATCTCACAGAGCCGGGTGACGCGGACGCCGAGCGGGACCGTGCCGTGGATGCGCTCGAAGCCGCGGGCCATCCGGTGGCGCGCATTATCGTGCCGGAAGCCGGCGACATCGGCGCCGAGTTCTTCCGTTGGGAGATCGCGACGGCGGTGGCAGGCGCGGTGATCGGGATCAACCCGTTCGATCAGCCGGATGTGGAGGCGAGCAAGATCGCCACCCGCCATCTCACCGACGCCTACGAGACCACCGGCAAACTGCCCGAGGAAACGCCGATCTTCCGCAAGGACGGCATCGCCATCTATGCCGATGCCGCGAACGCCACGTCCCTCGGCACACATGACACGCTGGCCGGCTATCTACGCGCCCATATCGCACGGGTGGGTGCCGGCGACTATGTGGCGCTGCTCGCCTACATTCAGCGCGACCGCGCACACACTGAGGCGCTGACCGCGATGCGTGTCGCGGTACGCGGCAAAACCAAAGCCGCCACCTGCGTCGGTTTCGGGCCGCGCTTTCTGCACTCGACCGGCCAGGCCTACAAAGGCGGCCCGAATTCCGGCGTGTTTGTCCAGATCACCTGCGACGACCATGACCGCGTCGCGGTGCCCGGCCGCAAATATGATTTCAGCGTCGTCAAGGCCGCCCAGGCGCAGGGCGATCTGGATGTGCTGCAGACCCGCAAGCGGCGCGCGTTGCGCGTGCATCTGACTAATGTCGCCGGCGGCCTCGCGAGCTTGAGCGCCGCCCTGGAAGAAGCGCTCGCATGAGCGGAAAGGAGCCTGTCTTGCAGATCGGTGTCATTGGACTCGGCCGCATGGGCGGCAATATCGTGAAGCGGCTGATCCACGCGGGCCATAGCTGCGTGGTGTATGACCAGAACGCCAAGGCGGGTGAGGCGCTCGCCGCCGACGGCGCCAAACCTGTCGGTTCGCTGAAGGATATGGTGGCAGCCCTCGACAGCCCGCGCGTCATCTGGGTGATGCTGCCATCCGGCAAGATCACCGAGGACACGGTGCACACGCTGGGAGAGATGATGTCCGCCGGCGACATCATCATCGATGGCGGCAACAGTTTTTACAAAGACGATATTCGCCGCGCCAAGGAGCTGTCCGCGAAGCAGATCCATTATGTCGATGCCGGCACCTCCGGCGGCGTGTGGGGCCTGCAGCGCGGCTATTGCCTGATGGTCGGTGGCGACAAATCCGCCGTCGATCACGTCGATCCCATCCTCAAGACACTGGCGCCCGGCATCGGCGACATCCCCCGCACCCCCGGCCGGGAAGCGCTCGATCCACGCGCGGAGCAGGGCTATATCCATGCCGGCCCGACCGGTGCCGGGCATTTCGTCAAGATGGTCCATAACGGTATCGAGTACGGGATGATGCAGGCCTACGCCGAGGGTTTCGACATTCTGCGCAACAAGAACTCGACCGAGCTCGCCGAGGACCAGCGCTTCGATCTCAACCTCGCCGACATCGCTGAGGTGTGGCGGCGCGGCAGCGTGGTGTCGTCATGGTTGCTCGATCTCAGCGCCAGCGCGCTCGCCAAGGACAGCACGCTGGCCGGCTTCACCGGCGACGTCGCGGACTCGGGCGAGGGACGCTGGACCATCGAGGCGGCGATCGAGGAGGCGGTTCCCGCGGAGGTGCTGTCATCGGCCCTCTACACCCGGTTCCGCTCGCGCCGCGATCACACATTCGCCGAAAAATTGCTCTCGGCGATGCGCTTCGGCTTCGGCGGCCATGTCGAGTTGCCGGTCGCCGCCGGTGGAAAGCCCGACCATGCCTGATATGGCGCAGGACGCGGCGCCCGCGGCCAGCGCTGTTGTTGCCGCGTCCCCCCGCCGCGCACCGAAAGCCCCGGACCCCTGCACCATGGTGCTGTTCGGCGCCGGCGGGGACCTGACCAAGCGGCTGGTGATTCCTGGCCTGTACAACTTGTCCCGGACACATTTGTTGCCGGACAAGTTCGCTTTGATCGGTGTCGATATCGCCGACAAGACGGTGCATCAATGGCGCGCCGAGTTGCGCGCGATGATGCAGACCTTCGTCGGCAATGCGTCGAGCGAGTTCAACATCGACAAGATCGACGAGGATGCCTGGTCACGCCTGGCCGACCGCATGGAGTACGTCCAGGGCGATCTGACCAAGCCGGATGTGTTCAAAACCCTGACAAGCAAGATCGCCGAGACGGCGGACCGGTACGACATCGGCGAGAACTGCCTGTTCTACCTCGCGGTCGCCGACCGTTTCTTCGCGCCGGCCATCGACGGTCTGGGGGCGGCCAAGCTCACCGACGAAGCTCCGCGCGACGGCCAGCCGACCCGCTGGCGCCGCGTGGTGATCGAAAAGCCGTTTGGCCATAGCCTGGAGTCCGCCCGCGCCCTCAATGCGCATATTCTGCGCACGCTGGATGAACGGCAGATCTTTCGCATCGACCATTTTCTCGGCAAGGAGACGGTGCAGAACATCATGGCGCTGCGCTTCGCCAACGGCATGTTCGAGCCGATCTGGAATCGCGAACGCATCGATCACATTCAGATCACCGTGGCCGAGACAGTGGGCGTCGAAAAGCGCGGCAAATTCTATGAGGTCACCGGCGCATTGCGGGACATGGTGCCCAACCACATGTTCCAATTGCTGGCGATGGTGACGATGGAGCCGCCCTCCAGCTTCGATGCCGACGCCATCCGCAGCCGCAAGGCCGACGTGTTCCGCCAGATCTCCAGCCCTGGCCCTGACGATGCGGTGCGCGGACAATATGCTGCGGGTCAGGTGCTCGATCGTGGCTGCGTCGGCTATCGCGACGAACCCGATGTGGCCGCGGACTCGGTCGCCGAAACCTATGTCGCGTTGCGCCTGACGTTGGACAATTGGCGCTGGGCGGGGGTGCCGTTCTACCTGCGCACCGGCAAGCATCTGCCGCAGCGCATGAGCGAGATCGCCATCGAGTTCAAGCAGGCGCCCTATGCTCCGTTCGACGACACGCCCGTGGCCTCGCTGCGGCCGAACTGGCTGGTGATCCGCATCCAGCCGGACGAGGGGATCTCGCTGCAATTCGAGGTAAAGCGGCCGGGACCGGTGGTCGATCTCGCGGCCGTGCGCATGCAGTTTCAATACAAGGACTGGTTCCCGCGCGAGCCGAATGTCGGCTACGAAACCCTGCTGTACGACGTGATGATCGGCGACGCGACCTTGTTCCAACGCGCCGATATGGTTGAGGAGACCTGGCGTGTGGTGCAGCCGGTGCTGGATTCCTGGGCGCGCGAAAAACCGGAAGATTTCCCGAACTACAGCTCCGGCAGCGCCGGCCCTGCGGCCGCCGATGCACTGATCGCCCGCGGCGGCAAGCGCGCCTGGCGGCCGATCACATTGGACGACCGATGATGCCGCGCATCGCGCTGCTGCTGGCCGACGTCGATGGTACCTTGGTGACGCAACAGAAAATGCTCACCGAGGAGACCAAGGCAGCGGTCGCCGCCCTGCGCGACGCCGGGATCCGCTTCGCCGTCACCAGCGGCCGTCCCCCGCGCGGAATGGCGATGCTGATCGACCCGCTGGCGATCGACACGCCGCTCGCCGGATTCAATGGCGGCGTGTTCGTCAACCCCGATCTATCGGTGATCGCCGAACTGCGCATTCCCCCGGACGTCGTCACCGCGACACTCGCGGCGCTGCCCGATTACGGTCTGGACGCCTGGCTCTACACCGGCACCGAATGGCTGGTGACCCGCGCGGACGGCCCGCATGTCGAGCATGAAAGCTGGACGGTCAAATTCGATGCCGTGGTGGTCGAGCATTTCACCGATGCCCAGCTGAAGGACGCGGCCAAAATCGTCGGCGTATCCGACGATCTCGACGCGGTCGCCAAATGCGAGGCCGCCCTGCAACAGCAGCTCGGCAGCCGCGCCTCTGCCACCCGCTCGCAACCCTATTATCTCGACATCACCCATGCCGACGCCAACAAGGGCGGCGTGGTCAAGGAACTCTCGCATCGGCTCGGCATCCCCACCGAGCGGATCGCCACCATCGGCGACATGCCCAACGACGTGCTGATGTTTCGCGCCAGCGGCTTCAGCATCGCCATGGGCAACGCCAGCGCCGAGGTCCGACAGGCCGCCAGCACGGTGACCGACACCAACGAGCATGACGGCCTCGCCAAGGCGATCCGCCGCCACATTCTGACCGCGTAGCAACAGGCAAAAACGACAAAAAAACGGTCATCGCGCAATGGAAGACCCATCACGCGATGACCGTGGTATCCGCCGCGGCAGGCGGCCGACGATTACATCTTCTGCTTCACGTCATCCGCGGTGTTGGTCACGGCATGGCCGGTGGCGCTGACATCCTTGCCGGCGCCAGCGGTGGTGTTGCACGCGCTGAGAGCGATCGCCGCACCCGCCAGCAACATCATGGTGGCCAACGTGGCGGCGACACTACGCTTGAGAGCCCGAACCTGAGACATGTAAAACTCCATATCTATTGTCAAAATCCATTAGCAATATTCAACGTCATAGCC
>Ga0116226_10000688_pt1 | contig 28865 bp, 27 predicted proteins | sample S1TSphfallax_FD_89692 | JGI IMG/M metagenome (GOLD analysis project Ga0116226, IMG submission 89692) | Host-associated microbial communities from peat moss isolated from Minnesota, USA - S1T2_Fa - Sphagnum fallax MG | ecosystem: Host-associated > Plants > Peat moss > Unclassified | place: USA...
CCTTGACTGGGCAAGAGACCTGAGGCTGGCGTCAAGTCACGCTGATCTTTCGTATATTTGCATGGGCGTAAAGGCCATAAGCCGCAATAACGCCATAACAGAGGCCGGGTATGGCGAGCGCGGCTTTAAGCCCTGAAATATCAGCAAAATGACCCGTCAGGGGTGGGATTACGGCGCCGCCGACAATCGCCATACATATAATGCCGGACCCTTGCGCCCTCCTTGCACCGAGTCCCTCGCTCGCCAGGGTGAAGATAGTCGGGAACATGATTGAATTGAATAGTCCGATGGATAGGAGTGCGTAGGCCGAGATGACGCCGTGACTGTTGGCTGAGAGAATGAGCAGCACCGCCGCCGCCGCTGCGGCAGCGGCCAGCACGCGACCGGGAGACAGGGAATTTAAGACATAGGTGCCGATAAAGCGTCCTGCCAAAGCCCCGCTCCAATAGAGCGGCACATGTTCTCCCGCGACTTTGGCGGGCAGAGCAAGCACGCTGGCTTGTTCAAGATAACTGACGATCAGAGAGCCGATTGCAACCTCAGCCCCCACATAAAGAAAAATGCAAAGCGCGCCCCAGCCGAACCGGGGACGTTGCAACATGTCTAACCCTCCAAAAAGCCCCGTCGGTGCAGCCGGCGTCTCCTTCAAGCGATTGCGTTGCGTCCAGATAGCGGCGGCCGCCACTGCTAGGGCCAGAGCCAGGCCGACATAAGTCAACATGACCACCCGCGTCTCCTGGATACGAAAGACGGTCAAGGCCGCGCCTCTCAGCGTCTTGGGATCAATTTTGGACAGGGAGCCCAGTATGACCAAGGCCCCGACGTAGGGGAATAATGTCGTGCCGACAGAGTTGAACGCTTGGGCGAAAGTCAGTCGACTGCTGGCCGACTGGGGCGGCCCCAACATAGAAATGAGCGGATTGGCCACAACCTGAATGGTGGTCACGCCGGCCGCTAGGGCGAATAAGGCGCACAGGAAGGCGGGAAAGGAGCCGAGAGCGGAGGCCGGAATGAAGAAAAGGCATCCCGTCATCATGGTCAACAGACCCGTCGACGCAGTGCGTATATACCCGATACGGCGAACAACCAGGGCGGCTGGAATCGATATGACGAAATAGGCCGTGAAAAAAGCCGACTGCACCAGCATGGCCTCGCCATAGGACAGGGTGAACAGCTCCTTCAGCTTGGGAATGATGACATCATTCAGGCTGGTGACGCCGCCAAATAGGAAAAACAGAGCAAAAACGAAGAGCTGGAGATCGGGCGCATCTGTCCAAGACAGACCGGATTCACTCTGGACGCCGGATGAGGCCTTTGAGTCTTCGATCGACACCTCCATCGTTTTACTCTCCCCGTCTTTTCTGCAGAACAGATAGCTGCTTAATTTCCCTCGGAAAAACGCTTGTAGCCACATTGATCGAGGTTAGGCTAGCTTCTCAACGATCAGACGAGGGGCCGATAAGATCGGCAAAAGCGTCGCTGCCGAGCTGACCTCTCTTGCGGAAATAGGTCTTGGCTGTTATTTCAGAAATTACTGAAATTACGGACGCATCATGCAGCTCCCGCCTCTAATCCAGGCCTTCGTACTTCACTTCGGTGAAATGGGAGGGCGCTGGGGCATTAATCGCACGGTTGGCCAGATCTATGCGCTCCTGTTCCTCAGCGACCGTCCTTTGAATGCGGAGGAGATCGTGGAGCAATTAGGTGTCAGCCGCTCCAACGTCTCTATGGGTCTTAAGGAGCTGGATGGCTGGCGGCTAATCCGCAAACGTCATCTACCCAATGACCGGCGTGATCACTTCGTCGCCTTGGACGATGTATGGGAAATTGTGCGTATCTTGGCGGAGGAGCGGCGCAAGCGCGAGATCGACCCAACCCTGTCCCTGCTTCGCGATGTGCTGATGGAGTCGCCCACTTCGCCGGAAGAGCTGCACGCCCAGGCTAAGATGCGTGAGATGCATGATCTGATCGAACTTCTGACCGGCTGGGCCGACGATGTTCAGCGCTTGCCCGATCAGGATTTGAAACAGTTGCTGTCGCTTGGGGCTAAGGTTTCCAAGTTGCTTGAGGTCAAGAACAAACTGTCTGTGATCGGTGGGGGCAAGTCGCGGCTTGCGCTCAAATCGCCAGCGACTGCGGTGAAGGAATAGACCATGCACATTGACGCCCTGATCCTGTCGCGCTTGCAATTCGCGTTTACGGTTGCGTTCCACATTATCTTTCCCGCCTTTTCTATCGGGTTGGCCAGCTTCCTGGCTGTACTGGAAGGGCTCTGGCTGCTCACTAAAAAGCCGCAGTTCCAGACGCTTTATCTGTTCTGGATTAAGATCTTCGCCTTGGCGTTTGGCATGGGCGTCGTTTCCGGCGTGGTTATGTCTTACGAGTTCGGCACCAACTGGAGCGTATTCGCGTCGCGCGCCGCCAATGTGATCGGCCCGCTTATGGCTTTTGAGGTCATGGGCGCCTTCTTTCTGGAGGCGAGCTTTCTGGGTGTTATGCTGTTCGGTTGGAAGAAAGTGGGACCGCGTCTGCATTTCGCCGCGACCTGCCTGGTCGCCGGCGGGACGCTGATGAGCGCCTTCTGGATTGTTTCAGCCAATAGCTGGATGCAGGCGCCGGCCGGCTACGCTATCCTGCCCGATGGGCGTTTCATCGCCACCGACTGGCTGAAGGTGATCTTTTCGCCCACTTTTCCCTCCAGGCTCGTCCACATGGTGATGGCCGCCTACCTCACCACCGCCCTGGTTGTTGGGGCGGCGTCGGCGTGGCGCCTGCTCAAATCGCCGGATCAGACCGAAAGCCGTACGGCGCTGAAGATGGCGGTGGGCATGTTCGCCCTGGTGGCGCCGCTGCAGCTCCTGGCTGGCCATTGGTCTGGCGAGGTGGTGCGGGAGCATCAACCCTTGAAACTCGCCGCTATCGAGGCCTACTGGACTACAAAATCGCCTCAGGGTCTGACCCTGTTTGGCTTGCCTGATAGAACGGCCAAGACGACGCGGTTCGGTCTAACCATTCCCGCCGTCGGCAACGCCATTGAAGGGGTCAGCCAGACGACGGTGCTGAAGGGCCTGGACGCGTGGCCGCGCCGGGACTGGCCTGTGGTTGGGCTAGTCTTCTGGGCCTTTCGCATCATGGTGGGTCTCGGCATGGCGATTATCGGTTTGGGCGTCTGGGGCGTTATTCTTTGGGCTCGAAATCGGCTTTTCAGCACAAAAGCCTTCTTGTGGGCCAGCATCGCCATGGGGCCATCGGGTTTCCTGGCTGTGATCTGCGGTTGGGTGACGGCGGAGGCCGGGCGTCAACCCTATACAGTGTATGGTCTGTTGAGGACGGACCACTCCATGTCGCCTGTCGGCTTTGGCCAAGTCTCATCCTCCCTGACGCTGTTTCTGGTGGTTTACGCCATCGTCTTTACTGTGGGCGTTCTCTACATCCTGCGCCTGATCGCGAAGGGGCCTGGGGTTGAGCCACCGGCGGCTCTTCACGCCGCGCGCGCGCCGGGGACAGCGTTTGCGGGCCTGGAGTATGAGCCGGACGCTGCGCCGCAGGCTGACGTCTCTCGTCTAGAGCGGGTCTAATGAGCATCGACCTACCCCTTATCTGGGCCGGGATCATCGCGCTGGCGGTGGGTCTTTATGTACTGCTGGACGGATTCGATCTAGGCGTGGGCATGCTGTTTCCTTTCGCTCGCTCTTCCGAAGATCGTGATGTGATGATGAACACGATCGCGCCGGTTTGGGACGGTAATGAGACCTGGCTGGTTCTGGGCGGCACGGGCATGATGGGGGCTTTTCCCCTGGCCTATGGCGTGCTGATGCCCGCCCTCTATCTCCCCGTCATTCTCATGCTGGGCGCCCTGATCTTGCGGGGCGTGGCGTTCGAGTTCCGGGTTCATGGCGGACGGCGGGGACGCCCCTTCTGGACCGCCGCCTTCGCCGGAGGCTCCACAGCCGCCACCCTGGCCCAAGGGTTTGTGCTGGGCGGCTTTATTCAGGGAATCACAGTCAAGGCCGGCCAATTCGCGGGTGGCCCGTTTGACTGGTTCACGCCCTATACCGTCCTAATCGCTCTGGGCTTGATGTCCGGTTACGCGCTTCTGGGCTCAAGTTGGCTGATGATGAAGTCTAATGATGCCTTACACGGCGATGCGCGCCGCTGGACGAAAGTGACGGCGCTCGTTACTGGCCTGTTCCTGGCCGCCGTCAGCGTTGCAACCCTTTTCATTCATCCCCAGGTCGCTGAGCGTTGGGGCGTGACGTTCAAAGGCGTGGATGTTCTGCGGATCATGACCTTGGCCCCTATTCCACTGTTGGGGGTGGCCGGGCTGGCCTTGGTGGCGCTCGGCTTTCGATTGAGATCGCACTTTATGCCGTTCATAGGCGTCGCCCTGGTGTTCGGGTCCGGTTATCTTGGCCTGGCGGTTGGTTTTGCGCCTTATATCGCGCCTTACGCCTTCACCTTTCGCCAGGCGGCGTCAGCGAACAATGCGTTAGCCCTGATGTTGGCTGGGACATCAGTTCTTCTGCCCATGATCCTGATATATACGGTTTTGGTCTATTGGACCTTCCGCGGAAAGGTGACGCCAGATGTCGGCTATCACTAGATGGCTGAAGGCCATGAGCGGGCGGCTTCAGCTTCAGGGGGCGCCGACCGCCGACACGCCCGATCTCCCTCTCGCGCAGAAACTGGCCTGGTTTGTCGGTCTGGCGGCGGCAGGCGTGGTGGCGACGGCGGTCGGCGCCTCCGCCCTGCATGCTCTGCTGTTTATGAAATAACGCCTGCTGAGTCGACGAGCCTTCTGGCCGGTGGGTAATCGGCCAGCTCACTACGCTGCGGGGTTTGTGTCGCGCTTACGGATCAGGGCCTGAAGGCGAGGTCGCACCCGCAAAAACAAGCGGTAAAGCTGTTCCAGAGCCGCCAGAATAAGGGGACTGCGCGCCAGGAGGCCTAAGGGCCGTAGAGCTGGAATCGCACGCCACATGGCGGCGAAGGCGGCTGCGCCGGACAGGAGCTGATCCCCCTCCTGCGCATGAAACCGGGCTAAGAGTTCGGCCCTGTTGATGGGGCAGTTCGCGGTATCGGACGCTACGTCGACAAATATGATCGCGTGCTGCTGATCCAGTCCTCGCATCAGGGCGATTTCGCGCTGACACAGGGGGCAGCCGCCATCGAACCAGACAATTAGCCTATCCATGCTCTCTAAATGGGACGCCACAGCGCCTAAGTTAAGCGCTCACAGACGAGAGATTTTATGCCTGATCCCGTGACTTTGAAGCGCGTAGCCGTGATCGGCGCCGGCCTGGCAGGTCTGGCCTGCGCGGCGAGGTTGATGGAGGCGAGCTGTTCGGTCGTACTGTTCGATAAGGGGCGTGGGCCAGGTGGGCGCATGTCTACACGACGGGTCGAGACCGCGCTGGGGGAGGTCGGCTTTGATCATGGCGCCCAGTATTTCACCGCCCGCGATCCGGGTTTCAAGGCGGTGGTTCAGGGCTGGCTTGAGGCAGGCGTGGCCGCGCCCTGGCCGGCGGCAGGGCGGCAGGCCTATGTCGGCTTTCCTGCAATGAGCGCGCCGATCAAGGCCATGGCGGCGGAGTTCGATGTGCGGTGGGCGACGCGCATCGACGCACTTGCCGGCTCGTCGTACGGGTGGCGGCTGATCGGCGAGGGGCTAAACGAGGACGAGACCTTCGATGTGGTCTTGACAGCTATTCCGGCGGAGCAGGCGGGGCCGCTACTGGCGCCCTTCAGCCCGGAACTAGCGAAGACCGCGGCGCGTACGCCGGCCCAGCCCTGCTGGACCGTTATGACCAGCTTTTCAGAGCGCCTGCCCATTGATGTCGATGTGATCGGCGGGCCCGGCGTGATCACCTGGGCGGCGCGCAATTCCGCCAAGCCTGGGCGACGGGGGCCGGAAAGCTGGGTGATCCAGGCGAGCCCGGACTGGTCCAGCGCTCATCTGGAAGACCCGGCGCAGGCGGTAATCGACGCCCTTTTGCCTGCTTTCGCTATTCGGGCCGAGATCGCCTTGTCGACGCCCATCTACGCCGCCGGCCACCGCTGGCGCTATGCCCGCTCCGGCGCTGTCGGTCAGGGGGCGCTGTGGGACAAGGCGGCGAGGCTCGGGGCATGTGGCGACTGGCTGCTCGGCCCCCGGATCGAATGCGCCTGGCAGTCGGGTCAGGCCCTAGCCGATCATGTACTGAGCCTCTGGGCGTCCACATAGTCTGAAAGAAGTACTGTTGAGCCATTGAAATAATGGCGCGAGTGACGGGACTTGAACCCGCGACCTCCGGCGTGACAGGCCGGCGCTCTAACCAACTGAGCTACACCCGCATACGAAGACATATTATGTCTGCCGCGAGGGGCGTGACTTAGGCCGTGGGTCCAAGCCCTGTCAAGCTGCACAGAAGGCGTGAGCGGGGAATTATGTTGAAAGCCCTTTCGGCCGTTATGGGTAGGCCGGGTGGGGGTCGGCTCCGGCTTGCAGATACTTATCGCGAAGGTCCAAATCTCGCGACCGCAGGGACTGGGCCTTCCCCTTGATCATTACGAGCGTTGGGGCCGTCGAGGTTTCAAGCGGGTCGCCGTTCCAGATCACCAGATTGGCGTCCTTGCCCGGGGCGATGGAACCCAGATGATCGGACACGCCCCAAATCTCAGCAGGGCTGATCGTGAGGGCGACTAGGGCTGCGCCATAGGGCAGACCATGTGCTACGGCGCGCCCGGCGGCGAAGCGCGGCGTGCGGCCGCCGGTAAACAGGCGCGGGCTTTCCAAAGCGATCTTCACGCCCGCCGCATTGAGACGGGCCGCATTCTCCAGGCTGGCGCCCAAGGTTTCAAAGCTGGAGGGACGATCTGCCTCTTCATCCAGCACTACGGGAACGCCGGCGGCGGCGATCTCCGGCGCCAAGCGCCAGGCCTCTTCGGCGCCTTCCAGGATGATTTTCAGATGCTCTTCCTTGGCGAGTTTCAACACCTGGAGAATGTCTGCTGCCCGATGGACGCTGACCATCAGGGGCTCGCGCCCCTCCACCACGGAAATGAGCGCCTCCAAGTCTTCATGGGACAGGCTGTAGACCGGCGTCTGGTTGCGTTCATAGGCGGCGCGATTCTTGGCGAAATGGCGTACATCATCGAACATGGCGCGCAGGAGTACGAATTCCGCCCCCCGTCCGCCGCCCGCCGCGCCGGCCCCTTGCTCGCCCATGTCCAGCACCATGGCGGCCTTGGCGCGCTCGACCGGGCTAATGCCCGCGAGCGTGAAGACAGCTGACTGGCCCGCGAACAGCATGTCTTTGCGAGGATGACGGCGCTCGCTTAGCAGGGTCGGCGTGGCCACGGCGTCCGTCACGCCCGTGCGGCGAATGATAGGAATAACGAGAGAGTCCGAATTAACGGCATATTGCACGTCAAAGGCTGCGCTCAAGGCATCGCTGGCGGTGGCGCTGTCATTAGTATTTTCGACGCCTTCCACTTCGACAATACCAAGTTGGGTGTTAGCGGCGATCAGGCCAGGCGTGACAATGGCGCCCTGTGCGTCGATCACCGTCGCGTCCTTTGGAATAGCGAGGTGCGGACCGACTGCCGCGATCTTGCCGTTCTGGATAAGGATGTCGCCGGACGGGAGTTCGAACGCCTCGTTCATAGTGTAGACGTGGGCGTTGACAATGGCGGTCGTTTTGGTTTGGCCGTCCGCAGCGATTGCACCCTGGGCCAGAGCCAAGGCGGCGCTGGTCGCCAGGAGAAGGGAGACAAGGGCGCGAGTCATTGAAGGGCTCCCTGGCTGGGCAGGCCCAGTTCAAAATCGGTCTTGGGATGCAGTTTGGGGTCTTTTAGGTCATAGGCCAGAGCGCCGTCGATATAGACCTTGTCGGCTAGGGCGTAGACGCTGAAGGGATCGCGAGTCCAGACTACCACATCAGCCATCTTCCCGGGTTCCAGCGAGCCTGTCTTGGCGTCTATCCCCAAGGCCTTTGCAGGATTGAGGGTGATCCACTTGATGGCCTCCGGCCGATCCACCTTGAGACCCGCCCGGTTTCCCGCCGCCATGGCCAGACCCGCCTCCTGGTTCAAATGCTGGATCAGGTCCGCGTCGTCAGAGCTGAGCGTTGCGCAGGCCCCGGCATGGTCGAGCATGGCGACATTTTCCTCAATGCCGTCGATGGATTCCATCTTGAAGCCGAACCACTGGGTCCAGGTGACTGAGCATATGCCCTCCTTGGCCAGCAGGGCGGCGATCTTGTAGCTCTCCGACGCATGATGAAAGGCGGCGATGTGGAAGCCGAATTCGTGGGAAATATCGATCATCTGGGCCATTTCGTCAGCCCGGTAGCAGTGGTTCTGGATGCGGATTTCGCCCTTCAGCACACCGGCCAGGGTGTCGAGTTGCAGGTCGCGCTTGGGCGGCTCGGCTTTTTCGCCCTTGGCGATCTTGTCGTGATAGTCATCCCAGCGACGCAGATAGTCTCGCGCATTAATCCACCCGGCGCGATATCCCGCCACATTGCCCATCAGGGTCGAAGGCGACCGGCCGCGTGAGCCGTAGACCCGCTTTGGGTTCTCGCCACAGGCCATCTTCAGATCATAGGGCGCGCCTGGGAACTTCATGCCCTGCACCGTCGTCGCCAGCACATTTTTGAGCACCACGGAGCGGCCGCCAAACAAATTAGCCGAACCCGGCAGGATTTCCAGGGTGGTGACGCCTCCCGCCAGCGCGCGGGTGAACTGGGGGTCCTGGGGCCAGACGGAGTGTTCGGCCCAGACTTGGGCTGTGTTGGGGTCGGTGGCCTCATTGCCGTCTGACTGCGCCTCCACTTCAGGGGAAGCGTAGACGCCCAGATGCGAATGCGGATCGATCAGGCCGGGCGTGACCCATTCGCCCTTGGCGTCGATGACGACGGCGCCCTCCGGCACGGCGAGACCGACGCCGACGGCGGTAATCTTGCCGTTCGCCATCAAGACCACGCCATCGGTTATTTCTGGTCCGGCCGCCGTCAGGATATGGGCGTTGATGATGGCCATGGGCTTGGAGGGCAGGGGGCGATAGGTTGACGGAAAGGGGTCTGGATTGGCGAAGGGATCAAGCCCCGGCGGCAGCGCCTTGGCCGGCTTGGCCGCCGCAATTGGGGTCGCTTCGACCTTGGCGGGGCCGCCGGCTGTTTCGCATCCGGCGAGCAGCAGGAGCGCAACGCCTGCACACAGACATATCAATCGTCTCGCCAACACCGCTATGCCCCCTTATCGCGACCCTTCGGATCCTCACAAAGAGCTATCTGAGCCCTAGATGCCGACTGTGTCCAGCAGCGCGTCGGAATCGCTCTTTTCGGCAGGCTTGGCGCGGCGGGCGGCGAACATGATCAAGGCGATAACCGAGAGCGCCAGGATCAGGGAGGCTGGGACTGTGCCCAGGGCGAGGCCGCCCTCGCTATGGGATTTGGTCAGGGCGTCGCCGACTGTGGCCCCGAGCGGCCGCGTGAGCACAAAAGCCAGCCAGAACAACAGGGTCCGCGACACTTTGGTGAACAGGTAGGCGGCCAGGATCAAGGCGAGTACGCCCGTGAACAGGGCCGCTCCGCCCAGAAAGCCCAGACCCGCATCGTCGGCCGTAAAGTCGCCGAGAGCTGTTCCCAAGGTGTTGGAGGCCAGAATCGCCGCCCAATAAAACGCTTCCGCCTTGGGGGTGACGACATGATCAAAGCTGATCTTGCCCAAAGCGAGCCGCCATACAATGAGGACGGTCAAGAGGATGGCGATCAGCAGGGCTGATCCGCCGATATAGCCCAGATGCGCCGTGCGATCCAAAAAATCGGACAGAGTCGTACCCGCCGTAGTGGTGGATAAGATGACGAGCCAATAGAGCGCCGGATGAAACTGCCTCACGCGAATCTGGACCAGGACAGCTACTGCAAACAGGGCGATAAACAGCGCGGTGCTTGCGGCGTAGCCAAGACCGAGCGTCATGGACACGGCGTCTCCCCCGGTTTCGCCCAGGGTGGTAGCCAGAATCTTGATCACCCAAAAGCTCAGGACAACGTGCGGGACCTTGTTTAGATTCATCCGCTTTGAAGGCGCCATCGGAGCGTATTCCTTGGTCTTTGCAACGGAGCCCGTAGCTGGCCGTCGCGGTGAGGTTTGTGAAACCCAATTGTTTTGGCTCAATCATCCCTGTCATGACATCAAGATTCAAGGATACAAAATTCTAGCTCCACTGAGAGTCGATGATGAGGAACGCGCTGATGGAGAGAATTTTTTGTAGACGCGTCATTATTCGGCGAATATTGCTGATAGTCGCCATCTTCCTTGCAGTTTTACAAGAAAAGGCCCTGGCAGGTCCTCCATTTGTCACAGATGATCCAGAGCCGACGGATACGGGCCACTGGGAGATCTACAATTTTGTCTCAGGCGCTGAGGCGCCAGGCCTGATTGCCGGCCAGGCAGGCTTTGACATCAACTACGGCGGCGCCAAGGACCTGCAACTGACCGCCGTCGTGCCGCTGGACTATGAGACAAAGGGGGCGACGGGTCTTGGCGATGTCCAATTGGCGGCCAAGTACAAATTCCTGCATCAGTCCGAGGGTAGCCTGGCGCCTGATCTTGCCGTCTTTCCGCGGTTTTTTACACCGACGGCTGGGCGCGCGCTAGGCAATGGCCGGTTCAGCCTGTTCGTGCCCATCTGGGGTGAGAAGGATTTCGGCAAGTGGTCCGTGTTTGGCGGCGGGGGCTACGATATTAATCCTGGCCCCGGCGAGCGAAATTATTGGCAATCCGGACTCACCCTGACCCGCACGCTTTCGGAAAGTTTCACCGTGGGCGTGGAAGTCTATCGCCAGAACCGGTCGAGCGACACCGCGCCGACCTATCTGGGCGCCAATATTGGGGCGCTTTACAAGCTGACTCCCCACTGGTCGCTGATAGGCGCCGCCGGACCCGGCCTGGAGCATGCCCGACAGGAGGGCCGAGCCAATGCATATATAGCCCTGGAGGCGCAGTATTGAGCTCGAGAATCAGCGCGCACCTCACCCCCTCGCCGCACTCAGTATAGCCCCTCCCGGTCCCGCCTGGACGAGGATAGCGGTTCTCAGACTTGGGTCAGGCGACATGGCGAGATCAAATCGTGCGGCCCGTCCGGTCCAGGGGCCGAGGCGAATGAGTTGGCGAACGACATTGCGATGGGGCAAGGACCGACTGCCGTTCTCTCCGCGATGGACCGGAACAGAGATCAGGCGGGGATCGTATCGGATGAGCCAGACATCGGCGGTTCCGGCGAAGGCTGATGATGAAAGATCAACGTGATCGGGGAAAAGAGCTATGGTCGGCCCGCCCCCCTCTCTCGCCTCAGCAGCGTGGATCAAAGGCGCCACCTCGCTTTCAGACTGCCCCACGGCATCCATACGGCCTTGCACCACCATTTGCGGCGTGAAAACCGAAGCGTGATGCAGGGCGTGGGCGTAATCCCATTGCCGCTTCGTGAATTGCGGGCTGGCGAAGGTGTCTTTCCACCCTAGTTCGTCCCAGTATGTCACCCCAAAGCTCAGCGCCAGAATGTCGTTGCGATCAGCCAAGCGCGCCAAGACCGCGTTGGCGGGCGGACAAGATGAGCAGCCCTGGCTTGTAAACAATTCCACCACGACGGGTTGTGCTGCGGAGACATGCGCGGATGTCCCGATAAGCAGCGTGGCCGCGAGGCTCAGCGAGGCGACAAACCGGATGTGTGGATTTGATGAGATCATAGAGCGTTCCTAATGGAGACGGCGCGTCAGGGGCCGCCGCTTATTCGCCCCACCTCCTATTCGCAGCGCCTCCGGCGATGGTTACACCCGGCCTCTGCGCTGCGATCTGCAGTGCGCTGAGGTCCCTCATACGCTTGCGATCCTCATGTCGGTTGGCGATCACCTTGGGGACAAGGGTTTTAAACTGCGCCCCCTTATCATGGCGCCCGAACCGAAGCGCGTCTGCAACTCATCCAGCATTTTTTCAGTTTTCAAGGCGCGGATGTCGGCGGGGTCAAGAAAGAGGTCAGCCGCCCCGTCGCTGACGTTCACCTCGCTCAGATCCGCCAGGCCCACGCCGATCAAACGAAATCGCCCGCCCCGGACCTCGCCGGCCAGGAGCGTCCTTGCGCAGGCGAATAGAGTCCTGGCTGTCTGCGTGCCGACGCCGAGCGTGCGACGACGGGTGATCAGACGAAAATCAGAGGTTTTTAATTTCAAGACGACCACGCGACCTGCAAAGCCCTCTAGACGGGCGCGGGCCGCCACCTTCTCACAGCAGGGCCAGAGTTCCGCCTCTAGCGCCTCCAGGTCGGACAGGTCGTCCTCGAAAGTCGTTTCTGCGCTGACGCTGCGCCGGGTCCGATCCGGATCGACGGGACGAGGGTCCTTCCCCTTCGCCAGCGCGATGAGGTGCAAGCCTTGAGGACCCAGGGCTTTAGTCAGGCTAAGCGGCTCGGCAGCCGCCAGATCGCCGATCCGTTTATAGCCCAAGGCTTCCAGGGCCTTGACCATCGAGGGGCCTACGCCGGGCAGGAGGCCGACAGGGCGGGGGCTAAGGAAGGTCTGCGCCTCCGCCGCGCCTATGACGGCGAAGCCGCGCGGCTTATCCAGATCGGACGCAATCTTGGCCAGGAACTTATTCGCAGCCAGGCCTATGGAGACGCTGAGACCTATCTCCCGTTCGATCTCGTTTTGTAACCTCGCCAGCACCTCGGCGGGGATGGCGTTATGGATAAGTTCGGTGCCTGACAGATCGATCCAGGCCTCGTCCAGGGATAAGGGCTGAACCAGCGGCGTCAGCCGGTTCAGCTTAGCCATAATGCGCCGGCTTTCAGCTTTATACTTCGCGAAATCCGGGCGGATCACCACGGCCTCAGGGCAGGCGCGCAGGGCCTTGAACATGGGCATAGCGGAGCGCACGCCGAAGGTGCGGGCGATATAACAGGCGGTCGTCACTACGCCGCGTCCGCCATGGCCGACAATCACCGGACGGTCGCGTAATTCTGGACGATCACGCTTTTCCACAGACGCATAAAAAGCGTCGCAATCGATATGCGCAAGGCTCAGATGCGCCAGTTCTTCATGGCGCACAAGTCGGGGGGAGGCGCAGGCGGGACAGCGTTTGACGCCGCCGAAATCGGCCGCAATGCCGGTCCACACGCAGTCGCGGCACAAGGCGGTAGGCTGGATCATGGGCATGAGCCCCTCAGACGCAGACTTTGAGCCCCGGAAATTCGCGCCGCCACAGCCTTCGCATCCTTCCGGCTAACGCGGGTTTAAGGATATTCGTGGACAATGGTCATGGAAAGCGAATGGGGCGCAGTTTTTTCAGCAGCCTCTGGGCGGCGATGGCGTGGAATTTATGACAGCCAAGAAAGTCCTCATTGTTGAGGATAATGAGCTTAACATGAAGCTCTTCCATGATCTGTTGGACGCTCAAGGGTATGAAACCTTTCAGACCCGTGAAGGTCTGCAGGCTTTGGGCCTGGCGCGCAAACATGGCCCGGACTTAATTTTGATGGACATTCAATTGCCTGAGATTTCAGGTCTGGAAGTTACAAAATGGCTGAAGGAGGATGATGAATTGTCTCACATTCCCGTCATCGCGGTTACAGCTTTCGCTATGAAAGGCGATGAAGAGCGCATTCGCGAGGGCGGTTGCGAGGCTTACATCTCCAAGCCGATTTCTGTAAGCTTCTTCCTAGAAACCGTGCGTCGCTTTTTGGGGTGAGTTTATATGTCTGCTCGCATCCTTGTCGTCGACGATATCGAAGCCAATGTCCGCTTGCTGGAAGCCAAGCTAAGCGCGGAATATTATGAGGTTCTGACCGCCTTTGACGGGGTGAGCGCACTGGAAGCCGCCCAGACCACGCGTCCAGACATTATCCTATTGGATATCATGATGCCCGGCCTGGACGGGTTTGAGGTTTGCCGCCGTTTGAAGGCAGACCCTGTCACGCGTCATATCCCCGTCGTTCTCGTCACCGCCCTAGATGGCCGCCAGGATCGTTTGACGGGGCTGAAGGCCGGCGCAGACGACTTTCTGACCAAGCCGATTGACGATATCGCCCTTTTTGCTCGGGTGCGCAGCCTGACGCGGCTCAAGCTTGTGATTGATGAATTGCGCCAAAGAGAAGCGTCGGGTCGGCGTATCGGGGTGATTGAAAGCGTGGCCGGCCGCTTGGGCGGCTCGGGCGGCCGCATTGTCATCGCCGATGATCACGAACGTCAGTCCCGCCGTATTGCCGATGAGCTGGGCGTTGAACATCGTCCGGTGGTGGAGACGGAGCCTGAACTGGCCCATATCGCCGTCCGCGCCCGGGCCGACCTCCTCATCGTCAATATCGCCGCAGACGGTTTCGACGGTCTGCGACTTGCTGCTCAAATCCGCTCTGATGAAGTTACCCGCCATGTGCCCATCTTGGCCGTCACTGAGCCGGGCGAGCGGGGCAGGGCGCTTAAGGCCCTGGAGATCGGGGTAAATGACCTGATCGCGCGCCCGGTGGACCCGGAGGAACTGGCCGCTCGCGCCCGCACCCTGATCCGCCAAAAGCGCTATACGGACTTCCTGCGCAATAATCTGGACAATTCGTTGGAGCTTGCCGTCACTGACCCGCTGACCGGCCTGCACAATCGGCGCTATATGTCGAGCCAGTTGGCGAGTCTGGCTAAGCGCGCCAATCTTGGCGGGGGGCCGGTATCGGCGCTTCTGGTCGATATTGATCATTTCAAGCGTATTAATGACAGCTTTGGCCACGATGTGGGCGACGAGGTGCTCCGGGAGTTCGCCGTCCGACTGGCGACCAACGTGCGCGCCATCGATTTGCCCTGCCGATATGGCGGGGAAGAGTTCGTGGTTCTGATGCCTGACACTCCGCTGGACGCGGCGGAGCGCGTGGCAGAGCGTCTGCGCATCCACGTCGCGGGGTCTCCCTTCCGTGTGTCCGGCTCCGCTGAGGCCTTGAGCGTGACCATCTCTATCGGTGTCGCGACCACTTTAGACGACAAGGATTCGCCCGACGCTTTGTTGAAGCGCGCCGATGAGGCCGTCTATCAGGCCAAGTCCAAGGGGCGGAACCTAGTCGTGCTTCAGGCCGCTTGACCAACTTGGAACAAAGTCGCAGGGAGCCGGGGGTCGGCCGCCGTTAAATGTGGACTGATCTTAATTCGCCGACGGCCGGGTATAGGCGGCGAGTGAGTCGCGGCGATCCTGGCGACGCACGCTGGCGTCCACCTTTTGCGCGGTCTTGCGAAGTTTCCGCTCCTGGCGCTTCTGTTCCAGCACCGCTTGTTCGGCAGCGTAGATTGCGGCGTCTTCAGCGGCCTTTGCGTCGGCGCGGGCCTTCACCAAGGCTTCGCGTTCGGCGACGCGGGCGGCGCGAACGGCCTCCAATTCCGCTGCGCGGCGTTCTTGACGATTGACAAAAGCGGGGTCGGAGACGGCGGCCTTTGGCTCAAATTTTTGCAGCAGAGCCTTCTTGGCCTCGGCGGCTGTTTTCAGGCGATCCGTGAATTTGGCGTCTTTAAGAATAGGAAGCTTCTTTTCGGCTTGAAGCGGCGGTCACCCGCCGGGCGTCTCGTGAAACCTTGCCCACGAGTCGGGCGGTTAATCGCATAATCCGGGCCCAAAAGCCAGGACAGCAATGGCCCAACCTACAAAAACGCCCGGATAAATCCGGGCGACGATCCGCTTGGTTTGGCGAGGCGAGGGACGCGCCCTACTTTATCTTGCCTTCGCGGAACTCGACGTGCTTGCGTACGACCGGATCGTACTTTTTCACGACCATTTTTTCCGTCTTCGTCCGGGCATTCTTCTTAGTGACGTAGAAAAAGCCCGTATCCGCCGTCGAGTTCAGGCGAATCTTGATGGAGGCCGGCTTAGCCATATTAAAACTCCTAAAGCCGGCGAACCGAGGTTTATCAACCCGGGCCGGTCAAATTCGAGCAGTGTAATTTACTGATAGTTGCGGCCAAGTCAACGGCGCTCTGAGGCGTAAGCGCTTAACGGGATTAAGCGCGCTTTATATTGAAGGGGCCGATCGCCTGGCAGGTCGGCATGATTTCGATGCGGTTAATGTTCATGTGTGGGGGCAGGGCGGCGATCCAGCTCACGGTTTCGGCTATGTCCTCAGCGGTGAGGGGCGTGGTCCCCTCATAGACCTTGGCGGCCTTGTCCGCGTCGCCGTGAAAGCGCACCTGACTGAATTCCGTACCGCCGCAAAGGCCGGGTTCAATGTTGCTCACCCGCACGCTAGTCCCCACCAGATCAGCTTTAAGGTTCAGGCTGAATTGCAGAACGAAGGCCTTAGTAGCGCCGTACACATGCGCGCCCGGGTAGGGATATTCGCCCGCCACGCTGCCAAGGTTGATGATCAGGCCCGTATTGCGCGCCACCATTCCCGGCAACAGGGCGCGTGTGACATGTATGAGCCCCGTCACATTGGTAGCCACCATGGCGTCCCATTCGGTCACCTCCGCCTTGAAGGCGGGATCGAGCCCCAGCGCCAGACCTGCATTGTTCACTAGCATATCGATCTCGCGCCATCCCTCGGGAAGGCTGCCGGGCAGGGCGGCAACGGCCTTGAGGTCGGTCACGTCGAGCACGAAAGGCAGAAGCGATTCGCCCAACTCCAACTGCAGGGCATCCAGCCGCTCCCGTCGGCGGCCCGCGGCGATGACGCGATAGCCGTCCTTAACGAGGCGCCGGGCAATGGCTGCGCCGAAACCGGCGGTCGCGCCGGTCACTAAAGCGGTCTTCACCATGATGCGATCATCATCCCAATCGAGAACTTCAACGCTGACCTAGCCCGTCGTCAGCCGCCCGTCCATTTCAGCTTGGGCTTACGCGCCGCCAGGGTCTCATCCAGTCGCCGAAGAGGGGCATGGAAGGGCGCGCCCTTGAATCGATGTACATCGCCCGCCTTGGCAGCCGCCGCCAGCGCCCGCAAGGCCTCTACAAACCGATCCAGCTCCGCCTTGGACTCCGTCTCGGTGGGCTCGATAAGCATGGCGCCATGCACCACCAGGGGGAAGTACATGGTCATAGGGTGGAATCCTTCATCGATCATGGCTTTGGCGAAGTCGAGGGTGGTGACGCCGGTTCCCTCCAGCCAACGATCATCAAACAGGGCTTCGTGCATACAAAGGCCCTTGAATGCAGGACTCATCACGTCTTGTAGACGCGCCTTGATATAGTTGGCGTTCAAGACCGCGTCGGTGGAGGCTTGACGCAGACCGTCGGCGCCGTGACTTAGCATGTAGGCGTAGGCGCGCACGAACATGCCCATCTGGCCGTGGAAGACGCAGAGCCGACCTAGCGCGTCCGACGCCTCGCTTGTCGCCTGCTCCAGCAACTCCGGCCCGTCTGGGCCGGCCACGATCCAGGGCAGGGGCGCGAAGGGGGCGAGCGCCTCCGACAGCACCACCGGTCCTGCCCCTGGCCCGCCGCCGCCATGGGGGGTGGAGAAGGTCTTGTGCAGGTTGATGTGCATGGCGTCCACGCCCAGATCGCCTGGCCGCACTCGCCCGACAATGGCGTTGAAGTTCGCGCCGTCGCAGTAGAAATAGGCTCCCGCTTCATGGGTCAGGCGGGCGATCTCGATGACGTCGTTCTCGAACAGGCCGCAGGTGTTGGGATTGGTCACCATGACAGCGGCGACGTCGGGGCCGAGCTTGGACGTCAGGTCGGCCAGATCGACCCGACCGTCCGCGGTCTGAGCGATCTCTTCCACATCATAGCCCGCCTGGGCGGCCGTGGCGGGATTGGTGCCGTGGGCGGAGGTGGGGGTGAGCACACGCCGACGGGCGTCGCCCCTGGCCTCATGCGCCGCGCGGATGGCGAGGATGCCACACAGCTCCCCGTGGGCGCCGGCCTTGGGCGACAAGGCCACGGCCGCCATGCCGGTCAGGGTAGTGAGCCAATGGGCCAAGCCCGCCATCAGCTCCACCGCGCCCTTGGTGGTTGAAGCGGGCTGAAGGGGATGCAAATCTGCGAAACCGGGCAGCCGGGCCAGTTTTTCATTCAGGCGCGGATTGTGCTTCATGGTGCAAGAGCCCAGCGGATAAAGCGCCAAGTCGATGGCGTGGTTCTTCTGGGACAGGCGCACATAATGGCGAACGGTCTCGGGCTCTGATAGACCCGGCAGGCTGATGGGATCGGTGCGATAGAGATCGCCCAGATCAGAGCCGTTTATCTCCGGCTCCGGCAAATCGACACCTGTCTTTTCCCAGCCGCCCAGCTCGAAGATCAGGGCTTCGTCCTGCAAAAGGCCGTGCGCGCCGGTCAGGCTGGCGGGAACCACAGCAGCAGGTGTCGTTTCGATCTCGGGCCGGGTCGGACGGCCGACATTCACCAGGCTCATGCCAAGGCCTCCTGCAAGCCGCTGACGAGGGCGGCGATATCGTCTTCTTGAGTGGTTTCGGTGGCGGCGAGGAGGAGGACATTGTCCATCCCTGCCCCAGGATCGAGACGTGAAACCGGCACGCCCGCAAGTATGCCCTTCAGCGCCAGGGCGTCCACCAGGGGCGCCGCCGGGACCGGCAAGCGGATCGCGATTTCATTGAAGAATCGCGGGGTGAGGACTTCAATTCCGCCAATTACTTCGAGGGCCGACCTGAGTTTCAGCGCAGCCTGATGATTAAGCAGCGCCAGGCGACGCAGGCCGACCTCGCCTAACAGGCTCATGTGAATTGTGAAAGCTAGGGCGCAAAGGCCAGAATTTGTGCAGATATTAGAGGTCGCCTTCTCACGGCGAATATGTTGCTCTCGCGTCGACAGCGTCAGCACAAAGCCGCGTCGCCCGTCAGCATCTAAGGTCTCGCCGCAAACCCGTCCCGGCATTTGGCGCACCAGCTTATCGCGTACAGCGAATAGGCCCACATAGGGGCCGCCAAAATTCAGGCCATTGCCGATGGACTGCCCCTCCGCCGCGACGATGTCGGCTCCCATGGCGCCGGGCGGCTTCAGAAGGCCGTAGGATATGGCTTCGGTCGTCACCACGATCACCAGGGCGCCGGCGGCATGGGCGGCCTCAGCCACTGCCGTCAGGTCCGTCGCCGTCCCAAACAGATTTGGCGTTTGCAACACGATACAGGCGACGTCTGGCCCCAGATGGTTCAGCACCTCTGCCTCATTATCTATGCCCAGAGGCAGGCGCACCACGTCTACCCCGGCGGAATGGGCCAGGGTGCGGATTGTTTCGGCATAATGGGGGTGCAGGCCCGGAGACAGCACGGCCTTGGCCCGCCTGGTCACGCGGTGGGCCATGAGCACCGCCTCGGCCGCCGCCGTTGAGCCGTCGTACATGGAGGCGTTCGCCGTATCCATGCCGGTCAGGGCCGCCACCTGGGTCTGGAACTCGAACACGGTCTGGAGCGTGCCCTGGGTTATTTCCGGCTGGTAGGGGGTGTAGGAGGTGAGGAATTCAGAGCGCTGGATCAGATGATCCACCGTCGCCGGCACATGGTGGCGATAAGCGCCCGCGCCGCAGAAAAATGGACCTGCCCCCGCAGCGGTATTCTTGGCGGCCAGGCGAGAGAGAATGCGCTCCACCTCCGCTTCACCCTTGACATAGGGCAGGTCAACAGGCCGATCCAGACGGGCGGAGTCGGGCACATCCGCGAACAGGGCGTCAAGCGACGGCGCGCCAATCACGGCTAGCATATGAGCTCGATCCGGCTCGGTCAGGGGAAGATAGCGCATGGGGCTCAGGCCTTCGGGCTGCGATAATAGCGATGAGGAAAGAAGGGTAGCGGCGTCACCTCCGCGGCCTGCGGCTTGCCCCGGACGATCACCTGTAGCGCCGTCCCCGGCGCCGACAGGGTCGGGGGCACAAAGCCCATGGCGATGGGATGATTCAGACTGGGGGCGAAGCCGCCGCTGGTGACTCGACCGACCACCTGACCCTCTAGCGCGATTTCGGCCCCTTCCCGCGCCGGGGCGCCGGCCAGCACGCGCAGGCCGACCCGTACGCGGCTCAAGGCTCCGGAAAGCTCCGCCTCGATTCGCGCCGCGCCGGCCAAATCGCCCGCTGTGCGACGGCGCTTGGAAACGGCGAAGGCGAGGCCGCCCTCGATCGGACTCACTGTTTCATCCAGGTCGTGGCCATAGAGGGGAAGCCCAGCCTCCAACCGGAGTGAGTCCCGCGCGCCCAGACCTATTGGCTTAACCCGATCATCCGAAAGTAGTTTCGCCCAAAGGGACTCGGCGCTCTCCCGCGCCACAAGGACTTCGAATCCATCCTCGCCCGTATAGCCGGAGCGTGAGATGATCACGAGCTCCCCTTCATAGGCGAAGCTTGCGAACCGCATGAAGCCAAGTTCACCCGACGAAGGCCACACCCGTGCCGCCACGGCCGCCGCCGCCGGTCCCTGCAGCGCGATCAGGCCGCCGTCGTCCGCCCTCTGCAACTCAGCCTTGCCCTCGCAAGCGGCGCCGATGCGGGCGAAGTCCAAATCCTTGGTGGCGGCGTTGACGACTATATAAAGTTCGCCTTGCCGTTCCGGATGCTCGGGCCGCCCCACCATCAGATCGTCGGCTATGCCGCCGTCGGGATTGAGCAGCAGGGTGTAGCGAAGCTGGCCGGGCTTCAGCCCAGCTATGTCGCCGCTGATCAAGGGTTCGATCAAGGCGGCGACGGCTTTGTGATCAGCCTCTCCGTCGCCGGACCGCTCCACGAGGGCCAGGAAGGCCGGCCCCATATGCGATACATCGAACAGGCCGGCCTGATCGCGGGTCCAACGATGCTCGGCCATCACGCCGTCCGGGTATTGAACCGGCATGTCGTAGCCGGCGAATTCCGCCATGCGCCCGCCCGCCCTCAGATTGGCGTCGTGCAGTGGCGTGCGCAGCAGATGCGGGAAGGACGCAGGGAGAGATTGGCTCATTCGCACTCCGGACAGCATAAAGGCGACAAGGCATAGATAGGCGCATTCGGCCTCCAAACCCTGCCCCCGCTGTCCATGAGCCTGAGAGATTTCAGCCCGAGGGTTTCGCCCCCAGCGCCTTGCTCCGTCGGCGAGCCGGCCCATTGCGAGGCGCGGCTGCTTTCCAGCGTTCCTATACTTCTCGCGGTCCTTTTGCCTGAGCGTTTCCGGGGCGGTTACGCCTTCGGCGCCGGAGCCCGGCCATGACAGCCCGCCCCAGTCTCTCCCGCGAGAGTTCTCTCAAGGTGGGCGAATCGGGGGGCGGCGTCAAGCGGGCGCTCAACGCCACTGAAAACTCCCACTCTATCAGCCTTGTCCAGCTAAGTTTTCGGCTGAGCTGCGGCGGGCGTGACTTCGAACCGCCAGGCATGAGCATCTGTGAAGTAGGTGTTTGCAGCGTTCTGGATATCTTTCGCCGTGACCTTCCCATAGCCGGGAATCATCTCCCGTATCAGAGTCAGCCGGCGCGGATCGGTCTGTGCGCCCTCCAGTCGCTCTAACCAGAATTCGTTAGTCTGCTGGGCCTTTATCAAGGCTTCGACGTGTGGCTTGCGGGCGCGTTCCAGCTCGTCCGCCGTAACACCTTCCGTCGCCATGGCCGTCGCGATTCTGGAGACCGTGTCGTAGAAGCCGGCCAGTTTGGTGGGCTGCGTTTCGACCATGGCATAGGCGAAGCCATACCCGGGAAAGGTTTCAGACGCGACGCTGCGGGCGTTGGGCGAGTAAGTCGCCCCTTCCTTCATGCGAATCTGATCTAGAAGGCGAGATCCGAGGACCTCTGCGGTGAGGGACAGTGTGCGCGCTCTTTGGGGATCGGAGAAGAGGTCCGGAATGGGCCATGCAATATAGGCCAGCGCCTGGTCGGCTCGCCCATCATGGGTGCGCACAATAGGCGTCGGCGCGGCGGGCGGAAACTGCACCTGATCTTCGCCCCTTGCGATCTTATCCTCCGGCCTCGGCGGGAGTGCGCCGAAGGTGGAGGCGACGTCGGCGATCGCCTGGTCTATATTCATGTCGCCGACCACTTCGACCTCAAGGGGCCCCGTCGTCAGGGCGTGCTCAAGCCGGGTTTTGAAAGCCGCCAGGGGTTGGGTCTTGACCTCTGCAGGCGACGGAACGCGCCAGCGCGCATCGCCTCCATGCTCCAGTTGGCCCAGATCTCGCGCCGCCACGCCTTGGGGCGTCGAACTCAAGCGGCTCAAGGCGACGAGAAGGCCGCTGCGGAGCTGGTCAAAGGCTTCGGGGCGCCACCCAGGGGCTGTCATGTAGGCAGCTAGTAGCTGCATCTGTGAAAGCAGATCCTGGGGCCTGGTCGCGCCCGTAAGGCTGAAATCGGCATCGTTGACCCCCAGGGCGATTGAGGCCGATTTATCCGCCAGGACCTGTTGTAAATCATCATACGCGATGTCTGTCAGCCCGGCCTGGACAAACGCTTGCATCAGCCAGATCCCAGTCGGCGATGCCGGTGGCAGCGACAGCCGACCATGATTGAAGCGGACCGCCACATAGGTCTGGTCCTTGCGAAAGGCCGTAGGCTTGAGCGTCAAACGGACGCCATTCGCGAAGCGGACGAAGGTGACGCCCAGATCGGCGATCTCCTTTCTCTCCACCACCCGACCCATGGGTCCGAAATTCGTATGCGTCCAGATTTTGGCTTTATGATCCGTAGCCGCGGCCAAAGGCGCTTGTTCTGCGGCTGCGAAGGCCGCGGCGACAGCGGCCTCGCCGCCGGTTATGGGTTCAGACGTCGCCAGAGAGAGCAGGGGGCCGGAGCCCTGAAACGAGTCCTTCAACACATCTGTGACTTCGGCCGCCGTGAGCCCTTTCACGGCCTGTTCAAAGGTCGAAAGGTCTTGGGCTGGAGATGTAACCACCCCGTCGCCATTGATGTTAAAGACGATCAGGTTGGCCAGATCAGGCGTCCGGCGGGTTGCGGCGCCGCCCAGGGCTGTCCGGTATTTGACGCGCAATTCCGTCACCTCGCGATCAACCTCAGCCTGTGAGACGCCGAAGGTTAGGGCCTGCCGCTGCGCTGCAATGGCGGCGGTAAGCGCCTCTCGCCAAGCTGGTGGGCGAAACACAACCTGAAGGCTGGTGACATCGGCGGAGTGCAGCTCGCTGGCTGATCGCCCGGAGTTTGCGCTTAGAAAGGGTGCGTCGGCTTGGTGCGCCAGTCGCTCGAACCGCCGGTTCAAAACGGCGAAGGCGACGGATCGAATCATATCGCGCTCTTCCCGCGCCAAGGTGTCGGCTGCGGGATCGTAAGGCCGCAGCCAAGCCAGACTCATGGAGGGCGTAACCCCCGCATGGACGTAGAGCTGAGTTCTGGGGCCGGTTTGAATAGGCCTGCCATAATCAGGCTGAGCGGCAGGCGGCCCCTTCGGCGCCCAGTTCGAGAACCGAGCCTTGATCGCCGCCTCCATGGCGTCGGGATCAAAATCGCCGACGGCGACAAGGGCGGCGCGATCCGGGCGATAGTTCGCCTGGTAATAGGCGCGTATCAGGCTGGCCGGGGCGGTCTTGATCACCTCCACCTTGCCGATGGGCAGTCGGTTGGCGACGAGTTGGCCTTTGAATTCGAAGGCCAACCTCTGCTTGGCGCTTGCTTCAAAGTCCGACGTGTCGCGGAGTCGTTCTTCAGACAAGACCACACCTCGCTCCGGCTCTATAGCTTTCGGGTCAAGCTGCAGCTCGCTGGCTATGTCGCGCATGAGCATCAGGCCGGTATCGAGGCTATCCTTATCCGCCTGGGGTAGGTCGAGTTGATAGATGGTGTTGTCAAAGCCGGTCTCAGCGTTCGTATCCGGGCCGAAGGCCAGACCGTGGCGTTCCAAGATTTTAATCATATCGCCGTTGGGCACATGGGTGGAGCCCCGGAAGGCCATGTGCTCAAGAAAGTGAGCTAAGCCTTGTTCTGCGTCCGTCTCTTCGAGGGAGCCTGAGCCTATCCAGAGGCGTAAGGACGCCTGATGGCTCGGCGTGGCGTTCGCCATAATCGCATAACGCATACCGTTTTTCAGTGTGCCGAACCGGATACCGGGATCTGCCGGCAGATCGCTATAGCTTTGGGCCCAAACGCCGTCGCGTTCCGGAGGCAGAGTATGAGGGGCCTGCGCCGAGGCGGCGGAAGACACGCAAAATTGGGCTAGGGCGAGCGCTGCGCCGGCGAATAGCGCCTGCTGGAAACCACGACGCATTTTAACAGGTCCTCACACAACCTTCGGAACTCCCGCCATATTAGCGTGATGAACCGGGAGCGAAGATTAAAAACCTGCAATCTTTGCGAGGAAACAATCCAATTGCGGAACGCTTTCGCGCTATTTGGTCGAGCGGACTTGGAAGGTCGCGGTATTTCCGACCGCCGACGCCTGGCCTGAGGCGGTCCCGACGGCGCCCAAGCTAAGGTAGGTCGCGGCGCTGACGCCGCCGGAATTGCTTTGCACGCTCGTCGCCTGGATTTGGCCCGAACAGACCGGGCAGGCATAGGCCGATACGGCGTTGCCCAGGCCCGTGGCGGAAGCGCTGGCGACGCCGCCGGTCTCACCGGAGAAGGTGGCAGACACCGTAACGGCGCCGCTATTGCTCTGGTCGTTCGTCCCGCTGGTATAGGAACCTGAATTGGACAGGAGGGCGGAATTGGCTACGCCATAGCTGACCGTGCTTGCCGACCCGCTCCAACTTCCAACTTGAACCAATCCGCCGGCTGTAACGGGCGCCGTATTGACCTGGGTGGACGCCAAGGTCGATCCATTACTATCGGCGGTCGCATTGATATTATTGGCTGTTGCGGTCGCTGAGCTGGAGATGTCGACCCCATAACCTTGCGTAACGCCCAGATTGGCGGCGACCGCCGGCCCCGTCTGGCTTTGGCTGACGGTCAGGCTGAGGGCTGAGTTTGTCCCTGATGTTTCCAGATCATTGCCGGCTGCCAAGGCGCCATAGGTCGCCGATCCGCTGACCTGGTCGGCGGATGAAGTTTCTCTAGCGTTGACGGCGCCCTGATTTGCCTGGGTCGTCGTCGTCGTGATGGAGCCGTTTGTCACGCTCCAGCCCTGGGTGACGCCGACGGCGGAGGCGCTGACCGACAAACTCTGCGTGGCCCCGCCCAGTAAGGCCGTGTCTTCTGCGGTGACAGCGCCGGACGCGGTTTGGGTTGCAGACCCGGCAACCCCTGCGCAGCAGGTGGAAGCATAGCCCGATGCGCCGGTCGCTGACGTACTGGTCGTGAAATAAGCGCCGCCGGATCCACTGACCTGGGTATAGTTCTGGGCCGCGACAGCGCCGCTGGTCTGCTGGGTGGATTGGAGCGCGACGGCCGCATCAGTGGATGAAACCGTCACGGCCTGTCCGATGGCGCTGGAGCTGGTGGATGTCCCGCCGGGCGCGGAGACGACATTCAAGCTCTGGCTCGAAAAAACATCTCCAAGTTGAATCTGAGAATTCAAAACCTGGGTTTGGGCCCTGGCCGGTCTAGTAGCGATCCCGCAGAGCAGCAGCGGACTTGTCGCGATCACTGTTCCAGCGATTAGGCGCATCGCGCGTATTGGCATTGTTCTGATCCAGATTATTGTAGGCCGGATAGAAGCCGCCGGTCAGGCCTGTTGTAGATGTCGGGGCATAAGGGTCGTTAGCGGGATTAATGCAGGCCGACGGGCCCGGGGCGCCGTAAAGATTAGCCATGATTTCCACGCTCGCACGCTCAATCATCGCTCGAACCGCCATTTGAATGGGCTCCAGCCCCCCTTCGCCGGCGGAGACGTCGATCACATCGCTGCCGAAGAAAGAATAAAGGCCCAGGCCCACTTGCCGGCCGATGATCTGCTTTTGATAGGAGACCACATCAACGACTTCCAGCGTCTTGGTCTCCACCAAGCGCACGTCCAGGGCGACGTTCATAATGTAAAGTTGCCCTGTGACGACGCCCGTGCCGGCCGTTGAATTCTGATGGCCGCCCTGGGCGTTCAAGCCGGAAGATCGAATATTATAGTTCATTTCCGTAATGCCGCCGACCAAATAAAAGTCTGACCCCGGTACTTGGCCCGCCAGGATTTTACGATAGGCGCCCGCAGCCTGGCCGCCGGCCGGATTGGCGGCGCCGGCAGGCTCATCGGCAATCAGCTTATTGTTAGCGTACTTCAACTCCAGTTCCGACACGCTTGTGTCATAACGTTCCACCATTGGGACGCCCGCCTTGGCGAGCGCCGACATGGCCATGAGCGAAGCCCCCTGAGTGATAAGTCGACCGCCATTGTCTTCAGCCTTGCCCGTATAGTCATTGATCCGGCCCACGGCGATACGCGGCGCGCGTACATGATAGTGCTGGGCGTAACGGGCGAGGCAAACCAACGCCGCCGAATAGGGCGTCGGGTTATCCGTAACCGGGGCGTCGCCGATCTGGTGCGCGTAGTTGCCGTTCGGACCGGCGACGGGAGAGACGCAGCCGGCGACCGCCAGGGACGCTGCACAGACCGCAGCGATAGGTTTTCCGGTCCGACGGGGAAATCCACGCGGCTTAAGGGCCAGCATTGAGATTGACCTTCCCATTCAAGACCGTGTCCGTCGCCGATATGGCGCCCGTATTGGTCTGAGTCGCTTTTACGATGACGGTATTATTGTCGCCGGACACAGATACGGTCAGATTATTGCCGATGGCGGTTGCGCCGCCGGTCGATCCCACGCCGGTCGCACCATTGGCGACGCCGCCGCTTTGCTGGCTGAAAAGGCTTGAGCCGGAGGCCGTCTGAATAACGCCGTTTGTAATGACGAGATTTCCGTTGGCGTCGCGCATGGAGACATCGACGGGGCTTTCCAGTCCGCTCAAACCGGAGCCGTTATAGCCGTTTCTATAGGTGGCGAGCCCGCTGGACGCCGATTGGGCTTGGGCTAGCTGGGCCGTCCCAAGGCTTGCAAACCCAAGACTGGCAAGTCCTAACGTGTTGAACAGCGTGACATAAGGTGCGTTTTTGGACATGCCTAACCTAGCTCCGATACGCCAAACACCTTGTGATCGATCAGCTTTGATCAAGGTTCTGCAGGATCGACAAACAAATGTCGGAGCGCCGCAACTTCTCGAACAGGATGACCAAATTGGGTAAAGAAGACGTAAGCTTTTCCAGGCGCAACGGTCGTGGATCGGGGATTTGGATCGTTGGGAGGCGTTTGTTACGATCTTGCGCGGCGCGCCCGCCGGAGTTGGCGCTATGTCGGTAGGCGTACCGAATCACGAACCCGCTTTCAACGCTCCATGGCCTGCCGTAGTCTTGGCCGTGGCCATCCTGGCGGCCTATGGCGTGCAATCCTTATCCGGCGCGTCGGACGAGATCATTACAGCGCTGGCTTTCAGTTCGGCTGGACTGGCTGCGGGTCGGGGATGGAGTCTTGTCACGGCTCTGTTTGTTCACGCCGGATGGACTCACGCCTCGCTTAATGCGGTCGCCGCCTTGGCCTTCGGTAGTCCTGTGGCGCGCCGTTTGGGCCTGCGGGCGGCCGGCCCCGTTATTTTTCTTGCCTTTTACCTCTTGTGTGGGGCGATCGGCAGCCTGGGCTTCGCCTTAGTCCGCCTGGGCTCAGACGCCGTTCTGATCGGCGCATCCGGCGCGGTCGCCGGCCTGATGGGGGCGTCGTCGCGTATGATGGGCGGGGCAGGGCGGTTGGCGCCTTACGCCAGTCCGTTCGTCTTGGGCTCAGCGATCGGATGGTTGATCATCAACCTTATCTTCGCGGTCTTTGGTTCCGGCGGGCTTGCTGGGCCGGCTCCGATCGCCTGGCAGGCTCATCTGTTTGGCTACGCTGCAGGCTTGGCGCTGATTGGACCTTTGGATGGGATACTCAGCCGGCGGTCGTAAAAAGGCTGAAGTCCGGCCTTCCGCTCGGATGTCAGATATAAAGATGATTGAATTTCCCAAGCAATAGGCGGACGGTGGTTCTCTGCAAGCGCCGCGGCAAGACGACGCTGCCCGAAAAGTTGGGAGAGAAACCATGTTGGTGTCGCAAATCTTAAAAGCCAAAGGCGACAGCGTTTTCACGCTCGCGCCGGATGATACGGTGGCCGAGGCCGCCATGTTGCTGAACGAACGTCGCGTCGGATGTCTGGTGGTCATGGATGATCACGATCAGGTCGCAGGCATCGTTTCGGAGCGGGATGTTGTGCGTCTCGTAGCGCAGATGGGCGCTGCCGCCCTGGTCAAGCCAGTTTCGGTCTGCATGACTCAGGATGTTATCTTTGCAGATCCGACACAGACGGTAGACTCGTTACTGAATTGCATGACGGATCGGCGCATCCGTCATCTGCCGGTCTGCAAGGGCGAGCGGCTTGTGGGCCTCGTTTCCATAGGCGATCTTGTGAAAAGCAAGATCGCCGAATCGGAGGCCGAGGCTCATAGTCTCAAGGCCTACATCGCCGCCGGCTAGGCGAGCCTACCGTAAGATTGGGCCGTTCGCACGCGGCCTGCGCCTTGCAATTTTCACCCACGGGGCTAAGCTATTACTCATCACGCGAGATCGGTTTAACCCGGGCTGTCGTCCCCAAACGACTGCTGAATGTCTTCTATTTTCGCAGGTGACGCGGCAAAGTGGTTTAGCGTCGAAAGGCGTTGACAAGCTCTGCTGAGGCTTCTAAATCGCCGCTCCTCGTTGGACAGCGGGGTGCCTGGACAGGCTGAAAAGTAAACCTCGGTGAACTTCTAGGCAAGAATTCAAATAAACTGTTGGCCTGACCCTATAGGCTGACGATAAATTTGGATGATTTTTTGGGTTGAAGTCAATTGATGCATTTCGTAGCCGCCGTTATCACGGCAGTTTGGATGCGAGTGTATTGCAGAGTGTTAATAGATTAAGGTTTATTTGCCTTGATTTATTGGGTATTTGACATTGTGAATTTGGAAAGAGAAACGCAGGCGGCGGCGGTTTTGCGATGGGGTAACTGCCCATCATGGACGTCTGACGCATGCG
>Ga0116226_10000689_pt1 | contig 28856 bp, 20 predicted proteins | sample S1TSphfallax_FD_89692 | JGI IMG/M metagenome (GOLD analysis project Ga0116226, IMG submission 89692) | Host-associated microbial communities from peat moss isolated from Minnesota, USA - S1T2_Fa - Sphagnum fallax MG | ecosystem: Host-associated > Plants > Peat moss > Unclassified | place: USA...
CCTTGATCATGTCGAGGATGCGGTGGGCGTGCCAATTGAGCCATGGTTCCGGGCGGTCGCGTTGCACCGCGAGGCTCAAGGGCGTGATGCTGCTGTTCATGCCCTCCAGATCGATCGCATAGGTGAGATCGGCCCAGTCGAGCGCATTGCCGGCGTCATGAACGAGCAATGCGGCTTGCCCGGTCGCATAGGCGTTGCTGCTCGTCAAGGCGTTGTCATCGGCGGCAAACGGCGCGATGGGCTGCAAGCCGGCGAGCCGCAAGGCTTCCCGCGCCGGGACCCGCCTGCCCTCGAGGTAAACCTCGCCGCTTCCGACCATCGTGGCGCCGACATTGCTCAGTTGGGCGAGATCGCCCTCGCCGAGCGTGCCTCGTGATTGAACGACTGGCGTGATGCGCTTGTTCAGCAGGTCGAGCAGCATTTGCGCCAGTTGCGGGCTCGGCGCGTTGTAGATCATGCCGTTGGCCCGCACGACCATCATGGCCCGGACGATTTCTTCGTCGGCCACTTCCGGGCCCGTACCGGCCACGGCGCCGGCCCGAAACCGCGCGAGCTGCGATTGCTCCAGTTGGGCGCGATTGGCCGGTTCGAGCGGATCCCCGCTGAAGATCACCGTCTCGCGCTGTTGGCCGGCGCCGCGGTTGAACCAATAGACGGGAATGCCCTCGGCGGCCGCCTCCAGCAACAAGCCGTAATTGTCGCTCTCACGTTTCCGGGCGTCCGCACTCAAGGCGACTTTCGCGCCGTAGCGCGCCACCGCGACGATTTCATCGATCGTCAGCGCGGCGCCCGTCAGCGTCACGGTCCGATCGGTCATCGTCGGCGCGATCGGCGTGTAGGCGGGGTTCGCCCGGGTCGTCGCGCTGCAGACGAGGGCCATCGCCACGAGACCGATCAAACGCTGCTGCATCGTGTTCTCCTCAAGAAGCGTTCTTCAAGAAACGTGATAGGGATGCCACCGCCCATCCGGCGCCCGCAAGAGCCAGCCGTCCGGGCGTGTACAGACATCGAGCAAGGCCGCGGTCTCCGCGTCCGCGACCCCATCGTAGCGCGCCGGCCGGTATTTCATCTGGAATGCGTGCATCGCAGCGAGCGTCGCCTCGTCGTGTGTGCCGGTGGCGGCAAGCTCGAAGCCATGCGCCGCGAGCCGTTGCTGGAACCACGTCGTCGTCGGCAACTCTTTCTCGTAGCGCTCGCGTGCAGTCGCGACTGCCGCCGGGTCAGGCCAGACGATCAATCCGGCCAGCGCAAGCTTAGCCCAGGGAAAACGCGGCCCTGGGTCTTGTTTGGACATCGGCTGCACGTCGCTGTGACCCAGTACGCGGTCGGGTCGCACGCCGTGACGCCGCTGGACGTCGCGCACGAGCTGGATGACGTTCGCGATCTGCGCTTCGGAATATTCCGCATAGGCGGCGCCGGGATCTCCGCCATTGCCGCGATTGACGATTTCGATGCCGATGGAGTTGGCGTTCATATGGGTATAGCCCTGCCAATAGCTCGGGCCGGCGTGCCAGGCGCGGCGACTCTCGTCGACCAGACGGTAGATCGTCGGCGGCTCGTCGTTGACGAGGTAATGGCTGCTGACTTCTTCCCGCGTGAGCCGCCGCAGCGAATGCTCGAAGTCGATCTCCGTGTAATGCAAAATGATGAACTGCACACGGCTGTCCTGACTCACCGCTTGAAAGTGGGTGTCGATCCGTGGCCCGGTGCAAGCGGCGGTCAGGGCCAGGGCAAGCACCGCGGCTCTAGACGAGCGTGCCATACAGAGTCGGTCGCGAGGTCGCTTCGGAATTGACGTTGACGCGGCGATCGAGCGTCAGCGAGTCGCCGTCGAAGCGGCACACGACCCGGTCGCGAAACGCGCTTTCGACGAATTGCCACGTCATCTCGAAGGTCTGGGGGTCGAGCCACTCGCCCCCCGCGACGATGCGCATGCGATCCGGCTGATATTCATGGTGCAATTTGTTTCCGGTCATCGTCGTATCGCCTTCCATCCAAACTCTGGTTCCCACCGTGACGGTGTGCCGTCCGCGTGCGTCCGCCAACTGGAACCGGCAGCGGTTCCGCGCGAATTCGAAGCTCACGGATAGTACCCCGTCTTCGTTCGGCGCCATCCGATATTCGCGACCGGAAATTTGCTCGGCGAGCGGCGAATGTGTTGCGGACAGGGGCGCAAGCAAGCGCAGCGCGGCGTCGCGTCGACGCAGCGCCTGCTCCGCGACCGTCGCGGTGCCGCCTCTGGTTTCGAAGGCAGCGGGGAAATGCGCCCAGATGATCTTGAGCATCGCCTCGTCGTCGGTGACCGCGGCGGTAAGGGCCAGCGCCGCTTCATGCGCGGGAAAGACCACCGACAACTGCGTGAAGAGGCCGTCGGCGAAGTAGGCCCCCTGCGGTCCAATCCACCACTGAAACCCATATTCGCCGCCCGGCGTATGCGGTGTGCCTACGGCTTGTACCCAGGCAGCCGGCAGGATCTCCCTGCCATGCCAGCGTCCGCGCTGCGCATGGAGTATGCCAAGCTTCAGTGCATCCGCCGTGGTCCAGCTGAGACCGTTGCCGCCGGGGTTGACGCCGTCGGGCCCGATGTCCCAGTGCAGCTTGCGAATGCCGAGCGGCGCGAAAAGGCGCGGCTCGAGATAGTCACGCAACCTCTCGCCCGTCGTCTTGGTCACGATCGCCGACAACATGTAGCTTGCCGCGCTCGTGTAGACGAAGCTCGTCCCCGGTCGATCGACGACGGGAATCTTGAAGAACTCGCTGATCCAGCTCGTCTGCAACTGGCGCCAGACGGAACCGGAGACGGATGTCTTCTGGCCCGTCTGCATGCTCAGCAAGTCGCGGACTCGCATCGCTGCGAGGTTGGTGTCGACCGTCGCCGGTAACTGGTCCGGAAAGAACGAGACGACCCTGTCATCGAGCCCGAACCGTCCCTCCGCGATGGCGAGACCGACGCCGCATGCGGTCACGCTCTTCGTGAGGGAGTGCATCATGTGCGGGCGGTCGGACCGATAAGGCCACCACCAGCCCTGCGCTGCGACTGCGCCCTGCCGATAGAGCATGAAGCTGTGGACCTCCATGCCGGCGGTTGTCACCGCGTCGAGGAAGCCGGTCACAGTCTCGGCGTCGACGCCGACTTCGGCCGGCGGCGCTCGTCGCAGTCCGTCGGGGGTGGAAGCCGAAGAGCTTCGTCCGCCGAGCATCGCGATGCCGGCTCCGGCGAATTGCAAGAAACGGCGACGCTGGATCAAACGCAACTCCTCTTCAGGACGGGGCGGCGGTGCCGATAGATTCACGATCGCAGCGAGGCGCCGCGCGCCATGAAACCGAGCTTCCAGGATCACATCGTGCCCAGACCCCTAGTTAGCATCATCACCGCGACCACCGGCAAGCCCGCATTGGCGAAGTGCCTCGCTTCGGTGCTGAGCCAAACCTACCGGCCGATTCAACATATGATATTCGTCGATGGCCCGGCCCACAGAGCACGCGCCGATGAAACGATCGCCGCCGCCGGGCTGGACGCACTCGCGACGCGCGTCGGCTCCGAGGGCTTCGAACTGGCCAGAGTCGATCTGCCCTTTTCGGTGGGTCGAGACCGTTGGAATGGCCATCGCATCTACGGGGCCGGATCCTATCTCGCGGACGGCGAATGCGTGATGTTCCTCGACGACGACAACCAGCTAGACCCGACCCACGTGACGACTTGCATGGCGGTCGTCGATGCCGGCAACGATTGGGCCTATTCCCTGCGCCGCCTCGTCAGCAGCGAGGGCGCCGAACTGGGTTTCGACGATTGTGAGAGTCTCGGCAAGTGGCCCAGCGTCCTACATCCCGAGGATTATTTCATCGACGTCAACTGCTACTTTCTCAAGCGTGCGGTCGCGATCGCCGCCTCCCCGATCTGGTTCCGCAAGGCGCGTGAACCGGGCCAGATGGAGGTCGATCGGGTGTTGTGCAAAGTGCTCGGCGAACGCCTGTTCCCCCGCTTCGACTGCACGTACCGATACACGGTCGCTTATACCGTAGGAAGCGGCCCGTTGTCGGTGCAACCCGAATTTTTCACGCGCGGAAACGCCGAGATGTTGCGCCGTTATCACGGCGTTCTCCCGTGGAAGCTCGGCGCTGAAGCGCCTGCAGCCGAAGACGCGCCGCTTCAGTCCAACGCAGGCTGAACCCGGGAGGTTTCCTTGCCAGCACTGCCGCTCGGTTTCCTTCGCAGTCCCACCGCCGTCGTGCCGGAACTCGAACCGTGGTTGGCGGATCCCCAGGATCCGGCGGTGTCCGTGATGACGGATTTTCGCATTCATCCGTCCGTCAGCGTTTCGGCGGACGCGAAAGTCGATCAAGCGCTCAAGCAGTTCAGGCTCACCGGTGAGCGGTCGGCTTTCGTGACGGCGGAGAAATGCTATGTCATCGTGGGTCTCATCACGGTGATGGATCTTTGCGGCGACAAGCTGTCGGACAGGATGCGCCTGACTGCGCTGCCGCGCCGCCAGTTGCTGGTGCGTGACCTCATGGAACCGATCAACCTCTGCGTCGTCGTCGAGATCGACGCGCTCGAAAACGCGTGTATCGCGGATGTCGCCGTCATGTTCGCTGCATGCGGGCGTTTGCACGTGCCGGTCGTGGAAACAGACGCGCTCGGACGTCAGCGTTTGCGCGGCATGTTGTCGTACGCGCGCGTCAAACGCGTGCTCGCGAGCTTCGAGTCGGCGGCCGTCCCGGCGGCGCGGGCGATCACCTCGGGTCCATGGTACCGCTGAGCGGAGCACGCGACGAAATGATGACGGCCTGGCCCGGCTCCGTAACGATGCGATGGATGTCCTGCGGGAAGTCGGTGTGGTAGGCATCGCGCGTCGGGGCGCCGGTGCGGATGAAGCTGTCGATGTCGGCGGCCAGTTCCCGCGGTGCGTCCCAGCACAGGTTGTGACCGATATCGTCCGCCAGATGCTTGTCGCCGGATGGCGGCGGCGGCCGCAGGCCGTATTGCTTCCAGAAAAAGGACATGCCGCGATGCCGCCGGCTCGCCGCGCGTAACGCCTCGATCAAGCGATCCTGCGAAGCGCGATCCAGTCCTGCATCTTCGCTGCCCCAAAGCACCAGTGTCGGTACCCTGAGATTCTCGGGGCGATCCGTCGTGCTCGCCGGGATCGGGGTGGGATCCAGCCGTCCCCACGTGGCCAAGGACTCCGTCGCGGTCTGCGCTGCAATGCCGGCGACGAAATCCGGCGCGGCCACGGCCGAAATGTCCCAATACTTCAAGATCGTGTCGACCGCATCGGCATCGATGTCGAGCGGGCGCATGTGCAGCGCGCCTGCCGGCCATGCGACGCCGCGAGCACGAAGTTTCGTCTGCCAGCCCAGTGCATCCAGCCCATCGACCGGCCGCTGCGGTCCGGATACAACGGGGACGGCGCGCCTCGGCAGGTAGGTGCCCGACAGGATCAACCGGGACACGCGCTGCGGGTGATCCAGCGCGATTTGACGCGCGACGCCGGCGCCCAGGGCGTGCCCGACGAGGGTCGCCGTCCCGATATGCTTCGCGTCCATGAAGCCGAGGACATCGGCCGCCAGCTGTGTCTGTGCCATGCACAGATTCGGGCGTTGCCAGCAAACGGGCGTCTGTGGCAGGTCGGTCGTGCCGGCGCCGCGTTGGTCGAGGGCATAAAGATGCAGGTTCGGGTTCAAACGCAGCAACGCGTCCGCGGTCCAGGCCCAGTCGAAGGCGCTGGTCGTGTCGGTGTGCAGCAGTATCAGCACCTCGCCATTGGGCCGGCCCTGTTCGAAGTAGCTCATGCGCACGCCGGTCGCGAGCGCGATGCGACAGCGCTGGCCGAAGAAATTGTCGCACTCGGAAATCCGCGGCGGCGCGGCCGCCGCAGCGGCGGATTCGAGCGGAGCTGCGGCCCGACAGGCGGCTGCGACGAGCGCGGCTGCGAGGACAAGCGGTGCGAGGACAAGCGGTGCGAATTGGGTTCTGTGCATCAGTTCCTCAATGCTGTCGTGCGACCGCGGCGGCGTCGACGGGGCCGGCGCGGTTGCCCCAGCTCGCACGCAGGTACGTGCACAGCGCCGCGATTTGCTCATCGTCGAGGCCGACACTGAGCTCGAAGCCGCTCATTTTGGGCCAGGTGCCGGGGCCAGGTTGCGCTTCGTGTGCGCCATAGAGAATCACATTGATCAGGGAGGACGGATCCGGCGCCTGCAGGATCGCGTTACCCGCCAGTGGGGGTGCGGTCTTCGCCAGATCCGCACCGGCTAGGCGGGGCATGCCTAACCCGGTCGGCTGATGACAGTCGCCGCAGCGGGTGGTGTAGACGATTTCGCCCTGCGCCAGGCGCGGGTCTCGGGGACGCATGGTCGGCGGCCGGCTGGCCGCCGGCAGGGACTGGAGGTAGACCGCCATCGCGTGCAGATCCGGATCCGTGAGCCGGCTCGTGCTGTTGGCGACGACCTCGCTCATCGGACCGAAGGCCCCGGCTCGTGCATTGTGGCCGGTCTTGAGATACGCCACGATCTCTTCTGTCGACCACGCGCCGAGTCCGCCGGGCGAAGTTCTGAGATTCACGGCAGACCAGCGCCGCACCAAGGGCGCGTCGATGGTCAGGATCCGGTCCTCGACGACTTCATCGCGGATGTCATCCCAGTACACCCCGCCGGTGAGTGCTTGTCCGCGGCGCTCACCGCCCAAGGCATCGCGAGGTGAATGGCAGGCACCGCAATGGCCCAGGGCTTGCGTCAAATAGGCGCCGCGATTCCATTCGGGCGATTGCCCTGGATCCGTTGCATAGGGACCGCGATCCAGATAGCGGCGATTCCATAAGGCCAGCAAGCCTCTCTGCCGAAAAAGGAGGCGCATGGCCGCCGCCGGCGGCACGTAGCGCACGGGATCCAAAGACCGGAGGAACGCGTACAGCGCGTGAATGTCAGCGTCGCTGAGCTTGGTATAGGCCGTATAGGGGAATACCGGGTAGAGATGCCGGCCTCCTGGCGCAACGCCATCTCGCATCGCGCGCGCGAATTGTACTTCCGTCCAGCCGCCGATGCCGGTGGCGCGGTCGGGCGAGATGTTGGCCGAATAGACCGTGCCAAACGCCGTCGTGAAAGCGCGGCCGCCGGCGAAGGCTGGGCCATCGGGCCGGGTATGACAGGCAACGCAGTCCCCCGCGGCCGCGAGGTAAGACCCTGCAGCGACGAGATCCGCCGCACCCGTCACCGTTTCAGCGCGGGTCACAGAGAGCAACGCGAATCCGAAGGCCGCGAGCGCGAGCGACCATCGCTGCCGCGTCACGGCGCCACCGCGTGCCAGAACATCGCGCCGACGCCGATACCTACGACCGTACTGCCCGCGGGCACGGCCAGCGCGCTGGCGGCGGAATTCGCTGCAGTTGCGGTGCCGTTCGGTGCGACGCGGTCCTCGAGCGGGGCGAGGTCATAAATCCCGTTGCCGCCAACCTCGCCCGGCTGGTCCCGTGCATAGGTATAGAGGGCGAAGCCTTTATAAGTCCATTGTCGGCTGCCATCGGTGCGGGTGGCGATCGCCCAATAACCCGAGGGCAGAGCCTCGGTCGGAGCCCGCAAGGGCAGCCAGGTCTGCGCGCAGTGCTCGTCGCAACTCGCCGTGCCGAGCTGCCGCCCGAGGGAGGGCGAGCCCCGATCGACGCGAAAATCATGACCCTCGAAGGGCGTTACCCGGTCGCGCTGATAGAGCGTTGCGCCGGCACGCGTCGCGAGAATGAGTCCCAGCTCCGGGGAGCGACGCAATACCACGTTCCCAGGCATGAAGGCGCGGGCGATCAGGGCTAGGTGCAGACGGGGATCGAGGTCGGCGCCGTTGACGTCGGTGGGTTTTTGGTCCCCGTCGAACGTGTACAGCCCCAGCCCGCGATGCAGCCATTGAACGACGCCGTCGTCGCGGGTTCGGACCGAGAACTCGCCGATGCCGCTGCTGATGGCCGGCGCTGCCAGCGGATGAAAACCCGGCGCGCAGGCGCCACGCTCGCAGGCTGAGGACTCGTACAAGCTCAAGCCCTGCGCGGTGACGAGCAGGATGCCGCCGGCATCGGCCAGTTCGCGGGCGTCGATGTCATCGGGTAGATCCAGTCCCTCGTCGGGCTGCAGGGTCAGTGCCACCCAGAGGCCGCCCGCGGCGCCATCTGCCGCGGCCTCTCCGATCACGGAGTCGCGCGTCGACAAATGCAGCGCCGCGCCTCGGTAAGCCCATTGCTGCGAACCATCGGTGCGGGTGATCAAGCTCCACGCGCCGTCCGCGGCGGACCCCGGTGGCGCGAGCGCCGCCGGCCAGAGCGCGGCACAGGCTTGGGCGCAGTCCGCCGCATGCGTCTGCCGGTACAGCGCCATGCCGGACTCATTGGCGATGAGCCATTCCGGAGGGCGGGATCGATCTTTGCTCGCCCGCAGTTGCAAGGTGATGCCCGGCGGCGTGAGCGCGGGCACGGCTGCGCCATCGGTACTCGGGGCGACACCAGGCGGCGCGCTCGCCACGCAGGCGGATAACAGAGCGCACAGTGCCGCGACGCGGCAGCGTCTCCCCCAGTCTGCCCGCGCGGCCGTCAAACCATCACGTCGGTGATGGTCTTCGTGGTCTGGTTCGATTCCGTGCCGAAGCTCTCGATCGGAACGCCGAGGGCCTGCTGGACGGTCAGCGAGACGCGCGTGACCGGATCCCCCTTCGGGGCGGCGAAATGAATGCCCGTCTTCATCCGGCCACGCGCGCTGCCGGCGGTCAGCAAGGGGATATTGTCGGTCGCGTGGTTCTTGGCATAACCGGAATCGGTATAGTTGAGCACGAGCAAGCGATCGAGCAGCGTGTGCTCGCCCTCGCGTATCGCATCCAGTTCGGTGAGCAGCGTGTCGAACATCCCGAGTATCGTCGGGAAGAATTTTGCCACGTTAGGCTGATAGCCCAGCGTCTCGTCGATCGGGTCTTCATGCGTGAAGAGGTGGTGGGTGTTGGCCTCGCCCGCGAAACGTAGCTGGGACAAGCCGTCGGTGAGCAGCAGATTGAACACCCGCGTCTGGTCGCAGGCGAGCGCATGCGCCAGGATCCGGGCGAACAGACGATGGTTGCGTTCCACGACGGCCACCTCCGCACCGACGGGCGTGGCGTCCGGTTGCGGCAAAGCCGTGCAGGCGGCGAGCGGCGCCGGCCTCTGCAACTCGAGATCGAGTTGTTGTTCGAGCTCCCGTAGCGACGTCAGGTACTCATCAAGGTGTGCACGGTCGGCTGCGCCGAGTTGCGCCATGAGACTCAGGGTTTGCTCGCTGACCGCGGAAAGCACGCTACGACGCGCCATCAAGGCCGGATCGGGCGTGAATTCGGCCGCATTGGGATCGCGAAACTCGGGGCCGAAGACGCGGCCGTAAAGCGCGAGCGGTGAAACCTCCGACGGATTCGTGGCATTCCCGGCGCGCTTGCTGTGGCTGCTGGTGGGACTACCCGTGCAGGAAACCTCCAGCGATCGGAAACGGGTGCGCGATCCGATCACGTCGGCGACGAAGGCATCGATGCTCGCCCCGGGATTCATCGGGTGCTCGGCGGTCGGCGGCGCCGTTCCTTGCAAAATCACCGCAGGCCCGACCGTGTGCGCGGTCGGAGGTCGGCCATCGAGCAAGGCCGACATCTGGCTGTAGACGTTGAGCTTGTGCCGCCAGCGCGAGAGCGGCTGCAGTTCGACGCCGAATTCATAGTCCGCGCCGACCGTCTTGGGTTCCCAACGGCCGGGATTGAGACCGCAGCCGTAGAACCACGTGCCAAAACAGACGGGCAGCGGAGAGCCGGTCGCCGCGAGCGCCACGCCATTGGTGTCGAGAAAACAGTCCAGCATGGGCAGGCCGACCGTCACCACGCCGCCGCCCAGCAGGCCGCGCAAGACCCGCCGCCGGCTGAGCTTCTCACTCGCAGTCATTTCACATTCTCCTCGCCCGACATCGCCGTCAAAGGGGTGGCGGGCGCCGCCCGCTCGGGAGCGGACACCCGGTAGAGATTCTCGCTGATTGCAATGCGACGCATGAGGTCCGTCGCGCGATAACCGTCGCTCTTGAAACCGAGTTCCAGCGAGCGGATCCAGGGCATGTCGCGCCGCGTCGCCGCCCTCCCGGTCGCATAGGAATACAGCCGCCGCACCAAACAGGCGCCGGTGGCGGGGTTGTCATGCAAGGCGCGGCCCAGTCCGGAGGAATCGTCGAAGCGCACGCCATCGAGTTCGCCGCTGGTGTCGAGTGCCTGGCCGTTCTCGCTCGTGCGAAAGCCCGCATCGGAGTCGAAGTTCTCGAGCGCCAAGCCCATGGGATCCATGAGCTTGTGACAGCCCGCGCAGGTGGGGTCGGTGCGATGCGCCGTCAACCGCGCGCGCATGGTCTTGAAATCTGGATTGTGTGTGTCCTCGGCGCCGGCGAAATTCACGTTGCCGGGCGGCGAGGGCACGGGCTCACAGAGCAGCAACTCGCGAATCGCCTTGCCACGCAAAGTCGGAGAGCTCAGGCCTTCGTGGGAATGCAGCGCGACGAAGCTGGCCTGCGTCTGGATTCCGGTGCGCGCATCGTCCGCCGGGAATTCGTAGCGTTGCCAGAGCGCCGTCGAGGTCGGCAACGGCACTCGATAGATGGAGCCCAGCAGAGGCGTCAAATAGGTGACCCGCGTCGTGAACAAATCGCGGTAATCGCCGTGCTGATTCAGTAACAGGTCGACGATCGTGCGTAGCGTCTGTTCCTGAGCGTCGACACCGACCCTGGCGATCCACTTCGGGTAAATCGTCGCATCCTTGGCGAGCGTGTCGAACAGATCAAATTCGAGCATGTCGGCGAAAAAGGCGCGCATGCCGTCTTCGAGCCGCGGTGAGGTGAGCATGCGGTCCACCTGGCGCAGCAGGCCCGTCCGTGTGTCCAGTTCACCCGCGGCGGCGGCGCGCAGCAAGAGCGGGTCGGGACCCGCATTCCAGAGAAAGAAGCTCAATTGCGAGGCCTTCGCGTAGGCGTCTAGCCGATAGCTTCCCGGATGTCCGGGGTCTGGTTCCAGGCGCTCTTCCCGAAACAGGAATGCCGGTGACTCGAGCATTCCGGCCAGGCTCGCGGCCAAGCCGGCGTAAAAGCTGTGCACGGAACCGGCCGTGAGACCGGCGAGCTCGGCCGCCTGCGCGAGCTCGGCTTCGCCTAAGGGGCGGCGAAGCAGCAGCGGCCCGACGGCGGAGAAAAACCGCCTGGCGCAGGCGTCGTCGGCCGCCGTCGCGACCGCGGGGGTACAGGGTATGAGCGTTTTGCGATGGGCTTCGTCGACCACTTGCGCAGCAATGCCGCGCGCCATCGCGTCGTATTGATCCAGGCCCGTGGCCGTCACGCCGACATGGGCCGCACCGACGGCGAGCAGTCCGGCATCGCGAATGTCAGGTTCGAAGCGACCCTCGACCTTGATCGCGGGGCCGAACACGTCGGCGATGAGGTGTCGATACTGGTCAGGTCGCAGCCGACGCGCCACCGCGGGCGCGCCGGGGATCGCGGGTTCGGCGCCGTGGGATGGCTCGGCGTCGGCCGGCGCTTGCGCGCGGAGGGTCGGTTCGCGCCGCGGCGACGCCGTTGCAGCGCTGGTCCGCGCGGTCGCCACCTCGGGCGCCGGCGCGAGCGGCGCGACGAATGCCGGCACGGCCTCGATCATATAGGCTGCCGAAATCGCCGTGTTTTCGTGCGTCGTGGGGTCCGGATCGGCGTCGGCATCGCGGCGCAGGGCGTAATAGAGCGCCGGCGCGTCGATGCCGAACCCGCGTTCATCGATGTAGCCGACTTTGGCATGGCTCCAGTAAATCGGATACCAAGGGGCATAGCCGCCCAAGACCCCCTCGACCGTGCCGTCGGGTTTGATCTTCAGTCGCAGCCGCGCTTTGCGGAATTCGTACACCGGCTGAATATAGGCGTCGCACACCATGCGGATCTCGGTCGGTTCGGTCGTGATCACGCCGTCCTTGAGTTCACCGGCGAGGATGTTGATCGCCGCGGGATGGGGGGCGACTCGATAGGTCATGTCGGCGCGCACGTGCGCGGCGGCATCCTGGGTCGTGACCGGGTCGACCGAGGTTTCCAGCCGCACGGTGACCGGACCGTCTTTGCCGAAATCGGCGGCCTCGATCGAGATCAGCCAGGCGCCCATGACCCCGCGGGAAGCGTCCCAGCGGTACTCCGGTTCGAGCGGCGGCTGCGGGGGCGGATAACCCTTGTAGACCTGAATGCAGCCGATCGCATGAAACAGCTGATTGTTGACGCCGACGGCGTGCGTCTCCGGATCTTCGTAGGAATGCGGCGAAGCCGCGCCGAGGCCGTCGAGGTTGAAGCCATACGCGTAGCGCCCGACCGCGGGCCGCAAATGCGCGTCCGGCACGGTCGTTGGGTGCGTGTAGACGTTGTCGCGACCGTTGCCGCGCGTGGCGACGACCGCGACCCAGGGCGTCTTGTTTTGCACGTTCTGGTTGTTGTAGTCGGTGTCGAACATGCGGTCGACTTCCGTTTGCGGCAGACCCAAGAGGGCCAGATCCCGTTTGAAGAACACGTCCGGCAGCGGGTTCAGACCCTCGGGGCAGGTATCGGCCGCGTAATAATCAGCCGGGTAAAAATAGCTGACGACGAAGGATCGCGTGGCTGCGTCGCCCCAGGCCGGGACGAAGATCCCCGCGCAAGCAAGGGCGAGCCACATCGAGCGGGGGAAACTACTGCGGTGCGAAATCCCGTTGATGACTGAAATCCCCAAACGACGCGCTCCCCGCCACCGGATCCTAGCGCGAAGCGCAGTGGCCGCCAAGCTCGGACCAGAGTTCTCTAGCCCAGCGGGCGAGGGTCAAAGATTCCTCCCAGCGGTCCGACAACTCGCGGCCGCCGGCATCCGTGATGGCATAGTCCGGCGGTCCGAGCTCGCACAGAAACACGAGGGAGCCGGACTTGTCGGCCTGCCGTGCGCGCCAGGCGGCGAAACCCTCGCGCCACCAGCTGCGAAACAAGGCAACCCATTTGGCGTTCTGCGGGAATCCGAGGGCCAGTTGTATCTGGCCGCGGGCCGCGACGCGGCCCTGAAAAGAATCCGAGCGCTCGAGGATGCGGGTGACCAGGGCCTGCAGTTCGGGCGTCGGCGGGCAGGGCATTTCCCGATCGACGACGTAATGCGACAAATCCGCCGCCAGGCGCATGGCGGGAACGGCTTCGAGCAGCTGAATGGTCCCGAACAAGTCGTTGGTGATGCAGTTGCGGTGCGTCTCGAACTGGATCGGCATGGATTCTTGCTCCGCGACGCGCAGCCAGCCCTCGATTACCGGGATCATCTCGGCGACGCGAAGGGGCATCTGCTGGCCGATGACGACGACGTAAGGGGCTGCGATCCGATGTGCGAGCGTGAGCGCCGGACGAAGTCCCTCGATCGAGCTTGGAAATGCAGTCAGGCCACCGCGCAACCCCGTACGGCTGAAATGCGGCACGGTCGCTTCGGCTTCGGCGAAACTGAGTGCGCCGAGATCGATGGCCATGCCGTCGAAGCCGGCCTCGCGGACGCGATCGAATTTCGCGGCGATCGAGCCTTCAGGCGAGTCGAGCCGGTCCATGGCCCAGAGTGCCTGATAGACGAGCAGTTCATGGCGCGGCGGGTTCACCGCGCGGCCGGCGTCGGCGACGCGGGCCGCAGTGCTCGATCGTAAATCCAGGCGCTATCGTCCGGATAGTCGGCTTCGGTCTTGCCGTGCGCGAACGCACGCAGGGCCGCGACCTGGAATGCCCAGTAGCTCATCGTCGGCGGCGTCGCACCCCGCCGTGTGAACAAGACGGCATGCAGCTCGCTCAAGCGGTGGAACGGCACGCCCGGAAAGGCGTGATGCGCCGTATGGTATTGCATCTGCCAGGCGAGCCAGCGCACGACGGTGTTCGTGCGGGTGCTACGGGTGTTGCCGAGGATGTCATCCGCATGCGGCAGACCCAGATGCTCGATCGTATTCTGCAGCTGGTGCGAAAATTTCAGCAGGCACATCGGCGCCAGCCACAAAAGAACCGCGGCCCAGGTCTGCCAGAACAGTGACGCACCCGCGATCAGCGCATAACCGAGCAGATGCAGGCGCGCTTCCCGGATCAGTTCGGCGTGGCGATAGGCTGGCAGATAAGGCTCGGTCACGATGCCGGCGGAGAAGCGCAGGATGCGGCGCCAGCGCGTGTACCAATAGGTGATCCCCGACATCCACAGCAGATAGGAACGCAGCGTGTAGCGTTCGCGCGCGAGTTCGCCGTCCCGCGACCAGTCCTGGGTGTGGCGGTGGTGGGCTTGATGCTGCACCTGGTCGAAGGTGCGCGGGTAGAACAAGACGAAGCCGAACAGTCGACCGACCCATTCGTTGAGCCGACGCGTGCGAAATACGGTGCCATGGCTCAGTTCGTGCTGGCCGGCGTACAGAAAGTTGAGCAGGACGCCGTGCAGGCAGAAAATCGGTGCAGCCAACCACGTTCCCCAGGACAGCCACAACAGGCTGCCCGTCGCCAGCACGGCGCCGACATGCGATCCCGTCTGAATGGCTCCCGCGCGATCGGAGGCGACGCACAGCGAGCGCAAGGTCGCATGGTCGATCAGGTCGCGGCGATGGGCCGTTTCTATTTTGTCCATGATTCTGCCTCCCGTCGGGTCTTGCTCAGTCGTCGTCGTTGCCGTAGATGATCAGCGACAGCATGCGGATCGGAACCTTTTCCAGGCGTTCCGGACCGTGCGGCACGTCGCCGCGGAACGTGAGCGTGTCGCCCGGACGCAGGACGTAGGTTTGGCGTCCGTGCCGATAGTGAATGATCCCGGCAAGCATGTGGATCAATTCCATACCGGGGTGCTGAAAGCCGGGAAAAATCTCGCTTTTGTCCGTGAAGGTCACGAGAAACGGTTCGAAAATCTTGCGCGGTCCGCGCTGGGCGGCGAGCAGATGATAAGTGTGGCCGCGTCGCGTGCCGCTGCGAACGGTTTCCAGACCCTCGCCGGATCGGATCAGCTGGGCGCCCCCATCATCGGCGCCGACTCTTTGCATCAGCATCGAGGCGGTCACGCCGAGAGCCTCGGACAAGGCGACGATCGTCTCCAGACTCGGGCTGACCCGGCCGGTCTCGAGACGGCTCAGCATGGCGCTGCTGATGTTCGCCCTTCTGGCAACGTCCGCCAGCGTGAGATTCTGCGTTTCGCGCAAATGGCGGGCGGTTCTGCCCAGGTCGAGCGCGGGGTTCTCGCTGCGATCCGATGCACCCTCGCCGCCCGGGCTGCGTCTCAGGGGTTTGCGGTTCATCGCGGCGTCCGGCCGTGGACTTGCATAATACGCAATTCAATTTGCTCCACAGTTAACGTTTATGCTTATATTCGCACATGCAAGTCACGGCCGCGAGAGCGAGGGCCGACGACGGGAGATCGTTGATGAATCGGGACGAAGCGCAGCAGTTTTTCCACGAGCACAAGATTCGCTATCTCTTGGCGCAATTCGTCGATGTGCACGGCGCCGCCAAGGCCAAGGCGGTGCCCGTCGAGCATCTGGATATGGTGCTGACCGACGGCGCCGGTTTCGCCGGCTTCGCCCTGTGGGGTTTCGGCATGGGGCCCGAAGGCCCCGATTACATGGCGGTCGGGGATCTGTCCACGCTGCAGGCGATCCCTTGGATGCCCGGCTATGCACGGATCATCTGCAACGGCACCGTCAAGGGTAAACCCTACCCGTACTGCTCGCGCGTCGCGCTGCAGGCGCAGCTCGCGCGTTTGGCTGAGCGGGGATTGACGATGTACACCGGGATCGAGCCCGAATTCATGCTGCTGCGGCGGCGGGACGACGGCAGCCTCGGCCCCGCGGATCCAACGGACACCCTGGACAAACCCTGTTACGACTACAAGGGTTTGTCCCGCACACGGGTCGTGCTCGATACGATGGTCGATGCCCTGCGTGCCGTCGGAATCGACGTGTATCAGATCGACCACGAGGACGGCAACGGTCAGTTCGAGATCAATTTTACCTATGCGGAGGCGCTGAAATCCGCGGACAGTTTTACGTTCGTGAAGATGGCGGCGAGCGAGATTGCGCATCAGCACGGTTTGATCGCGACCTTCATGCCCAAGCCGTTTTCGAATCGCACGGGCAGTGGCGCGCACTTCCACGTGTCCCTGGGCTCGGCCACCGCGAAGAACGCTTTTCTCGACCCGACGGATGCCAGCGGCATGGGGCTCTCGCGGCTGGCTTACCAGTTCCTCGCGGGCGTCCTTGCCCATGCGCGGGCCTTCAGTGCGATCGCCGCGCCGACCGTCAACTCCTACAAGCGCCTGGTCGTCGGCCGCTCGCTGTCGGGAGCCACCTGGGCGCCGGCGTATATCGCCTACGGCGACAACAATCGCACCGCCTGCGTGCGCGTGCCCTTCGGCCGTCTCGAAGTCCGCTTGCCGGATTCCGGCTGCAATCCGTATCTCACGACCGCGGCCCTGATCGCGGCCGGGCTCGACGGCATCGATCGGAATCTCGATCCTGGACCGGCGCGCAACGTCAATCTCTACGAATTGTCCCCGGCCGAACTCGAACGGCAGGGGATCGGCTTGTTGCCGCAGAATTTGCTCGAGGCCGTGACCGCGCTCGAGGCGGATCCGGTGATTCAGGCGGGGCTTGGGACCGACCTGGCACGCGAGTTCATCCGCCTCAAGCGCATGGAATGGACCGAATACGCCCGGCATGTCTCCGACTGGGAGTCGAGGCGGTATCTGGAATTTTTTTAGGGAGCAGCGCTGATGTGTGGAATCGTGGGTCTCTTGGTCAAGAAGCCGCAGCTGCGTGCGCAGTTGGGTGCACTCATGGTCCCCATGTTGACGGGCATGACCGAGCGCGGGCCCGATTCCGCGGGTCTTGCGGTCTACACGGAGCCGGTCGCCGAGCAGCAACACAAACTGAGTCTCTATCGCGGCACGCATGCGATCGACTGGACTGAGTTGACCGCGCGATTGGGTCGGGGCGTGAGCGGCAGCCATGGCGTCCAGGTTGCTGGCAATCATGCGGTCCTGACGACCGATGCCGAACCGGACGACGTGGCAGCGTGGCTGCTTGCGCACACGCCCGAAGTCGCCGTGCTCTCGATCGGCCGCTCGATCGATTTGTACAAGGACGTCGGCGCGCCTGCCGAGATCGCCGAGCGCTACGGATTCCAGGACTTGCGCGGCTCGCATCTGGTCGGTCACACCCGCATGGCGACGGAATCGGCTGTGACGCCCGCGCATGCGCATCCCTTCACCGCCGGCCGCGACTTCTGTCTCGTGCACAACGGCTCGCTGTCGAATCCCCATTTGGTGCGCAAGAAGCTCGAGCCCCTGGGCATCGAATTCGAGACCGACAACGACACGGAGGCTGCCTGCCGATTTTTCGAGTGGCGGCTGCGCGAGGGGGACGATCTGCGCACCGCCGTGCAGCGCGGCTTCAGTGAACTCGACGGTTTCTTCACCTTCCTGATGGGCACCGACAGCGAACTGCTGATCGTGCGCGATGCCTTCGCCTGCAAACCGGCCGTCGTCGCCGAGACCGACGATTACGTCGCGATCGCGTCGGAGTTCCGTTCGCTCGCCCACTTGCCGGATATCGCGCATGCCAGCCTGTTCGAGCCGAAGCCCGAGGAAATCTACTCATGGCACATTTGAACTTCGATCTCGCGACGAACAGCTTGCGGGAGCTGAACCACTTCCTGCACCGGCGGGCACTGGCGGAGGGCGTGAGCCGGATCAGCGTCGAGAACCCCGACGGCTCCCACTCGATCGCCTGTGGACTCGACGCGCCGCTGCAAGTCGACATTCACGGTCACGTCGGCTATTACGTAGCCGGCATGAACAAGAGCGCCACGGTGACCGTGCATGGCAATGCCGGGCCCGGCGCGGCGGAGAACATGATGTCCGGCCGCGTGCACGTCCGGGGCTTTGCCTCGACCGCCGCCGGCGCGTCCGCACATGGGGGACTGTTGGTCATCGACGGCGACGCGTCTTTGCGGTGCGGGATCTCGCTCAAGGGCGGCGATATCGTGGTAGGCGGCAGCGTCGGCAGTTTCTCGGCCTTCATGGCCCAAGCCGGGCGCATCGTCGTCTGCGGGGACGCCGGCGAGGCACTCGGCGACTCCATCTACGAGGCGGTGATCTACGTGCGCGGGAAGATACGCTCGCTCGGCGCCGATGCCCGTGTCGAACCGATGACCGACGCGGATCATGCGACGGTGCGCGAACTGCTCAGCGCGGCCGGATTCGCACACGATTCCAAGGAGTTCCAGAGGGTTGCTTCGGCCAAAAGCCTGTACCACTGGCATGCCGACGCCGATCAGGAGTATTGAGCCGATGACGAAGCTGCAACAAGAGGAGTCGGCCGGGTTCGACCGTCATACCATCGAGTACATACAACGCGCCGCGGCCAGCGGCCTCTACGAGATCCGTGGCCTGGGCGCGAAGCGGCGCGTGCCGAACTTCGACGACCTGCTGTTCCTCGCCGCGTCCCTCTCGCGCTATCCGCTCGAGGGTTATCGCGAGCGCTGTGTGACCAAGACCGTGCTCGGGACCCGCTATGCCTCGAAGCCCATCGAGTTGGCGATTCCGATCACGATCGCCGGGATGAGCTTCGGCTCGCTGTCCGCGCGGGTCAAGGACGCACTCGGGCGCGCGGCGACCGAGGTGGGTACGTCGACGACCACCGGCGACGGCGGAATGACCGCAGAAGAACGGAATTCCTCCAAGACCCTCGTCTACCAGTGCCTGCCGTCTCGTTACGGTTTCAATCCCGACGACCTGCGCCGGGCCGATGCGATCGAGATCGTGATCGGCCAGGGCGCGAAGCCGGGCGGCGGCGGCATGCTGCTCGGACAAAAGGTCAATCCGCGCGTCGCGCGCATGCGCACGCTGCCCGAGGGCGTCGATCAACGCTCGGCTTCGCGTCATCCCGACTGGACCGGCCCGGATGATCTGGTGATCAAGATCAAAGAGCTGCGGGAAATCACCGAGTGGGAGAAGCCGATCTACGTCAAGGTCGGTGCGACGCGCACCTTCAACGACGTGAAGCTTGCCGTCCATGCGGGCGCCGACGTGATCGTCGTCGACGGCATGCAGGGTGGCACGGCGGCGACTCAAACGGTGTTCATCGAGCACGTCGGCATTCCGACGCTGGCGGCCCTGCGTCAGGCCGTGGACGCGCTGGACGACTTGAACATGCGGGGCCAGGTGCAGCTCGTGATCTCGGGCGGTATCCGCAGCGGCGCCGACGTGGCCAAGGCGCTCGCGATGGGGGCCGACGCAGTGTCGATCGGCCAGGGCGTGCTGATCGCGCTCGGCTGCAACAGCGAGACCTATGTCAGTGGAGGCGAGCATCATTCCGCCGTGGCCGACTATGCGCGCATCGGCACGTCGCCGGGTTTTTGCCATCACTGCCATACGGGCAAGTGTCCCGTCGGGGTGACCACCCAAGACGCGGAGCTCGAGTTGCGGCTCGAGCCGGCCGTCGGCGCCAAACGCCTCAAGAATTATCTCAAGACCGTGAACATGGAACTGACCACGATCGCGCGTGCCTGCGGCAAGCAGGACGTCCATCACCTCGAGAAGGAGGACCTCGTCGCCTTGACCGTTGAAGCGGCCGCGATGGCCGGTGTGCCGCTCGCGGGGACGTCCTGGGTGCCTGGCCGGAGCTAGTAGTCGTGAAGCTGGGCGGTGGACCAGCCGCCGCCGAGATCCGTGATCAGCGAGACGGCATCGACGAGACGGCTCTGCTGGACACCGAGCGCACTCTGCTGATCCGCGAACTGCGTTTGCTGGGCGACGGCAACCGTCGTGTAATCGACCGTACCGGCCTGGAACTCATCGAGGGCAATTTGGGCGCCGCGCTTCGCGTCGGCGACGGCGACCTCGAGGGCCTGCGCTTGATCGGCGAGAATCGTGAGATTCGACAAGTCATTTTCAACGTCAGCGAAGGCATTGAGCACGGTGCCGCGGTAACTTGCGACGGCCCCCTCATAGGCGGCCTTGGCCGCCAGAACTTCCGCGTGTCGATAGCCAAAGTCGATCAGGGTTTCGGTCCCGGAGGCGCCCAGCGACCAGACGTGGTTGGCCGCATGCAGCAGGCCATCGAGGGGCGACTGCGAGAAGCCCGCGGCCGCGGAGAGCGAGAGCGTCGGATAATAGGCGGCGACCGCGACGCCCACCGCGGCGTTTTCGGCGGCCATCGTGCGTTCCGCGGCGGCGATATCGGGCCGGCGCTGCAGCAGCGTCGAGGGTACGCCTGCCGGAACGGCCGGCAGCGTCGGCATGACAAGGCTATGCGGGATCTCGAGGTCTTCCGGATTCTTGCCGACCAGCACCGCAATCGCGTGGGCGTACTGCGCGCGGGCGACGCCGAGACCGATCAAGCTCGCCTGCGCCGTCTCCAGGGCGACGCGTGCCGTGATCACGGCCGACGGCGGGCTCGAGGCGACACCGGCCGACCCTTGCGATTCCGTCACGGCGAGCGACGCGCGGTAGGCATCGACCGTGGCCTGCGCCAAGTCGATGTTCGCGTCCGCAATCCGCAGGTCGATCAAGGTCGTCGCGAGCAAGGATTGTTCGGACAGCGTCGCATTGGCAAGCGTGGCCTCGTCGGCCTGCGCCGTCGCCTTGTTTTCCTCGATCAGGCGCCGGACCTGGCCCCAAACATCGAGGGTCCAACTCCCGCTCGCCTCGAGCGATCCCGCATTGACGACATGCGATCCCCCTTTGATGCTCGGAGCGCCGGCGCCCCCGGATCGCGTCAAGGACCCGGTCAGACCGATCGTCGGGAAGAGTTCGCTTTGCGCCAGCTTCACCTCGGCCAAAGCCGCCTGGTAATTGAAATAATTCTGGCGCACCGTCTGGTTCGAGATCGCCACCAGCGGTTCGAGCTGATCGAGCAGGTCGTCATGGAAATCCTTCCACCAATCGCCCTTCGGTGCGCCGTCCGCCGGCGCCGCGGCCGTCCAACCCGCCAGCTCCGTGTATTGGGGGGCGACCGGCACATCGGGGCGATGATAGCTGGGACCGACGAGGCACCCGGCCAGCGGCATTGCCGCGAAGAGGATCCCGCCGCACTTGAACTTACCGCCGCTCATCGTTGCACTCCCAGATCTCCACGAAACACCGTGCCGGCGAAGCCTTCGCGGATGCGCACGCGCAAGCGTTCCAGATAAACGTAAATGACGGGCGTCGTATAGAGGGTCACGATCTGGCTCAGGATCAGGCCGCCCATGACCGTGATGCCGAGCGGCTGACGCAGCGAGGAGCCCTGACCGATGCCGATCGCGAGCGGCAGGGCGCCGAGCACGGCCGCCGCCGTCGTCATCATGATGGGCCGCAGGCGGATCACGGCGGCCTGGTGGATCGCCTCCTTCGCCGGCATGTTCTGCTCACGCTGCAGGTGGATGGCCACGTCGATCATCATGATCGCATTTTTCTTCACGATGCCGATCAGCAAGATGATCCCGATCAGGGCAATCATGGAAAACGGCGTGCCGAAGATCAGCAACGCCAGCGTGGCGCCGATGCCGGCCGACGGCAGCGTCGAGAGGATGGTAATCGGATGGATGGTGTTCTCGTAGAGAATCCCGAGCACGATGTAGACGGCGAGCAGCGCCGCAACGATCAACAAGGGGAGCGTCGCCATCGACTGCGCGAAGACCTGTCCCGAGCCCGCGAAACTGCCGCGGATCGATGCCGGCACCTGCAAATCCTGCATCGCTTTGGCCAATGTCGCCGAGGCCTGGCTCAACGATCCGCCCGGCGGCAGATTGAACGAAATCGTGGCTGCGATCAGTCCGTTCTGGTGATTGACCTGCGTCGCCGTATGATCGTTCTTGTAGGTGGCCATCGCCGGCAGCGGGACCATGGTCTCCGCCGAGGTGCTGTCGGCGCTGCCCGTCGAACTGCCTCCCTTGCTGTTGGAAATGCTGTTGGTCACCGAATTGGCCTCGGCACTGGCGTTCAAGGAGTTCGTGGTCGAGGAGGCGCCCGCGCCGGTCGCGACCGCCGAGTAAACGGTCACGCCGCTGACCGTTCCCCCGGGCCCCTGCGTCTGTTGCGTCCCGGTGGGATTCCCGGACGCCTTGCTGAAATACATCCGGTCGAGCTGTGAGGGGTGTTGCCAGTACTTCGGCGCCACCTCCATGACCACGAAGTATTGATTGAACGGGTTGAAAATCGTCGAGACAGAGCGCTGTCCGAAGGCATCGTAGAGCACGTTGTCCAGCTGATTGACCTGAAAACCGTAGCGCTGCGCCGTCCCGCGATCGACCGTCACGAAGGTTTCCAGGCCGTGCTGCTGCATGTCGGAGTTGACGTCGACCAGCTGACCGCGCTCCTTGCCGAGCGCGGTCAGGAGCTTCGGGGTCCAGGTATACAGAGCTTGAGGGTCGTCGCTGGTCAGCGTGTATTGATACTCGGCGGCCGATTGCCGGCCGCCGATGTGCAAGTCCTGGACCGCCTGCAGGAACAGCTTTGCGCCGGAGACCTGGTTGAGTTTCGGCCGCAGACGCTGCACGACCTGATCGGCGGTGAGATGGCGCTGCGCCAGCGGCTTGAGCGAGACGTAGACGTTCGCGGTGTTGAGCGCGCGCGTGCCCGTGAAACCGATGACCGACGCGACGGCGGGGTCGGTTTGCACGATCTGCTGCAGCTGAGCGAGCTTCTTTTTCATCGACTGAAACGAGATGCTCTGATCGGCGATGATCTGCCCGATCAGCAGACCGTTGTCCTGTTCCGGAAAGAACGTCTTCGGCAGCAGACTGAATAGCACGAAATTCAGCGCGATCAACAGGATCAGTCCGATACCCACGAGCAGCGCATGGTCCAGCACGGCCGTGAGCGTCCGTGAGTAGGCGCTCTTGAAACGCTCGAACTGTTTCTCCGACCACACCGCCCAGCGGGCGCCCGAGTGCAGGACGGCTTTTTCCCCGAGCAAATAGGCGCACATGGTCGGGGTCACCGTCAGCGAGATCAGCAGCGAGAACAGGATCGCGATCGACAGGGTGACCGCGAACTCGTGGAACAGCAGCCCCACGATACCCGGCATCAACAGGATCGGAATGAACACCGCAATCAGCGACAGGCTCATGGAGATCACGGTGAAACTGACCTCGCCCGCGCCGAGCACGGCGGCTTCGCGCGCACCCATGCCCGATTCCAGATGTCGCACGACGTTTTCAAGAACGACCACGGCGTCGTCCACGACGAAACCGGTGGCGATCGTCAAAGCCATCAGGGAAAGATTGTCGATGCTGTAACCGAGGAGGTACATCGGTCCGAAGCTGCCGACGATCGACAGCGGCAGGACCACGGCGGGTATCAGTGTGGCCCGGCCGGACTGCAGGAACACATAGACCACCGCGATCACCAGGAGGACGGCCAACCCCAGGCTGCGCTCGGTGTCGTCGACCGCCGCAGTAACGGACTGTGATCGGTCGAGCGTGATGTGTACCTGAACGGCGGGCGGCAGAGTCGCGACGATCGACGGCAGGACCTTCTTGATCTGAGCCACCGTCTTGATGATGTTCGCGCCGGGCAGCGGAAACACGATCACGCCCGCGGTCGGCTTGCCGTTGTAAAGACCGGCGTTACGAATGTTCTCGTTGGAATCGATCACGTCAGCAACGTCGTGGAGCAGCACCGGCGCGTCATGTCGGTACGCGATCACGAGATCGCGGTAATCCGCCGCCTTGGTCGCCTGGTCGTTGGAAGTCACCTCATAACGCTGACCGCCCTGGTCGATATAGCCCTTGGCGCTGTCGGCGTTGGCCGCGCCGACGGCGGCGCGGATGTCCTCGAGCCCGATTCCATAGCTGTCGAGCTTGTCCGGCTGCAACTCGATGCGTACGGCCGGCAAGGCGCTGCCGCCGAGCTGGATTTGACCGACGCCGTTGATCTGCGAGAGCTGCTGCTGAATCACGGTGTCGGCTGAATCGTAGAGCTGGGCCGTGGTCAGTGTGTCCGAGGTGAGGGCCAGGATCATGATCGGGGAATCCGCCGGATTGTATTCCCGATAGGTCGGATTGCTGCGCAAGGTCGTCGGCAGATCCGCCCGCGCTGCCTGGATGCCGGCTTCGACGTCGCGTGCCGCCCCGTTGATCTCACGATTCAGCGCGAACTGCACGACGACCTGGGCGGTGCCTACGCTGTTGGTCGACGTCAGTTCGGTGACCCCCGCGATGGTGGCAAGCCGCCTCTCCAGCGGTTCGGCCACCGTCGCCGCCATGGTCTCCGGGCTCGCCCCCGCCATCGTCGCCTGCACGACGACGACGGGGAAGGTGACATTCGGCAGGGGCGCGACCGGCAGATGAAAATAGGCGAGCAGGCCCGACAGGGCGATCGCCACCGCCAGCAAGGCGGTGGCGACGGGCCGCGCGATGAATATCGCGGGAATATTCACGGAGCAGTCTCCGCCGCCGCCTCAGGGGAAGCACGACGGAATCGCGTCGACAAGCGGTCGAAGAACAGATAAATCACGGGCGTCGTGAACAAAGTCAGCATCTGGCTCACCACGAGACCGCCGATGATCGCGAGTCCGAGCGGCCGCCGCAGCTCCGAGCCGGTGCCGGTGCCGACCAACAGCGGCAGGGCGCCGAGTATGGCCGCGAGTGTCGTCATGAGGATCGGGCGAAAGCGCAGCAAGGAGGCCTGAAAGATGGCCTCCTCCGGACTCTTGCCATGGTGGCGTTCGGCTTCGAGCGCGAAGTCGACGATCATGATCCCGTTCTTCTTGACGATGCCGATCAGCAGCACGATGCCGATGATCCCGATGACGTCCAGGTCGGTGCCCCTGAGCATCAGCGCGAGCAGCGCGCCGATCCCGGCCGACGGCAGCGTCGAGAGGATCGTCACCGGATGAATATAGCTCTCGTAGAGCACGCCAAGCACGATGTAGACCGTCACCAGGGCCGCGAGCAGCAGGAACACCTCGCTGGACAGGGAATCCTGGAAGGCCTGGGCGGCGCCCTGGAATGCGGTCGTGATCGAAGGCGGCAGATGCACGGCCTGCTCCGCGCTCTCGATCTCGTCGACCGCCGTGCTCAAGGATGCGTCCGGCGCCAGGTTGAACGAGACGGTGACGGCGGGGAATTGCGCCAAATGACTGATCACGAGCGGCGACTTCGTGGTCTTGATGTCCGCGATCGCGCTGAGCGGCACCTGGCCCGCACTCGCCGTCTGCGAAGGAAGGTAGAGCGTGCCCAGCGCCTTGAGATTCGGGAGGCTGCCGGGCTTGGCGACCAGCACGACGCGATACTGGTTCGACTGATTGAAGATGGTCGAAACGATGCGCTGTCCCAGGGCGTCGTAGAGTGCATTGTCGATGGTCGCCGGCGTGATCCCATAGCGGGCCGCCAGTTGACGGTTGACCTCGACGTCGACGGAGAGTCCCTCGTTGTCGAGGTCGCTCGTGATGTCCGTGATCGATTTGATTTCTCTCAGTCGCGCAATCAGCTCGGGAACATAGGTCTTGAAACTGTCCTGGCTGGGTCCGCGCAGCACGAATTGATACTGATTCGGGGAGATGACGGTGTCGAGGGTGAGATCCTGCTCGGGTTGAAAATAGACCTTGATGCCCGAAACGCCGGCGACCTCGGTCTGCAGCCGCCGGGCGATTTCCGCCGCGCTGGCCGAGCGGTCCGAGTGCTCCCGCAGGTTGATCAGGAAACGCCCATTATTGAGCGTCATGTTCGTGCCGTCGATTCCAATGTAGGAGGTCAGGGAGGTGACGTCGGGGTCCTTGAGGACCGCCTCGGAGACGGCCATTTGACGCGTCGACATCGCCTGGTACGACACCGAATTGTCGGCAACGCTGATAGCCTGGATCACACCCACGTCCTGCACCGGGAACAGGCCCTTCGGGATCACGATGTAGAGAATCGCCGTGAGCGCGACGGTAAAGACGGCGACGATCAGCGTCACGCGTTGATGCCGGAGCACCCAGCGAAGACCGCGTTCGTAGGCGCCGAGCGTCTTTTCGAATCCGCCCTCGCTGATGCGTTCGAAGCGGCTGGGGGCCCGCTCGGCTTTGCGCCGCAAGATGCGCGCGCAGAGCATCGGGACGAGCGTCAGGGCCACGACCGCGGATATGACGATGGTCACGGCGAGCGTCACTGCGAACTCGCTGAACAAGCGGCCGATGACGCCGCCCATGAACAACAGCGGGATCAGCACGGCCACGAGCGAGATGGTCAGCGACATGATCGTGAACCCGATCTGACCCGCCCCCTCGAGCGCGGCTTCGAGGGGGCTGCGTCCCTCCTCGAGGTAGCGCACGATATTTTCGATCATGACGATGGAGTCGTCGACGACGAAGCCGGTCGCGATGATCAGCGCCATCAGGGACAGATTGTCGATCGAGTAGTTGAGCTCGTACATCACGGCGAGCGTGGCGATCAAGGAAACCGGCACGGAGATGCTGGGGATGATCGTGGCCGGCACGTTGCGCAGGAACACGTAGATCACCAGAACCACGAGCAGGATCGACAGGCTCAGCTCGATCGCGGCATCGGTCACCGACGCCCGGATCACCCCCGTGCTGTCCCCGACGACTTCGACGTGCATGGCCTGCGGGAGGCTTGCGAGCAGTTTCGGCAGCTGCTTCTGGATCTGATCCACCGTGGCGATCACGTTGGCGCCGGGCTGCCGCATCACGTTGAGCACGATCGCGGGCGTGCCGCCGACCCAGGCGCCTTGCTCCAAGTCCTGGGCGGCCTGCGCGACCTCGGCCACGTCGCGAAGAAATACGGGCGAGCCGTTCTGATAGGCGATGACGGAGTTCAGGTAATCCTTGGGATCGCTGATTTGGTCGTTGTCGTTGATCGTGTAATCGAGATCCGGGCCGTCAAAATTTCCTTTTGGCTGGCTCACGTTGATGTCGGCGAGCAGCGTGCGTAGATCGTCGATGTTGAGGCCGTAAGCGGAGAGTTTCTTCGGGTCCACCTGGACGCGAATGGCGGGAATATTGCCTCCGGAAGGGTTGACCTGGCCGACGCCGGTGACTTCGGCGATCTTCGAGGCCAGACGGTTGGTGGCAACGTCCTGCAGCTGCGTCAGGGACATGGATTTCGAGGTGACCGCGAGCGTGAGTATGGGCTGATCCGCCGGATTGACCTTGGCATAGACAGGGGGCGCGGGCAGGCCGCTCGGCAACAGGCTGTTGGCGGCATTGATGGCCTGCTGGACGTTCTGTTGCGCAACATCGAGGTTCAAGGAGAGGCTGAATTGCAGCGTGATCACCGAGGCGCCGGCGGAACTCGCGGAGGTCATTTGCGCGAGGCCGGGAATTTCACCCAGCTGTACCTCCAAAGGCGCCGTCACCGTCGTCGCCATGACCTGGGGGCTCGCGCCGGGGTAGAAGGTTTGAACCTGGATCGTCGGGTAGTCGACGTCGGGCAGGGAGGATATCGGCAGGAAGCGGATTGCCACGAGACCGACGAGCACGAACGCGATCATCAACAAAGACGTCGCGACCGGCCTGAGGATGAATAGGCGGGAGATGTTCATCGCGTGCACACCGCGGAGCGGATCGGTCAGCCGCCGCCGGCCGGCGTGCCCGTCGCGGTGCCCGCAGCTTGCTTGTGCGACCCGGACTTGTGTCCCGGGCCATTCGGCGCAGCACCGGCCTGCGCGGGATCCGCCGGCGCAGAGGCGGTGATCTTCGTGCCGTCGCTGAGCCGGTCCGTGCCGTCGACGACGACCGTGTCGCCCACGTTGAGGCCGTCGAGAACGGCCGTATTCTTGCCGTCGCTCGGACCCAGCTTCACCTGGTGCACCGAGACGGTCTGATCGGCATTCACGAGGTACACATAGTCCCCGGGCGCGCCGCTCAGGACTGCGGGCGTCGGCACCAGGACCGCACCCGCGAGGGTGTCGACCAGCATTTCGACGTTGACGAATTCGTTGGGAAACAAGGCTTCGTCGTCGTTGGCGAAGCTCGCCCGCAAGGTCACCGTTCCCGTGCTCGTCGTCATTTGGTTGCTGATCGCGTAGAGCGTACCGGTCGCGATCTTGCTGCTGTTGTCGCTGGTGTAAACGGTCACCGGCAGTTTCGCTCCGGTCTTGACGCGCGCGATCACCCGGTTGAGATCATTTTGCGCAACCGTGAACTCAACGGTCGTCGGCTTCATCGTGGTGATCACCACGATGCCCGGCGAGCTGGCGGCGGTGACGTAGTTGCCGGGATCCACGAGACGCAGACCGACGCGGCCGGCGACGGGCGCGGTGATGTGGCAGTAAACCAGGTCGAGCTTGTCCTGGGCGACGCTGGCCTCGTCGCTGCGGACCTGGGCTTCATCCTGCTGGACCACGAACTCCTGGTCGACCACCGTCTGGTCCGCGATTGCCTTTTTCTGACGCAGATCCTCGTAACGGGCAAGATCCGAACGGGCCTGCGTCAGCGTCGATTGATCCTTCTGCAAGGCGGCTTGCGCCTGCTGCAAGTTGATTTCGTATTGGCGCGGGTCGATCTCGGCCAGGAACTGGCCCTTCGCGACGTCCTGGCCTTCCTGGTAGCCGACCTGCGTGAGGTAGCCGCTCAATTGCGGCAACACGGTCACGGTCGCGTTGGGCGTGACCGTGCCGAGTTCCGCGAGGGTTTCGGGCATGTCGCCCCTGACCGCCCTGGCGACCTGAACGACCTGGGCCGCGGCGCCTCGCTGGTGCGCTTTGGGAAACAGGCTGCGCGCCAGCAAGACCACGAGACCCACCACGAGCAGTGCGCCCAGCAACCACACCCACCAGCGACGTTTCGGAGCGACGTACGCCAGAGTCGGATCATGCGCTGCAGTCATTCGGTTTCCAAGCCTCTTCTAAAGGAGCTAACTGGCAAAAATAGCATCGC
>Ga0116226_10000690_pt1 | contig 28843 bp, 27 predicted proteins | sample S1TSphfallax_FD_89692 | JGI IMG/M metagenome (GOLD analysis project Ga0116226, IMG submission 89692) | Host-associated microbial communities from peat moss isolated from Minnesota, USA - S1T2_Fa - Sphagnum fallax MG | ecosystem: Host-associated > Plants > Peat moss > Unclassified | place: USA...
CACCAGGGCAAGCCGATGCTGTCGGCATAGCCGATTCTATCGGGCTAGCTGCTGCTGCCCATCGACGGTGGGTCGCTGGCCGGAAACGATTCGGCCAGCGCTTCATCGAGCAGGTCCTCGGTGTGTTGCCGTTCGTTGCGGTCTGGATGACGCCGCATGTAGGCGGCGGCATAGGAACAGACTGGATTGACGGTCCAACCTGCGGCGCTCGCGGCGCGTAGCGCCGCTTTCATCAATTCCGCGGCGATGCCGCGACGGCTGATCGGGGTGGGTACCCCGGTGTGCGTGATCATCATGACGTCGCGCGATAGGCGGTAGTCGAGCACGGCGCAATGCCCTTCCACCACCGTATAGAAGCGGTGTTCTGCGGCATCATGTTCAATGATCATGGTGGGGATGCTCCTCCGGCCGAGAGGCCGCATGAGGGGGATTCGGGTGACTCGGCGCTGCCGCGGCATGCGGCGCCGGCTCGCGCTGCGGCTCGGCGGCGCGAGGTTCGGGTGCGCGAGGTTCGGGCGCACGAGGTTCGGGCGCACGAGGCTCGGCCGGATGCGGCGCGGGTGCGGCTCGCCGCACTTCGGCGGGCCGCTCTTCGGTTGCGTGGGGAGCGGACTGCGCGCGCGGTGCTTCCGTGGGTTTCATAGAGTGTTCGGGGGCCGCATGAGGCGCCGCTGCCTCACGCGCGGCGACCACGCCCGCTCCCTTGAATTCGCCGGGTCGCTGCGTGGCGGCAATCGGCGGATGCCCCCGATTGGCGCTCGCACGCAGGGAAGGATCGCTCTGCGCGGTTTTCACCTGTTGCCGTTGGGCGGGAGTGGCGGCGAGGTGGGATTCGTGTGCCGCGCTCAGTTCCGCCGGGGTCGGGCGCGCGCGGGTGCCGTCGCCGCCATTGTAGCTGACCCGATTCACCGTCACGTTGTTGATGACCGTTTTCTGATAGACGGTGGTGATGTTGGTGTTGCGGATGTTGTTGACGGTGCTGTTGTAGTAAAGATGATTATCACGCCAATAGCCGCCTTCGTAGCCGTTTCCCCCATAGCCATAGCCGTAGTTCACGCCGCCATAAAATCCGATTTGGGTGCCCCAATACCCGGGATGCCAGAGGAACGCCGATCCCTGGTAGCCCCAGTAGCCCGGCGTCCAGAGATAGCCGGGTTGAGGCGCGAGTACCCACGTGCCGGGCACCCAGTAATAGTCATCGAAATCCTCGCTCCAGGCCCAATAGCCCGGCGTCCACAGGTAGCCATCGGCGGGGATTGGCGGCTGGGTGTAGACCGGCAATTCGGGCGGCGCCGTGGTCACGGAGACGTCGAGCGAGATCTGTGCCCGTGCGGCCTCCGGCATCAGCAACCCGAGCATGGCGCAGCCCGCGAGCGTGGCTCCCACCAAGGCCATGCACAGGGGTTGCAAAAAACGGCTCCAAAATCTTGGCATCAAGCTACTCCATAATCTCGTCAGGGGTGTCGTGGAAGATTACCGTGCGCTGACTGCGCGGGGCATCAGCACGCCTCATCGGAACACGTAGGAAGACACCGCCCCTCGCGCGCGGATTGCTACCATGATAGCCCGATTGTCGACGAGGGCGTTAAATGCCAGAAGATCTGCCGACCATGGTTCCGACCCCTGTGCTCGAGCGGCCGCTGGGGTCTGCCCAGGTCTACCCGATTGGGCTCGGCTGCATGAATTTGAGCCACGCCTATGGCATTCCGCCAACGCCGGCAGCCGCGGCGCAGGTGTTGTTGCGGGCACTCGAACTCGGTGTCACCCACTTCGATACGGCAGCGTTGTACGGGTTCGGAGCCAACGAGGAATTGATCGGACAGACCTTGGCGCCGCATCGCGCGAAATTCACGCTGGCGAGCAAATGCGGCATGCAGGGGGTGCCCGGGCCGGCCGGTATGCAGCGCGTCATTGATGGTCGGCCGGAGACGTTGATAGAGACCTGCGAGGCCGCGCTGCGGCGCTTGCGAACCGACGTCATCGATCTGTATTACCTGCATCGTTGGGATAAGAAGGTACCGATCGAGGAGAGCGTGGGAGCCTTGGCGGAGCTCAAGCGGCAGGGGAAGATCCGCGCCATCGGTTTGTCGGAGGTCTCGGCCGGCACCTTGCAGCGTGCGCACGCGGTGCATCCGATTGCGGCGGTCCAGACCGAGTACTCGTTGTGCACTCGTAACGCGGAGATCGCGGTACTCGACGCCTGCCGTGAGCTGGGTGCCGCATTCGTTGCGTTCAGCCCGCTGGCGCGGGGCTTTCTCACGGGCGCAATGCCGGATGTAAGCAGGTTGGAGCCGAAGGATATTCGTCGTTCCATGCCGCGCTTTTCGGCAGCCGCGCAGGCGCAGAATCTCGAGTTGTTGGACGCCTACTCGGCGCTCGCCCGGGAGGCCGGTTGTACGGCGGCGCAGCTAGCGCTTGCTTGGTTGCTGACGCGGGGACCTCATGTCCTCGTGATCCCGGGAACCACCGACCTTGCGCATCTCGACGCGAATGTCGCGGCGGGACGGGTGCAACTCACCCCGGAACTCGCGGCACGCGTGGATGCGCTCATCAATCGGCGTAGCGTCGCCGGTGCCCGCTACAATGCGGCAACGCAGGCGGAAATCGATACCGAGGAGTTCACCAGTCAAGAAAACGGCGGTTATCGGCACGAAGCGTCAAAAATTTAACGCTTTTGAAGCGAAATGTGACGGAGTTCGAGGTGGTTTTAAGGATTTCCCCCAATAATTCAAGCGTGCACTGGGTGACGCGACCACCCGAGCATGCAGAGGGGGGGAAGGCCACCGTCCCCCCTTTTTTCCTGCCAACCGCCAGTCCGGCAGTGGCACCTCACCCTCGAGCCCGCTATCTTACGGCTCGAGGTTGACCCATGAAAAATGATCTGTACGCGGGAACGTCCCCGGCACCCTCCAGCAAGGTGGCGGTCGTGGTCGTGTTCGTCGTCGTGCTCGCGGCCCTCGGTGGTGGGTACTACTGGTATAGCCATCGGTCGGTACCGCTGAGTATTCCGCGGGTTGTCGCGACCGCGCCTGCGTCTCAGAGCGCACCGGAGGAGCCGCGCATCGAGCATCCGGTACCACCCCCGCCCGTTACGACGGATGCGCTTCCGGATCTCGCCGACAGTGACGAGCCCGTGAGCGAGGCGCTCGCCGCCGCCTTGGGCGGCGCGTCGTCCACGTCACTGCTGGTACCGGAGAGCATCGTTCGGCACATCGTCGTGACGATCGACAATCTGCCGCGCCAGAAGGTGGCGGTCGACAAGCGGCCGGTCGTGCCCACACCCGGCATGCTGAAAGTCGATGGCGATGAGCTGCACTCGACGCTCGATGCGGAAAATTTTCAGCGCTATACACCGGCGGTCAACGCGTTGCGCAAGGTCGACATGCAGCATCTCGCAGCGGTGTATTTTCGCTTCTATCCGCTGTTCCAGAAGGTGTATCAGGACCTCGGCTATCCGAACGGCTACTTCAACGATCGCCTCGTCCAGGTGATCGACATGCTGCTCGCCACGCCGCAAATTCTCGGACCCATCGATCTGGTGCGGCCGAACGTCATGTATTTGTTTGCCGATCCATCACTCGAGTCGCGACCCGCGGGCCAGAAAGTATTGATTCGCATGGGACCGGACAATGCCGCGATCGTAAAATCGAAACTGTCCGAATTGCGTGCCATCATCACCGCTGCCCCGCCGAAACGCTGAAAATCAAGCCTGTCGCCGAGCGCCGACAATTTTGCGGCGGTGGTTACATTCCCTTCACAGTGATAGCTCGATCACGATTTGTGACGTTATATGTTTCATGAGCGGGATGAAGTTCTATCCTGTTCACCTGACATTTCTAACGGCGGGGAATCCATGGAAAAATCATTGCAGGATCGTTTTGTCGCGCACCGCGGCCGCATCGTCGCGTTGGGCGCGACGATGGCCTTGAGTGCTTGTGTGGTCGCACCGGCGCCGCGCGTCGTGTACGTGCCACAGCCCCCACCACCTCCGGTGTACGCCGCGCCGGCACCTGCGCCCGCGGTCGCCGTCGAGGTGCAGGCGAGCGAGCCGCCGCCGCCGCTGCCCGACTATGAACAACCGCCATGCCCCGAGGAGGGTTATCTGTGGACGCCGGGGTATTGGCATTGGAGCGGCGGCGAGTATTACTGGGTGCCCGGAACCTGGGTGCAGCCGCCGCAGGTCGGGTTGTTGTGGACTCCGGGTTATTGGGGCTTCGTCGGTGGCTACTATGGTTGGCATGCCGGTTATTGGGGTCCGCATGTCGGCTTTTACGGCGGCGTCAACTATGGTTTCGGGTATGTGGGCACGGGCTTCGTCGGCGGTCATTGGGCTGGCAACACCTTTGCCTACAACCGGGCCGTCGTCAACGTGAACACCACGGTGATTCACAACACCTATAACGAGACGGTCATCAACAACGTCACCGTCAACAAGGTGAGCTACAACGGCGGTGCCGGCGGGGTCGCGGCGGTGCCGACGGCGCAGGAGCGCATGGTCGCGCAAGAGCATCATGTCGCGCCGACGCCGCTCCAGCAACAGCACGTGCAAGAGGCGGTTCATAATCCTGCGCTGGCCGCGCGCACGAACGGTGGTCATCCGGCCATTGCCGCCACCGCCCGGCCGGCGGCTTTCAGCGGTCCGGGCGTGGTTGGCGCGAGGGGTGCCTCGATGCCGCCGGCGCGGTCGGCGACTCCTGGCGCAGCCCAGCCCGCGGCACACTATGCCCCGCCCCCCGCCGCGGCGGCGCGCCCGCCGGTTCCCGGCGCAAGACCCGCGGCTTTGAACGCGCGACCTGCCGCCGCGGCGGCACCGAAGTCGGCACCGAAGAAGCCGGCACCAGCGCCGCGGCGGGAGCCGGAGCACGGCTGAGGCTATTGCTTTGTTGCGGTCGGTGGGCACTCGGAGCATGATCGGGTTACAGCGGGGTCGCGCGATGCAAGGAGTCCTGAACTGTGAACAATTCCTTGGCTTTCAAAGTAGTCGACGGCGTCGCGACTCTTTCAATACAGCGGCCCGCGGTCAGCAACGCCATCGACATCAGCATCATCCGGGCGCTGCATCTCGCCCTCGATCAGATTCAGAAGGGCGATAGCGGAGCGCGCGCCGTCGTCATCACCGGTAGCAGCGACGTGTTCTGCAGCGGCCTCGATCTGCGCTCGGTGGACTTGAAGACGCAGGAAGCGCGGCAGCGCGCCCATTTCGAGATGCGCCGGTTCATGGATCCGTTGATTCTGCGTCTGAGCGGCTTCCGCTTCCCCATCATCGCGGCGGTCAACGGGGTCGCCGCGGGTGCCGGCATGAGCCTCGCACTGGCGAGCGACATCATCGTCGTCGGCGAGAATGCGGTTTTTCTGCCGTCGTTCGCCCGCCTGGGATTGGTCCCCGATGCGGGCATCACCTTTCATTTGGCACGCCGTATCGGCGGCGGCAGAGCGCTGTCGTCGCTGATGCTGGCGGAGAGAATCGACGCCAAGACCGCGCTCGACTGGGGTCTGGCCTACAGCGTCGTAGCGGATGCGGACGTGGTCGACCGAGCCCAGGCCGTGGCGCGACGTTTGGCCACGGGTCCGTGCGCGGTGCTCGGTCAGATCCGGTCGCTACACGCCTCGACCTTCGACCATTCCCTCCAGGAGCAATTGCGCGCCGAGCGCAGCGCCCAGGAAATGACGCTGGAAACCCACGACTGCGTGGAAGGCGTGCGGGCGTTCTTCGAGAAGCGCGAGCCGCATTTTACCGATCGTTGAGCACATGGCGCGCGCGGATTGCGCGGATCTCCCGCGGCGTGGTGCGACAACATCCGCCGATCAATCGGGCACCGGCTTCGTACCACGATCCCGACAACTCGGCGAACTCGAGCGGGTGCCCGGGGGTGACCCCCCAGGCCTTTCTCTGCGGGTCATACTGTTCGCCGGAGTTCGGATAAGCGACCAGCGGCTTGTCGGTCCGCGGAGCCATCTTTCGCAGCAGTGAGGCGATGTGGCGCGGCGCCGTGCAGTTGACACCGATCGCGGCGACTTGGGGGTGGGGTTGCAACGCGGCGGCACAATCGCCGATATCCTCGCCTTCCGAATTGCGTTCGCCATCCTGGCACGAGAAGCAGAGCCACGCGGTCAGATTTGGAAACGCGTCGAGCAAGCCTGCCAACAGCCGCGCTTCGCGCAGACACGGGATGGTCTCGAAGGCCAATAGATCCGCCCCCGAACGCGCCAGCAATTCGAGCCGCGGCCCATGAAAATCCCGCAACTCGTCGTCGCTCGCGGCGTAGCGACCGCGGTATTCCGAACCGTCGGCGAGCATCGCCCCGTACGGCCCGATGGACGCCGCGATCAGCGGCCGCCTGCGTCCGATGCGATGGGCGGCCACCCTCCAGAATGCATCACGTGCCTCCACGGCGAGCCGCACCGCGCCCTCGATCAGCGCCGCGGCCGCGGCCGCTTGGATCCCACGCCGCGCAAAGCCCGCGAAGGTCGCCTGATAAGTGGCCGTGGTGGCGACGTCCGCGCCGGCCGCGAAATAGTCCTCGTGCACGCTTCGAATCAGCTCTGGTTGCTCGATCAGCATCTTCGCGGACCACAGCGGGTCGCGCAGATCCGCACCGCGCCGTTCCAGTTCCGTGGCAAGCGCCCCGTCGAGCACGATCACCGGCTGTGACTGCAAGAACTCCAGTATTCTGTCGGTCATCGTGATACGCATCGCCCCGTTAAGGTCTGTCTCGATTGTAGTGCCGATCGGGGTGCTGGTCATTGCCATGATCTGTTTTCAGGTCGGCGCGGCGCTCGCCAAGCAGGTGTTTCCCCAGGTCGGCGCGGAGGGTGCCACGGCGCTGCGACTGGGCTTGTCGAGCCTCATGTTGTGGACGGTATTTCGGCCCTGGCGGCAGAGGCGCAGCAACCGCGAAAAACGCTCGATCGTGCTCTATGGCCTCGCGATGGGATGCATGAACTTGTGCTTCTACATGGCGCTCGCGCGCATCCCGCTCGGCATCGCGGTGGCCCTGGAGTTCACGGGTCCCCTCACGGTGGCGATACTGGGGTCGCGGCGCGCGCTCGATTTCTTCTGGGTCGCGCTCGCGGCAGCGGGCTTGCTGGCGTTGCTGCCCATGGGTCTCGGCTCGAAGCCCTTGGATCCTGCCGGCATTGGCTATGCGCTGGCCGCCGCCTTCTTCTGGGCCCTGTACATCCTGTTCGGTCAGCGAACCGGCCGGTCACACGGCGGTCAAACCACCGCAGTGGGGACCATGATTGCCGCTGTCGTCATCGTGCCGGTGGGCTTCGCCCACGCGGGTATGGCGCTGTTGTCACCGGCGTTACTGCCACTCGGCTGCGCTTTGGCGTTGATCTCGAGCGCGGTCCCGTATTCCCTCGAAATGTACGCCTTGACCCGGCTGCCGGCCCGCACCTTCGGTGTTCTGATGAGCGGAGATCCGGCGCTCGGCGCCTTGATTGGTCTCGTGTTCCTCGGTGAGACCTTGAGCCTGGTGCAGTGGACGGCCATCGTCTGCATCATGGTGGCTTCGGCAGGCAGTGCGGCCACCAGCGTCCCCGGCGTCAGCCGATCAGCGTGATCGCGAGGTAGAGCACGCCGGTGCCGATCAGCGTCATCGCGGTGGTCAGGAATTTCGGGTGTGCGTGGTAGCTTTCCGGGATCAGATCGCTGGCGCCGATGTAGAGAAAAAAGCCGCCGAACAGGGCCAACGCGACGCCGAAGGCGCTTGCGGGCAGCACGAAGAAGGACGTCGATGAGATCCCCAGCACCGGCGCCACGGCATCGAGCAGCAGCCAGCTGACGCCGCGCGCGCGCGCGCCCTGATTTTTCAAAACCACGTTCATCGTGTTGATACCGTCGGAGAAGTCATGGGTCAGCACCGCGATGGCGACGATGATGCCGACCGCCCGCGAGGTTTGAAACGCCACGCCGATGGCGATTCCGTCGAGCAGACTGTGTACGCACAGGACGGCGGCGGTGAACGTCCCGCGACGGACGGAGCCTGCGTGAAATGACAGCAGTCGATCGAGCAATAAGTAAAAAAGGAAGCCCGCGGCCGCGCAACCGAACAGAGCGGACGGCGAGTGATAACGCAACCCATTGGCGAAGGCCTCGGGCAGCAGATCGAAGAAGGCGACGCCGATCACGGCGCCGGCACTGAATCCCAAGATCAAGTGCAGCCGATCGCGCAACTTCAGTGCGAGCAAGCCACCCGCCATCGTGCTCGAAAACGCTGCAAGGGCGATGAGAGTCAACGGCACGGAATTCCTGGGTGGCTCAATGTGAGATGGGGCCGGCAGATTACCGCCAAACTTGAGTTTCAGTTTTGTGAAATGCGACGGCGGTCACTACGACACCAGCATATGTCGTAAGAATACGCGAAACCTTAAGGGATTCCCTCCCTTCTAAGGTGTGGTCAAACAACTGATTTAGGAATCAACCTTATGCACAAGATTTCCACCGTGATGCTGTCGACTTCACTGCTGTTGGCGGGGGCGGCGCAGGCGGGAACGGCGACAGCGAGCTTCAACGTAACGGCAACCGTGCTCGCCACCTGTTCAGCGAGCGCAACGACGGTCGCATTCCCCAATTACACCCCTGGCGGCGGCGCGGTGACGGCGAGCGGAGCCATCACGGTCAAGTGTACGAATGGATCTGCCTATACGGTCAAATTGAATGCCGGCAGCACCTCGGGTGATGCGTTCACCCAGCGCTTGATGGCCTCGGGGACCAACACACTGCAGTACAACCTGTACACCACGGCGGCCCTCACCACGGTATTCGGCGATGGGACGGGCAGCACCGCCACGGTGGGTGGCACCGGCGCCGGCATCAACACGGCGAACACGGTGACCGTGTATGGCCAATTACCCGATAACACCACCAATCAAAGCGCGGCGGTCAGCTCGTCTTACAGCGACACCATCGCGGTGACTGTCTCTTATTGATGAACAGGCTGATGAACAGGAAGTTCCTTTGCGTGAGCGTCTTGGGGGTGCTCGGCGCGCTGACAGCGAATGCAGCGCTCGCCAGCACCTTCACCATCGCGCCGGTACGCGCCGAATTGCGGGCGGGGCACCGCACCGCCGTGTTCACGCTGCGCAACGCCGAGGACGATCCGGTGGTGATTCAGGTGCGCGTGGTTGCCTGGTCGCAGTTCAACGGCGAAGAGCATCTGGACGATACCCGGGATGTGCTGGCGACTCCGCCGGTGATCCAGATAGCCGGGAACAGCGAACAAATCGTCCGAGTCGCGCTGCGCCACGAACCGGATCCCGCGCGCGAACTCACCTACCGGATCATCTTCCAAGAGGTCCCGCAGGCCGCCCCGGCCGGCTTCAATGGGCTGCGAGTGGCCTTGAGTTTGAGCGTCCCCGTGTTCGTCGCCCCGGTGCTCGATACTCCCAAATCAGACCTGCGCTGGGATGTCGACCCGTTGCCGGATGGCGAGGTTCGGGTGTCAGCCGTGAATGACGGCACGGCGCACCTCCAGGTCACCGACTTCGAGTTGCAATTGGCCGGAGCCCAGGAGCCGCTGCATGGCATGACGTCGAAGTATGTGCTTCCCGGCAGCCGTATCAGCTGGGTGCTGAAGGCGGACGCTGCCGCGCTCAAGAGCGGGCCCATCGTCATCCACGGCCATAGTGACCAGGGAGATTTCACTGCTAAAGCCGCAACCCGCGGCTCGTAAGCGCCGCGACACGGCTCGTGCGGACTTCTCGGCAACTCGTTGCGACATATTCCAGCCTGCTGCTGGCCCTCATGGGCTGTGCTGCGGGGCCCTGTTCCGCCCGGGGCGACCCGGATCTCACCGAGTCGGTGTTGGAAGTGACGCTGAAGTCTGACGGTGTGGGCGACACGATGGTGGTGCTGCGCGGACCCGGCGGCATCCTCTACCTCGAGGATGCGGACTTTGCCAAATTGCGGTTGCGCCTGCCGTCGACTGCTCCCTATGACTACGAAGGCCATCATTACTATGCGCCGACCGCGCTCAAGGGCTGCACGATCAGCATCGACGAGGTCCATCAGCGGGCGATCATCAGTGCACCGTCATGGGCACTCGACACGACGCGGCTGTCCGCCGCGGAGCGGCGGCACACCTCGGTCACCCCGGCGGCGCCCGGCGCGTTTTTCAACTACCAGCTCTCGGCGCAGCAGATCGAGCGCACCAGCAGCGGCGGCATCTACGGCGAACTCGGCTTATTCGCCGGGCCCGGGGTCATCACCAATACCCAGGTCGCGCGCGATGGCGGCGGGGTGGATCGTTACATCCGTCTCGACACGACGTTCACGCGAGATTTTCCGGATCAGCTCGAGACCCTCAATGTGGGCGACAGCATCAGCGATCCCGGCAGCTGGGGCTATGCCGAACATTTCGCGGGCGTGAGGTTCAGCCGCAATTTCGCGCTGCGGCCGGATCTGCTGACGACACCGCTGCTCACCACGTCCGGCTCGGCAACCGTGCCGTCCACGGTCGACGTGTTCGTCAACAATCAGCTGGTCGCGAGCAACCAGGTGCCGAGCGGCCCGTTCATCATCGACAAGCTGCCCGCGGTCACCGGCACGGACAACGTTGAGGTCGTGGTGCGCGACGCCACCGGCCGTGAGGAAGTGGTGTCGCAAACCTTCTACAGTAGCAGCACACTGCTGGCCCCGAACCTGAGCCAATATTCGCTCGACTTCGGCAGCGTCCGCGACGATTACGGCCTTGCCAGCGACCGCTACGGTTCGCTGCTCGGCGAGGCCAGCTATCGGCGCGGCATCAACTCGATTCTGACCCTCGAGGCACATGGCGAGTACCAGGCTGGCGAGGCGCATGCCGCCGGACTCAATGCGGTCGTGGGTTTGGGCCATGTCGGCATCGTGAATTTCACCATCGCCAACGGTGGCGGCCCCGCGACGCCCGCCGTTGCCGCATCCACCACCACTATTGGCAGCGACGCGAGCCCGGGCGGCTCGGGTTGGCTCGAGGGGGTGGGCCTCGAACACCGCGGGCCGAGGTTCAGTTTCGTGGCCAATTCTTCCCGAGCGAGCAGTGGATTCGCGCAAGTCGGCGAGCCAATCGATGCGGCCATGCGGATTCGGCAGCGCTCGCTCGTGCAGAGCGGGGTGGCCATGGGGCGTTTTGGTTCGTTGTCAGTCGCCTATGTCGCGCAGAGCTATCACAGTTCACCGACGCAACAGACCCTGGGTGTCACGCATACGTTGAGTTTCGGCCGGGTCGGTGCGCTCAACCTCACGCTGTCGCGCACCCGCACCGCGGCGGACGCCGCGAGTACGGCCCAGGTTTCCACCAGCGCATACCTGGTGTTCGTCCACTCGTTGGGTGGACGCCGGACGGTCAGTGTCACCCAGGTGGAGGCAAGCGGCAGCGGTGCGCCCGACGATGAGTTGATGGGATCCTTTGCCGAGAGCGCTCCCGCCGGAACGGGTAGCGGTTACCGGGTGAGCGCTTCCACGGCCGGCAATTATGATGCCGATTTGCGCGAGCAGGCGGCCTTTGGGGACTTCGAAGTGGAAGCGGCGCGCAATCAGGGAGTCAGCGGCCAGAGCGCGCTGGTCACCGGGGCCGTGACTTGGTTGGACGGAGCATTCGCCACCACCCGTTCCGTGAACGGCAGTTTCGCCATGGTCGATGTCGGCGGGATCGCCGACGTGCCCGTCTATGTCGAGAACCAATTGATCGCCCACACCGACTCGTCGGGCAAGGCGTTGCTCTACAACTTGCGACCCTACGAGCCTAATCACATCAGCATCGAGCCCGCGGAACTGCCTCTCGATACGACCATCGCCGCGACCAGCACCGTCATGGCGCCGCCGTTTCGCAGTGGGGTGGTGGCGATGTTCCCGGTGGAGCGAGTGCGCGGCGCCACGTTGCGCCTGGTCACCGCGGACGGAAAGCCCGTGCCGACGGGCAGTGTGGTCCATCTCCACGGTAACGAATTCCCGGTCGTGGAGGACGGCATGGTCTATGTCACGGGCTACGCCGCGGATCAGAGCGCTCGGGTGACCGGGGCGGCTGCATGCCAGTTCCGACTACCGTCGCCTCCAGACCAGGATCCTCTGCCTGACTTGGGTACGATTCGGTGCGCCGCTAGTGCAGCGTCGACGCCGTGAGCGGCGCCGCGCCGTCCAGCGGCCGAACCGCCAGGCGCAGTGGCCAGGGATACCGGCCCGGCGAGAGGCCGGGCGCCAGCAGCAACCGAAAATTGAGTGTCAGATCGACGCTGCCCGGAGCGCGCCAGCGTTGCACGAGGGTGCCACCGTCGGCGCCCAAAATTTGTTCGGAGGCCAAGCCCGCGACCACCATCGAGGCGAGCATGGGGGCCACGGTCAGCACATCGAGTGCAAAACCCGTCGGGCTGTTGCTATGCACCCGGAGCGTCGTGGGTTCGGTCACATCGATGTAACCGCGTTGCAGGTCCGCCGGCGTCACCTCGAGCGACTGGGGGGCGGATGCCACGGTCAGATCCGCCACCGCGTTCACCGCCGCGGTGACCACGAGAGTGGCATGAGATTCCTTTGCCGCGGCCGCACCGCAGAGCGCCAGGGCGAGCATGGCCACGAACGACGAGAAGCGGGTGGGATTCGTGGTGTTCAAGATAATCGGGTAACGGCGGCCATGGCGAAAACTTTAATTGCGCTGAACTGTGATGCAGGAACTTGAGCGTATCATCACCGTGTGCACCGATCACGGCTTGGCGCGTTGTTAAAAGACAATGGGACACGAGAGGGACTCATGAGAAGCGACACGATTGGAAGGTTGGGTGCGGCCACGGCGATCCTCGGCGCGGCGCTGGCGCTGGCCGGTCCCGCCTTGGCAGCAGGCCATGGCGAGGGTGGTCACGCCGGTGTCGGTGGCCACCTGGGTGGCGGCCACGCGGCGGCTCCGCATGTGGGCGCTTCCGCGCACGCGGCGGGTGGAGCCCATTTTGCCGGCGGTTCGCGGTTCTCTGCGGGTGCGGGCTATGGCACCGGCGGCTATGGGGCCCACTACGCGGTCGGGGGTCATACGGCTTACGGCTATCCGGGCGGCGGCTATCGACACGGATATTCCACCGGCGGCTATTGGGCTGGCGGCTATTGGCGCGGTGGCTACTGGCCCCGCGCTTACTATGGACTGGGTTTCGCGTGGTTTCTTCCGGTGCTACCGCTGGCTTATACGACGTACTGGTACGACGGCATCCCTTATTACTACGCGGACGACGTTTACTACACGTGGAATCCGGATTACAGCGGCTACACGGCCACGGATCCGCCGCCGGCGGCCGCCCCGCAGGTCGCGTCGCCGCAGAGCGCGCCGCCGGAGGACGCCATGCCGCCGGCCGAGGGTCAGATTTTCATGTACCCGAGAAACGGTCAGAGCGAGGCGCAGCAGTCGGCCGATAAAGAAGCCTGTCAGCAGTGGGCGGCCTCACAGGCCGGTCCGCAAAACACCGATGACTATCGGCGCGCCATGGTGGCCTGTGTCGAAGGGCGGGGCTACAGCGCCGAGTGAGAGCCGGTGCCGATGAGGGATCGGCGCCGACAGGCGCTCAGGGCCAGCAAGTCGTCGTGGTGACACCACCGCTACCGGTCGCATACTCGGTCCCGGTGTTGTCGATCGCGAGGTAGGAGCAGGTCGTGTCTTTCGCTTGCGGCGTGCTGCTCACCGGAATGGCGGCGATGACGAACGTGCTGCCGGTCGTCGTAATGGGCACCGCGGCGTTGCACGCCGTGTCGATCGTCGTGCCGGGACAGGCAAAGATCTGGTAGTAGCCGCTGCCCACCGTTTGCGGGAATTTCACGGTGGAAGTCACGGCCTGGTAGCCGAGACTCGCCGGTGAGGCGGTGTAAGTGTTGTTGAGGCTGAAGTATTTTTCCTCGCGCGACGCAAGATCGAGGAGGGCGGTCTTGGCATCGGTGCGTCGACCTTGTCGGGTTTGATTTTGATAACTCGACACGGCCACCGTGGTGGCGATCGCCACGATCGCCACCACGGCCATCAACTCGATCAACGAGAACCCTCTGCTGCGCTCGCGCATTTTCGTATCCTCTCAGTAGTTGCCGACGTCGCGATCACCGCCGAATGGAGTGCGTCTCGGCGGCAGCAGCGCGCGCACGTGGGTCTCATACGCGCGTGCGAACGCTTCCATGTAGAGATGCGGGAAGCCGTCGGGCAGTCTTTGCACCAGGCCTGGGAACATCTCGGCATACAGGTCCCAGTACTTGGCCTTGTTGCCCGCGCCGAACATGCTGCGTTTGGCGGCCGCATCGAAGCGCTCTTCGAGCTGTCGCGGATTGACGCGTTCGACGAAGGCTTCGAAGGCGGCGCTCATCGCCTGCAGCGCCGCGGCGTTCTGCGCTTTGAGTTCCCTGAAGTTGTCGCGAATCGCATCGACCGAACTCGCCCGTGAGGAATGATTGTTGAGCAGGCGAGTCAGCGCTTCATCGACTCCGCGCGAAAAATTCAGCGGCGATTCCGGCCCGTCTTGGCGTGGCATCGAAATCTGGAAGCGATTGACGATTTCGTTGCGGGTTTGGGCGAGGTCGAGCAACCCCAGCAGGCTTTCGCGCAGCATTTGACCGGCGAGTTGCAGTGCCGCCGCGCGTGCTTCCGGGGGGATGGCCCGCGGATCGAGCCCGGCGCCACGGCAGAAGGCGGCGATGCCCGCCTCGGTGTCGCCGTCCAGGGCCGCCGGCGCGGCTCCGGCACGCGGTTCCGCCTGCAGCGCGAGCCTCGGGACCATGCCCGTGGCGTCGGTGGCGGCCGCCGGTTTGCCATCCACGAGCAGCGGCCGGGTCAACATATGCCAGGGAGTGGGTGCTGGCTCAGGGATTACCGCCTGACCATAGGATTCGCGCGTACGGGGCGCCGCCACGCCGCCAAAGCGGTCACTGGGCTCGAGCAACTGGCTCAGATCGAGGTCCGCACCCAAGTCGTCGGCCGTGGATTTTCGCGCCGCGGAGGATAGGGCACGCCCGTCATAGGCCACGATGGCGCTGTCATCGGGGGGGAAATCATTGCCTTTGTCGATGCTGACCAGCAGTTCGTATTCGCCCAGTCGAAGGTAGTCGCCATCTTTCAGGGTGTAATCGTGATACTTGCCGAGGGGTACCTGGGCGCCGTTGATGTAGACGCCGTTCGAGCTGGTGTCGACCAGCACGTAGCTGCCCGCGCGAAAGTCGATGCGGGCGTGTTTGCCCGACAGATAGCGCTCCGGGTCGGGTAGAATCCAGGCATTATCGGTACCGCGACCAATACTGCCGCCATGCACGCCGAACACCTTGGTCGAGAGGGCGCCGAGTCCGCTTCCGTGTTCGCTGACAACGCTCAACCGCAACGTCATGTGGTGCCCCGGGCGTTAAACTTAAGGATTGCGGTAAGTCCCCGTATAATATGACGAAATGCTAGCAATGCCGGGAGCCGACTAGATGGCCGCGAGTCACATTTTCAAAGTTCTGTTCGTCAATCAGGGCAAGGTTTACGAGATCTACGCCCGCAAGGTGAGTCACGGCGGCCTGTTCGGCTTCATCGAAGTCGAGGAACTGGTTTTCGGCGAACGCTCCACGGTGGTGGTCGACCCGGCCGAGGAGAAGATCAAGGCCGAGTTTCATGACGTGAAACGCACCTATCTGCCGATGCACTCGGTGTTGCGCATCGACGAAGTCAAGAAACACGGTGTGAGCAAGATTTCGGCTCTGGAGGGTTCCAACGTGGCCCAGTTTCCCGTGCCGATCTACACCCCGGGCGGGGATTCCAACGCCCGTAAATAGCCTGCCACCCGCCATGCTCAGTTTGCAGGGCGCGCCCGCGCTGTCGCAGTTCCGTCTCGATAAGTTGGTGCGGCAGTTGCGCGCCGCGCTGCCGCGCGTCACGGGCGTGTCCGCGCGCTTCGTCCATTTCGTCGATGCGCCGGAGCCGCTCGACGACCACGCACTCACCGTGTTGGCGCGGCTCCTCACCTATGGACCCTCGAGCCCGCCCGGCTCTGACCAGGGCCGACAGCTCTTGGTCACCCCGCGGATCGGCACCGTCTCACCCTGGTCGAGCAAAGCCACCGATATCGCGTGGGTCTGCGGTCTTCAGGCGGTCAAACGACTGGAGCGTGGCACGCTGTACTTCATCGACATCGCGGAGCCGGCGCCTGACGCGGCCGAACTGTCAGTATTGGCCACTCTGCTGCACGACCCGATGACCGAATCGGTGTGGACCGGTGATGCCGGATCCATCCTGGCCGAGGCATTGTTCCAGTCCGCGGCGGCGCGGCCGCTGCGAGTCGTTGAGTTGGGTGGCGCCGCGCATGCGGCCCTGACGCGCGCCAACGCCACTTGGGGCCTCGCACTTTCCGCCGCGGAGATCGATTATTTGGTGCGAGCCTTCGCGGCGCTCGGTCGCGATCCCACCGATGTCGAGTTGATGATGTTCGCGCAGGCGAATTCGGAACATTGCCGGCACAAGATTTTCAACGCCGCGTTCGTGGTCGATGGCGAGCCAATGCCCCGGTCGATGTTCGACATGATTCGTGCGACTTACGCGACCAATTGCGCCGGGGTTTTATCGGCCTACAAGGATAATGCAGCGGTGATCGAAGGGGCGACGGCCGTGCGCTTCTTTCCCGATCCGATCACCCATCGCTACCAGGGCGTCGCCGAGCCCGTCGATATCCTCATGAAGGTGGAGACCCATAATCATCCGACCGCGATCTCACCGTTTCCGGGCGCTGCCACCGGTGCCGGTGGGGAGATTCGCGACGAGGGCGCGACGGGCATCGGCGCGAAGCCGAAGGTCGGCCTGACCGGTTTCTCGGTGTCGAACCTCAGAATCCCCGGCATGATCCAGCCCTGGGAAAAAATCGATGCGGGCAAGCCGCATCGCATCGCCTCCGCGCTCGACATTATGATCGCGGCGCCCCTGGGGGCGGCGGCTTTCAACAACGAGTTCGGACGGCCGGCGATCTGTGGTTACTTTCGCACTTTCGAGCAACGCGCACCGGTCGAACCTCGCGACGCGACCGAACCACGCGGCGCGACGGCTGACCGGCATCTGACGCGCGGCTACCACAAGCCCATCATGATCGCCGGGGGGCTTGGCAATATCCGACGCGGCGACGTCGCGAAGCGCGACGTGGTGGTGGGGGCCCCGCTGGTGGTGCTCGGGGGGCCCTCGATGTTGATCGGCTTGGGCGGTGGTGCGGCCTCGTCGGTCGGCAGCGGCCAAAGTTCATCGGACCTGGATTTTGCGTCGGTGCAGCGGGGCAACCCTGAGATGCAGCGCCGCGCCCAGGAGGTCATCGATCGTTGCTGGGCGATGGGCGCTGGCAACCCCATTCTGTTGATCCACGACGTGGGGGCGGGCGGGTTGTCGAATGCCCTGCCCGAGGCCATTGCGCACAGCCGGCGCGGCGGCCGCATCGATTTGCGCCGTATTCCGAGCGCCGAGCCAGGCTTGTCTCCGATGGAGATCTGGTGCAATGAGGCGCAGGAACGCTATGTGCTCGCGCTCACGCCCGGCAGCATGGCGACGTTCGCCGCACTGTGCGAACGCGAGCGCTGTCCCTATGCGGTGGTCGGAGAAATCACCGGCGATGGCCGCCTTCTGGTGACCGATGCACGGCTCTCCAGCACGCCGGTCGACATGCCGATCGATGTGCTGCTCGGCAATGCGCCGCGCATGACACGCGCTGTGTTGCGCGTGGCTCGCGCCAGCGCGCCGCTCTGCACGCGGGGCGTCAGCATCGAGGAATCGCTGCACCGCCTGTTGGCGCTGCCGACCGTGGCGGACAAATCCTTCCTCATCACCATCGGCGATCGCTCGGTGGGCGGCCTCGTCAGTCGGGACCAGATGGTGGGGCCCTGGCAAGTGCCGGTGGCCGACGTGGCGGTGAGCTTGAGCGATTATCAGGGCTATACGGGTGAGGCAATGGCCATGGGCGAACGCGCGCCGGTGGCGGTATTGAATGCGCCGGCGTCGGGCCGGCTGGCGGTCGGCGAGGCCATCACCAACATGGCCGCCGCGGATGTCCGCAAACTGACCGATGTGCGCTTGTCGGCGAATTGGATGGCGGCCTGCGGCGAGCCGGGTGAGGACGCCGACCTCTATGCCACCGTGCGCGCGGTCGGCGCCGAATTATGCACGGCGCTCGGGCTCACCATTCCGGTCGGCAAGGATTCCCTGTCGATGCGCACCGCCTGGAGCGATGGCGACGGCGAGCATGCGGTGCTGGCGCCGGTGTCGCTGATCGTGTCGGCGTTCGCCCCGGTGGCGGACGCGCGCCGGACGCTGACTCCGGTGCTCGACCTCGAGCAATCGACCCGCTTGCTGCTGGTGGACTTAGGGGCGGGGCGCAACCGCTTGGGCGGATCGTGCTGGGCGCAGGTGATGGGCCAGAGTGGTGGCGAGCCTCCGGATCTGGGCGAGCCTATCCACTTGCAGCGCTTCTTCGACGCGCTCCGTGAGCTCAAGGACTGCAAACTCGTGCTGGCCTACCACGACCGGTCGGATGGCGGATTGCTGCTGACCTTGCTGGAGATGGCCTTTGCAAGCCATTGCGGGCTCGATATCGATTTGGGTGTCTGCGCCGACCCGTTGGCGGCCTGCTTTGCCGAGGAACTGGGCGCGGTGCTGCAGGTGCCGGCGGCAGAGCTTGCGGCGGTGCGGACTGTGCTCGCGCGGCATCGGCTGTTGGACGACAGTGTGGAGCTCGGCGGGCCCCGGGTGGGCGCCCGGCAGGACATCACCGTGAGCGCCAATGGCAGCGTGATCTACAGCGGCTCGCGCACGCTGCTGCATCGACGCTGGAGTGAGGTGTCCCATCGTATTCAGGCGCTGCGCGACAATCCGCAGTGCGCCGACGAGGAATATTCGCGCTTGCTCGACGCCGATGATCCCGGGCTGCACGCGACGCTCTCCTTTGACCCGGCGCTGGATGTGGCGGCTCCCTATGTGCTCGACGGGGCACGGCCGACGGTGGCCATCCTGCGCGAACAAGGCGTCAACAGCCAGACTGAAATGGCCGCGGTGTTCACCCGCTCAGGCTTCGATGCCTACGACGTGCATATGACCGATGTGCTCGAGGGTCGGGTGACGCTTGCGCAATTCCATGGCTTGGTTGCCTGTGGCGGGTTCTCCTACGGGGATGTGCTGGGGGCGGGCGAGGGCTGGGCGAAGTCAATACTTTTCAACCCGCGCGCGCGTGACGAATTCGCCGCGTTCTTCGCACGGTCGGCCACCTTCACACTGGGTGTCTGCAATGGCTGTCAGATGCTTGCGGCGTTGAAGGAGCTGGTGCCGGGTGCCGAGCGCTGGCCGCGCTTCGTGCGCAATCGGTCCGAACAGTACGAGGCGCGGCTCTCGCTGGTCCGGGTGCCACGCTCGAACTCCGTGCTGTTCGACGGCATGGAGGACTCGGTGTTGCCGGTGGCCGTGGCGCATGGGGAGGGCCGCGCCGAGATCGACTCTGCGGCGTCAGCGTCCGAGCTGCTCGAGCACCGCATCGTCACGCTGAGGTTCGTCGATCATCGCGACGCGCCGACCGAGCGCTACCCGTTCAATCCGAATGGTTCACCGCTCGGTATCGCGGGCCTGTGCAACACAGATGGGCGGGTCACCGCGGTCATGCCGCACCCGGAGCGCGTCTTTCGTGCCGTGCAAAACTCCTGGGTCGCACGCGACTGGGGCGAGGATGGAGGCTGGCTGCGGCTGTTCCGCAACGCGCGGGTGTTCGTGGCCTGAGGCAGGCCAGCGCCCTTCAGGCGACCGCCTCGGAGGGCGGTGCCACGTAGCGCCGGAAGGTCATGGCCTGCAACAGCCGGGCCTTGCGCACGAAGGTCTGATAGAGCAGGTCACGCATCACTTCGAGCAGAACGCCGGCGCGTTCCGCGTCGAGATGGGGCTGGTGCGGCCAGGGGTCACCATCGGTGCCGAACAGCACGGCGCGCAACACGGTGAAGGTGCCGTCCTCGAGTTCGGCCAGCGTGCGGATTTCCTGGAGTGTGTCGAATAATTCGAGTTTGCCGCGTTCGCCCAGTTCGCGGAACAGGGACTGTGCGGTGCGCCGGCTCATCGAGCCGAAGGCGTTGTAGCAGCCGGCTGAGTAACAGGCGAGCGCCTCACGGAACAGTTCCTCGGCTTCCTCGGGCAGATAGCTCAACGGGAAGTTCTCGCGGGCGCGCTCGACCTCGCTGTAGTTGGCGGCCAGTTCGATGCGCTGGTGGTTGAAGGCCTTGGTCGTGAACTTCAAGAATATCGGTTCGCCGCAGGCATCGCAGCGGAATACGATCCCGATCTGCTTCGGCTTGCGCAAAGTCAAGTCCTCGAACTCCGGGGTCGCGGTCGGCGTGATATGCGTCAGCGTCTGGCAATGCGGGCAGGTGAGGGCTATGCCGTGGTGCTCGATGTGCAGTTCGTTTTGCGGTGTGATGTAGAGGCTCATCGTCATCCCGTCAGCGGTTTATAGCGGATGCGGTGCGGCTGGGAGGCATCCTCGCCCTTGCGGCGCTTGTGGTCCTCGACATATTCCTGATAGTTGCCCTCGAACCAAGTCACCTGCGAATCACCCTCGAAAGCCAGAATATGGGTCGCGATGCGGTCCAAGAACCAGCGATCGTGCGAGATGACCACCGCGCAGCCTGGATACGCCACCAGGGCTTCCTCCAGTGCGCGCAGCGTCTCGATGTCGAGGTCATTGGTGGGTTCGTCGAGCAGCAGCACATTGCCGCCGGACCGCAATACCTTCGCGAGATGCACGCGGTTGCGCTCGCCGCCCGATAGATCGCCGATGAACTGCTGCTGTTGCGTGCCCTTGAAGTTGAAGCGGCCGACGTAGCCGCGCGACGAGGTCTCGTAGTTGCCCACCTTGATGAGGTCGAGTCCGCCGGAAATCTCCTGCCAGACCGTGTTCTTGTCGTTCAAGGCCTGCCGCGATTGATCGACGTAGGCGAGTTTTACCGACGGCCCGATCCGGATCTCGCCGCCATCGGGCCGGTCGATGCCCGTCAGCATGCGGAAGAGCGTGGTCTTGCCGGCGCCGTTCGGGCCGATGATGCCGACGATGCCGCCGGCCGGCAGGCTGAAACTCAAGTCCTCGATCAACAATCGGTCGCCGAAAGCCTTGCGCAGGTGCTTGCATTCGATCACGAGATCGCCCAAGCGGTCGCCCGGAGGAATGTAGATCTCGTTGGTTTCGTTGCGTTTCTGGAATTCCTGGGACGCGAGTTCTTCGTAGCGCTGCAAGCGCGCCTTCGACTTCGCCTGACGCGCCTTGGGGTTGGTGCGCACCCACTCGAGCTCGCGCTTCAGGGTCTTGGCGAGCGCATCCTGCTGGCGCTCTTCTTGGGCGAGGCGCTGACCCTTCTGTTCCAGCCAGGACGAGTAATTGCCCTGCCACGGAATGCCATGGCCGCGGTCGAGTTCGAGAATCCATTCGGCGACGTTGTCGAGAAAGTACCGATCGTGCGTCACCGCGATCACGGTGCTCGGGTATTCCTCGAGGAAGTGTTCCAGCCAGGCCACCGACTCGGCGTCCAAGTGATTGGTCGGTTCGTCGAGCAGCAGCATGTCGGGTTTCGACAGCAGCAGGCGGCACAGCGCGACACGGCGCTTCTCGCCGCCGGACAACTTGCCGATCAGCGCATCCCACGGGGGCAGCCGGAGCGAATCGGCCGCGATTTCCAGCTTGCGCTCCAATTCCCAGCCATCCACGGCGTCGATCCGGTCCTGCATCTTCGCCTGTTCTTCCATGAGCTTGTTCATCTCGTCGTCCGACATCGGTAGGGCAAACCGGTCGCTGATGGCATTGAAGCGGTCGATCAGACTCTGGACGTCGCCAACGCCTTCAGCGACGACCTCGCGGACGTTCTTCGCGTCATCGAGCAGCGGTTCTTGCGGCAGGTAGCCCACTTTGATGCCGGCCTGGGGTCTCGCCTCACCCTCGATTTCCTGGTCCATGCCGGACATGATCTTGAGCAGGGTCGACTTGCCCGAGCCATTCAAGCCGAGCACCCCGATCTTCGCGCCCGGAAAGAAGCTCAAGGTGATATCGCGCAAAATCACGCGCTTGGGTGGCACGACTTTGCCAACCCGGTTCATGGTGTAGATGAACTGAGCCATGCGCTTCCTGTGATGACCAATGGGACGGTCTGATCTTACCACCACAGGCCGGGGTCGATCGGCTACAATTACAGTATCTATGAGGCCGGCTATAGTGCACGGCTTAAGTCTGGGGAGGCTTCGCACATGTTCACCAAATCGATGACGATTGCCGAATTCGATCCTGAGTTGGCCAAGGCGATGGCGCTGGAGCGCGGTCGACAAGAAGACCACATCGAGCTGATCGCCTCCGAGAACTATGCGAGTCCGCGGGTGCTCGAGGCGCAAGGCTCGGTGCTGACCAACAAGTACGCGGAAGGGTATCCGGGAAAACGCTACTACGGCGGCTGTGAATTCGTCGATGTGGCCGAACAATTGGCGATCGACCGGGCGAAGGAGTTGTTCGGAGCGGCGTACGCCAACGTCCAGCCGCACTCAGGCTCCCAGGCGAACGCGGCGGTGTATCTGGCGCTGCTCAACGCCGGCGATACGATCCTGGGGATGAGCCTCGATCACGGTGGCCATCTCACGCACGGCGCGAAGGTGAATTTCTCGGGCAAGATATTCCACGCCGTGCAATACGGCATCCGCCCGGACACGGCGGAGGTGGATTACGACCAGGTCGCACGCCTGGCGCAGGAGCACAAGCCAAAGCTCATCATTGCAGGATTCTCGGCCTACTCGCGGTTCTTGGATTTCGCCAGGTTCCGGGAGATCGCCGACTCGGTGGGAGCGTATTTTCATGTCGACATGGCGCACGTCGCGGGCTTGGTGGCGGCCGGTCTGTACCCGAACCCCGTGCCCTATGCGGACGTGGTGACGAGCACCACCCACAAGACGCTGCGCGGTCCGCGCGGCGGAATCATCCTGGCGCGGCCGCATGCGGATTTGCACAAGAAGTTCAATTCGATGGTGTTTCCGGGCACTCAGGGTGGTCCGCTGATGCACGTCATCGCGGCCAAGGCGGTGGCCTTCTACGAGGCGCTGCAGCCCGAGTTCAAGGCGTATTCGGCGCAGGTGGTGGCGAACGCGCGCCAGATGACCAAGACCTTGCAGGAGCGCGGCTACAAGATCGTGTCCGGCGGGACCGACAATCACTTGTTCCTGGTGGATTTGATCGACAAGGGCATCACCGGCAAGGATGCGGACGCGGCCTTGGGACGGGCGCACATGACGGTGAACAAGAACGCGGTGCCCAACGATCCGCGGCCGCCGATGGTGACGAGCGGACTTCGGATCGGGACGCCGGCGGCGACCACGCGGGGCTTCAAAGAGGCCGAGTCGCGCCAGGTGTCGAATTGGATTGCGGACGTGCTCGACAAGCTCGGCGATGAATCGGTGGTCGAGCGGGTGGCGGCGGATGTCACGGAACTCTGCCGGCGCTTCCCCGTGTATGCGTGAGTGCCGCGGGGTCCGCGCGGGGACCCACCTAGGTCGTCTCCATGCATTGCCCATTTTGCGGTCATTCGGAGACTAAGGTCATCGACTCGCGCCTCGCCGGCGAGGGACGCCAAATTCGCAGGCGGCGCGAATGTCTCGAATGTACCGAGCGATTCACCACCTTTGAGACGGCCGAGTTGCTGCTCCCGATGGTGGTGAAGAGCGATCGCAATCGGGAACCCTTCGATGAGAAGAAGCTGCTCTCGGGGATGCTGAAGGCGCTCGAGAAGCGGGCGGTGAGCCGCGAGGCCATCGATGCCGCCGCCGCGCGGATCTGTCATAAGTTGCGCAGCTTGGGGGAGCGGGAAATCGCATCGCGCAACGTCGGCGAGATGGTGATGGAGGAACTGCGCCATCTGGATGAGGTGGGCTATGTCAGGTTCGCGTCGGTGTATCGCAGCTTTCAGGACATCGAGGCATTTCGGACCGAGATCGACCAGCTGCGGCGCCAGCGGCGGCGCCGCAATCCGAGCAAGGATCAGCTGCCGTTGCTGCCGGGCGATGAAACCAAGGAGCCATGAGTGTTGAATCCGGAGACGATGCGCCGCGCTCTGGAACTGGCTGCCCGCGGTCTCTATACGACGGATCCGAATCCGCGGGTCGGCTGCGTGCTGGTGCGGGACGGCGATGTGGTCGGCGAGGGCTGGCATGAGCGTGCCGGCGAACCGCATGCGGAAGTCCACGCGCTGCGTGCCGCCGGTCAGGCCGCGGCCGGCGCCATTGCCTATGTGACGCTGGAGCCCTGCTGCCACACCGGCCGGACGCCGCCGTGTGCCGATGCGTTGATCGCGGCGGGGGTCCGCCACGTCGTTTGCGCGAGCCCCGACCCGAATCCGCGCGTGGCGGGCGCCGGCATCGCCAAGCTCGAGGCCGCCGGTATCGACGTGACGATGGCTCCGTTCGAGGCCGAGACACGCGCGCTCAATCCGGGCTTCTTTTCGCGCTTCGAACGGCACCGACCCTTCGTTCGGTTGAAGTTGGCCGTGAGCCTGGATGCTCGAACCGCGGCGACGGCTGCGGCAGAGCGCTGGATTACCGGCGAAGCCGCGCGCGCGGATGTCCAGATCTGGCGCGCACGCAGTTCCGCCGTCCTCACGGGTGCCGGCACGATCTGCGCCGATGATCCGCGGCTGGATGTGCGGCTCGAGTATGGCGACAGGGTGCGACAACCCCTGCGGGTGGTCTTGGATCCTGACGCACGCTGCCCCGCCGACGCGGCCGTGTTCAAGGATGCGAATGCCCTGCGCCTGGTCGCCGCGGATCTCAATGCGCGTACGCCCGATGGCGTGCGCACCCTGCGGCTGCCGCGCACGCCCCAGGGGCTCGATTTGCAGGCCGCACTTGGGCAACTGGCGGCGCTGGAAGTGAATGAATTGCTGGTCGAATGCGGACCTCGGCTGGCGGGGTCTTTGCTCGAGGCGGACCTCGTCGACGAATTGATTCTCTATGTGGCCCCGCATTTTCTGGGTCAGGATGCAGCGCCGCTCGCGGCGCTCACGGGTGCGAACGGTACGGCCTCCTGGCCGCGGTTCACGTTTCGAGATCAGCGTATGGTCGGGCATGACCTGAGGTTGGTACTCTCGCCCAGGCGGGCGCTAACAGGCGAGTGAAGGATTATGGGCGGACTCAATACCATCGATGAGATTTTGACCGACATCCGGGCAGGCAAGATGGCGGTTCTGATGGACGACGAAGACCGTGAGAACGAGGGTGACCTCATCATGGCCGCCGAGTGCGTGCGGCCCGAGGATGTGAATTTCATGGCGCGATTCGGCCGTGGGCTCATCTGCCTCACGCTGACCCGGGAGCGCTGTCGTCAGCTGCGGCTGCCCTTGATGGTGAGCGATACCGACAGCGCCCATCGCACCAATTTCACGTTGTCGATCGAGGCGGCGGAGGGCGTCACCACCGGCATTTCGGCTCATGACCGTGCTCACACGGTGAAAACCGCGGTGGCTCCCCAGGCCTCACCGGAGGATCTACGGCAGCCCGGGCATATATTTCCATTGATGGCCCAACCCGGCGGTGTGCTGACGCGCGCCGGCCATACCGAGGCGGGCTGCGATCTCGCCCGGCTTGCCGGTTTTTCGGCGGCCGCGATGATCGTGGAGATCCTCAATGACGATGGCACGATGGCACGCCGTCCCGATCTCGAGCGCTTTGCTGCTACGCACCAATTAAAGATCGGCACGATCGCCGATCTCATACGCTACCGCCTGAAGAACGAACGCACCGTGGAGCGTATCTATGACGAGCCGGTCGACACCGACTACGGCGCCTTCCGGTTATATTGTTACGAGGATCACGTCAACAAAAACGTGCATATCGCGCTCGTGAAGGGCGATCTTGCGTCCCCCGTGCCCCCGCTGGTGCGGGTTCACATCAAGGATTTCATGCGCGACGTGGTCGGCGTGCGCAACGAGAATTTGGGCTGGCCGCTGCGAGCGGCGCTGCACCGCGTGGCCCGTGAACCCTCCGGCGTGGTCGTGCTGCTGCGTCCCGAGGAGAGCCCGCGCGAGTTCATGGATAGCGTGCGCCAGCTCGATGCGAAACTCACCGCACCCCGCAACGCCGGCGCCACCGTGGTTCGAACCTATGGCATCGGTGCGCAGATCCTCAAGGATCTGGGCTTGACGCGCATGCGGGTCTTGAGTGCGCCGAAGCAACTGCAAGGACTCGCCGCCTACGATCTCGAGGTCACCGAATATGTCGATGGCGGCGAATGAGCGCCGAGGCCCTATACTGCGTTGCTTGTCAGGAGCGAGGATCTAAAAGTCGTGGCCAATGAACAGTCGAAGACCATCGAGGGCGATCTGCTCGCCCGGGATCTGCGTTTTGCCTTCGTGGCCGCGCGGTTCAACGAGTTCGTCGTCGAGCCGCTGATCCGGGGTGGCCTCGATGCCCTCAAGCGGCACGGCGCCACCGAGAAGCAGGTCGAGATCGTGCGTGTGCCCGGCGCCTTCGACATACCGATCGTCGCGCGCAAATTGGCCCTGTCGCGCCGCTATGACGCAATCGTGGCCTTGGGTGCGGTGGTCCGTGGCGAGACGCCGCACTTCGACTACGTGGCGGGGGAATGTGCCTCCGGCCTCGCCCGCATAGCGCTCGAGACGGGTATTCCGATCGCCTTCGGTGTGCTGACCACCGAAACGATGCAGCAGGCCGTGGACCGTGCCGGCGGCAAGGCCGGCAACAAGGGTGCCGATGCGGCGCTGGCCGCGGTCGAGATGGCCAATCTGCTGCGCCGGTTGGACGCTTGACCGATAGCGGCAATCGCGCCCGCCGCTTTGCGCGCCGCCTGGCGGTGCAGGCGTTGTACCAACTGCAGATCAATTCGCGGTCCTGGGAGGATACCCACCGGCAGTATGCCGAGGATCCGGAGGCCGAGCGAGTCGATCGCGATTACTTCCATGACCTGATCGCCGCCATCGCGCCCCACCGTGAGGAGCTCGATGCGCGCCTGGCTGCCCTCGGCGAGATTCCCCCGCCCGATCTCGACCCGATCGAGCATGCCGTGCTGTGGTTGGGACTGCACGAGCTGGAATGCCGTCCTGATCTGCCATATCGCGTTGCGCTCGACGAGGCGGTCCAACTCGCGAAGCAGTTCGGGGCGACGGACGGCCACAAATACGTGAACGCCGTGCTGGATCGGGCCGCCCGCCAGTTGCGTCCGCTCGAGTATGGTAAATCCAAGAGCCCCGCAGGGCAGCCGCTCGGCTGATGTCCAACGCGGACGAGCCGCTCGGTGAATTCGAGCTGATCGATCGATTCTTCGCGCGCTCCGCTGATCCGCCGCGGGCTGACGTGATCCTGGGCATTGGCGATGACGCGGCCGTGCTGCGGCTGCCGTCGGACTTCGACTTGGTCGCTGCGGTCGACACGCTGGTCGCGGGTCGGCACTTCCCGATCGACAGTCCGCCGCATTCGATTGGCCACCGCGCGCTCGCGGTGAACCTGAGCGACCTTGCGGCCATGGGAGCGGAGCCGCGCTGGGCGACGTTGGCGCTGACGCTACCGACCGCCGATCCGGTCTGGCTGCGGGAGTTCGCCAGCGGGTTGATGCAGCTGGCGGATGCGCACGGCACGGCGTTGGTGGGCGGCGATACCACCGCGGGCCCGCTCACCATCAGTATCAGCATTCTCGGCCGTATCGAACGCGGTTGCGCGCTGCGGCGTTGCGGGGCGCGGGCCGGTGATGTGGTCGTCGTGACTGGAACGCTGGGCGATGCCGGAGCGGGTTTGGGATTGGTGACGGGTCGCCTCGCGACGCCCGATTCGAGGCTCGCCGCCGCGTTGGTGGCCCGTTTCGAATATCCGACCGCGCGGGTGGCTTTCGGCCGTGCCGCCCGCGGCATTGCCAGTGCCGCGATGGATCTGTCCGACGGTTTGGTCGGCGATCTGCCGAAGCTCGCCGCGGCGAGCGGTCTTGCCGCGCGGGTGCAGATCGAGCGTATTCCGCTGTCGCCTGAGCTCAAAGCCTTGTTACCGCTGGCAGCGGCGCGGGAGCTCGCGCTGGCGGGGGGCGACGATTACGAGCTGCTGCTCACCGTGCCCGCGTCACGCTTCGAGGAGCTCGAGGCCGCGGCCGGCCGATTGAACTTAACGCTGACGGCGATCGGTGAAATGCTGCCCGGGCGCGGTGCCCTGTGGCTGTGTGACGGCGAACCGGCCGCACCCAAGATGCGGGGCTATGACCACTTTCGCTGAGGCCTCGACCCAAATCACAGTATGAGCGGTACCGCGCCAGTATCCTCCTCGAACCCCACGACGTTGACGCTCCAGGCGGATGGTTACTCTTGACGAACACTCGTTCCCAGCTCGCGAAGTCTCAGAACAGCCGGGCAACGCTGCCTGAGAAGATCGGTAAATACGTCATCATCAACGAGGTGGGTCGCGGCAGCACGGGAGTCGTGTATTTGTCGCACGATCCGTACTACGGCCGCGACGTCGCGATCAAGGTTTACAACATCGACTCGAGCGCCGACGAGAACCGCAAGCGGATCGCCCGCAAGATGTTCCTGTCCGAGGCCCACATGGTCGGCATGCTGCAGCATCCGAACATCCTGCCGATCTATGATGCGGGCGAAGAGAATGGTCATTGCTACATCGTGACCGAACACGTCCACGGCGCCCGCACGCTCGCGGCGTATTGTCGCCCGGATAATCTGCTGCGCATCGACGACGTCGTCGAGCTGATCTACAAGGCTGCGCGCGCCTTGCATTATGCGCATGGCCGGGGCGTGATCCACCGGGACATCAAGCCGAGCAACATCATGCTCACGCTCGAGAGCGATGTGCGCATCATCGATTTCGGCATCGCGCTGGTGGCCGATTCGGACATCTCGCGC
>Ga0116226_10000692_pt1 | contig 28831 bp, 26 predicted proteins | sample S1TSphfallax_FD_89692 | JGI IMG/M metagenome (GOLD analysis project Ga0116226, IMG submission 89692) | Host-associated microbial communities from peat moss isolated from Minnesota, USA - S1T2_Fa - Sphagnum fallax MG | ecosystem: Host-associated > Plants > Peat moss > Unclassified | place: USA...
CGTAGTCTCAATCATGGCGGGTGTGGCCTCCTGAAGCGGCGCAAGATGGTTTCAGCAACCAAATCTTACACCAATTCAATGAGTTAAGCTACATCCGCCAGCCCAGCTGCATAATTCGGGTTAAATATGCATGCCGAAAAGTTCATTTTCATCAAGCGGGTCAAACGCTTGAGCATCTCGGTGTCCATGGTGACCCTGTACCTCGCTTTGGCGTCCTGCCAGCTTCACGGCAATGATCTGATTAAAAATCTAAAGTTCGACTCCGTCGCCGTCGTCAACAGCACGAAAGAGCGGGATTTGGCATGGCTAAACGCAAAAGATGGGAGCGATAGTCAATATATACGAATAAATTTTTCGGCTGAAACCGATATTTTTGCTCTCGAAAGATCTGGCTTTAACATTGGCATGGATGCCTATTATTGCCCAGAAAAGCAAGTAGATAGGCGTCAGCCGCTATGGTCCACGAGAGATATTGATGGGGTTAATGGCGGTTATCGCTATAGAGATGAAGAGAGCGATAGCATGACCATGAATAGCCCTTATTTGTATCATGGGTACATCCAGTTTCCGCCTGATCCGACAAGGAAAGTGGGCACTCCGGATATACGAAAATTTACCGATAGTGTATGCTTAGTTATAACGGGCGGTATGATGATCGGGGTTTCTTATGAATCAATGCCGATATATGTCCCCCTATCGGCAATAGAGGAAGCTATAAAAGTTAATGCTACAAAGTAATTTGGCGGGGCACATTGGTATGTGGGCGTCGAAACGGCTCAACACCGTTGGCGCGACTATAAACGCCGGAATGGCATCAAATGACCGACCAAAACACTGTGGACCCCGCCGGTGACAGCTTCGAGAGTTTCCTCGACGAGCAGGGTATCCGGGACGAAGTCTATAGCGGCGCCATCAAGCGGGTCTTTGCGTGGCAATTTGAGGAGGCCCGGAAGGCCGCCAGCCTGGGCAAGGCGGATGGAGCAACATGAAGTGAGGTTGAGTCGGAAGATCCTCCTCCGAGGAGCGGGGGAAGGGGGGCCGAAGCGTGGGGGTGGGGGCGCCCGCGGTACCGACATACTACTTACTAGGGTAGTCTGGCCTGGCATCCTCCAAGGGTACGTTCAGCGCTTGCCCCCTCCACCATGCTGCGCATGGTCCCCCTCCCCCGCTGCGCAGGGGAGGAATTTCTTACGGATGACCGGGCCTAAAATTCATAACCCTCTAACGGACGACCCGCCCTCATTGATGCGAATATCCCGGACAGCTTCGTTGCCGAGCACCGCAAGCGCCGGTTCATTGGAAACCGAACGATAGCCCTCATGACCGACCTTGCGACCGCATCCTTACGGATATAACCTCGTACAGGTTATACGCTGAAATCCAAGGCAACGCTGATGAACTTCAACCTCTAACTCGACGATCCAACCGCACAAGAACTGGACCAAACAGCCAAAGAGCTCGGCGAAACGCGCAGTGGGTTGATCCGCAAGGCGGTGCGGGAGCGGTTGGACAAGAAGAATTTGGGTCATCCGGGATGGCCACCGCTGCTTCTGGAATGGCGCGGCGCTGAGGACTCGCCGGCGTTCGAATCCTATCGCGCCGAACTCCTGCCGCCCGCTGAAGATATCTAGTCGTGAAGTATCTCCTCGACACCAATGTCTTGAGCGACTTCGCGCGCGGTGAACCAGCCATTATCGGACGGATTCAGGGGCAAGCGCCGTCGAACTTGGCCGTTTCGGTGATCACGGAGATGGAAATCGAGTACGGGCTGGCGCGCAATCCCAACCTTGCGCTGCGCGTGCCAGGGGTCATGCGCATGCTCCTGACTATGATCGCCGTCTTACCGGTCAAGCGCGAAGATGCGCGCGTGGCGGCGCAATAGTGCGCGAGCCTGAATCGTCAGGGCACGCTGATCGGCGCTTACGATTTGCTGATTGCGGCGTCCGCGCTCAGACGCGGCCTCATCATCGTGACCCGTCATGCACGGGAGTTCGCTCGCGTCGGTGGTCTCGGACTTGAGGATTGGCACGGCGGGTAAGCGCAATCCGTTGCGTGCGGTGGATTTCCACGGCACTCAGCGGCAGCATCCGAATCGTCCGCACGCGGCCGGCCAGGGACTCGCCCGTATTGGTACGCTGCCTCATTTTGGGCGATTGCAGAATAGGAATGTGGCAAATGTAGCAATAGAGCATGGGCGAAACGATCATTAGAGCGGTATGAACTGACGTCCGGTCATTCGTTGTTTCTCCCTCTCTGCCCTTCAGGGCGGAGAGGGTCGGGGTGAGGGGGGTGTTGACGTTTCAGGATCGGTGCCGATTTCGCGTCGGCACGGCCCCCCTCACCCTAACCCTCTCCGCCCTGAAGGGCAGAGAGGGAATATCACTTGCGATTCGCCCACTGGAATACTCGTATGCTAAACGCATATCATCTGGGCGATGATCATAGCGAGGGTCCGGTGGCGACTGTTGAGAAGATCACAATCTCGCTCACGCCAGAGATGGCGGGTTTCGTGCGCCGTGTTGTCGATGCTGTCGATTATTGACCAATCCCACCGTCGCTCCCCTTCAGCCGCCCATCTTCGACGCCGCCTTCCGCGCGCGGCTCCATGACCTGTTTCTTTGGCGGCGCGATGTTCGGCGGTTTCGCACCGATCCTTTGCCGGACGGCGTGCTCGACCGGCTGATCGAAGCGGCCTGTCTCGCCCCGTCGGTCGGGCTCAGCCAGCCTTGGCGCTTTGTCATCGTTGACGATAGGGCACGGCGCGGTGCGATTACCGAGAATTTCCGGCGCTGCAATGACGACGCTTTGCGGTTCTATCGGGATGATCGGGCGGCGCTCTATGCCCGGCTGAAGCTTGCGGGTCTGGCGGAGGCGCCGTGCCATCTTGCGATCTTTGCCGAGGAGGCGACGGCGATCGGCCATCGGCTGGGCCGGCGCACCATGCCGGAGATGGCCGAGTATTCCGTCGTGGCGGCGATCTGCAATTTGTGGCTTGCCGCCCGGGCCGAGGGCATCGGCATGGGCTGGATCTCGATCCTCAATCCCGAGCAGGTCGCTCAGACTCTAGAGGTTCCGCCGGACTGGCGTCTGATCGGCTATTTCTGTCTCGGATATCCCGAAACAACGGAGATCACGCCCGAGTTGGAGCGCGAAGGGTGGGATCATCGCCGGGACGTGGAACAGTTTGTCGTCCGGCGATGATCTCCGATCCTATTGGCTGACGCTTAGTTCCAGCCGGCTTCCTTTTCGCAGGCCTTCCGCTCGGTCGGATGCGACTTTTCCCAGGTCGAAATGGACTTTGTCTCGTCCGACGACATTTTATTGTCCATGCAGGTGCAATACGCCTTGGTGATCGCCGGCGTCGCACCCTCTTCATTCTTATTGTCGCTGATGCATTTGGCGATCCAGGCATCATCATCGGCATTGGCATAAGCCGCCGTCACGGCGCCGCTGAGGCTGAGTGCGGATACGGCAACAAACAAAGCAAAAGAAAATCTCATAATCTCTCCCCTCATAAGGCTTCATTACCAAAATCCATGCGTCGTTACGCATCATTGTTTTGGCGAAAAACGCATAATTCAAATTTGCTAATTTGTATATGGTTTATTTCGAGCAGACACTATTTTTGCGGGAGGAATGCTTGCCGGAACCCGCGTCAGTCCAGATCGTTCGCTGCCGATGACGACGAAACCCGATACGCATCGCCGGATCCCGGCAACACTCGATGCGATCAATTTCCTGCTCGCCGACGTGCGTGGGGCGCTTGGGCCCTATCTCAACGTGTTTCTGGTGACCGAGCAGCATTGGAGTCAGTCCGAAACCGGCTTGGTGACGATGATCGGCGGTCTGCTGGGCTTGGCAGTACAGACCCCGATCGGTGGGGCGATCGATGCCACAAAGTCCAAGCGCGGCGCGATCGTGCTGTCGCTGATTGTGCTGGCGATCGGCGGCGTGGTGATCTTTGCCTGGCCGCATTTCTGGCCGGTCGCGCTCGCCAACAGCGCGATATCGATCGTCGGCGATGTGTTCGGCCCGGCGGTAGCCGCCCTGACGCTCGGCCTCTTTGCCCGGCGGGAGCTGGCGCGGCGGATGGGGCGAAATTCGGCGTTCGACCATGCCGGCAATGTCGCAATCGCGCTGGCCGCGGCCGCCGTCGGCTCCCTCTTTTCGCAGCGCGCGGTGTTCCTGCTGGTGCCGGTCTTTGCCGGCTTGGCGAGCCTCGCGACCTTGGCGATCCCGGCCGATGCGATCGATAATGACCGCGCGCGCGACTCAGCCGAGGGCGAGTCCGCGGCGGGACCATCCTCGTACTGGGCGCTGCTGAGCTGTCGGCCATTGTTGATTTTCGGGCTCTCGGTCATGCTGTTCCATCTGGCCAATGCCGCGCTGCTGCCGCTGGTCGGACAGAAGCTGGCAGCGGCGCATCCGGGGGCAGCGACCGCGCTGATGTCGGCCTGCATTATCGCGGCGCAAGCGGTGATGCTGCCGATCGCCCTCGTTGTCGGCCGCACCGCCGATCACTGGGGGCGAAAGCCGCTGTTCCTGGTCGGGTTCGCCGTGCTGCCCGTCCGCGCGCTGCTCTATATGCTGTCGGACGATACGGGCTGGCTGATCGCGGTGCAGCTCCTCGACGGCGTCGGCGCCGGGATTTTCGGAGCACTCACGCCGCTGGTGATCGCCGACATGATGCGCGGCACCGGCCGCTATAACCTCGCCCAAGGGGCGATCGCGACCGTCCAGGGCATCGGCGCCTCAATCAGCGGCGCGCTGGCCGGCGTGATCGTCGATCATCTCGGCTACGGCGCCGCCTTCGTTAGCGCCAGCGTGACGGCGGGCGTCGCGTTCACGGTGTTTGCGATTGGGATGCCGGAGACGGCGGAGAATGCGGGGTGATAGCGCATCACAGCCGCGGATCGAGCGGCTCACTCTCCAGCGCCAGTACGGCGAATACAGATTCATGCACACGGCGCAGCGGCTCGCGCCGCACGAACCGTTCCAGCGCCTCAATGCCAAGCGCGAATTCGCGCAGTGCCAGGCCGCGCTTGGCGCCAAGGCCGCGCTCACGCAGCCGATCAAGATGCTCCGGCATCCGATAATCCGGTCCGTAGATGATGCGCAGATATTCCGGTCCCCGGCATTTGATCGCCGGCTGGAGAATGCCCTTTTTGCCGCGCGCGATGAAGTCACGGGGCTTCACCACCATGCCCTCGCCGCCGGATTCGGTCAGCTCTTCCCACCAGCGTGTCGCCTCGGCGAGCGCGGCGGCATCATTGAGCGCGACCACGCGATAGGGCGTGGCGACCAGCAGCGCCGGATCGGCGGCGGCGAGTTCTGCTAACAGCGCCATATGGACATCATGCGACTGGACGATCTGCACGCGGCCTTCGCTCGCCATCAGATGGAACGGGGCCAGTCTCAGATCCTCGATCCCTGCGACCGGCCGGACATAGCGACGCCAGGCGGTATCGTAGAGCGCCGCATTACCCGCGCGCAGGTCTAGGCGATCGGCGAAATCTCCGATCTCCACCCCGCGCGAGCGTGCCTGATGCGCGAGCGCAGCGGCGGCCTGGGTTCCGGCGATGCCGGCTATGCCGACCGGGCGATATTGCGCATCGATCAGCGCCTCGGCCTTGGCCGACCACGGCATCAGCTCGGCATCAAGACAGAGCCAGTCGGTCTCAATGCGCGTCCACAACCCCGCTCGGTCGATGGCTCGGCTCAGCCGATCAATGAGCGCGGCTTCCAGTGCATCGTCGGCGAAAAAGGCGCGGCCGGTTCGGGTATAGATCACCCCGGCTTTGCCATCCTCGACGCCGAAACGCTGTTTCGCGGCCGCCGCATCGCGGGCGAGTACGATGACGGCGCGGCTGCCCATGTGTTTTTCTTCGATGACGACCTCAGCGACCCCGGCGCTCGCAAAATAGCCGAACGCCTCGTCGGGATGTTCCAGCAGGCCCGGACGCTTGCTCGTCTCCGGCGGCGACATGGTCGGCGGTAGATAGATCAGCCAGCGCGGATCAATCGCAAACCGGCTCATCACCTCGAGTGCTGCCGCGGCATTTTCCGGCTCGACGCGGACCGACCCGATCAGCCGCGTCATCAGCGTGCGCTTGCCCTGAACATCGTCGATATCGAGCATGGCATCAGCGGCCTGCTGACCTGTGGGACCGATAGCGGTCCCCAGCGGACGCACCGGCTCCATATAGATTTCGGCCGCGGGGACCGAGACCAGCTCACGCTCGGGATACCGCAACGCCGTCAGCGCGCCGCCGAACACGCAGCCGGTATCGATACAAATTGTGTTATTGATCCATTCCGGGATGGGTGAGGGCGTATGGCCATAGACCACCATCGCCCGGCCGCGATAATCGGCGGCCCAGTTGAGCCGCACCGGCAAGCCAAAATCATCGATCTCGCCGGTCGTCTCGCCATAGAGGGCAAAAGCCCGCACCGCGCCCGAGCCGCGCCCGTGCAGCGCCTCGGTCAGGCCGGCATGCGCCACCACCAGCTTGCCGTCATCGAGCCAAAGATGGCTGACCAGCTTGTCGAGGAACCGGCTCGCCGCGTCCTGGAAAGGCTGGCGCTCCGCCTCGGGCAGCGCCGCCAGCTGCTCCAGCGTCTGGGCCAGACCGTGCGCGACCTTCACATCCTTGCCGGAAAGTTTCTTCACCAGCTTGAGATCATGATTGCCGGGCACGGCCAGCGCACTGCCCGCCGCGACCATATTCATAACAAGCCTCAGAACGCCCGGCGAATCCGGTCCGCGATCCACCAGATCACCGACGAAGATCGCGCGCCGCCCCTCGGGGTGCGCCCATGCTGTCTCGCCCGCGACATAGCCCAGCCGGCCGAGCAAAGTCTCCAGCTCGCCGAGACAGCCATGGACATCGCCGATAATGTCGAAGGGCCCGTGCTCGACCCGTCGGTCGCACCAGAGTGGCTCCCGGACGATGGTTGCGTCGGCGATTTGCGCTTCGGTGCGCAGGATCGAAATGCTGCGGAAACCCTCGCGCTCCAGTCCGCGCAATGATTTGCGCAGCAGCCGGACATGGTCATGCACGACCTTGCCGGGGATCGAACGGTCGGCACGCGCCTTGTTGCGCTGGGCGCAGAGATCTTCGGGCAGATCGAACACGATCGCCGAGGGCAGTGCATGATAGCGCCGGGCGAGCTCGACCAGCTTCTTGCGATCCTCGGGCCGGACATTGGTCGCATCGATCACCGCGAGCCGGCGCCGTTCCAACCGCTTGGCGGCGATCGCATGGACCAGCTCGAAGGCGTCCGACGTCACGCTCTGATCGGTTTCGTCATCACTTACCAGCGCGCGGCAATGGTCGGACGAGATGATCTCGGTCGGCAGGAAATGGCGTGCGGCAAAGGTCGATTTGCCCGACCCCGTCGCGCCGATCAGCAGAACCAGGCTGAAATCCGGCAGCTTTATTTGCATGTAAAGATACTCATCTGCGTCGGCGACCCCAGCCGCGCATCCGCTTCGCCAATGTCATCAAAACGCACGCTGTAGCGATACTGCGCGGCCGTTGTCTCGGCCCAAGCGCGGAATTCGGCGCGCGACCATTCGAACCGATGATCGCTATGGCGCATCGCGCCGGGCGGCAGCCCTTCATAGAGCGCGTTGTACTCGGCATTGGGTGTGGTCAGCACGATGTGGTGCGGGCGTGCGACCCCGAACACGGCATCGGCGAAGGCACCCAGCCGCGACGGCTCCAGATGCTCGATCACCTCGACGATCGCCGCCGCATCGAAGCCCTTGAGCCGCGTATCACGATAGGTGAGCGCACCATGCAGCAGCGTGATCCGCGCCCTTTGCGTAGGGCTCAACTCGTCGAAATGCAGCCGCTCTGCCGCGATCTCCAGCTCGCGGCTCGCGATATCCACCCCCAGAATCCGCTCGAACGGCCGATGCTTGATCAGCCGCTGAAGGAGCTTGCCTGAGCCGCAGCCGAGATCCAGCACCGATGTTGCACCGGTCGCGACCAGTTCCGCCATCACCCGATCCAGCCGCTCATCATAGAGCCGGCGCTTGGGTTGCGGCGGCTCGGTCTCGTCCGTCTCGGTCGGTGCCGCGCCCTCGACCGCGTCGAGCTGTTCCAGCGCCCGGCGCGCGAGAGATTTCTGATGCTTCAGATAGCGGCTGGCGATGAGCTCGCGCGGGATGGGTATCGAGCCAGCCCTCACCATGGCGCAGCAGCTTGTCGATCTCGTCATCGCCGACCCAGTAATGTTTGCGATCATCGAGCACCGGGATCAGCACATAAAGGTGCTTCAGCGCCTGCGACAGAACCGTCGTCGCCGACAGGGTAACATCCCAATAGGCCGCGTCGCCGACCGGTGTTGCCGCTACCTCATATCCCAGCGGTTCGAACAATGACCGCGCAAGATCAATCCCGCCGCGGCAGCGTAAGGGGGTGAGCCGCAATTCGAGCGGTATCGCCTGCTGCGCCAGCTCCGCCTTGAGTTCCGATCGCCCAGCGAGCGCCGAGCCAAACACACGGCCGATCGCGACACTTAAGAACGACGACGCCGCATAGGGCCGGTCATTGACATATTGATCGAGCAGCCCGCCGCCCTGGCGCCCGCGGACCAATCCGACCGGATCGACATCAATAACCAGCGCTGCCGTACAGCGCGCCTCCGACGCTTCGGGGTAAAATACATGCGCAGCACCAAAATTCAGCGGAAATCGCTGATGCTTGTCCGGGTGTTTATGCAGCAGGAAACCGAGATCGGGCGCCGGCTGGTGCGTCGTCGTGATGGTGAGGAGCATGGGGCTTTCTTACGGTACGGTCTAAAATTGAATCTCGCCAAGGATTGTCGATGAAAAGAAGGCGTCAGCGCGTTCAGTGAAGGCAGACCGATCGCCCCAGACCGGCCTAACGGCCTGGTCTGCCAAGATCGTTTCCAGCAGTCGATCGAGACAGGGAACACGCGCGGTCGTATCGTGCTCGGTCGCCTGGGCCTTTTCTTCGACGAGATCGCCAATTGCCTGCTCGACATCCTTGGGGAGCATCAATCCAGCAATCAGAGAGCGCAGGTCCATCGGCGCCGGTACGCGTTGCTCGCGCACCCATTTTAGGGCCAACGCCGATCGCAGGGCATAGCAATAGGTCTTATAACGTACCTGATTGGTCTGCTCGAGAATGTCGCATGCGCTGCGCCGAGCTTGGCGGTCATAGTGGTAGGCCAGCAGGCTTAAATCGGCACCTGCGCAGGCGAGATCGGCTAATTGCTGCGGTATGATACCCTGGTCTCGGTAGCGAATCGGCGAGCATAGCCATTCGATCAGCACGGCGTTTGATCGCAGCATCAATTGTAGTGATTTGCGGAGATCCCAGCCGTTGATATCGAGCGTCGGATCGATCGGCCGCTCGATCACGTCGCGCGAAGGCAAGACCGAGAGATAGCTCCTGGCACGTCGCATGTAGATAAAACGCACATCGTAGTCACTGTCTGGCGATGCGAATCCCCAAGCGCGACTGCCTGATTCAACCGCCAAAACGATTCGAATCTGATGTGCGCATTCAAGCGATGTCAGTTCCGCGTCGATCCGCGATCTGATCTCGCATGGGATGACGGCATTCTCTGTCATGGCCCCGTTCCGGAGATCTTTGCGCGATAGGCATCGGCGACGAGTTGGTCGATGAAATCCTGATCCGGTGCCTCGCGCAGTTCGGATACCGCAGCGGCAGCTTCGGCTTGAACCAGCACCCTATCGATGGTTTCAGAGACGACGCGATACTCTTGCTCGCCATTCTTGATCGCAAGCAGCTCCGCGGCGCAGGCGAGCGGAAAACGGATCGTGCCGGTTTCGAAGAGTTCAAGCGCCTCACGGCCGACGCGCACCGCATGCGACAAAGCTTTCCAGTCGATTCCTTCGTTCAGCTCCGCCTGAAGCGCTCGCTCGCCATACTCATGGACCAGCCGCTCGACCGTTTCGCGCGCGCTCTTGATCGAGCTGGTGAAGGCCAGTTTCTTGCCGCAGACCTCCAAATGCCGAATGAAGCCACCGTTCGGCAGCGGCAGGTCAACCAGTGCAGCATGAGCGCCTTGGTCGATGGCTCGGTCGATCTCTACAGCAGCCACCGAGAGTTTCGCAACGGTTCCATATTTCGCCTCGGCCTCAACCAGCAGGCTGAGGAAACGGCGAGCGACTGCCACGCGTGCGCCTTTAAGGCCGAATTTATCAGCCTGATGCCGGCAATAGCGCATGAAGCCAGAAGCGCGGCGCGTGATCAAACGCGGCGCGTTCGCCTGGATGGTCCGCCAGAGCGGTGTTGGCGCGCAAGTCATCGCCCAGTCCGGCGCAAACAACATGTCAAGCGCCACCGTTTGGCCTTCAGCCAGCAACGTCAGATAGCGCTGTAGACTATAGGCTTCCTGATCGACGTCGCCGGGTGCGTTCTTTTCGCCCGGTGCCTTGTTCGTTGAGAAGGTCAGCGTATCCCGAACCCGTTGCAGCAGGATGTCCAGCGCCTCCGGAATATAGACCGCCTTGTAGTCGAGGTCGGACTGCGGTGTCGCTGTGCCATAGAGGTGCGAGCCGAACCGCATCTCGACGATGAGATCCATCACCCGGCCTCGGCACGTCGAAATTCTGCGATCAGTTCGATCTGGCCGACAATCGCTGCGTTAAAGGCCGGGAGATCCTCCGCCGGAATCCAATATTCGAGATGCGCAGAACCGCCGGCATCGCGCACTGGATAGGCGCTGAGAAAATCATCGCGCACGGCAAAGCGCAGCACAAAGCCTGCACCGGACGCGGCGACGTTCCAGTCGCGGGCGATCTTGATGGCGTACTCCTCCGTGAGCACCGGGTAGAAGATCGGCTGCTCCGGCAGGCGCGGTGGAAATTCCCGGAAACCGCTGCGGCGGATGAGCTCAAGCTCCTCGGGACCGACCGGCCGGTAGAGCACGACACTGCCTGGGGGCAAATCCTGTGAGTGAGTCATTCTTTGTCGTCCTTGTGTTCGCGCAATAAAAAACCCCGTCTGGCGCAGTGCCACAGACGGGGCTCGGGGGAGTTCCTTTGAGGAAACTCTGGTCTTGCGATGATTACCGCATCGCGAGACCGCCCGAGCCGCAGCATGGGGAGTGAATGAATTGGCTGGCCCAAGGCAAGCTCGCACGAAGCCCGTGGCGCAAACTCGGCGCGGCCTGCTGTATGGAGCGGAATTCCAGCGACATTATCATGCCCGGTTCTATAATCCTGAGCGATGCCCTGGTCAATCGCCGGGTGGGTCAACGATCACAGCGAGGTTCCGGTGGCCACTATGGAGAAGATCACGAGCGCGCTCACGTCGGAGTTGGCCGATTTCATCCGCAATGTTGTCGATGCGGGCGAGTATGAAACGACCAGGGAGGCGATCGAGCACGCCGTGCGTGAATGGAAGGAACGACGCGACCTTTTTGGCGACACGGTCGAAGAGCTGAGAGCGCTGGTCCAAGACGGTATCGATAGCGGACCGAGCGCCCTTGCCACGATGGCTGATGTAAAGGCCGAGGCCCGTCGCCGGTTTAAAGCGGCACAGTTTCGCAGTTAATCCGTGACGCCGCCCCGGCATATCCCCGTTCGCTCATGCGGCATTAACGTGCTATGTTGCACCGCAACCAAACCTGTCCGGTCCCGTTGGCCTGGACAGACGCTCTGTCCGGGCGCGCGATTGTCGGACTGGATTACGGGGAGACCAAGCTCATGGCCGGACTCGGCGCTACGCTCATTAATCTTGCGCGTTATCGCAAATTGCAGGCCGCGTCGATGGAGCATCCGCTGCCCTATGGCGTTGTACCGCATCATTTGATCGAGACTCCGTCGTTCGGCTCGAACCCGGGCAATCTGCGGATGTGGAGCTATATTCCGGACGCGCTGCCGAACAAGGCGCCGTTGGTGGTGGTGCTGCATGGCTGCACGCAGACCGCGGCGTCCTATGATCTCGGCAGCGGCTGGTCCAGTTTGGCGGCGCAGTTCGGGTTTGCCATGCTGCTGCCGGAACAGCAGCGCGCGAACAATCCCAATCTCTGCTTCAACTGGTTCGTGCCAGAGGATATGCAGCGAGAGTCCGGTGAGATGCTGTCGATCCGGCAAATGATCGACCATATGATCGAAGAATACGGCATCGACCGGCAGCAGATTTTCGTGACCGGTCTGTCGGCCGGTGCGGCAGCGTCGGTCGGGTTGCTGGCCTCCTATCCTGAGTTGTTCGTCGGCGGTGCGGCAATTGCCGGCCTGCCCTATGGCGCCGCACGATCGACTCAGGAAGCATTCGGCGCGATGTTTCAGGGCGTGACCAAGCCTGACGCAGTCTGGGGCGATCTGGTGCGTCAGGCCTCGCCGCACGAGGGGCCGTGGCCGCGCCTGTCGATCTGGCATGGCACTGGCGACCATACGGTGACTCCCGGCAATGCGGAGGAGCTGGCCAAGCAGTGGCTTGATGTCCACCATCTGTCGTCCGAACCGACCAGCACCGAGATGGTCGGCGGGTTCCCGCATCGCGTCTGGCTGCAGCGAGGAAAGCCGGTCGTGGAGTCCTACCTCATCACCGGCATGGCGCATGGCACGCCGCTTGCTCTCGCGGCCGCCGATCCGGTTGAACGGATCGGGGTGGCGGGCCCGCATTTGTTGGATGTCGGGATTTCCTCGACCGCGCTGATCGCCCGCTCATGGGGCCTGATTGGCGAACGCAAAGCGGCGGCCCAGGCGCGTCGCATGAATGCGCCGATACAGGCCCCTTTCGATATTGGCGGGGTGCTCAACAAGGCGCTGAAAGCCGCAGGTCTCGTCAAGTAACATTTCAGCGCTGCATGTGAAGGTTCATCAGGTCCGGTGACGGCATCATATTGTCGTTGAGATGCGCCATGATCCAGAGCGACCCGCCAACCACCAGTGCTACAATCAGCACGCCGAACGCCAGCGCCAGCACATTGTTGGTATTGTCCGGTCCCGTGGTGATATGCAGGAAGAACACGAGATGGATGCCCATCTGCGCCACTGCGAGCACGGCGAGGCCGATCGGCACGCCCGGCAGCCAGAGCACATGGGTGCCGGCTGCCCAGAATGACGTCGCCGTGAAGATCAGTGCAAGGGCGAGCCCAACCGTGTAGGTCAGCAGGCCCGTGCGGATCGCCGCACGACGGGATTCCGGTCCAAGATCATCGCCCGGTGCGCGGTCATGCCGGTCATTCATGTGCCGCCTCCCATCAGATAGACGATGCTGAACAGCGCCACCCAGATAATGTCGAGCGCGTGCCAGAACAGGCTGAAGCACGCCAGCCGCCGCAGCACGTCGTCGCGAAACCCCTTGGCATTGAGCTGCGCCATCATCACGACCAGCCACAACAGGCCGAACCCGACATGTGCCCCGTGACAGCCGACCAGGGTGAAGAACGCCGATAGGAAAGCGCTGCGCTGCGGTGTGGCGCCTTGCGCTACCATGCCGGCGAACTCGTTCAGCTCCATCGCCAGGAACACGGCGCCCAGCGCGAACGTCACCGCGGCGGCGATATATGTGGCGAGGCGATGCTCAGCATCGATGGCGAGCGACATCATCCCGCAGCTGTAACTGGAAAAGAGCAGGCAAACCGTCTCGATCGCGACCCGCTTCTGATCGAAGAGCTGCGCGCCGGTCGGGCCGCCATCCGTCGCCCGGACCAGCACGGCATAGGTCGCGAAAATCGCCGAGAACATGATGATGTCGCTCAGCAGGAAGATCCAGAAGCCGTACGCCACAATGATCCGCTTCGGGGCGGGACCGTCTTTACGGGCATGTGACATCGGTCGTGTGGCACTGGTCATGACGTGAGCGTCGCCAGATGGGCCCGATCTACCCGGGCCAGCGCCTCGGCCTCGATTTCCATGTCCTGAACATCGCGCCACGCGAAGACCATCGTGGTGGCGAACGCACCGAGGAGGCCGAGCCCGACCATCCACCAGATATGCCAGATCAGCGCAAAGCCGGTCACGACCGCGAAGAAGGCGGTGATGAACCCGGTCGGGGTATTGACCGGCATTTCGATGGGTTCGTACTCGCGCGCCTGCGCGTTACCGGCGCGCTCCTGACGTGCCTTGCGCTTCATGTGCCAGTAGGCATCTTCGCCCTCGACTTCCGGCAGCAGCGCATAGTTCCAGGACGGCGGCGGCGAGGGGGTCGACCATTCCAGAGTCCGGCCGTTCCACGGGTCGCCGGACCGGTCGAGCCGGTCAGCGCGCGTGCGGATCGACACGACGAGCTGAATGATTTGGCAGACGATCCCCGCCAGAATGACCAGGACACCGCATGCGGCGATGATCAGGAAGGGCTGCCACTCAGGGTCATTGTAATGCTGCATGCGCCGCGTCATGCCCATCAGCCCCAGCCAATAGAGCGGCATGAACGCGATGTAGAATCCGGTGAGCCAGCACCAGAAACTGGCCCGGCCCCAGCCCTCATCGAGCGTGAAGCCGAACGCCTTGGGGAACCAGTAATTATAGCCGGCCATCGCGCCGAACACGACGCCGCCGATCACGACATTGTGGAAATGCGCGATGAGAAACAGGCTGTTATGCAGCATGAAGTCGGCCGGCGGCACGGCCAGCAGCACACCCGTCATGCCGCCGATCACGAAGGTCACCATAAAGCCCAGCGACCACAGAATCGGCAGACTGAACCGGACCCGGCCGCCATACATGGTGAAAAGCCAGTTGAACACTTTGACGCCGGTCGGGACCGCAATGATCATCGTCATCACGCCGAAGAAGCCGTTGACGTCGGCACCGGCACCCATCGTGAAGAAATGATGCAGCCAGACCAGGAAGGACAGGATGCAGATCGCCATGGTCGCGGCCACCATCGAGCGATAGCCGAACAGCGGCTTGCCGGAGAAGGTCGAGATCACTTCCGAGAACACGCCGAACGCGGGCAGGATCAGGATATAGACTTCCGGATGGCCCCACGCCCAGATGAGGTTGATATACATCATCGGGTTGCCGCCGCCGTCGGTCGTGAAGAAATGAAACCCAACATAGCGATCCAGCAGCAGCATCCCGAAGGTCGCGGTCAGGATCGGAAAGGCCGCCACGATCAGCAGGTTCGAGGCCAGCGCCGTCCAGCAGAATACCGGCATCCGCATATAACCCATGCCGGGTGCCCGCATTTTGAGGATCGTCGTGACGAGATTGATGCCCGACAGCAGGGTGCCGACACCCGAGATCTGCAACGCCCAGAGGTAATAATCGACGCCGACCCCGGGTGAGAATTTCAGCTCGCTGAGCGGCGGATAGGCGAGCCAGCCGGTCTTGGCGAATTCGCCGATCACCAGAGAGATATTGGTCAGCAACACGCCCGATGCGGTGAGCCACAGGCTGACCGAATTCAAGGTCGGAAACGCCACGTCGCGCACACCAAGCTGCAGCGGCACCACGAAATTCATCAGCCCGACCATGAACGGCATCGCCATGAAAAAGATCATGATCGTGCCGTGCGCCGAGAAGATCTGATCATAATGCTCGGGCGGCAGATAGCCTTCGGCCCCACCCGCGGCCATCGCCTGCTGCGATCGCATCAGCATCGCATCGACAAAGCCGCGTAGCAGCATGACCAGCGCCAGTACGCAATACATCACGCCGATCCGCTTGTGATCGACCGAGGTCAGCCACTCCTGCCACAGATAGGGCCATTTGCCTTTGGCGGTCAGCCATAACAGGATTCCGATAATGCCCAGGATCATCAGGCCGGACGCCACCATATCGATCGGTTCGTCGAACGGGATTGCCGACCAGCTGAGCTTGCCCAACATGCTATTTCTCCGGTGGCTGTGGCTGGGCAGGATCGATCGGCGGAACCGACGGGTGCAGGATGGTCTGGAACAGGGAAGGCTCGACGCTGCCATAATTCATCGGCGTGACCGCCCGGCTCGGCTGGGCTAAATCGTCATAGCTCTTGTGGTCCAGGGTCGGACCGTTGCCGTGAGTGCGCGCTATCCAGGCACTGAACTGGTCCGGCGGGACAGCATCGACGGCGAAGCGCATGTCGGCAAACCCATCGCCGCTGAACTGCGCCGATAGGCCGGCATAGGTCCCGGTCTTGTCGGCGAGCAGCTCCAAGTGGCTTTCCATCCCGGCCATCGTGTAAATCTGGCTGCCGAGCTGGGGGATGAAAAAGCTGTTCATGACCCCCGCCGAGGTCAGATGGAATTGGATCGGCGTGCCGATCGGGATCGTGAGGCGATTGACGCTGGCGACGCCCTGATCGGGATAGATGAACAGCCATTTCCAATCGAGCGAAACGACATCGATCGTGATCGGCGTGACCGATGACGTGATCGGCTTTCGCGGATCGAGATCATGCGCGCCGACCCAGCCGATACCGCCCAACAGCAGCACGGTCATGGCCGGAACCGACCACACCATCAATTCCACCCGACCGGAAAATTCCCAGTCGGGCCAGTATTTTGCACGGGCATTTGACGCGCGAAACCACCAAGCAACACCCAGCGTCGCCAGGATCGTCGGGACCACGATCGCCAGCATGATGCCCAGCGAATTGAACAAGATCGTGCGTTCCGCTGATGCGACCGGCCCTTCTGGATGCAGTACGCCTTCCGAGCAGCCGCCAAGCGTCAGGGCCAGAAGCATGCCGCAGGACATGCTGCTCACGCGGCGATGGAGTGTGTGGCCCATTAGGCGGGGATCATCGCTGACAAAGTGTCACCAGGCGCTGTGGCAAAGCAGGATGAGGCCGGAGATACCGGCGTAGACGTCGGATGTTGCCGAAAGGAACACCCGACGCGCGAAACCATTCCCTGAGGTCGTCAGGTTTGTTTCGGCGATTGCCCCCCGTTGCGCGCCGTGGGCTTTACCGCTGTTCGAATGTACCGATCAATCGACCGCGGCCGATCACTTTGCCGGCCATGCTGTCTAACAGGCGCGACAGGCTCGGCCGGTACGGCAGGGCGAGGCGCGATGACAGGGCGAATAGCTGGAACACATAACGATGCCTGCCATGAAGCCGGATCGGCCGTGGCCCTTGCAACCTTATCTAAGTAAGTTGTACGGTTAGGTTGATCGGTCTATAGGCCCAACGGTGTCAGCAGCCAACGGATGCAAGAAACTGCATCCATCCCACTCGGAAAATCCGACGCCATAAGCAACCCTTAAAGGATTGCGCGATGTCTCTCAGCATTTCTGCGACTGCCGCCACCGTGCGGCAAACGGCGGCGCCGTTATCCGCCTCAACCGTGCAGGCCGCGACTGCCAGTACGTCGGCCGACGCGTCTAACGCGCCGATCGCCGATACGGTCTCCCTCACCAACACACTGCTCAATTCGCTGGCGCCTTATAAGAGCAACGGCTCGGTTTTGGTGAACTCTCCGAACTATGACTATTCCTCGGCCGTGGCTACTGGCTCGGCTTCGACCGTGGCCTATGGCGATGGAGGCGTTCCGGCTGCCACGGTCGCTGTGCCTGCATTGGGTGGCGAGGGTGCCCCCAGTGACGGCTCGACAACTCCAGTATTGAACGATCTCTCGACCAGTACGCAAGAGACCGGGAACGTGGCGAACGGCCTCGCTGCTGGCGAGGGCGGTGTGATTGCGCAGAGTTATGAAGGTGTTTCAATCGGGGATATCGAGGGCAGTGCCAGCGTCTCGCTTTCAAACAACCTCTCCGGCGTGAAGGCTCAGAGCATAGTCGGTGACATTACCCTGCAATTGGGCCAGGCGCTCCAAGCCGATACGACGACCGACCCGACGACCGGCGCTCTCAGCCTGACCGCTGACGGTAAGAACAAGTTGCTCACGACTGTCGCTGATATATTGTTGGGTAGAAACTTTACCAGTTATGAGGCCGCCAATGGCGCCCAATCGCTGGCTGACAGCATCGACGGTACCTCGAAAACCATCACTCTCTCGCTCCAGCATAGCGGCGATCAAACGCAGATCGTCACCAGCGTGCTCCCACTCGGCAGTCCGCCAAGCGCCGGTCAATCTAGCTGGGACGGGAGTAGCGCAGCCACAGTCAATATTTCGCTCAATACCGGCACCGGCAATCTCGGCGTCGATTTGCACCAACATGACGTCAGTAGTCACGAAACTGCCTCCGCTCAGCATAGCGATAACATCGCCCAGACATTAGAAGATTTAGTGGTGCCTGACGTGTACACTGGCGGCGGACACGACGTCCAGAGTGCTGCCGGTGGAGTGCTGCAGGAAACTGCAAGCTCTACTAGCTTTACATCCGTACAATCCACCTTATCGGTTACACTCGACGATGGATCCGGCAGTGAAGAGGTCATATCGACGCTAAACGAGGGACGGCTGCGCTCTAACGACGTTAACGAGGCCGCAGCTCTCGGCCAATCGGCCCAGAAGGAGCTGGACAGTGTCAATGCAGTGGCTGCGGGCCTGTTTGGCGCTGTCGATACGCCGCTCTATCTCGCCGTCGCCGATGGAATTGACCCGGCTAAAGAAGCTTCACCGAGCAAGGTGGCTAAGACGGCACCAGCGCTAAATGGAAGCACGGGTGCCTCGCCATTCATTACTGCGCTGAACGGCGCGCTGCAGTTGCTGCAATCGGTAAAACCGGTCCCGGCCAAGACCGGCGCCAGCGCGGCCAAGCCTACTTCCGCCACCGAAGGGAATCTGCAATCACTATCCACCAGTCAGGAAGCGCTGCGCGTCTCCGAGGGCTCGACCAAAGTGGATCTTACCCAACAGCTCGGTGAGAATAACGCTTATCTCGCCGCGCTTTATTTCGCGCCCTCTGCGGCGAAGCCCAGCACTGATCTGTCGGCCTAAACTTACTAACGCGGTAGGAACCTCCCTCTTTCCCTCCCCACAAGGGGGAGGGAAAGAGGGAGTTTCCAACCGAAGTGCGTGGCGCTCTAAGCAGTCAACCTGTCACGGTGCCGGTATCGTCGGGGGAAAACCCGGTGCCGGAACCTGCGGCAGAATCTGCTCGATCGACAGGCCCAAAGCCAGAATCGCTTCGTCCGACCATTTGCGGCCGATCAGCGACAGCCCCAGCGGCAACCCGTGAACGAGACCCATCGGCAGGGTGAGATGTGGTGTCCCGGCGACCGCGGGCAGGGTGGAAAAGCCGCCTGGGTCGCTATCGCCATAGATCCAATCGACCCGCCAGGCGGTTGCGACGGTCGGCGCAATCAGCGCATCCAACTGGTCAGCCGCGAGCAGCCGGTCGATCCCGTCGCGACCCGCGAGATGCTCGGACTCCTCGCGGGCCTGACGATAGGCCGGGTCATCCAGCCCCTTGGTCGCTTCCGCCTGGAGCAGCAATTCCTGCCCGAACAGGGCGGTTTCGGCCGGGGTTGCGGCGTTGAACTCGATGAGTTGCTTGAGCGTCCGCACTGTTACCGATGGTGCCGCGCTGGCGAGATAGGTGTTGAGATCGGCCTTCATTTCGGTATTTAGCACGATCTGCTCGTCGGTCCCGATCTTGGTCATATCGGGGGTCTTGACCTCGACCAGAAGGGCGCCCGCCGCCTGTAAGCGGGCTAATGCCGTCTCATAGAGCGGGGTCAGTTCCGGATGCTGACCCTCCGGAAAGCGTAACACGCCGAACTGTTTGCCCTTCAGCGGTGCCGGCGTCACCGAGATCGGCGGCCGGTGCTTGTCGGCGTCTTCAGTGGCGGGGTCACTCGGATCGCTGCCACTCATGATCGCGGCAAGCAAGGCTGCGTCGCCCACTGTGTGGGTGATCGGCCCCGCCGTATCCTGGCTGTGTGCAATAGGCACGATATGGGTCCGCGGGATCAGGCCCAGCGTCGGTTTCAGCCCGACCACACCGGTGATCGAGGCCGGGCAGACCACTGATCCGTCTGTCTCCGAGCCGATCGCTGCCGCTGCGAACCCGGCCGCCACGGCAACGGCACTGCCGGAACTAGATCCGCAGGCACTGCGATCGAGCGCATAGGGGTTCTTCACGAGGCCGCCCATCGCGCTCCAGCCGCTGGTCGCGCGGGTCGAGCGGTAATTGGCCCATTCGCTGAGATTGGTCTTGCCCAGAATGATCGCGCCTGCGGCGCGCAGCCGGGCGATCCCTGGCGAGTCCCGGTGGGTGATATTGGTCTTGAGCGCCAGCGACCCGGCCGTGGTCGCGATCGGATCGGCGGTTTCAATATTGTCCTTCACCAATATCGGTATGCCATGCAGCGGCCCGCGCGGCCCCTTCAGGGCCCGCTCTCGATCCAGCGCCTCGGCATCCACAATTGCGGTGGGGTTGAGCGCGATCACCGCATGAAGCGCCGGCCCGGTCCGATCCAGTTTGGCAATGCGGTCAAGGTAGAATTGCACCAGCTGCGCCGAGTTCAGCTTGCCCTGGGTGATCTGCCATTGCAGATCGGCGATCGACGCGCGCTCCAAGCCTGTCGGGCTCGGCGGTTCGGCTGCCCGTCCACCGCTGCTCACCATTGCTGCTACCATGATCGCCCCCAACAGATTCTTCATCGCTGTTTGCCTGCTCCACCCATTACGGTAGGGCTCAGTTTGATGCCGGAAACGCAGTAATACCAGAGCGTTGGTGGCGATCCTCCGCTATCCGCCGCAGAACGGCACCGTGAGCATCGCGGCGCTGTCGAACAAAGTCGCGAGCATGAAGCCTAGAGCGGTCAGCAACCCGCAGATCGCCAGCACGCGCGGTACACCCTCGCCCACCTCCAGCAGATCCGCATGCGTGCCCGGCGAATCGTCCCGCATGACCCGGATAGCGTGGAAACAGAAGACCGCGCCGGCTGCGCACAACGTCAGAGCGGAAAGCTCGATTATCCCAATCGCATTTGGCGCCCAACCCATCCGAGGTGCCACTGCACCCAATCGTGCGGCATCGGGATAGCAGGCGTAACTAGCCAGCGCGCTGGTCAGGATCATCTGCGCGCACCATGCGAATGGACCAGCCGCGGACCAGACGATCAGCCAATTCAGGGAGATGCATGATTTTGCAGCCACATCGCTCATAGCAGATAGGGCGTCAGATAAAGTGTTGCGAACACCGGTAGCCAGATTGCCACCACGAAGCGCCAATAGAGCGCGGTAATACTGACCGCGGTATGGCGTCCGGCATCGAACAGGCCAAGACTTGACCAGAGCAGGAGGCAGGAAAGCGCCACAATCCCGACCACGGCATGGGCGAGATGAACATAGCTGATGACAAAGAAAATGGAGCCGTAGAGATCCGACGCCGCGGTGAAGGGCGCGCTCAGACACTCCCAAATCTCCAAGCCGATGAACCCGATTCCGAGCAGTAAGGCGAGGAGCACGCCCAGTCGTAGGATCTTCACGTCTTCCCGCGTGATGCCGCGCTCGGCCCACCACAGCGCAGCGGCGCTCAGGAGCAGCAGTACCGTGCTGCCGATAGCGCGTCCGAGCGGCGGCAGCCCGCCCGTCGGCCAAGCCGCGTGGGTTCTGACCGCGTAATAGAAATAGCTGAACAGCAAATAGACGATCAGTGAGGCCTCGGTCAGGACAACGAACACCATGCCCCACCAACCCGAGGCTTGCTGGATCCCGACACTGCCGACCGGCAGCGCGCGCGCATCGTCCATGCTCACTCCCCCGCCAATGGTGCCGTTTGCCCGAGCTGCGCTTCGGGCCAGAGCCAGCCCAGTATCGCGGCCCCGGTTCCGACAACCGCAACCAGGGCAAGCCACCAGAGATGCGTCATGAGGGCGGTAAACAGCACCGCCAGCGCCAGTGCCAAGAGGAGCGGTGCGAGGGAATCACCGGGCATTTTGAGAATCACATCGATCTTGGCATCGAGAAGTGTTGTCGCGATGGTTTCCCGTCCGTGATCCAGCACCAGGCCACGCTTCAAGGAAGACGGCTCGGTCCCCTCATCAAGACGGCCTTCCCACAGCGGGTAGCGGCTGCGCACGGTCGGAATCACCGCGAAATTATAGGACGGCACTGGTGAGGGCACCGACCATTCAAGCGTCGGTGCATCCCAGGGATTATCGCCGGCAACCCGGCCGCGCCGCAGGCTGACCCAGAGATTGATCAGCAGCAGCAGGACGCCGATCGCAAACAGGAACGATCCGACGCTGCTCAGCATGTTGGGCACAGTCCAGCCGAGCCCGGCCGGATAGGTGTAGATGCGGCGCGGCATGCCCATCAGCCCGGAGGCGTGCATCGGGAAGAAGGCGAGATTGAAGCCGATGAACATGACCCAGAAATTCCACTGTCCCAGCCGCTCATTCATCAGCCGGCCGGTCATTTTCGGGAACCAGTAGTAAAGCCCCCCGACGACCGGAAACACATTGATGCCGATCAGCACGTAATGGAGATGCGCCACGATGAAGTAGGTATCGTTCAACTGCCAGTCGGCGGTCACCGCCGCCGTCATGAAACCCGATACGCCGCCAATGACGAATAGCGCGACGAAGCTCGACAGAAACAGAAATGCGGTGGTGAATACCGGCCGCCCAGTCCAGATCGTCGCGAGCCAGGCGAATACGGCGACGCCGCTCGGGATCACGATCACCATCGACGCGCCGCTGAAAAAAGACAGGGCCATATCCGGCAGGCCGGTAGTGAACATGTGATGCACCCAGACGCCGAACCCCAGCACCATGGTCGCCACCGTCGACAGCGCCACCGCGGTATAGCCGACCAACGGCCGCCGGCAAAAGGTCGGCAGTGCGTCGGACACGATCCCCATCGCCGGCAGCACGATCGCATAGACCCAGGGATGGCCGAACATCCAGAACAAATGCTGCCACAGCAACGGCTCGCCACCGCGCGAGACATCATAGAAATGCGTGCCGAACTGGCGGTCGAGCCAAAGCAGAAAAAAAGCGAGGCTGACCACCGGGATCGAGAAAATGTTGGAGACGGAGGCCGTTAGCGTGCCCCAGACGATGATCGGCATCCGATTGATCGACATGCTCGGTGCTCGGGTGCGCAGCAGGCTGACGATAAAATTGACTGAGCCGACCGTTGTCGAGATCCCCAGAAAGATGATGCCGATACAATAGAAATCGATATTGGGGCCGGGACTGTACTCGCGCGATGCATAGGGCACGTAATTGAACCAGCCATCATCGGGCGCCATACCCAGCACGAAGCTCGAATAGAGAAAGATGCCGGCGAACAAATAGATCCAAAAGGATAGCGCATTCAGCCGCGGAAACGCCATGTCACGCGACCCGAGCATGAGCGGCCACAGATAATTCGAAAAGCCCGACAGGACCGGCGCGGCGTAGAGAAAAATCATCGTCATGCCGTGCATCGTGAAGAGCTGATTATATTCGAGCGGCGTCAAGACATGCTGGTTGGGACGAGCCAGTTGGACCCGCAGCGCCAACGCCTCCACCCCGCCGAGCAGCAGGAAAATGAACGCGGTGATCAGATAGCGGATACCGATCACCTTGTGATCGACCGAGGACAGCGTGCCACGCCAGCCCGGTGGCGTATCCCAGATCTGGGCGAGACGGGCGGTGAGCGCCGGGGTGATATCGGCGATGATCGGCACGCGGGTGCGCTCAATGATCGCCATGACTATTCCAAGCTCCTGAGATAGCGCGTGACGGCGGCGCGTTCGGGGTCGGACAGGGCGACGACCGGCATCAGCGTCCCGGGCTTCGCCCGTTGGGGATCGGCGATCCACTGATCGAGTGCCGCGGCGCTGTTCGGCAACGTGCCCGCGGCAAGCGTCGCTCGGGTCATCAGATGGCTGAGGTCCGGTCCAACGATCCCTGCTGCATCCGTGCCGCGCACGGCATGGCAGGAGCCGCAGCGCGTGACGAAGAGCACGGCACCGTCATCGGTCGCGGGTGCTGCTTGTCTGATCTGGTCATTCCACCAAGCGTGAAACATGTCCGGTGAATCGGCGATCACCGACATCGCCATATGGGCGTGTTGCAGACCGCAAAATTGTGTGCACTGGCCGCGAAAGCGCCCCGTCCGATCGGCCTCGATCCAGGTGGTATTGATCTGGCCGGGAATGATCTGCGTTTTGCCGCCGAGCTGCGGTACCCAGAAGGAATGGATAACATCGGGGCTTATCAGGCGGAGCCGCACGGGTGCGCCAACCGGGATATGGATCTCGTTCGCCGTCGTAAAGACGCGCTCATCATCCGCCGTCAGGTAGCGCACGCCCCACCACCATTGATGGGCGGTTATTTCCACCGTCAGGGCGGGCGCGCTCGGTGGCGCGCTGATCTCGTTTACGGTCGCGTAAGTCCATCCCGTGGTAAAGATCAGCACGATGATGGTAAGCGCGGTGCCACCATAGATCCACGGCAACCCATCGCCGGTCCGCCGCACCACGAGGCTTAATGGTTCGGCTGGGGCCGCGCGGCGGCGCAGCAGCCCGATGATCAACAGGGCGCAAACAATCAGGACGACCGCTGCTGAAATGCCGATCAGGCCCCAGGTGAGCGCGACAATCGGCGCGGTCTTCAGGCTGCTGCCGTGCAGATAGTTCATGCTGTTATCGGCAATGGCTGCCGATGGCAGGAAAATCGCTGCCAACAGCGTCGTTTTGCCTCTCATGGCGGCGTTTTCACGCCAGCCGAACTGTCGCCGGCGACCTCCTTGGGTACGCTGGTTTCGCGCTCGTTTGGCGTGTCGCCCTGGATGGCTGCCTGATATGAATCGGGCTGGGTCATGCCGCCCAGCGATTGCAGATAGGTCACGATCTTCCAGATCGTCGCCGGGGGCAGCGCCTGGCCGTAGGCCGGCATGCCCTTTGAGCGGCCTTCATAAATCGATTTGAAAACCTCGGCCGGTGTGCCGCCATAGCGCCAATATTTATCGGCAAGGCTTGGCCCCATCAGGCCTGGCGCACCAAACCCGTGGCAATAGGCGCAGTTCATCGTTTGGAATAGATGTTTTCCCTCATTGGACGCCGCCTGATTGCCCTCGTCCGGATTGATAATTGTCTGGGCGAGCCGGTTGGGCAGAGGGCCAACGGGTACTCCAACCGGCACACCGGCGGTACTGCCCTCGGGCGGCAAACCGCTTTTTTCGGGCGGTTCCGCCGGCGCTGCGACCGCAATCAGCAGCAGGGCGGCGGCGGAGGCTGCACGATAGGCGGTCAATCTGGCGTGTCCGTGCTGGTGGCGGCAGGGGCAACACCGGCTGTCGTTACCATACCTGGGGCGGTCGCCGGGGAATCGCCATCGATCGAGAACACGGTGAGGGTGCTGCCGCGTGCGGGGAAGCCCGGCATCTGCGCCTGAATCTGGCTCGCGACGCCGCCGACCCCCGAATAGACCGCGACATATTCGCGCTTGTCAGGCCCCAGAAACGCGATGGGCTGCGAGATAATGCCGGAACCAAGTTTCTGCGACCAGAGCACCTTGCCACTCCTGGCATCGGCGGCGCGGAACCAGCCATCGACCGTGCCATAGAAAATCACGTCGCCTGCGGTCGCCAGCACGCCGCTCATCGTCATGAACTGCTCGGAGATGCCCCAGATCTTCTGACCCTTCGCGGGGTCCCAGGCGATGATCTCACCCCATTTCCCGCCATTGCCGGGATGGGTCGTCAACTGCATGCCGTCATAGGGCGTGCCGGCGATGTAGGAGACCTTATGGTTGGTCAGATCCATACAGATATTGAAGATCGCCGCATAAACGAGACCGGTCCGCGGCGAAAATGCGCCGGGCTGCCAATCCTTGCTGCCGACATGGGTCGGACAGATATTATCGACCTCGACCTCTGGCGTCGGGCTCTTATCAGGGTTGCGGGTCGGAAGGCCTGTCTTGAGATCGATGGCACTTGCCCAGTTCACCGCGCTGAACGGTTCGGCCACCAGCACTTCGCCATTGGTCCGATCGATCGTATAGGCAAACCCGTTGCGGTCGAAATGCACCAGCACGTGACGCGTCGTGCCGTTGAACGGCAGGTCGATCAGGATGCTTTCATTGATCCCGTCGTAATCCCACTCGTCATGGGGTGTCAGCTGATAGGCCCACTTGGCATTGCCCGTGTCGGCATCCCGGGCGAACAGCGCCGCAGTCCAAAGATTATCACCCGGTCGCTGGGCGCCGACCCGCGGTCCGGGATTGCTGGTGCCGTAGATCAGCAGATTCTGATCCGGGTCATAGGAAATCGAGCCCCACACCGTCCCCCCACCATGCTGCCACATGCCGGCCGGCCAGGTTGAGACGCCGAGATCCTTGCCCTTCATTGAGTCGTAGAAGGGTTTGAAATCCGGTCCGATCTTGACCATCGAATCCGGCCCGACGCTGTAGGCCCGCCACAGCTCCTTGCCGGTATCGAGATCGAGCGCGGTAATCCATCCGAGCACACCCATTTCGCCGCCGCTATCGCCGACAAAGACTTTGTTGCCGACGATCAGCGGCACCATGGTCATGGTCTGGCCGTCCTCGACATTGCCGAGCTTGGTCCGCCACAGCTCCTTACCGGTCGCGGCATCGACTGCTACCGTATGCATATCCAGTAGATTATAAACGAGCTTACCATTTGCGAAGGCCGCTCCGCGATTGACCGCATCGCAGCAGGCTTTCCCGATCGCAACCGTCGACGGGTTCGGTTTGAAGGCCCATTTGATCGGCGCCCCGGGTTTGGAAAGATCAAGTGCGTAGGCGACGTCGGGATAAGGCGTCACCAGATACATGGTGTCGCCGATCACCAGCGGTGCCGCTTCATGGCCATAGAGCACGCCATCGGAAAACGTCCAGGCGCTGCGCAGCTTGGCGACATTGCTGCTATTGACCTGATCGAGCGGGCTGAACCGTGTATTGGCATAGTCGCGTGCCACCATCGGCCAATCGCCCGCTGCCGCATTCGGCGCCGGGTTGGCGGTGGCATTCGTGAGCGAGCCGGTCGCTGGCATGGTCCCGGCGGGGGCCACCGGTACCGGCACCTCATCGGCGAAACCTGGCGTCGAGAACAGCGTGGCGGCGATCAGCGCATACGACCATCGGGTTGGCCTTGCCGGACGTGACCGAAAACAGACGTTACGACTTCTGTCCATGAGTTTAGGCCTGCTGGTAAGAGTGGCGGAGCCAGCGTCGCGCCAGCACGAGAATGGCCACGAGATAAAGGGCGCCCATCGGCATCCACATAATCGCGCCGGCCAGTTGCTGATCATGAAGCGCCCCAACACCGAAGCTCTCGGTGCGGGGCAGCAGGAGCGGGTACCAAACCGACTGGGCGAACAGCATGATTGCGCCCAGCATCCCGGTCTGCACCATCGCCGAGAAATTCAGCAGCAATGCGGCTGGCACCCCGTCTGACGTCGCGCTGCGCAGCGGTACCAGCGCCGCTTGCCAGAACAGAAAACTCGCCCCCAGCAGCAGGGCAATGACCGCCACATGAGCGAATGGGTTGCGAAGCGCGAGTTCGTAGATGAATGGCGCATGGGCGAGCCAGATCGCCGCCGCATAAATCCCGCCGACCATGACCGCTGGCAAACGGACTTGGCAGATCGGTCGCATGCCGAGCAGCAGCAAAGGCGGCGCGACCGCGACCAGCAGCACATGCTGAACCATATGCGCCGAGGCGAAGATCGCGGCAGCACGACATAGCGGCGAGGTGAGCGCCAGAGCCAGGACGACCCAGCCCGCTCCAAACCAGACTAGCCGTCTCTGGCTACCGATGGCCTGACGAACGCCATAAGCGGCAAGCGCCAGCAGCGGCAGTACAATTTCCGGCGCCAGACTCCACGATGTCAGAAGGTCGCTGCCGGACGGCGGCGGATGATTGGCAAGGCACAGCGATAAAAGCGGATCGAGGCTCGACATAGCGGCCTACTTTACTGTCGACCCGGCGATCGCTCGTCACTCCCGTTCCGCCAGTCGCCGCCGACATGATACTGCCAAGTGACTTTGCCCAAGCCCATGATGTCCCACCTTGCCTGGTATCCAACTGCCGTTAGAGAACACAAGCCGGCAGGTTAGGTTGCTCGGTGGTCTGTCGAATTTACTTCAGGATCGCGATCCTCAGCCGGAGCGCATTGCCGATCACCGACACCGAACTCAACGACATGGCGAGCGCCGCCAGCATCGGGCTCAGCACCCACCCGAACGCGGGATAGAGCACGCCGGCGGCAATCGGAATGCCGATCGCGTTATAGGCAAAGGCGAACGCCAAATTCTGGCGGATATTGCGCATCGTCATGCGGCTGAGCGCGCGGGCGCGGGCGATTGCGGCGAGATCGCCGTTCAGCAGCGTCACCCCGGCGCTCTCGATCGCGATCTCGGTGCCGCCACCCATGGCAATGCCGATATCTGCCGCGGCCAGTGCAGGCGCGTCATTCACCCCGTCGCCCGCCATCGCGACGATCTTGCCGTCGCCTTGCAGCGCCGTGACGATGCGCTGTTTATCCTCCGGCAGGATCTCGGCCTCGATTTCGTCAATATCCAGATGGTGGCCGACCGCGTCGGCTGTCACCCGGTTGTCGCCGGTTAGCATGACGATATGGATATTATCGGCGCGCAGCCGGTCGAGCGCCTCGCGTGTCGAGGGCTTGATCGGGTCGGCAATCGCGATCACCCCGCCGAGCTGCCGGTCAATCCCGATAAACAAAGCCGTCGCGCCGTCCGCGCGCAATTCATCCGCCCTGGCGGAAAGCGGACCGGCATCGATCCCATCTTCTGATAGCAGGCGCGCGGACCCCAGCGTGATCCGATGCCGCCCGACCGAGCCGGAGACGCCCTTGCCGGTCACAGTCGTAAAATTGCTTGGCGGCTCCATTGAGCTTTCCTTTGCCGCTGTCAGGATCGCAGCGGCCAGCGGGTGCTCGCTGGATTGTTCCAGACTGCCGGCAAGGCGCAGCAGCTCGGGTTCGGTCCAATCGCCATAGGGGAGAACCGAAATCACCTTCGGTTTGCCCTCGGTCAGCGTGCCGGTCTTGTCGACC
>Ga0116226_10000693_pt1 | contig 28824 bp, 24 predicted proteins | sample S1TSphfallax_FD_89692 | JGI IMG/M metagenome (GOLD analysis project Ga0116226, IMG submission 89692) | Host-associated microbial communities from peat moss isolated from Minnesota, USA - S1T2_Fa - Sphagnum fallax MG | ecosystem: Host-associated > Plants > Peat moss > Unclassified | place: USA...
CGGTTGATGAGGCGTTCAGCGGCGGATTTGTTGATGAAGCTGGTGCGGATGATGTTGCGGGCGACCGGACCGGTGAGGAGTTTGGCGAAGTAGTTGGATTCAACTTTGAGCGCGCGGTCGAAGGGGAGCTGCACGCCTTCGAACACGGCCGAGGTGATGGCGATCGGGGCCGGGTAGTTGCGGCCCATCGTGGTCGCCTTGGCGGATTTGAAGGAGAAAAACATCGCGGCGGAAGGGTTGAGCAGGCCGGAAGATTCCGGGAGCGAAAAGCCCTTTTTGTCCCAGATGCGGACCGGGTCCGGATGTGAAAGCAGCCATTGCTTGGCCGCGGCGAGGAGATCCGGCGCGGGGACGAGCGCATCCACGAGGCCGAGGCTGAGCGCCTGGGCGGGCGGGAGTGGCGTGCCTTCCAGCAGCAGGTCCAGCCCACGCTCAACGCCGATGAGGCGGATGAGGCGCTGCGTGCCGCCGGAGCCGGGGAGCAGGCCGACCTTGACTTCCGGCAGGCCGATGACGGCCTTCGGCTCGTCGACAATAATGCGGCCATGGCAGGCGAGACAAAGCTCGAACCCGCCACCCAGAGCCGCGCCGTTGATGGCGGCGACGAAGGGTTTACCGCTCGTCTCAATGCGCCGGTGCATGGCGGTGGCTTGCTGGCTGAAGCCATAAGCCTCGGCTTGCGTCATGCCCGAGTCGTAGCAATTGACGAGGAATTTAAGGTCCGCACCGGCCATGAAGAATTTTTTGGCCGAGGCGAGAATAACGCCCTTGATGGCGGCATCCGCTGCGACCTGTTCGACGGCGGCGGTGAATTCCGCGATGAATTCCGGCGAAACAAGATTGGCGGATTCATCGGCATTGTCGAGCGTGATGGTCGCGATGCCGTCGGAATCCGTGGTGATGGTGAGGTGTTTCATGTCAGATGCGCTCGATGATGGTGGCGGTGCCCATGCCGTTGCCGACGCATAGGGTGACCAGGGCGGTGTTGAGGTTGCGGCGCTCCAGCTCGTCCAGCACGGTGCCAAGGATCATGGCGCCGGTGGCGCCGAGCGGGTGGCCCATGGCGATGGCGCCGCCATTGACGTTGACGATTTCCGGGTCGAGGTCGAGGGCGCGCATGAAGCGCATGACGACGGCCGCGAAAGCCTCGTTGATTTCGAACAGGTCGATATCCTTGGCGGTCATGCCCAGGCGCTTCAGGAGTTTGTGGGAGACATCCGCCGGGGCGGTGAGCATGATCGTCGGGTCGCTGCCGATGGAGGCGAAGCCTTTGAACCGCGCGCGGGGTTTGATGCCCGATGCTTTGCCGAATTCGGCATTGCCGACGAGCACGCCGGCCGAGCCGTCCACGATGCCGCTGGAATTGCCGGCATGGTGGACGTGATGGACGGTCTCGATTTCGGGGTAGCGCTCGGTGGCGACAGCATCGAATCCGCCTTTCACGCCCATGCCCTCGAAGGCGGGTTTCAGCGTGGCGAGGCTCTCCAGCGTGGTGGCGGGGCGCATGAATTCGTCGCGGTCGAGAATGACTTCACCCAGAATATCGGTCACCGGCAGGATGGAATTCTTGAACCGGCTGCCGGCCCAGGCGGCGGCGGCGCGGCGCTGGCTCTCGACCGCGTAATTGTCGACATCCGTGCGGCTGTAGCCGTCCAGGGTCGCGATCATGTCCGCACCGATGCCTTGCGGGGCGTAGTAGTTGCGATAGGCAACGCCGGGATCCGCGCACCAGCCGCCACTATCCGCACCCATGAACGTGCGGGACATGGATTCGATGCCGCCGCCAATGCCCGCCATGGCCTGCCCGGCCATGACCTGCGCCGCCACCATGTTCACCGCCTCCAGGCCAGAGGCGCAGAAACGCTGAATCTGCTGGCCCGGCACGGTTTGCGCGTAGCCCGCATTCACCACCGCGCCGCGCGCGATATTGCCACCCTGTTCGCCGACCGGCTGGGCGCAGCCGAGGATCACATCGTCCAGCAACGCCGTGTCCAGACCGTTGCGGTCGCGCAGTCCGGCCAGGACCTGGGTCGCGAGTTCGATCGCGGGGATTTCATGCAACGCGCCGTCCGGCCGCCCTTTGCCGCGCGGGGTGCGGACGTGATCGTAGATAAAAGCTTCTGTCACATGGATCTCCAGATATCGGTGGGGTGGGACGCCCCGCTTGCCTGACCGCAACCTAGGCGCGGGGACGAAACCATAACCTATCCGGCGGCAGGGCTCCGGGGCCGTTTCCAGGCGCATCAAGACGCTGCAAAGGCGCCCGGAAAGGGCCATGGAGGACGTTGAATGCAAGATACCGAAACCGTGCAGCGCCGGCCCGGAGTGCTTGGCGTACACTCGCTCGATCATTTCGCCTTCACCGTGCCGGATTTGGCGACGGCGCAGGCATTCTACCGGAATTTCGGGCTGGATGCGCGCGCAGAAGGCGACAAGCTCGCACTCTACACCTTCGGCCATGAACATCGCTGGGGCGTGCTGGAGGAAGCGCGGGGCAAAAACCTGAAGCACCTGACCTTCGGCGTGTTCGAGGACGATCTGCCACGCTTCCGCGCCAAGCTCGACCAACTCGGCATAACGCGGATTGCGCCGCCGCCCGGCAGCGGCGGGAACGGCATCTGGTTTCACGACAATGACGGCAACAAGGTCGAACTCTGCGTCGCCGAAAAATGCTCGGCCAATACAAAATCCCGCTTCGAAGCGATCTCTTGCGGGCCCGGTGTGGCGGGCGCGGTGCTGCGCGACCAGGTGCCGGTCATCCGGCCCAGGCGCATGAGCCATGTCGCCATCTTCGCCACCGATATCGAACGCACCATCGCATTCTACACCGCCGTGCTCGGACTGCGGCTCTCCGATAAATCCGGCGGCGGGGTTGCCTTTCTGCACGGCGCGCATGGCAGCGACCACCACATGCTCGCCATCGTGAAATCCGACCGTCCTGGATTCCACCATTGCAGCTGGGATGTCGGCTCGGTGAACGATGTCGGCCTCGGCGCCATGCAAATGGCCGAAAAGGGCCACACCGCCGGATGGGGTGTGGGCCGCCACGTGCTCGGCTCCAACTACTTCCACTACGTCCGCGACCCGTGGGGCAGCTATAGCGAATACTCCGCCGATATGGACTACATCCCCGCCACGACCGACTGGAACGCCGGCGACCACGATCCCGCCAACGCCATGTTCCTCTGGGGCCCGGCCCCACCGCCAGACTTCATCACGAATTTTGAGGAAGGTAAGTAAGGCCAGGGGCGCTGCCCCCTGGACCCCCTCCCTCCCAAAACCTTAATTAGCGGGGTCTGGGGCCTTCCGGCCCCAGCGGGTCCAGGGCAGCGCCCTGGCCTTACTTACCTCCGCTCAAACTTCGTCCGGCGATGTAGCCCATGACCATGGCGGGGCCGATGTTGCAGCCATGGGCAGGGGCTTTGCCACGCCAGAGGGAGTTTGCGTCCAGCCCGGCGGCGTAGAGATTTGGGATGGGGTGGTTTTCGGGGGTGAGAACCTGGGCTTTTGGGTTGATGCGCAGGCCGATGGTGGTTGAGCCATCTCCGGGGTTGATTTGGACGGCGTAGAAGGGCGGGGTTTGGATGGGGCCAAGGCAGGGGTTGGGTTGGTGTCTGGGATCGCCCATTTCACGGTCCAGCGCGATGTCGCCTTTTTGGAATTCGGGGTCTTTGCCGGTCTGGGCGTAGCCGTTCATGCGGGCGGCGGTGGCGGCGAGGTTGGCGGGGTTGATGCCGAGTTTGGCGGCGAGGGCCTCGAGGGTAGGGGCCTGGTTGATATAGCCAGCTTTCAGGAGGTTTTTGAGGCCGATGCCGCCGGGCAAGACCATGCCGAGGCCGTAGGCTTTGATGAAGCGGGCATCGGCGATGAGCCAGGCGGGGACATTGCCGGAGTCGTGCATGACGGGGACGAATTCCTGTGCGGCTTCGTTGCCGAAACGTGTGCCGGATTTGCCTACGGCGATGCAGCCGGGCTTCGCCATGTCGATGAGATGGGCGTAGAGGGCGGTGGTGCCGTCGGGTTTGGCAAGGGTGGAGGCGACGGACCAGACGCCGTTGGCGTGGTTTTCATCGTCCAGGCTGCCGCCGGCTTCCAGGCCCAGCGCTATGCCGTCGCCCGTGGCGGAATCCGCCGTGATAGAGATGTGCTGGTCCGGGTAGGGCATGTAGGTTTTGCGGAGTTGTGGGTTCGCGGAAAAGCCGCCGGTGGCGAGGACGACGCCTTGCCTCGCGATGAGGGTTTCGGCCAAGCCGTTTCGTTCGATCTGGATACCGGAGACGCCGTTGGGGCCGGTGAGCAGGGCGGTGACATTGGTGTTCCGCCAAAGGGTGACGCCGGCGTTTTGGGCGGATTTGAGCAGGCGGGCGACGAGGGCGTTGCCCATGGTGAGGCGGGTGCCGCGCGGATGGCCGCGCAGACGGTCCCAGCCGAAGCGGGCAGCCAGGCGCGCCATGTAGCGGAAGGATTTGAACGAGGCGGTGGCGTTGGTGAGATGCGGGAGATCCGGCAGATCGATCATGAAGCCGCCGGGGGCGTTGAAGGTGGCGCGCGGGGGGCGGATCTGAGCGAAGAGGCCGTTAAGTTTCTTGGCATCGTATTCGAGGGGGCGCAGGAGGCGGCCATCGGGCGCGGCGCCGGGGAGGTTCTGGTGCCAATCCGGCGAATGGGGGGCGATGGCGAAGCGAACTTCTGATTTGGCTTCGAGGAAGTTCAGCATTTCGGGGCCGGCCTGCAAATAGGAATCCAGCATATCCGCATGGAGTTTGTTGCCGACCAGGGCGGCGATATAGGCTCTGGCGGCTTGTGTGCTGTCTGAAATTCCGGCGGCGGCGGCGTGGGGATTGGCGGGAATCCAGATGCCGCCGCCCGAGAGCGCGGTGGTGCCGCCGAACCAGCTGGTTTTTTCGACGACGAGGACGCTGAGGCCGTTTTGCGCGGCGGTAATGGCTGCGGTGAGACCAGCGGCGCCGGAGCCGATGACGATGGCATCCCAGATGTTTTGCCCGGACATGGCTGGCCTATGGTTTGTGTTTTATGAAAAGCCTTGGCGGAAGCAGGAAGTATGCAAGGGCGGGGAGCAGGACCATGGCGCCGAACATGTTCCAGATGAACATGAAGGAGAGCAGCAGCCCCATATCCGCCTGGAATTTGATCGGCGCAAAGATCCAGGTGACGACGCCGGTGGCGAGCGTGATGCCGGTGAGGATAACGACGCGGCCGGTGAAGAGGAGCGTCTGATGGTAGGCATCTGACAAGGTGGCGCCCTGGCGCAGGTTTTTCAGCATGATGCTGAGCACGTAGAGCGCGTAATCCACGCCGATGCCGACGCCGAGTGCGACGACGGGCAGGGTTGCGACCTTGATGCCGATACCGAGCCAGACCATGAGCGCCTGCGCGAGAAGCGAGGTGATGGTGAGCGGGACGACGGCGCAGATGACCGCGCGCCAGGAACGGAAGGTGATGAGGCAGAACAGGATGACCACGCCGTAGACCAGGAAGAGCATGCTGCGATTTGCCTGCTTGATGACGATGTTGGTCGCGGCCTGGATGCCCGCATTGCCGCCTGCCAATGAAAGCTTGAAATCCGGGCTTTGGTTTTTTGGATCGTCGATGAAGCTCTGCACGGTACTCACAACCGTGGTCAGCGTTTTGGCCTTGTGGTCCCTTAACGAGATATAGAGCGGTGCGAAGGAGCAGTTGAAATCCGCGAGTTCGGGCGGCAGTGCGGCGTCGATGCTATTCAGCATGTCTTGGTTGGGCTCGATGCCGAACCATTTCGGCGCATCCTCGGTGAGGAGCATGGAGGCGTATTCGCTGAAGGAGCCGAGCGAGCTGGTGGATTCCACGGCGGGGAGCTGGCCGAGCTTCCATTGCAGCTCATCCAGCGTGGTAACGGTGCTGTAATTCATACAGCCCTGGTCCGGCGTGTCCGTGAGGACGATGAAGGTGTCGCTGCCGGCCGTGTAGTTTTTGACGATGAAGGCGTTATCCTGATTGTATTGCGAGTTCTGGCGCAATTCCGGCGCGCCGTTGTCGAGATCTCCCACCTGGACGTTGCGGCCGACGGCCCAGCCGAGCGCGCCCAGGGCAAACATCACGATGATGGCGCCGATGGCGTAGTTGCGCTGGGTGAACAGATCCAGGAAATTCCACAGGGCGTTGTTGCTGCGCGGCTGGCCGGCCGCTGGGGTGCTTTGCAGGGAACGCGCGGCGGCATTTTTGCTGACGCCGGTATAGCTCAGCATGGTCGGGAGCATCATGAGATTGGTGATGATGAGGATACCGACGCCGATGCTGGCGATGGTAGCGAGCTGGCGGATGGCTTCGATCTGGATCGTCATCAGCACGGCGAAGCTGGTCATATCGCAGATGAGGGCGGCGAAGCCGGCGAGGAAGAGGCGGCGGAACGTATACCGCGCGGCAACGAGCGGATGGGTGCCGCGCCCGATATCCTGCATCACGCCGTTCATTTTCTGCGCGCCATGGCTCATGCCGATGGCGAAGACGAGGAAGGGGACGAGCACGGAATAGGGCGTGAGGTCGTCACCCAGCAGGACGAGTATGCCCATTTGCCAGATGACGGCGGTGAGCGAGGCGAAGACGACCAGCAAGGTGCTGCGCACGCAGCGTGTGTACCAGTAGAGAAAGGCGGTGGCGATGAGAATCGAGACGCCGAAGAACAGCAGAATTTCGTTAATGCCGTTGATCATATCCCCCACGACCATCGCGAAGCCGATGATGTGCAGGGACACACCCTGACCCGCGAACTGATCGCGGATCGCATTGAGCTGGCGGGAAAGATCGCCATAGTCCAGCGGTTTACCGGTGAGATTGTTCTTCTCCAGCAGGGGCACGTAGATCATGCTGGATTTGAAATCATCGCTGACGAGCTTGCCGATTTCGCCCGTTTTGAGGATGTTCTGGCGGACGAGTTCGAGTTGCGGCGGCGTGCCGTTATAGGTGTCGCCGATCACCGGACCGCTATCCAGCCCATCCGCCGTGACGGCGATCCAGCGAGTATTGGACGTCCAGAGCGAGGTCATGAACGGGCGGTCGACGCCGGGGAGAAGATAGACCTTGTCGCTGATCTGGCGGAGCGTGTTGAGGTAATTGCTGTCGATGATCGTGCCGGAATTTGCGGTGACGGAGATTTGCACCGCGTTCGCCTGGGACTGCAGATCGTTATAATGCTTCAGATAGTTGACGATGAAGGGCTGATGCGTGGGAATGGTCTGGTTGAAATCGGCGTTCACCCGGACATCGAGCGCCTTGAAGCCCAGGAACAGGGTGACGGCGAAGCAAAGCAAGAGGAAGACGATGCGGTTGTTGAACAGGATGCCTTCGAACCAGGAGCCGCTTTTTTTGTCGAAGCTCCCGATATCCGCCTGCACATCCATGTCAGTGTTGCGGTAATCAAGCACTATTCGATCCTTAGGTTTGGCGCGCGCGAAATATGCTCAAGGTGTTTTTCATTTTGACGAAAAATACCCTAATTTAGCGACGATAAAGGCACGGCGCGGACGCCGCTGGTGCCGATGAAGACAATATCGCCGTTGGCGGCCTGCGCCAGGCCGAAAATGCCCATGGGCTGGGAGGCGACGGCGCTGAAGCTGGCGCCGTGATCCGTGCTGAGATAGACGCCGCCGGTTTCACTGGCGAGCAGAATATTGCCGGATTTGAGCACGAGGCCGGAGGTGAGGTTGGATTGCACCGCGATGTTGACCGGCGACCAGGATTGCCCGTTATCGGTACTGCGGAACAGCGCGCCGGCGACGCCATAGGCCAGGACCGCGCCGCCCCCGGCATCCAGCACGCCGAAGAGCGTGGTGCCAGAGGGCGCCGGTAACAACGTGAAATTCTTGCCGCCATCGGTGGAGCGCAGAACGGTGCCGGATTCGCCTGCGATGTAGAGCGCGCCGTCAGCCCAGGCGGCATCGTACAGGTTATGGCTGACCGGGTCGCCGACCTGCAGGCTCCCATCCGCCCAGGTTTTGCCGGCATCGCTCGTCAGGATGGTCATGCGGTAGGCGCCGAAGATTTCAGCACTTTGCGGGCTGGTGGCAATGATGGAGAGGAAGGGTTTGTCCGGCCCGGCGCCCATGAAGATATTGGCGCGGCGCAGCGCACGCTGCGCGGAATCTGCCGTGGGATTGGCGGTGGCGAATTGAGTGGCGTCCGCCAGCATGAGCTGGTTGACTTGCGTTCCGGTAATCTGCGTCTGCCAGGTCAGCCCACCATCCTGCGTGTGCAGCACCACGCCGTAATCGCCGGCGGCCCAGCCAATCTCAGGCGTGGCGAAGGCGATGCAGGTCAGGGTAACGCGTACCGGCACCTCGGCCTGATGCCAGCTCTGGCCGTTATCATCCGAATAGATGATGACGCCATGTTCGCCGACCGCGACGAGGCGCGGCCCGGCATTGGCAATGCCGATGAGCAGGACGTTTTGCGGCAGGCGAACGGGTATTGCCGCTTCGGAGAGAAGCGGGAACGGGTCTGCTTTCGCAAGGCCCGTTCCCGCCATGGAGATCAGGAAAACAAGTGGAAGGCAGAGAAGTTTTTTGTCGGTGAGCCGGCGGCGTTGCAACACCCGGAACCCAGCTTCAAAAAGTTTTTTGTTTCTTGTGTTCAAAAAAGAAATACTTCCCTTGCTTTCCACTCGGTATTCCAAACTTTTAGTACGAAGCTGCCGCGGCCATGGCCTGTGGCTCCAGATCGCTCGCCGGAATGGGCGCGAAGCTTTCCGGTTTGTTGTAGGGCGCGTTGCCCCATGGGCCGGTGATGGTGACGTAATCGCCGGTTTGGAGGTTGTATACCATGGAATTCAGCATGATGGTGCCCGGCAGATTTGGGAAGACCACGTTGAAGGTCATGGCTTCCTTGTAGAGATTGCCGTTGGCGTCCCACTCATCGGCGAGCGCCACGGTATAGGTGTCCTCGTCCACGAATAGGCGGCGATGCGGGATCACATGGCGTTCGCCGGCATGCAGTGTTGCATCCACAACCCAGACTCTGTGAAGCTCCCAACGGACGATCTCCGGGTTCAGGAATTTCGGCATATGAACGTCGGAGATCGCGGCGCGGCGCATGGCGTTGTTGTTGTAGGGGATTAGCATTTCCTGCTTGCCGATCAACTTCCAGTCGTAACGGTCAAGCGCGCCGTCGAAGCCGTTATATTCGTCGAAACTCGCAATGCCGTCCGTGAAGGAGGATGGCGTGTCGTATTTCAGCTCGGGCGCTTTGCGCACGCGGCCCTGGCCGGAAAGCAGTTCCCAGAGGATGTCAGGGTTTTGCAAGGAGTTTGTCGCGAAACGGTCGAGCACCTGCGTGCCGATGGAGGTGGCGGGGGCGATGAGCGTTTCGTGGTTCATGTACTGGTAGCCCTGATAGGTCGCAAGACTGCCATTCGGGTCGTAATAAGGATAGTCGTTCTGCGTGATGCCGCCGCCCGCCAGGGTGATGGAACCGTTATTGGAAACGACGGATGCGCCGATTTGGGTATTTGCCGGTGCCTGCCAGCGGCAGCGATGGTTCCAGATGATCTGCGCCCCTGCGGACAGCGGATTGCTGGTATCGGGCATCGGGAAGGGGATGCCGCCATAGGCTCCGGTGAATCCGGTGCGGCCGTCCGCTTCGTTCAGCTGCGCGCGGGTCGAATTTGCGACGATGTTGTCATACACCCATTGCGGTGCCGCGGCGGTGCGATGGGTCGGGAAGACCTGCAGGCTCAGCCCCGTATTCTGGATCAGGCTTTTCACGCCGTCTGAGAGCAGGCTAGCATATTGCGACAGGTTCGAGGCGTTCACCGTATAGAGCGGGCTTTCGCCGGACCAGAAATCCGGAACGATCTGGCTGGAGGGGTCCCAATCGGCCGGAACGGTGGTGAAGCCGCCGGTCCAGGCCGGGATGGTGCCGGCGGCATTGCCGGCACGCTCGCTACCCAAAGGCGTTAAGGTTGTTTTGCTGAGTGTTGCGAAGTCAGCGGCGGATTGTGCTGCGGCGCGGCGGGAGGTTCCCGCCAGAGCCAGCATGCTGGTGCCTGCCAACAGGCTGAATGTACGTCTCTTCATGGTTACGTTCCCTATCGTTCAAAATGAGTGTTGCAGATTGAGCAGCACATAGCTCCGATCCGCGATGCCTGGCTCGCCTTGCATGAGCGGGTTTGGCGCGCCGATTTCGTCGTTATAGGTCAGCGAGGCGATCCAGGTGAATTTATACGTGCCGGTGATACCGACATTGAACGAGCCCGTGCCGTTATTCTCGGTCGGGTCCACCATCGAGCGGCCATAAAAATCGTAGGACAGGCCAACCGGGAAGGTGAGCTGAAGGTTTGGCAGGACGTCGTTATAGGTGGGTGTGACAACGGCGACGAACTGGGCCGCCGTTGAAGAACGGTTCACGGAACCGGTTTTATAGGAGTCGATCAGCGCGTCATTCGCGGTGACCGCCAGCACATGGTTCATGCCGATTTCACCATCCATCGATACGCCACCTGGATCGAACGGAATGGGTGGCGAGACATAGAGGGCCGAGGCCTGCGCGGCCCAGGTATTGCCCGTGGGATAGAACGGATTGGAGTTCGCGTTGGTGCCGGGCAGAATCGGATTCAGGCCGCTGGTGAGTATCATATGCTGCCGGAACGAAACCTCGCCGGCGACATTGACCGGGCCAACCGTGGTGGAGACGGACGAGCCTTCCGTCCAAATGTCACGCCCGTAGACCGTGCCATAGGTGCCGATGGAGCCTGGCTTGGTCACGCCCGATCCGCCGCCGATGATGTCGTAGAAATACGGTGCCTTATCGTCCCAGCGTAGCGCGTAGAAGCCGACATCGTAATTGCCCAAGGTCAGCTGAAGCGAGGCGCCGAACTGGCCGTTATTGATCGGCGGCGTCACGTCCTTGCCACGCCACAGATACGGGCCGGTCGGGTTGAGGCCAAGGAGAATGCGCTGGCCGCTGTTCAGGCCGGTATCGGTTGAGCTGAAATACGCGCCCACCCCCTGGAAGAGGTCATGCTCCCATTCGAACTGATAATAGGCCTGCAGCGTGACCACGGGATTCGGCTGATAGGTGACGACCACCTGACCGACCGGTTCGATGATCTGCTGCGTTTGCGCGTTCGGGTTGTTGAACGCGGTAATCGTATCAACCGGCGCCATCGTGCCGGCGATGCCGTTATTGGTGAGGAACAAGCTCTGCCCCCAAAGCAATGTCTGGCGGCCGATTTTGATGGTCAGGGACTGCGCGTCGCCCGCGCCGAAACGCTGCGTGCCATAGACGAAGGCATCCAGCAGACGCGCGTTCTCACCGTCGACATTGCGCGTTGCGCTGCTGAAATCGTTTGTTTTTGCCAGATAAGGATCGTTAAGCGTGGAGGCCTGGTGGTTCTGGTTGGTACCGAGGAAGCTGGAATTCAGATAAGCCTCGCCGCTGATATGTGCGCCGTAATCGCCATCCTTGATGTCCAGGACAGGCAAGATTTCAAGATCGTTGGAAACCAGACCATGCGCGAAATCAAGATCGCCTTCGCTACCATTCGCGTTGCTGAGTCCGGCAAGCCTGGAGGACGGGCTTTGGACGCGCCAGATCGGCGTGTATGAAATCGTCGTGCTGAGATCGATTTCGAGGTTATTGCCGGCCATGGCGCCGTTGTAGAGGTTCAGCGCCTTGGCCTGATAGGGTACGCCTGCGAGCAGGGCGCCCATGGCGCCAGCGGCGATCGTGGAACCCAATAGTCTTATTCTCCGGCGAGTCACTTTATCGGTCATGTTCTCTCCCTTTCCCAGAAACGCTCCACAACAACGTTGCAGCGTCAAGCTTCTTGATTTTTTACGCGAGCCCAAGGTGAGCATCTGAATTGCCGCCGAGGCGCAGTTTTCCGCTCCGGCTCCACCCAAGGCCATTCCGGCTTCAGGGCGATTGGCGAATTAAGACGTATCTCCTTATGACGATGTTTTGGAGAATCAGGCGGGGTTACAAACCTGTCTTCAGGTAGGGCGTTGGATAGGGGCGGTCAATTCCCGGCCGAGGCCACGGCAAAGAAAAGGCGGCAACCGTGGCGCGGCCGCCGCCCCAGATCGTCTACGCGGTTAGGCTTCTTTTTGTTAATATTTGAAGAGTTCCCGCCGCAGGCCGATGATTTCGCTGCAATCGGCGCTGACATCATCGCGATAGCTGAAATCTCCTGCGGCTTGCCGGGCGGCAAGATCCTGCATGAGCAGGCGGTAGCGCTGGCCGGCGGAGTCGAATTTGGAATGGAGGTCGCGCCGTTTGGATGGATGCATGTAGCGGGGACTTTGCGGTGCGGTCATCGAGCTATCCTGCCGGGAGACAAGGTAGCTCGCCTTGGGCATCACGTGGCGGAACAGGAACCCGGCATTCGAGGTGTTCATGGAGTAGTCCAGCCGCGTGCGGTCGCGCGTTTCCGGCGTGCAAGGGTGGAACAGGGGCACATCGTCGCCGGGGGTAAAACGGCCATAGGCGATGGCGGCGTGGCTGCGCAGATAGATGCGGATAACCTGGCGTACGGTTTGCGTCGGTTGACGGATGCCGCTGAAGAATTTCATGACCGGCGCCACGGATTTGCCGAGACAGGTGCGGACCATGGTGATGGTCTCGGAATCATGGAAGACCTCCACGGTTTCGCTGTCGGATTTCTCGTCGCCGACGACATTGGCGTGGAGAAAATCGGCATGGGTGAGGTCGATGAGGTTTTCCAGCGAGATGGGGGCGGCGCAGTCGAACCGGACGGTGCCGGTCATGTATTTCGGCAGGCCGCCATTGGGGGGGAGAAAAGGCAGGCTGGGGAGGTGAACGGGGTCCGCCGCTTCCGGATTGCCGAACCAGCCCCAGACATGGCCGTAGCGCTCCATCACGGGGTAGCGGCCGGATTTATCCGTGAGCGGGCCGGGATTGGCTTTGGTGCCGGGCGGGGCGGCGGCGGCGATGACCTTGGCATCCTCCCGCCAGAGAAAAAACGGCTCGGAATAGACCGCGCGGCGGATGGGTTTTTTGGCGACCGAGGTGGAATGAGCGAGCGGGAACCAGGTGTCGCGCATGACGATGTCGTGCGGGACCCAGTTATTGACGCCGCTCATGGCGGGGATGGCGGGGCGGTCCAGGCTGTCGAGCATGTTCGTTCTCCTGCGGGTCAGGCCGCGTTTGCCGGGATGGTCTGGGTGATGGCGGCGCGCAGATCCGCGCCTTGGATGGAGTTGGATGGGATGAGACGGCGCAGGGCGGCGGCGTCGATCGTCTCGCGCACATGGAAGGGCGCGCCGGCACGCAAAAGCTGGGCATGCAGGCCGGAGAGGTTTTCATCAAGCTCGGCGCGCCAGCGTATGGCGGTGACGCCACGCGCGGCCGGCACCGGGGCGAGTGTGGCGCGCAGTAAGGGGCGCAGGCGGTCATCGCGCAGGAGCAGCTCGGTTTCGCCCGTGACGGGATGGGTTTTGGTTAGCAAGGTCAGCGGGAATTCACTGCTGAAGGGGGCGGGCCAGTGCCCGGCGCGCCATTGGCAGTTGCGCTCCATGACGAGCAGGCCGGACTCGTTCTTCAGCTCGGCGGCGAGATAGGGGGTGAAATGGACGCCGGTGATGCGGATGAGCAAGCCGGGATCGTCGAACAAGGCGGCGATGTATTCGGGATGCGCCAGGCCGACAAAGGCGGTGCCGTGGCGCTTGAGCGCGGCGCCGGGCGACGGGGGTGCCGCGTTTTGCGCCAGCGAAACACGGACGAAGCCGTCGCCCTCGGAGACCGGAAAGCTGATGGCCTTGTAGAGCGGCGGAAAGCGCTGTTCGCTCTTCATGTTGGGGATTTCGCGCAGGCGGCCGGTATCGCCATCATAGCTCCAGCCATGATAGCCGCATTGAATCCAGCCATTTTCCCGTACGCAACCGCGCGAGAGCGGCGCGCGGCGATGCGGGCAGCGATCCTCCAGGGCGCGGGCGACACCCCCGGCATCGCGCCAGAGCACGAGCGGCTGGTCACCGATATCGGTGGATAGAGGTTTTTTGGCCGTGACCTCCTCGCTGCTTGCCACGACCCACCAAGCGTCGGCGATATTTTCTATCATCCTGTTTCTCTCCACGTTAAATTGACATATGACAATTTATTGCGCGAATCAAGATATTCTTTATGAAAGCCGGATGGCCATGCATGATGGAGCGAAAATCCTGCGCAAGCGCGGCCGCCCTTCCAGCGACGATGCAGGGGCGGTGCGGGAGGAGATGGTACTGGGGATGGCCTTCCTGGCCTTTGCCGAGCGCGGCTATGAGGGCACGACGCTGCGCGAAATCGCCAAGGCGCTTGGCGTGAGCCATAATTTGCTGAATGTGCGGTTCGGCTCGAAAGCGGATTTGTGGCGGCGCGCCGTGGATGCGGCGGTGGCGAAAGCGGCGCCGCCGGTGATGGCGGCGTTCGACGCGCCGGGGCTGGACGACGAGGCGCGGCTGCGCGAGCTGATCCACCGTTTTTGCCGCTGGGGCGTGGATAATCCCGGATTCGTTGGGCTGACCCATATTGAGGGGCGGCGCGCGACCTGGCGGGTGGAATATCTGGTGCAGGCCTATGTAATGCCGTTCAAGGAACGGTTGGATGCGCTGATGGAAGCGGTGGGGCGGCAGCGGAAGATCGGGCAAATTTCCAGCTCCGCGCTGATGGCGATTCTGGTGGAGGGGGTGGGGTTTTATTTCGCCTCGGCGCCTTTGTTGAAATGCATGCATACCGAGGATGAGATCTCCCCTGCCCTCGCGGGACAGCAGGTGGAGGCGCTGGCGCGGTTTATCCTGGCGGGGTTATTGCCCTAACTGCGCCCTATCGCGCGGCAGGACGGCGGAAGGGCCGGCTTGCGTATGGCGAAAGGATGACATCCGACCCCGAAATCTGGGCACAACTGCCCCCGCTGCCGCGCGAACAGCTGGTGGCGGCGGTACGGCGCTATGAGGCGGCGGGAGTGGGTGGCATCTGGGCGTCCCAGACCTTTGGCGCGCCGTTCATCCCGCTGGCCGCTGCGGCTTCGGTGAGCGAAAGGCTGCGCCTGGGCACGGGGATCGCGCTGGCATTTGTGCGCAGCCCGCTCGAGACGGCGTGCAATATCATGGATCTCGACCGGATCAGCGGCGGGCGGGCGGTTTTGGGGCTGGGCTCCAGCGCACAGAGCCTGACCGAAGGCGCGTTCGGCGCTTCCTATGGCAAGCCGCTCGCGCATCTGCGCGAGGTGATCGGGCTGGTACGGCAGATTATCGCGCAGGGGCATACCGGCGAGCTGGGCGTGCTGGAGGGGGAATACCACCGGCTGGATTTGCGGCATTTCAGGACGCTGCAGCCCCCGGTGCGGACGGCGATTCCGGTGTATCTACCAGCGGTGTTCGAGAAAGCCTGCGAAATGGCGGGCGAAATTGGCGATGGGCTGTTGGGGCATCCGCTCTGGAACGAAGCCTGGATTGCCGAGCGCGCAATGCCGGCGTTGGCGGCGGGCCTAGCCAAGGCGGGGCGGGCCCGCGACGATGTGAAAGTGAATTTGCAGCTATGGGTCGCGGTGAATGAGGACCGCGACGCCGCCATTGCGGATTGCCGCCCGACGGTCGCGTATTACAGCCAGTCGCCGCAATATTTACGGTATTTCGATGGGATCGGGTTTGGCGATGCGGCGCGGGAATTGCAACGCACCTTTGCGCAAGGGGATATGGCCGGTATGGTGGTGGCCTGCCCGGATGCGATGGTGGAGAGCATCGCGCTGGTGGGAAGCGCCGAGGAAGTGCGGGCACGGGCGAAGGCAAGGCTGCGACATGCCGATGGCTGTACGCCGGTGGCACCGCATATCATGTTGGATGACGACAAGATGGCGTTTTACGCGAGCGCGATTGCGGGCATGTTCTATGGAAAGGCAGCAGCTTCGTTTTTTAAAAGAACGTAGCACTGAACTTCTTTCAGAAGTGGGGAAACGAAAATGATTCGGCTGCAAGACAGGGTGGCGATTGTGACGGGCGGCGGCGGCGGGATTGGGGCTGCGGTGGCCCGGCGGCTGGTGGCAGAAGGTGCGCGCGTGGCGGTAGCAGATTTGTTCGAGGAGAGCGCGCAGCGCGCGGCGGAGCCTTTAGGCGCGCATGCGATTTCCGTGCAGTTCGACGCAGCGGAACCGGAATCGGTAAAGGCGCTGATCGAGAGAACCGTTTCGCATTTTGGACGGCTGGATATTCTGCATAACAACGCCGCGCTGACCGATCCGGTGCTGCACCAGCAGGATACGAATGCCATCGATATTCCGATTGAGGTTTGGAATGCGACGATGTCGGTGAATATCACCGGCTATATGCTGGGCTGCAAATATGCGCTGCCGCATATGATCGCGGGGGGCGGCGGATCAATCATCAACACCGCTTCCGGATCGGGCGTGGCGGGCGATTTGGCGCGTATTGCCTATGGGTCTTCCAAAGGCGCCATTATCACGCTGACGAAATACATTGCCACGCAATACGGCCAGCAGGGGATACGCTGCAACGCCATCGCGCCGGGGGTGATTATGACGCCTGCGCTGGCCGCGGCGGCACCGGGGCTGACCGATATCATCAAGCGGCATGTGCTGACCAAGCGTTTCGGCACGCCGGAAGATATTGCTTCGCTTGTAGCGTTTCTGGCCTCCGACGAGTCGGGCTACATCACCGGCGAATCCATCGGCATCAATGGCGGCTCGCTCGCGCATCAGCCGCATGTGGCTGACCTTGCGGCGGCCATGGCGGGGATGACCGCGTGATGGAAAGCGCGGATATCTCCGACCGGTTGCGCGTATGGCTGGCTGCGCGCAAGCCCGAATGGAAGCATCTCACGCTGGCGCCGCTGAATGTGCAGCTGGGCTCGGGGTTTTCAGCCGAGATATTTTTTCTCGATGTCACCTATGAGGATGCAAATGGCCCGCAGGCGCGCACGCTGGTGGTGCGGGTGCAGCCGCAATCCTATGAGGTCGTGTTCGGCAGCGATCTGCGCATTCAGGCCAATATGATGAAAGTGCTGAATGAGAAAGGCGGGATTCCGGTGCCCGACTGGATCGGCCTGGAGGAAGACCCTGGATTGCTCGGCGCGCCATTTCTGGTGATGGGGCGCGTGGAGGGGCAATCCGCCTCGCAACGGCCGAATTATAATCTGCAAGGATTCCTCACGGAATTCACGCCGGCGCAGCGGCGCACTTCCTGGGGCGAGGCGATTGCGGCATTTGCGAAACTGCATGCGCTGGACTGGCAGGATGGCTTTGGGTTTCTGGCGCGGCCGGATCGCGGGGCTTCCGGGCTGGAGCAATATATCGGTTACATTCAGGAATGGCATGCTTTTGCCGGCAAAGGGCGGGCGATGCCGATTGCCGATGCGGCGCTGGATTATGTGCTGAAGAACCGCCCTTCCGAGTCCGAGACTTGCGTGCTCTGGGGCGACCCCACGCCCTCCAACACCATGTTCCGGGCGGATGGAACGGTGGCGGCGTTGATCGATTGGGAGTTGGCCGCTTTAGGGCCACCGGAGTTGGACCTAGCCTGGTGGTTGTATTTCGACGATTTATTCAGCCGGCGGTTTGGCGTGACGCGGTTGGAAGGATTGCCTAGCCGCGACGAGACGATTGCGATGTATGAGGCGGCATCCGGGCGGAAGATGCGCCATATGGATTATTACGATATCGTCGCGGCGCTACGCATGGCGCTGGTGGCGGTGGGCGCGTTCGACCGGCAGGTATCACTTGGAAATATCAGCGCCGAGAATGAATCGCTGAATGCGAATTTGATGACGCTGTATCTGGCGGAGCGGCTGGAATTGTCGCTGCCGAAGCTCGGCGCGGATTTCACTGCCTTCATGCGCAACCTCACCCCTGTTGAAGAAAAGACCGCCTGATGGCACGCATTACCTATGTTCAACCCGATGGCGCGGCGGAAAGCTATGAGGTGGCGTCTGGACTTTCCGTGATGCAGGGCGCGGTGGAACATAACGTGGCGGGGATTCCGGCGGAATGCGGCGGGGCGGCGGCTTGCGCGACTTGCCTGGTTTATGTGGCCCCGGAATGGGCTGGGCTGGTCGGGGCGCGCAAATTGCTGGAAGAATCGATGCTGGATGATGAGGACCCGCGCTATGCGCAGCTGCGGCTCTCCTGCCAGATTTCAGACACGCCTGAACTTGACGGGCTGGTGGTGGAAGTTGCTTACGGCTGACGAAGCTGCTTTTCTTTTGTTGCCCTTTTGAACGAAAGCCGATCATTCCGTGGATCATCAAACGACTGAACATTTTTCATCTGAACAGTCTGAAACCAAAGGCCGGCTCGCCGGCAAGATTGCCCTGGTAACGGGCGGCGGGCGCGGCATTGGCCGGGCGGTCTGCCGCAAGCTCGCCGCCGAGGGCGCCAACATCGTGATCAACGATCTGGATGCAGACGTGGCCGGCGCGGTGGCCGAAGAGATTGCGGCACTCGGCGGCAAGGCCGTGATTTGCGCGGGCAGCATCACCGCGCCAGATTTCGGGCAGCGTTTCGTGGCGGCCGCGCTGGAGCAGTTCGGCGGGCTTGATATTGTCGTGAACAATGCCGGATTCACCTGGGATGCGATGGCGCATAAAATGACCGACGAACAGTTCGACGCGATTCTGGACGTGCATGTGAAGGCGCCGTTCCGGATTTTGCGCGAGGCGGGGCGGTATTTCCGTGAGGTTGCCGCGGAAGAGGCAGAGCTGGGCGTGCGGCGGCATCGCAAGGTGGTCAATGTGTCCTCCATCGTCGGGCTCAGCGGCAATGCGGGACAGGTGAATTACGCGACCGCGAAAGCGGGGATTGTGGGCATGACCAAGACGCTCGCCAAGGAATGGGGGCGGTATCATGTGAATGTGAATGCCGTGGCGTTTGGCTTGATTGAGACGCGGCTGACGGCGGTGGTGCAGCAGAAGACGATGATCGACGTGGACGGGCATGAAGTCGGCGTGGGCATGCCGGAAGCGAGCGTGGAGGCGATGCGCGCCGCGATTCCGCTGGGCCGCGCCGGAAGCCCGGAAGAGGCGGCGGGGGCGATATTCCTGCTCTGCCTGCCGGAGGCGGATTACATCTCCGGGCAGGTGATCCCTGTTACCGGCGGCATGGCGGTATAGAAACATGGGCCAAGGCCCGCTGCACGGGTTCCGGATTGTCGAATTCGATGGGCTGGGGCCGGTGCCGTTCTGCGCGATGCTACTCGCCGGGCTGGGGGCCGAGGTGGTGCGGGTTGCCCGGGCGGGGGGCAATGCGGCCTATGCGGATACGGGCGGCGCGATTTTGAATCGCGGACGCGCGCTGGTGACCGCGGATTTGAAATCTCCGGCAGACCGGGACAGCGTGCTGGCGCTGATCGGCAAGGCGGATGCGGTGCTGGAGGGGTTTCGCCCCGGCGTGCTGGAACGGCTGGGGCTGGGCCCCGCCCCTGCCCTGGCGGCCAATCCAAGACTGGTTTTTGCACGCATGACCGGCTGGGGGCAGAGCGGCCCGCTGAGTGCCCGGGCCGGGCATGATATCAATTATATCGCGATTGCGGGGGCGCTCGGGGCACTGGGCAAGGAAGGTGAACCGCCGCCCGTGCCGTTGAACCTCGTCGGCGATTATGGCGGCGGCGCCATGTTTCTGGCGGTCGGCGTGCTGGCGGCGTTGCTGGAGTCGCAGCGCTCGGGCGTGGGCCAGGTCGTGGATGTGGCGATGACGGATGGGACGGCGCTGCTGATGAGCCTGTTTCAGGCGCTTTCGCAAAGCGGGCATTGGCGCGGCGAGCGCGGGACGAATCTGCTCGATGGCGGGCGGCCTTTTTACCGCTGCTATGCCTGCGCCGATGGGAGATATGTCGCGGTTGGCGCGCTGGAGCCGCAATTCTATGCGGCGCTGTTGCGGGTGACAGGGATTGCGGCGCGGGCGGAGGACCAGAATGTTGCCTCGCTTTGGCCGGAGCTAACGGCGCAGTTGGACGCGGTGTTCAAGACCAGGACGCGTGATGAATGGGCAATGCTGTTTGAGCCGGAGGATGCTTGCGTGAGCCCTGTGCTCTCCATGGAAGAAGCGCCGGGCCATCCGCATAACGCGGCGCGCGGGACGTTTTTTACGCGAGCGGGCTTGACACAGGCGGCGCCGGCGCCCCGGTTCGGCGCGGCGGGGGAAGTTATGCCGGGCGAGGCAACGATTTTGGATCTGGCGGCTGCGCTAGCGCGGTGGGGCTAGCGCCGGGCCACATTGCCGTGGCGAGGGATAAGATTTCCTGCTGGTCGGCCTTGAGGATATTTCCCTCGGCGATGGCGGCGTTCAGGGCTGCGGTGAAGTTGCGGAGGTATTCAAGGCGCCCGCCAGGGTAAAGACGCGCGAGGGTTTCAGCGTCGAAAACTTCGGTCGTGCCAAACAGGATCGCAAAGCCATTTGGTTTCTGGCCGAGGCCGGAATGGCGGGCGGTGGGAACATCCATCCAGGGCGAGCGGACGCCACCCAGCGCATTTCCGCAAGCATCGGTGACGAAATGGTCCTGATGCGTCGCGAGGCGGGGCTTGGCGGCGGGGAGTGTTCCGGCACGCACCCAGGATTCGAGGGCGACAAGTGCCGCCTGAAGCACGTAATGATGCTGCGGGGCGGCGTTGATGGGCCGGGTGAGTTGCTGGCCAAAGAAGCTGTCGGTTGGGGTGAAGGCGCTTGCCAGTTTTTCGATGGGCTCATTCCCCGTATCGATGAACGCTCCGAGGATCACATAGCTGTCCGCATGGGCGGTGCCGGCGACTTCCCAGCAGCGGATACGCGCCGTATCCGGCTGCCGGGCGGGGTGATAGCCGATGGCGGGCAGCATGAGATCGGTTTCGGTGATGAAAATGAGCACCGGGACACGGGCATCCGGGCGGATCAGGGTCGGTGCGTCCTCATGGCCGGGCGCGCTGGGTTGGACGCTGACCGTGTAGGAACCATCCAGCGGGGCCACGCTGCGGAAACGGGAATGGATGAGAAAACCGTCGAAGAGCTGTGCCTCAACATCCGCCGTGTTCACATAGGCGGTCAGGAAGTTTGCGGATTGGGATTCGCCGATGGCCAGGATATGCTGAACGGGCAAATTCAGAACGCCTGCGGCGGCGCGGGCGCATTGGGTGAAAATGTCGAATGCGAAGGCATCGCCCGGGTGGGAAAGCGACGCGTAGCGGGCCGGGTCGGCGGCTTTTACCGGGAGGATTCCGGGAATGCCGCTGGCGCTGCCCTCCAGCCCGGCGTGCTGGGCGGAGACGCCGATATAGGCATGTCCGCTCCGGATGATTTCGCGGTGCAGATAGGCCCAGCCCGGGGCTGCATCTGTGCCGCTGCTGACATTCAGCCACTCGGCCAGGGCGGTGCCACTGAAGGCTTCCGCGGCAGGCCGGGCCAGGACGAACCGCGTCGTGAATGGCGCGGTGCCTTCGAGATCGTAGCGTTTGGCGTCGCCGGAGAAGAAGAATTCCTGGACCGTGTAGCCCGGGGGTGGATGGTCGAAGATACCTTGGGCCAGGATGGGCGCGCCCGGAATGAGGCCAGAGACGGGCATTCAAGCTGCGGCCCAGCCGGCATCGACCGGGAGGATGGCGCCGTTGATGAAGGAAGCCGCCGGGGAGGCCAGGAAGACGGCGGCAGAGGCGATCTGGTCCGGCTGGGCAATGGCGGTGTTCAGGCTAAGCACCGGCATGTTGATCTCGAGCTCCGCCGGGTCGAACGCGGCGAAGCCGAGGCCGCCTAGGACGTTGGTTTCCACCGCGCCGGGGCAGATCGCGTTGCAGCGTATGCCGCGCTTGCCATAGGCCCAGGCGGTGTTTTTGGTGAGGCCGATGACGCCGTGCTTGGAGGCCGTATAGGCGGCACCCGCCGCCCCGCCGCGCAGGGCGGCGATGGAGGCCGTGTTGAGGATGACGCCGGCGCCCTGCGCCAGCATATGCGGCAAGACGGCACGGGTGCCGAACATCACGCCGGTGAGGTTGATGCGGATAACGCGGTCCCAATGCGCCGTGGCAAGCTCGGCGGCGGCCTGCATGCGGTCCATGATTCCGGCATTGTTGCAGAGCACGTCAATCTGCTGCCAACGGGACATCGCCTGGTCCACCATGGCGGCGATGCTTGCCTCGTCACCGACATCTGTCACCGCGACCTCGGCTGTGCCGCCTGCTGTCTGAATCAGGCTGCGCGTCTCCTCGGCGGCGCTGGCGGTGATATCCGCGACCAATACGCGTGCCCCCGCCTGGGCAAAGGCAAGCGCCATGGCGCGGCCAATGCCGGAGCCGGCACCGGTGACGATGACGGCCTTGTTTGAAAATTCAGACATTTTTCCTCCTGCTCTTATTTGCGTAACGGAAGACGGATGGCATTGTGGGGCGTATAAAGTTTTAAAACGATCGCGGCAGTCCGAGGCTTTCTGCAATGCCGTTGCGGATCATTTCATTGGTGATGGGGCCGATGCGCCAGAGGCGGGAGTCGCGCCAGTATCTCTGCATGTCGGTTTCCGCCGAATAGCCCATGCCGCCCAGGATCTGGATGCCGAGATCAGCAGCTTTATTGGCGTTCTCGGAGGCCATGAGTTTGAGCATGTTCGCCTCGTTGCCGACATTCTCGCCACGGCTTTGCTTCCATGCGCAGTAATGCAGCATGAGTTCGGTGCCTGTTTGCATGGTCGCGATATCGGCCACGTAATGCTGCAGGGCCTGGAACTGGCCGATGGGTTTACCGAAGGCATGGCGCTGCTTCATGTAATCCAGCGCGTCTTCCAGAACGCCGTCGATCACGCCGAGGCAGAAGGCACCGACCATGATGCGCTCATTGTTCAAGGTGGGCAGCAGCATGTACCAGGCGCGGTGCGGTTCGCCGAGGACGTTTTCATCGGCGACGAAGACATCCTGAAAATGTACGGAACAGGAACCCATCGAGCGCATTCCGAGCTTGGCGAGCGGGGTGATGGTGACGCCCTGGGTTTTGGTGGGAACCCAGAAAAGCGTTAAGCCCTGGTGCTTTTTCTCCGCATTCTTGTCGCTGCGCGCGATGCAGAGGAGATAGTCCGCAACATGGGCGGAGGAACTCCAGATTTTTTCACCGTTGATGACCCAGCCGCCCTCGACTCTGGTCGCAAACGTACGCATGGAGCCCAGGAGATCGGTTCCGCCGGAAGGCTCCGTGAAGGCGATGGCGGCTTTGAGCTGGCCGGTCGCGATGCGCGGCAGGTATTTGCGCTTTTGCGCCTCGCTGCCATAGAGCCCGATGGATTTGGAGCCGGCGAAGGAGGTGATGCCCCAGATCCAGGCGAGGCCGCCGAGAGAGCGCGCCAGCTCGCGGGCAAGGAGCATCTGCATGATGACATCTCCCCCCTGCCCTTCATATTCCTCCGAAATGCCGACGCCGTGGAAGCCGGCTTGCGTGAATTTGTCCCAGAGCGCGAAGGGGTAGTTATGTTCGTCCCGCTCCAGATCCCGCGCCCATTTTTTGGGAGCCTGTTCGTCTACCCAGCGATGCACGGTGTCGCGAAAGGCGCGATATTCCTCCGGCAGTTCAAAATCCATGTTTGGTCGGCTCCCATATTTTATTGTCAACGGTGGCATGGGCCGGGTTGTAATCACCTGCCGGTCGGCAGGGTGACGCGAAGACGGCAGGGTTAGGCTGCCGGACCAGGGACGGGAGTGATATCCATGAAAAAAAATCTTAAAATGACCACGCTGCTCGGCTGGCTCTTGATCGCCAGCCCGGCTTCCGCGCAGGATTTCGATAAGCCGGCGGATGTGAAAGCGATTACCAATATCGAGATGCAGCTCGCAACTCAGACGAGAATGGCACCATTGATCGGCTATTACGCGCCGGATGCGGTGGTGTTCGACATGTTCACCCCGGGGCTCTACGAGGGGCGCGCGCAGATTTACGCCGCCTTCCAGAAGCAGTTGGTGCCCGTGAAGACGATGACCCACCAGATGCAGGAAATGAACATTGCCTCCGACGGGGCGTTTGCGTGCAGCGCCATGCAGATGCATTTCGATACCGTGCTCAAAAGCGGGCAGAATTATCATCTGAGTGTACGGCAACTCGATGCATTCAAGAAAATCCATGGTAAATGGCAGATTATTCAGGAGCAGATTTCCGTTCCGGTAGACCCAAAAACGGGGATGCCAGTGATGGATGGGCCGCTGCCCGCGCGCGGGCAAATGGCATGGTCGGACGACCCGGTGCCGGCTTCAGCCGAAAATGCCGTGCAGGCCAAGGCTGATATTCTGAACTGGATGGTGCAAGGCTCGGCGGTAACCAGCATTGGGGCGATGATGCCCTATTATGGGCCAGGCGATGACGTGCTGGTTTATAATGAATTCTACCCTGGTGAGCTGCGCGGCCTTGGCGAAATTGAGCGGAATTATGCGCCGGTGATGGGCAGCTTTTCGGCGATTACCGACAAGATGCCGGTGTTTTTTGTGGATTCCGATGGTGCGTTCGGCGTGCAGATCGACCGGCAGGATATGCGGCTGACGCTGAAGGATGGCTCGAAAAAAGTGATTTCGCTGCGCCAGAGCGATTGCATGCGGCGGGTGAGTGGGCGTTGGTACTCGTTTTTTGAAATGCTGTCTTTCCCCGTGGACCCGGCGACCGGCAAAGCGGTGATGGCGAATCCGGCCGCTTTTTAGAGCCGGATGACTTTAGCTTAAATCCTACACATACGAATGGCGATGAAGGTGCGGCGCTGGATTTTCCAGCCTGCGGCAAGTCGGATCAGCGTATTGTCGCACCAGCCTGCGACTTGATGGGCGGGGCCGGGTTCGGCGGCCATTAGCAGCGCATCGACATAGCAGCGGGCCGTAGCGCTGGTCTGGTGTATCTCCACCACGAAATTCGAGAGCCGGTGCAGCGTGGGGCCGAGCGGGGCGTGGGCGCTGCGCATGAATTCAGTGATTTCTTCCGGGCCGTTCCATTGGCCGAAACCGGGATAATCGCCCGTGAAATCCGGCGCGAAGCAGGTGCGGAAGAGCGTCCAGTCGCGCTCGTTGATACCGGTGGCGTAGCGGGTAAGGACTGCGACGATCGCGGCTTCATCATGCCTCATGCCACTTCCAGCGCGACCGGGAAACGCTCGAAATAGAAGGCGAAGTTTTGCCGGATTTGCGCGGCGGTGAGACCGAAATCACCTTCCAGATCGTAGATGAGGCGGGCCGGGTGTTGCGCCTCATGCGCGGCGAGATATGCGTGCAGGCCGGCGAGCGTGGCATCGTCCAGCGTGATGCCGGCGCGTTGGTAGATTTCGCGCAGAATGGGGTCGGGGTTTTTAATCCAGTCGTGGAAATATACGTCGATGGTTTGGGCCGGTGGCAAAATGTCGCGGTCTCGCACGCAGGCGCGCAGCAGGCGCTCGTAACGGTCCGGCCAATAGGCTGCCGGCTCGCTGGGGTCTGTGGTTTTGCGCAGCACGCGGGCGGCATAGAGCGACATGGTCATGGCCGAGCGGATGGAGCCGACCGGGTCGCGATGGGTGAGGACGAAGATGGCATCCGGGAAGGTTTTATAGAGTACCGGAAGCTGTTCCATATGCTGCGGGCATTTGATGACCCAGCGCTGGGGACCGCGCAGAAAGGTGAGGACCTGCAAGGCTTTTTTTAAATAGGCGTAGGGGCCGGACTGATCCTGCGCGAGGTAGAAATCGCGCCAGCGCGGGACGTAAGCGAGCCATTCGATGAGGTAAGATGAAAAATCCAGCGCCTGGAGTTCAATATCCTCGCTGATATGGTCGGCGGAGAATTCATGCATGATGGCCATATGGGGGAGTAGCGCCTCGTATTGCCGCCAACCGAGATCTGCGCGGGTGCGGCGGGGGTTGGGGTCGGACTCCGTCGGCGCATCCTCTGGCATGGGCACCGGGGCGATGGCCTCCCACCAGGGGAGCGAGCGCAGCCTCGCATCGGCGCCGAGCAGGCCGAGCAGATGGGTGGTGCCTGAGCGCGGCAGGCCCGCGACGATGATGGGGCGCTCGATTTCGATGTCCAGGATTTCCGGGTGGCGGCGTATGAGGTCTTCCAGGCGCAGGCGCGTGGCGGCGTAGCGCAATGTCATGCCGAACAGATTGGCACGGGTGATGGCGGAGGCGTTTGCATCTTCGTCAATGGCTTGAAGCCAGATTTTCAGCCGGGGGAGAAAATCCGGTGCGCCGAAATCTTCCAGCCCCGTTTGGGCGCGTGCGGCCGCGAGGATGGAATCCACAGTAAGGCTGACCGGTGGGGCGGCTTCAGCGGCGGCGATGGCGGCCTGTTGAAGGGGGTGAGCACGGGGTTGCGCAGATCGGTGAGTTTGATGCTGGGCTTATCGGCCATTTCGGTCCCTCTTTTAACGTTTGGCCGAGATGGCGGTATGGCAACAAGTTACGCGCCCGCCCAAAGATAGTTTTGGCGGCATTTCTTGGTAGGCAGGGTTGGAAAAAGCCGGAGGGGATGATGCTGCGTAAGAATCCATTCGATTTGACGGGCAAACAGGCGCTGGTGACCGGGGCGAATGCGGGGATAGGGCTGGCCTTTGCGCGCGGTCTGGCGCGAGTCGGGGCGGATGTGACCATCTGGGGAAGGCGCGCAGGGCGAAATGCCGAGGCGGCCCAGGCGCTGCGCGAATTCGGCACGCAAATTCATGCAAGTGCGGTGGATGTGCGGGTGGCTGACGAGGTGCAGCGCGGGGTGGATGCCATGGTCACCGCTTGCGGGCGGATCGACATTGCGGTGGTGAATGCGGGGATTGCCACACCGTCGGCGTTTACCGAGATGAGCGGCGAGGTTTATCACGGGTTGCTCGATGTCAGCCTGCATGGCGCGGTGTACACGCTGCGCGCGGCGGCGCGGCAGATGGTGGCGCAGGGCAATGGCGGCGCGTTGATTATTTGCGGGAGCGGGGCGATTTTTCAGGGCGTGCCAATGCTGGCGCATTATGCGATGGCCAAGGGGGCGCTGAATGCGCTCTCCAAGACATTGGCGACGGAGCTGGGGCCGCACGGGATTCGCTGCAACGTGATCGCGCCCGGGTTCATCGAGACCGAGATGACCTATGCGGACCCGGAGATAGGCGCTGCGATCGCGGCGCGGGTGGTCCCGCGCGTACCGCTCGGGCGGATTGGCAAGCCGGAGGATCTGGAGGGCGCGGTTGTATATCTGGCGAGCGATGCGGCGCGCTACCATACCGGGGATACGCTGGTAATCGACGGCGGCAAGCTGAACGCGAATTGAACGGGAGAGAGTGGAAATGTTTGCACGCCAAAACGCGCATCATCACCAGATTGCCTATGTAACAAATGACCTCGATGCCGCGATGGAGGTTTTTAAAAAAGATTATGCAGTATCGGGATTCTTTGTGTTCAACAACCGTGAGAGCGGCGCTGCACACCCGAGAGAACCAGAGCTGCGGATTGCGCTGGCACATGTGAATGGGGTGGAGATTGAGTTGATCGAGCCTGTTGGCGTGACGGCGGCGGTTTTCAAGGATGTGGTCGAACCGGGTGCTGGGTTACAGATCCAGTTTCATCATGTGGCGCTGCGCATCGAGGGGAGTTTGGAGCATTGGGCGGCGCATGAGGAATCCATCGACAAGGCGCGGCATTCGGTGGTGTATGCGGGCGCGTTGGGCGACGAGATGCGGTTTTTTTATACCGATGAACGGGCGAGGCTTGGGCATTACGTGGAACATGTTTGGATGTCGCCCAACGTGCTGGCGCAGATTGCGGCGGTGCGGCCGAAATTTCCGAAGGATTGAGCTCGGATTAAGAAAGCTCGCCGACGAGCCTGGCGGTTTCATGGTCCTCATAAGCAGTGATTAGGCGAAGATGGTTCAGCACGTTGATCTCCCAGCCGTAATTCACGACCGGCGTGGTGAGCCAGCCGATATAGACGCCCCAGACGAGCGCACGGCGATATTCCAGCCAGGCATCGTTGAAGGACAGGACGGGTTTACCGTGATGCGTGGCGAGACGGTCCAGATAGTAATTCAGCAAATCCCGCTCCTGCGTCCGGCGGTCGGCGATGTTGAGCGCGGTGGTGATGAGGTAGTTGACGTCATGCATGGCATGGCCGCGCACCATGAGTTGCCAATCCAGCAGCCCGCCTGCGCCATCCGGCAGCAGATAAGTGTTGCCCAGATGCGTATCGCCATGCAGCAGGGTTTGCGGCAGGGTGGATTGGTGGCGCTGTACGGCCTGGACGCCGGCGAGAAGCTGCAGGCCGGTGGTGCGAAGTTTTTGCACAAGCTCGCGTTTGAAGTTTTCGGTGTCGATTTCGCGCTGGATATAGGCAGGTGCCAGGTTGTTCATGAGATTGGCGACGCCGCCCGCGAGATGGGTTTCCACCCAGGCGAGGTCCTTTGAAAAGCGTGACGCGTTCCAGAATGTTGCGTGGAGTTTGGCGAGCGTGTCCAGCAGCGGTTTGATCGTATCGGGACGGATGGGCTGCGTGACATTTGGGAATATCGCTTGACGCGCGGTTAAATCTTCCAGCAGAATGCCGAAGCGGTTTGTGTCGGGGCTGAAATCCGCACCGAGGCAAAGCGGGGCTTCGATGTCCAAAGATGGGCGGAGCATGCGGTAGAAGGCTGTCTCGTTGGCGTAGAAGGGCGACATGATTTCATCGACGCCGCGCGGGAGTTTGAGCACGACCCGGCTTGGCAACTCGGCGCTGCCTGGGGCGTAGCGCAGGTTCAGCAGCACGCGCCCCGCGGTGGACACCATTTGCTCGCCATAGGTTTTTGCATCGACGATTTCGACCTCGGCAACGCGACCCGGTATGGCGGCTTGCTCCATCAGCGCGTTCAGATATTCCGGTGTAATGCCGGCTATCGTCGCCGGATGTGCGAGGGTCAAGGTTTTC
>Ga0116226_10000694_pt1 | contig 28805 bp, 16 predicted proteins | sample S1TSphfallax_FD_89692 | JGI IMG/M metagenome (GOLD analysis project Ga0116226, IMG submission 89692) | Host-associated microbial communities from peat moss isolated from Minnesota, USA - S1T2_Fa - Sphagnum fallax MG | ecosystem: Host-associated > Plants > Peat moss > Unclassified | place: USA...
ACTCCGCCGATGAATTTGCTCGCTTTGTCCCCCGACGGCACGGTGGCAGGGACCGCCGGCCCACGCCTCGGCCCCGCCAGCAGCCACGCCCTGCTCGCCGGCATCCGGCCGGAGGCGTTGCGACTATCCGAAAGCGGGCTGCCGGCGGTGGTTCTGCATGCCGAATACATGGGGGCGGACACCGTGGTGGTGTGCCGCGTCGGCGACCGAGAGCGGCTGCTGGCTCGCCTGCCCGGCCGCACCGACCTCGCGGAGGGCACGCAGGTCCATTTCGGGTTCGACACGGCAAGTCTGCACGTGTTCGATGCCGCGACCGGGCAGCGTCGCCCAACCACCAGCTGAGCAGGAGGTCACCCATGCGCCCCACACCCATCACGCGCCGCCATATCCTCGCCGGCGCCGGCGCCGCGCTGGCGATGCCCGCGATCGCGCGCGCGCAAGGCACGACCGAGATCGAATTCTATTTCCCTGTCGCGGTCGGCGGCCCGATCACCAAGATCATCGATGGCTATGTGGCGGATTTCATGCGTGCCACCCCAGGTGTATCGGTGAAGCCGATCTATGCCGGCAGCTATGTCGACACGCTGACCAAGGCGGTAACCGCAACCAAGGCCGGGCGTGGCCCGCAACTCGCCGTGCTTCTTGCCGTCGATGCCTATTCGCTGGTCGACGACGAGTTGATCGTGCCGTTCGACACGCTGGCCACCAGTGCCGAGGACAAGGCCTGGCTGGCCGGCTTCTATCCGGCCTTCATGCGCAACGGGCAAATCGACGGCCATACCTGGGGCATTCCATTCCAGCGCTCCACGGTCGTGCTGTATTACAACAAGGATGTGTTCAAGTCTGTCGGTCTCGACCCCGAGCACCCGCCGGCCAACTGGGCCGAGCACAGCGCCTATGCCCTCAAGACCACCCAGCGGGAGGGCGACCGCACCACGCGTTGGGGCGTCGAAATTCCGGGCTCCGGATTCACCTACTGGCTGTTCCAGGCGTTGGCCGCCGAGGCTGGCGTGGAACTCGCCAATGCCAACGGCAATCAGGTGAACTTCAACGATCCGGGCTGCGTGAAGGCGCTGCAATATTGGATCGACTTGTCGATGAAGGACAAGTCGCACCCGCCGGGCATCGTCGAATGGGGGACCGCCCCGCGTGACTTCCTGGAAGGCCGGGCTGCGATGATCTGGCACACCACCGGCAACCTGTCGAACATCCGCGCCAACGCGAAATTCGATCTCGGCGTGGCCATGCTGCCCGCCGAACAGCGTCGCGGCAGCCCGACCGGCGGCGGCAATTTCCATATGTTCAAGGGCGGCACGGCGGCGCAGCAAACAGCCACCCTGCAGCTGTTGAAATTCCTCACCTCGCCGACCCGGGCCGCGCAATGGGGCATCGACACCGGCTATGTCGCAACCCGTCCCGATGCCTGGCAGACCGACGCGATGAAAACCTATGTCGCGAGCTTTCCGCAGGCCGCCGTCGCGCGCGACCAGCTCGACTACGCCGTGCCCGAGCTGTCCACCCACGAGAATCAGCGGGTGACGCAGGCGTTCGACGACCAGCTGCAGGCCGCCCTGACCGGCAGCAAAAGCGCGCAGCTGGCGCTTGATGACGCTCAGCAGGCGGGCAGCCGTATGCTCAAGCCCTTTCGAAATTAGCAAGGAAACATCAAGATGATCCGTCGCAGGACTCTGCTCGCGACCGCCGCGGCCACACTCGCCGCACCCGCCGTGCTGCGGGCCCAATCGGCGCAGAAGCTGAGCTTCTACTATCCGGTGGCGGTCGGCGGCCCGATCGCCGGCATTATCGACGGCTACTGTGCCGCGTTCCAGAGGGCCAGCGGCATCGAGGTGACCCCCGTCTATGCCGGCAGCTATGGCGAGACGCTGACCAAGGCGGTGACGGCGATCCGCGCCGGACAGGGGCCGCAGTTCGCGATCCTGCTCGCCGCGGAGATGCACAGCTTGCAGGACATGGACATCCTGGCCTCGCTCGACACACTCGGCCTCGATGCCGACGGCGAAAAATGGCTCGCCGGTTTCTATCCCGCTTTCATGGCCAACAGCCATGTCGAGGGCAAGACCTGGTCGGTGCCGTTTCAGCGCTCCACCGCGATCATGTATTACAACAAGGCCGCGTTTCGCATGGCCGGGCTCGACCCTGAGCACTTCCCCACCACCTGGGCCGAACTCGCTGATGCCGCGAGAAAACTCACCACGCGCGACACTAGTGGGCGGGTCACGCAATGGGGCGTGAAGGTCGCGGGTGACCTCGGCAACGCGCAATGGACGTTCGGCGCTTTCGCCTATCAGAACGACCACAAGCTGATGAACGAAGCCGGCACCGAGGTGTATTTCAACGACCCCAAAGCGATCGGCGCGATGGAATTTTGGCACGGCCTTGCCAGCCAGCACAAGGCGACGCCGGACGGCGTGTCGGACTGGGGCACGCTGACGCCTGATTTCTTTCAGGGCAATGCCGCGATCATCCAGCACACCACGGGCAATCTCACCAACGTACGCACCAACGCGCCGTTCCCGTTCGGCGTCGCCGGGCTGCCCGGCAAAACCGCACCGCGCACCGTGGTGGGCGGCGGCAACATGTATTTCTTCAAACACGCCAATCCGGCCGAACGCGCCGCCGCCCTGCGCTTCGCCCGCTTCGTGACCAGCCCCGAGCTCGCGGCGGACTGGTGCATCAAGACCGGCTATATCGCGACCCGTCCGGATGCGTGGGAAACCGGGGCACTGGGCGACTATGTCGCCAAAGTGCCCGAGGCCGGCGTCGCCAAATCGTTCCTGCCAGTTGCCACTGGCGAACTCTCGACATTCGAGAACCAGCGGATTCAGAAGGCGCTGACCGATCAGATCCAGTCCTGCCTCAACGGCAAACTGACCCCGGCCCAAGCGATGGCCGCGGCGCAGACCGAGAGCGATCGCATCCTGCGGCCGTACAAGCGCGTCTGATCGCGCGCGGGCTGTCGAGGATGCGTAGGGAAACCTGGCAGGCGTGGCTGTTGATCCTGCCAGCCGTCGTGCTGCTGGTGGCGTTCACCCACTGGCCGGCGCTGATGACCTTCATCGACAGCCTATTCAGCACGCCGCGCGGCAGCCGTGCGCCGGTCTATGTCGGCTTCGACAACTACCAGTCGGTGTTCGAGGATCCGGTATTCTGGCAGGCGTTGCGCAATAATTTCATCTATGCCGTCGCCACCATCCCGGCCTCCGTGGTGATCGCGCTGGGCATGGCGCTCGCCGTGAACACGGCACTCCCCGGCCGGGCGCTGCTGCGCATGGCCTACTTCACGCCGACCATGCTGCCGATGATCGCGGTCGCCAACATCTGGCTGTTTTTCTACACCCCCGACTACGGCCTGTTCGACCAGGTGGCCGCCTGGTTCGGGCTCGGGCGGCACAATTGGCTCGGCAATCCGGCAACCGCCCTGCCCGCAATGATCGTCGTCGCGGTCTGGAAAGAAGCCGGATTCTTCATGATCTTCTATCTGGCGGCCCTGCAGGCGATGCCGCCCGATCTCGCCGAGGCCGCGGCACTCGAAGGCTCGTCCCGCGCGAACTATCTGCGCCGTGTCACCCTGCCACTGCTGATGCCCACCACCTTGTTCGTGCTGGTCAATGCGGTGATCAACGCATTCCGGCTGATCGACCATATCGTGGTGATGACGCGCGGCGGTCCGGACAACGCCACCACCCTGCTGCTGTATTACATCTATCAGACCGGCTTCCGCTTCTGGGATACCGCGACCGCCGCCACCCTGACGGTCGTGCTGCTGGCGCTGCTCGGCCTGCTCGCAGCCCTGCAGTTCGGCGTGCTCGCGCGCCGCGTGCATTACCGATGAGCACACGATCTTTGGAGATCGCCGGCGCCTGGCTGCTCGGCGTCCTGTGGGTGCTGCCGCTGCTCTATGCGTTCTGGACGGCGTTCCACCCGGCCGCCTACGCGACCCATTTCGACATCACCGCCCCGCTCACCCTGCGCAACTTCCGCACCGCATGGCAGGCCGCCCCGTTCGCGCGCTACTTTCTCAACACCACCCTTCTGGTGACGCTCATCCTGGTCGCCCAGTTCGTCATCTGCACGCCCGCCGCCTTCGCCTTCGCGCGCATGACCTTCCCAGGTCGCGACATCATCTTCGCGATCGTGCTGCTGCAGTTGATGGTGATGCCGGATGTGCTGCTGGTCGGCAATTACCGCATCATGGCGCAGCTCCATATCGTCGATACCATCCTCGCCATCGCCTTGCCCTATCTCGGCTCGGCGTTCGGTATATTCCTGTTGCGGCAGACCTTCCGGATGGTCCCGCAGGAGCTCGACGACGCCGCCCGCCTCGAAGGCAGCACCCTGTTGGGCCGCCTTTGGCGCGTCTATGTGCCGCTGGCCCGCCCCACCTACATCGCCTACGGCCTGGTCAGCGTCAGCTACCACTGGAACAATTTCCTGTGGCCGTTGGTGATCACCAACTCGGTCACCACCCGCCCCCTCACCGTGGGGCTGTCGGTGTTCGCCTCCACCGACCAAGGCATCGACTGGTCGATCATCACCGCCGCCACCCTGATGACCAGCGCGCCCCTGCTGGTCGCGTTCCTGCTGTTCCAACGCCAATTCGTGCAAAGCTTTATGCGCGCCGGCATCAAGTAGCCAGCATCAAGTAGGGGCGGGGCGCGCCCAGTCTTCCTGCCCGCCTACCGCCCCCGTCGCTATTTGCTGGCGAGCGTCAGAGCCGTGCTGATCAGTGCCGTATGGGTGAACGCCTGCGGGAAATTACCAAGTTGCCGCCGGGTGGCCGGTTCGTATTCTTCTGCCAGCAGGCCGACATCGTTGCGCAACGCCAGCAGCCGTTCGAACAGCGCCCGCGCCTCGTCCATCCGGCCCTGGTGAGCATAGGCGTTGGCCAGCCAGAAGCTGCAGGCCAGAAACACGCCCTCGCCAGGTGGCAGTCCGTCGCTGCCCTGCGCGGTGTCGTAGCGTTTCACGAAGCCATCCACCAGCAGCTCCCGCTCCACCGCCGCAATGGTGCCGATCACACGCGGATCCTCCGGCGGCAAAAACCCGATGGCCGATACCAGCAGCAACGTCGCGTCCAGCGCGTCGTCACCAAAACTCTGCACGAAGCAGTTGCGCGTGGCATCGAAGCCATTGGCGCAGACGAGATCATGGATCTGCGCGCGAACGGCGCGCCAGCGATCGAGGGGCGCGTCAAGCCCGAAATGTTCGGCGCTGCGGATCACCCGGTCGAACGCAACCCAGGCCATCATCTTGGAAAACGTGAAGTGACGCGGACCGCCGCGGGTTTCCCAGATGCCTTCGTCGGGCTCGGCCCAGATCTTTTCCAGATGCTCCATCATGTCGCATTGCAACGCCCAGCCATCGGCCGCCGTCGTCAGGCCGCCGGTGCGGGCGTGATGCAGCGCGTCCATCACCTCGCCATAGACGTCGAGCTGCACCTGGCCAGCCGCAGCATTGCCCACCCGCACCGGGCTGGCGCCCTGGTAGCCCGGCAGCCAGGGCACTTCCCATTCGGCGATATGGCGCTCGCCGCCGAGACCATAGAGGATCTGCACCTGGTCGGCGCTGCCCGCCACGCTGCGCCGCAGCCAGGCGCCCCAGGCCTGCGCCTCGTCGAAATAGCCAGCATACATGAAGGATTGCAGCGTCAACGTGGCGTCTCGCAGCCAGCAATAGCGATAATCCCAGTTGCGCACACCGCCGGGCTGCTCGGGCAGCGAGGTGGTGGGGGCGGCGACGATGCCACCAGTTTCGCCGAAGGTCAGCGCCTTCAGGGTGCGCAACGAGCTGTGCACCGCATCCTCGTACGGGCCGTGATAGCTGCAGCGGGACGACCAGTCGGCCCAATAGCGTTCGGTGTCCTCCAGCGCCGGCAATGGCTCCACCGGCGCCGGCGGCGGCAGATGGCTGGGCGCGTAGGTCAGCACGAACGCCACGGTCTCGCCGGCCGCGACGGTGAAATCGGCCACTGTCGAGAAGCCCCGGCCTTCCAGTGGCACATGGGTGCGCAGCACCGCCATGTTGGGACCGGCGATGGCCGAGTTGCCGGTATCGTCGGCGAGCCTGGTGACCCAGGGCACCGAGGTGCCGTAGTCGAACCGCAGGCTCAGCTCCATCCCCATGGCAACGACGCCGCGGCGGCCTTGCACGATGCGCACCACGCTCGATCCGTCGCTGCCGGTCGGCATGAAATCGATCACCGCGACGCAGCCGTCGGCCACCGAGAACAATGTTTCCAGGACCATCGAGCCGTTGCGATAACAGCGTTCGATGGTCGACGCTTCGGCCGACGGCGCCAATAGCCAGCGGCCATGATCGGGCGACCCCAACAGGGCTGCGAAACAGGCCGAATCATCGAAGCGCGGCCAGCATAACCAGTCGATGCTGCCCGATCGGCTGACCAAAGCCGCCGTCCGGCAGTCCCCGATCAGCGCGTAATCCTCGATCGGAGCTGGTGCGTCCGGGGCTTGGGTCAGTTGACCTGCCCAGCGACCCGACCGTTATTGGCGGGGCAGGAGCAGGGCGAACCGACCGGCGTCGCGTGTTCGAGCGGGCATACATAGGCGCCCGCATAGCAGCCCTGACCGGCCTGGGCCGGCGTGTAGGACGGCGCCGGCGCGTAGACCGGCGGGGGCGCGTAATAGACCGGCGGCGGGGCATAATAGACCGGCGGAGGCGCCACAACCACCGGCGGCGGGAAGAAGCCGAACCCGACATAGGGGCCGCCGCGCCACCAGGCGTTGGCGGTTCCGGGCATGGCAACGACGCCGGCGAGCGCCAGAGCGGCCAACAACGGGAGCGTGAAACGTCGGAACGTGATCATGTCTCTATCCATCCATCGAGATAGCGTTGAAATTATGGCGTCATACTCCCGCAACAAGCCAGCTTTTCAGCATTGCCGAAACTTCATCAGGCCGTTCCATCGGCGCCAGATGGCCACAGGATTCGATCAGATGCAGCCTGGCCCCGGGGATCAGCGCCTGCATTTCGGCGGCATGCTCGGGCGGCGTCAGGATATCGTCGCGACCGGCCGCGACCAGCGTGGGCACGGCGATCGCCGGGAGCCAGGGGCGACTATCCGGGCGGTTCATGATCGCGGTCTGTTGGCGCAGGAAGGCCTCTCGCCCGACCCGCTCGGCCATGCCCATCACCGCCTCGACCAGCGGCGCGTCGGCCAGGCGATCCCGATGCAGCAGCCACGGCAGCAGACGCGGCGTGACGCCGCGAAACCGCGTCTCAGCGGCGGTTTTGCCACCCGACGCGGCGATCAATCGGCGTCGGCGCAGCGCCTGCTCGGCGGTATCCGGCCGCGCCGAGGTGTCCATCAGGCAAAGTCGGGTCACTCGTTCGGGTGCGATGCGCATCAGCGCCAGCGCCACATAGCCGCCCATCGAAAGCCCGCAGACCGCGAAGCGATCCGGCAGGGTGGCGAGCACACGTCGCGCCATGTCGTCAAGGTGATCGTCGCGGGTCAGATCGGCGACCTCGATCGCCACGAGCGGCGCGAGAGCCGTGATCTGGTCGCGCCACAGCGTTGCGTCACACAGCAGGCCAGGGAGAAAAAGCAAGGATTCGCTCATGAAATGTCTGGTAATCGGCCAGATCATCGCTGCCAAGCTTGACTTTCCGCCCTCGGTTCCAGATATGCCGCCTGTGCGCGCGACATGCGCGCTGGTGGCCGCCGACGATCGCGGCCCGCGATGGAAGCACAAGACATTTTGACCGAGACTGTTCCCGTGACTGACGACACCACCGCATCCGCGGACACGCCCGCCGAGGCCACCCCGCCGGACGTGGCGGCGAGCGAGGCCGACTACGAGTATCCGGACGAGATCGACGAGGAACCGGCAGCACCCGGCTTCGCCGCGCTCGGCCTTTCCGAGCCGATCCTGAAGGCGGTCGCCGAAAAGGGCTATCTCAATCCCACGCCGATCCAGGCGCAGGCCATCCCCTTCGTGTTGATGGGCCGCGACGTGCTCGGCTGCGCGCAGACCGGCACCGGCAAGACCGCCGGCTTCACCCTGCCGATGATCGACATCCTGTCCGGCAGCCGCGCCCGCGCCCGCATGCCGCGCAGCCTGATCCTGGAACCAACCCGCGAGCTGGCGCTGCAGGTCGCCGAGAATTTCGTCGAATACGGCAAATATCTGAAACTCACGCACGCGCTGGTGATCGGCGGCGAAAGCATGTCCGACCAAAAGGACCTGCTGATGCGCGGTGTCGACGTGCTGATCGCGACACCAGGGCGCCTGATCGACATGTTCGAGCGCGGCGCGATGCTGCTGACGGACACCCGCATCCTGGTGATCGACGAGGCCGATCGGATGCTCGACATGGGGTTCATCCCCGACGTCGAACGCATCGTCTCGTTGTTGCCCGCCAATCGTCAGACCTTGTTCTTCAGCGCCACCATGGCGCCGGAAATCCGCAGGCTCGCCGATGTGTTCCTGCAGAACCCGAAGGAGATCACCGTCTCCAAGCCGGCTTCGGTCGCCACCACCATCACCGAAGGCATGGTGCTGGTGAACGAGACCGACAAGCGCGAGGCGCTGCGCCGGCTGATCAAGAGCGAGGATGTGCAGAACGCGCTGATCTTCTGCAACCGCAAGCGCGACGTCGACATCCTGTACAAGTCGCTGACGCGGCACGGCTTCAGTGTCGGCGCGCTGCATGGCGACATGGCCCAGTCGGTGCGCTTTGCGACATTGGAGAAATTCAAGGCCGGGGAGCTGCGCCTGCTGTGCTGCAGCGATGTCGCGGCCCGCGGCATCGATATTGGCGGCCTCAGCCATGTGTTCAATTTCGACGCGCCGCATCACGCCGAGGATTATGTGCACCGCATCGGCCGCACCGGTCGCGCCGGGCGCGAGGGCCGTGCCTTCACGTTCGCCACCGGCGAGGATCGGCAGAATGTCGAGGCCATCGAGAAGCTCACCGGCCATCCGATTCCGCGTATCGTGATCGACGGCCTGGAGGTGATCGACTGGGCCGAGTCCGATGGGCGCCGTGGCCGCGGTCGCGGTCGCGCCAAGCCCGCCGAGAAAAAGTCCGAACCCCGCCCAGCCGCCCAGGCCGCCGCCACCGACGAGACCGCGCCCAAACCCCCGCGCGCGCGTCGTAGCCGCAAACCGCGTGCGGCGGCGGTCGAGGACGTCGCCGAGCAGCCCGTGGCCGTCCCGTCCGAGCCGCCAGCAGCCGCTTTGGCCGATATCGCCGAAGCGCCATTGGCCAGCCCGGCGCCGCTGCCCGACCCCGTCCCCGCCCCCGCCGCCGAGACCGCGCATAGCGAGACGCATCGCGGCGACCGGGATCGCGCGCGCGGTGGCCGTGGCGAGAGTCGTGGCGAGGGTCGCGGCGATCAGCACCGCCGCCAGGAACCCGCCTTGCGCCCCGAGCGCGGCCCCCGCCGGGATGATCGCGGCAACGATCGCCGGGGCGGCCGCGGCGACGATCTCGGTCCGGCGGTGCTGGGCTTTGGCGAGGACGTGCCAGCCTTCATGCTGGTCGCCGCCCGACCGCATCGCCAGCCCACCGCGGATGTGAACCAAGAAGAAACGGAGAGCTGAGGATGAACGTCGTCACCCCGATCACGACCGGCAAAGGCAAGTTCGGGCCGTTCAAATGGGATGACGCGCTGCAGCTCGACCAGCAGCTCACCGAGGACGAACGCGCGATCCGCGACGCCGCGCATGATTACTGCCAGGAAAAACTGTTCCCCCGCGTGCTCGCCGCCAACCGCCACGAGACGTTCGATCGTGAGATCATGAACGAGATGGGCGCGATGGGCTTTCTCGGCGCCACGCTGGAAAGCCACGGCTGCGCGGGCGTCAACTATGTCTCGTACGGCCTGATTTCGCGCGAGGTCGAGCGGGTCGACAGCGGCTACCGCAGCGCGTTCAGCGTGCAATCGTCGCTGGTGATGTATCCGATCTACACGTTCGGCTCAGAGGATCAGAAAGACCGTTTTCTGCCCAAGCTGCGGTCCGGCGACTTCGTCGGCTGCTTCGGCCTCACCGAGCCCGACGCCGGCTCGGATCCCGGCAGCATGCGCACCCGCGCCAAGTCGGTCGATGGCGGCTATCTGCTGAACGGCTCGAAAACCTGGATCACCAACTCGCCGCTCGCCGATGTGCTGGTGGTGTGGGCGAAGGACGATGCGGGCGATATCCGCGGCTTCCTGCTGGAGCGCGGCATGAAGGGGCTCACCACCCCCAAGATCGAGGGCAAGTTCGCGCTGCGCGCCAGCACCACCGGTATGATCATGATGTCCGATGTGTTCGTGCCGGACGCCAACATACTGCCCAAGGTGAAGGGGCTGCGCGGCCCGTTCAGCTGCCTCAACAATGCCCGCTACGGCATCTCCTGGGGCGCACTCGGGTCCGCCGAGTTCTGCTGGCACGCCGCGCGTGGCTACACCATGCAGCGCATGATGTTCGGCCGGCCGCTGGCCGCCACCCAGCTGATCCAGAAAAAGCTCGCGGACATGCAGACCGAGATCAGCATCGGCCTGCAGGCCGTGCTGCGCCTGGGCCGATTGCTCGACGAAGGCACCGCCGCGCCCGAGATGATCAGCCTGTGCAAGCGCAATTCCTGTGGCAAGGCGCTCGACATCGCCCGCGTGTCACGCGACATGCATGGCGGCAATGGCATCGCCGACGAGTACCACGTGATCCGCCACGTGATGAACCTCGAGGCGGTCAATACCTACGAAGGCACCCACGACGTGCATGCGCTGATCCTGGGCCGCGCCCAGACCGGCCACTCGGCCTTCGGCGCCTGAGTTTCCCCGCGGCCTGCGAGGTCACGGTCGAGCGCCTCGGCGCGGACGGTGATGCGGTGGCCACCCTGCCGAACGGTGCGCCGATCTACCTGCCCTTCATGGCGCCAGGCGATCACGTGCGTGCCCACCCCGAGACCAAGCGCGGCGAAGGCTGGGCAGGTTCCGCGGATCTGCTTGCCGCGGGTGCGCACCGCGCCACCCCCGTATGCCGGCATTTCGGCGTCTGCGGCGGTTGTTCGCTGCAGCAGGTGGACGATGCCACCTATATCGCCTGGAAATCCAGCCTGCTGACCGCTGGCTTGCGCCGTGCCGGCTACGATATCGCGACCGCCGCCTGCGCCCGCACACCCGGGCACGCCAGGCGCCGCATGGACCTCGCCATCCGCCGCGCCGGCCCGCGCATCGAGCTCGGCCTGCACGCGGCGCGCGACACGGCGATCGTCGACCTGCTCGCGTGCCACGTGCTGCATCCCGAGCTGTTCGCGCTGATCGCGCCGTTGCGCACCCTCCTGCTCGGTCTCGCCGCCCTGCGGCGTGACGGCTCGGCGATCGTCAACATGATGGATAACGGGGCGGACATGCTGCTGCGCCTTGACGGCGAACTGAACGCCGCCGACCGCACCCGCCTCGCGGCCTTCGCGACCGCGCACGGCATGCCGCGCATCAGCACCGCGCGCCGCGAGGCCGCCAGTGAGACCGCCTGCCAACTGCGCCCACCCACCATCAGGTTCGCCGGCGTGCCCGTGATCCCGCCGCCCGGCGCGTTCCTGCAGGCCTCGCGCGAGGGGGAGGCGGCCATCCTCGGCGCCGTGCTGGCCGCCATTCCGGCCAAACTCACCGCCAAATCGCGCATCGCCGAGCTCTATGCGGGTTGCGGTACCCTCACCTTCGCGCTGGCCAAGCACGCCCGGATCGCCGCCTTCGAGGGCGACGCGGCGGCCGCCGCCGCCCTTTCCAACGCGGTCAACGCGGCCCGCCTGGCCGGCCGCATTGACGTGCAGCATCGTGACCTCGCCCGCCAACCGATCCTCGCGAAACAGCTGTCGACCTATGCCGCTGTCGTGCTGGACCCGCCCTACGCCGGGGCGCTCGGTCAGATGAGCGAAATCGCCGCCTCCGGGGTGGCGCGGGTGATCTATGTCGGCTGCAATCCCGCAACCCTCGCTCGCGACGCGAAGCTGCTGCATCAGGCCGGATACCGGATTGCCGCGGCGACGCCCGTGGACCAGTTCCTGTGGTCGGCGCGGCTCGAAAGCGTCGTGGTGTTCGATCGGGGCGGCAAGCGGGGTTGACGTATGAGCAAGGAAGGCTGGGCTCCGACCAGACCCGCAAGGGGGCGAGCCCCTTTGTTCCCCAAGACTTAAGGGACGTTACTTAGAGCATGATCGCATAAGGTTGACCCACCTGCGCGACAAACATGCTCGATAAAACAAAAAGCTAGAGCGTGATCGCTTCGCCTACCAGAAGCGATCACGCTCTAAAGGGGGTTTGAGCGGTCGACGCCAAAGCGATTGACCGGCGGCGTCAGTCCGAGATGGTGGCGCAGCGTGGAGCCGGTGTAGCGGTCGCGGAACAAGCCGCGGCGCTGCAACTCAGGCACGACCAGATCGACGAACGCCTCAAGACCGCCGGGATGGAACGGGGCGAGAATGTTGAAGCCGTCACAGGCATGGTTGGCGAACCAGCGCTGCATCTCGTCGGCAATCTCGGTCGGCGTGCCGATCACCGTCCAATGGCCGCGCGCCAGCAACATGCGATGCGCGATCGCCCCGAGCGACAGCCCGTCCTGACCCAGCTTGCGGATCATCTCCAGGCGGCCGACCCCACCATTGATCGCGGGCAGGTCGGGCAGCGGACCGTCCAGGGGGTAGCGGGACAGGTCATGCTCGACCAGATCGGAGAGATACGGGATCGCGATCTCGCGCGGGACCAGCGCCTGCAGCGCATCATAGGCATTCTGTGCCGCCGCCCGCGTCTCGGCCACGATCGGCATCAGGCCAGGGAGGATCTTCGGACATCCGGCGGCCCGCCCCGCGCGCATGGCCGCGTCCTGGATGGCGGCGTAGCGCACCTGCGCGTCGCGCATGTCGGCGTTCACGGTGAACACGAGGTCGGCGATCCCGCTTGCCAACGCCATGCCATCCGCCGAGGTGCCGGCCTGGATCAGCACCGGATGGCCTTGCGGCGGCCGCGGCACGTTCAACGGCCCGCGCACCGAAAAGAACGGTCCGCGATGATCCAGATGATACACCCGGGCGGGGTCGGCGAACTGGCCCGAGGCCTGATCGGCGACGATCGCGCCGTCTTCCCAGCTGTCCCACAGCCCCCGCGCGACGTCGACGAACTCGGCCGCCCGGCGATAGCGCGCGGCATGGTCCAAATGGCCCTCCTGCCCGTGGTTGCGCGCCTCCTGAATGGTCGATGAGGTCACGACATTCATCGCCGATCGGCCGCCGCTGAGATGATCGAGGGTGGCGAACGTGCGCGCCACGGCATAGGGCTCGTGATAGGTGGTCGAGATGGTCGCGGCCAAGCCGATGTGGGTGGTCAAGGCGGCGAGCGCGCTCAACAGGGTCGTCGGTTCGGGCCGGATGGTGACCGTGTGACCGATGATCTCGGGAAATGTGTCGTTGATCCCGACCCCATCGGAATGAAACACGAAGTCGAGGCAGCCGCGCTCGGCCGTCTGCGCCAGATGCGCGTAGAAGCGGAGATCGAGCAGCCCGGCGGTCGGTGTCTGTGGGTGTCGCCACGCCGCGACATGGTTGCCGAGATTGAACAGGAAGGCGCCGAGATGCATCTGCCGGCCGTCTCGGATCGCGTCCATCTGTGCTGCTCCAAACCGCGTCACGCTACCTTGCCGTGGCGGTTACCTCCAGCCCCGGGCATCGCGCGTCGTCGGGTCGTCTCGGCACCAGCGTCGTTGACGATTGCCCCGCGCTGAGGATCAACGATATTGTTGCGCGAATTTGCAACGAAGGCGGTCGTGCGCGTCATTGTCATGCTGTCGACCGCCCTGGTTCTCGGCGTTGGCGCCTTGCTTGCCGTCCCGCAGCTGCCGACCGCATGGCTGGACCGCGTCTGGCATCCCGCGCTGGCGCCCATGGTCACACCGCCGCCGGCGGTGGCAGCCTTGCCGGTGACCATCGCGACCGCCCGCCGCGAGGACGTGCCGATCTATCTGTCAGGCATCGGCACGGTGCAGGCCTACAACACGGTCAACGTCAAGACGCAGGTGGACGGCAAGATCGCCCAGATCCTGTTCCGCGAGGGGCAGGATGTGAAGGCGGGCGATAATCTGGCGGTGATCGATCCGCGCCCGTACCAGGCGCAACTCGACCAGCAGCTCGCCGCGCGCACCCGCGACGAGGCGATGCTGCAAGGTGCGAAGCTCGATCTCGCCCGCTACCAGGATCTGGTACGCAAGAATTTCGCCAGCCAGCAGCAGGTCGATCAGCAGATCGCCCTGGTCGGTCAATATCAGGGCGCGGTGATGACGGACCAGGCGCAGATCGACTACGCGCGCACCCAGCTTGGCTTCACCACCATCACCTCACCGATCGACGGGCGGGTCGGGATCCGCCAGGTCGATGCCGGCAATTTCGTGCGCGCGGGCGATGGCACCACGCTCGTGGTGATCACCCAGCTGAAGCCGATCTCGGTGGTGTTCACCTTGTCGGCCGACGCGGTGGCCCGCAGCAAGCTGGACATCGGCCAGGCCAAGGTGCCGGTCGCAGCCCTCGCCCAGGACGACACCACCGAGCTCGACCACGGCGTGGTCGAGCTGGTCGATAATCAAGTGGATCCTTCGACCGGGACCATCAAGCTCAAGGCCAGTTTCCCGAATGCGGCGCTGAAATTGTGGCCGGGCAACTTCGTCAACGGGCGGCTGGAGGTGGAAACCCGCCATGGCGGCATCATCGTGCCGTCGGTGGCAGTTCGCCATGGGCCACGCTGCGACTTCGCCTGGGTGCTGCGGCCTGACCAGACGGTGATCTCCCGCTGCGTCACCACCGGCCAGGTGTTCGATGGACGGACGCTGATCGAGCGTGGGCTGGCCGCCGGCGCCGAGGTGGTGGTGGACGGGCAGTACCGACTGGATGAGGGCAGCAAGGTCGACGCCAAACGCGCCGCAGCGCCGCGCGCGCCGGCCGGGTAGCCGACCGTGAATTTGTCGCGACCGTTCATCCTGCGGCCGATCGCGACCACGTTGCTGGTGGTGGCCGTGCTGCTGCTGGGCGCGATCGGCTATGTCGTGCTGCCGGTGGCGGCGTTGCCGACCGTGGATTTCCCGACCATCCAGGTGGTGACCTATTATCCCGGCGCGTCGCCCGAGGTGATGGCGACCTCGGTAACCGCACCGCTCGAGCATTTCTTCGGGCAGATCGCCGGCCTGACCACGATGAGTTCCACCAGTTCGCAGGGCGCCAGCCAGATCACCCTGCAGTTCGGGCTGTCCCGGAGCATCGATTCGGCGGCGCAGGACGTGCAGGCGCAGATCAACGCCGCCGCCGACTGGGTGCCGACCGCCCAATTGCCCAGCCCGCCGACCTACCGTGAGATCAACCCCGCCGACACGCCAGTGCTGATCCTGGCACTGAGCTCGACCACGCTGCCGCTGCATGTCGTCGACGATTACGCCGAGACGATCCTGGTGCAGAAGTTGTCGCAGGTGGACGGCGTCGGCGCGGTCACCGCCGAGGGTGGCCAGAAGCGCGCGGTACGGCTCGAGGTGAACCCGGCCAGGTTGGCCGGCCTCGGGCTTTCGCTCGAGGATGTTCGCCAGGCCATTGCCGCGACCACCGCCGATCTGCCGAAAGGCAGTCTGGACGGTCAGGCCCAGGCGTTCCAGATCGGTTCCAACGATCAGCTGTTCGTCGGCGAGGCCTATCTGAATGCGGTGATCGCCTATCGCGGCGGTGCGCCGGTGCTGCTGCGCGACATCGCCACCGCCGTCGACGGCGTCGAGGACGCCGAGCTCGCCGGGTGGTATGCGACTGGCGCCGCGGCGAGCAAGGCCAAGGCGGGGCAGGCCGCGATCATCCTGGATATCCAGCGTCAGCCCGGCGCCAACATCATTGCCGTCGTCGACTCGATCAAGGCGCTGCTGCCGAAGCTGCAGGCCTCGCTGCCCCCGGCGCTGAAGATCGACATCGTGACCGACCGCACCACCACCATCCGGGCGGCGATCGCCGACGTGCAGTTCACCCTGGTGCTCACGATCATGCTGGTGGTGATGGTGATCTTCGTGTTCCTGCGCAAGCTGTGGGCAACGGTGATTCCCAGCATCACGCTGCCGGTGTCGCTGATCGCGACCTTCGGCGGCATGGCGCTGTGCGGCTTTAGTCTCGACAATCTGTCACTGATGGCGCTCACCGTGGCGGCCGGCTTCGTGGTCGACGACGCCATCGTGATGATCGAGAACATCGTCCGCCATATCGAGGCGGGCGAGGCACCGCGGCAGGCGGCGCTGAATGGCGCGCGACAGATCGGCTTCACCATCGTATCGCTGACCATCTCGCTGATCGCGGTGTTCATCCCGCTGCTGCTGATGGGCGGCGTCGTCGGGCGGCTGTTCCGCGAGTTCGCGATCACCTTGTCACTGGCGGTGATCATCTCCGGCGTGGTATCGCTGACGCTGACCCCCATGATGTGTGCGCGCTTGTTGCGCGCTGAGGTCGACGAGCCCCAGCATGGCCGGCTGTTCCGCTGGACCGAGACGGGCTTCGATCGGCTGCTGGCGGGCTATCGGCGCGGGCTCGACGTGGTGCTCCGCCATCAGCCGGCGACGCTGGCATTCAGTGTGCTGACCCTGGTGGCAACAATGCTGCTCTACGGCATGGTCAGCAAAGGCTTTCTGCCGCAGCAGGACACCGGCCTGCTGATCGGCATCACCGATGCCGCCCAGGATATTTCCTTCCCGGCGATGCAGGCACGCCAGCAAGCCATCGCCGACATCGTGGCGCGTGATCCCGCGGTGGTCGCAGTCGATAGTTTTGTGGGCGCCGGTTCGGTCAATCCCACGCTGAACAGCGGCCGGCTCTACATCAATATTGGTCCTGCCGACCGCGGCCGCGACGCGCTGGCCATCGTGATGGCGCGCCTGCAGCAGGCGGTCGCCGGATTGCCGGGGATTTCGCTGCATCTGCAGCCGGCGCAGGACATCCAGATCGAGACGCGGACGTCGCGCACCCAATATCAATATGTGCTGCAGGATCTCGACGCCGAGGAATTGCGGGTGTGGAGCGGCCGGCTGCTGGTTGAGTTGCGTCACCGCCCCGAATTCGCCGATGTCGCCAGCGACCAGCAGGCCGACGGCCAGCTGCTGGCGCTGTCGATCGACCGGCAGGCGGCGGCTCGCTTCGGGGTGACACTGGCGGCGATCGACCAGACACTCTACGACGCCTTCGGCCAACGCCAGATCGCCACCATCTATGCGCCTGCCGAGCAATACCACGTGGTGATGGAGGTCGACCCCGCATTTCGCCGCGATCCGGGCGTGCTCGATAAGCTGTTCGTCAGTGCGGCCGCCTCACAGACATCGTCTGGCAATGATCAGTCGGCTGGCATCGGCGCCGGCTTTCACCAGTCCCAGGCGATGGTGCCTTTGTCGGCGTTCTCCCGGCTGGCACCCGGCAATGCGCCGCTGCTGATCACCCACCAGGGGCTGTTCCCGTCCACCACGCTGTCGTTCAACCTGCAGCCGGGCGTCTCGCTGGGCCAGGCGGTCGCCTCCTTGCATCAGGCCGAGGCCGTGGTCGGGATGCCCGACAGCGTCACCACCAATCTCGCCGGCAGTGCCGCGGCGTTCGCCGATTCGCTCGGTAGCGAGCCGCTGCTGATCGGGGCCGCCATCATCACCGTCTACATCGTGCTCGGGGTGCTGTACGAGAGCTTCATCCATCCGATCACGATCCTGTCGACGCTGCCATCCGCTGGTATCGGCGCGCTGCTGTCGCTGATGCTGTTCGGGCGCGATCTCGACGTGATCTCGCTGATCGGCATCATCCTGCTGATCGGCATCGTCAAGAAGAACGCCATCATGATGGTCGATTTCGCGCTGGAGGCCGAGCGCGAGCAGGGCATGCCGCCTGAGCAGGCCATCCACCAGGCCTGCATCCTGCGCTTCCGGCCGATCATGATGACCACCATGGCCGCCCTGCTGGGCGCCTTGCCGCTGGCGATCGGCCAGGGCACCGGGGCGGAACTGCGCCAGCCGCTGGGCATCGCCATCGTCGGCGGTCTGCTGGTCTCCCAGGTGCTCACGCTCTACACCACGCCGGTGATCTATCTGGCGTTCAGCCGGCTGCAGCGCCGGTTGCGCCGCCCGGGCCGGGCCATGGTCACAGCCGGGATCGCCGATGATTAGCCGGCTGTGCCTGACCCGGCCGGTGGCGATCTCACTGCTCACCTTGGGCATCCTGCTGCTCGGCATCCTGGCCTATGCAAGCTTGCCGATCGCGGCATTGCCCAGCGTCGATCGGCCGACGATCAGCGTGTTCGCCAGTCTGCCCGGCGCCAGCCCGGACACCATGGCGGCCTCGGTGGGGGCCCCGCTGGAACGCCAGCTCGGCATCATCCCCGGCATCGCCGAGATGGGCTCGATCAGCACCTCGAACGGCGAGGAGATCGACATCCAGTTCACCCTGGACAAAACGCTCGACAGTGCGGCCGGTGCCGTGCAGGCGGCGATCAACGCGGCCTTGCCCAATCTGCCGAAAGACCTGCCGCAGCCGCCGACCTACTACAAGGCCGATCCGGGCGGTGTCGCGATGATCGTGCTGGCGCTGACCTCGGACGTGCTGCAACCGGGCGAGGTGTATGACGTGGCCGACAGCGTGGTCTCGCAGAAACTGTCGCAGATCGCCGGCGTGTCGCGCGTCGTCATCAACGGCGCGGAACGGGCCGCCGTGCGGGTGCGGGTCGATCCACGCCGGCTGGCGGGCCTCGGCCTGTCGATGGAATCGGTGCGGGCCGCGATCAATTCCGCCACCCGCGAAATGCCGAAAGGTCGGATCGACGAAGGCGAGCAGAGCTTTGCCCTGGCGGCCAACGACCAGCTGTTCCGCGCGGCCGACTTCCGGCGCGTCGTGGTCAGCTGGACGCATGGCGCGCCGGTGGTGCTGGGCGACATCGCCGATGTGCAGGACAGTGTGCTGAACGACCGCCAGGCCGGCTGGTTCGGCCGCAGCCCGGCGGTGTCGGTGCTGGTGTTCCGCCAGCCCGACGCCAACATCGTCGCCACCGTCGACCAGGTGCTGGCCACCCTGCCGCAACTGACCCATTGGATGCCGCCATCGATCAAAGTGCACGTGGTATTCGACCGCACCACGCTGATCCGTGCCTCGATCACCGACGTCGAGCGCACCATCGGCATTGCCGTCGTGCTGGTGGTGCTGGTGATCGTGCTGTTCGTGCGCCGGCTGTGGGCCACGATCATCCCGGCGGTGACCATCCCGGTGGTGCTGGCGGGGACCATGTCGGTCATGGCGCTGCTCGGCTATAGTCTCGATAATCTGTCGCTGATGGCGCTGACCATCGCCGTCGGGTTCGTCGTCGACGATGCGGTGATCATCATCGAGAACGTCATCCGCCGCATGGAACAGGGGGCCGACGCCGGCACCGCCACCCTGGGCGCCATTGGTCAGATGGGAGCGACCATCGTCTCGATCACCGCGGCGCTGAGTGCGGCCCTGATCCCGGTGCTGTTCATGCCGGACATCGTCGGCCGCTATTTTCGCGAGTTCGGGCTCACACTGGTGGCGGCGATCATCCTTTCGGCGGTGATCTCACTGACCCTGACGCCGATGATGTGCGCGCATCTGCTGACCAATCATCCAACGCACGCACCGCAATCGCGGCGCGGCCGGTTCGATCGTATCGCCGGCTGGCCGCTCGCCGGCTATACGGCAAGCCTCGACTGGTGCCTGCGCCATCGCCTCGTCTGCCTGGTGGCCGCCCTGCTGATCGCCGGCGCCACCTACGGGCTCTATGCGCGTCTACCAAAAGGTTTCATGCCGACGCAGGACACCGGTGTGCTGCATATCGTGACCGTGGCCAATCCCAGCATCTCGTTCGCGGAAATGTCGCGGCTGCAACAGCAGGTCGATGACGTCGTGCTGGCCGATCCCGCGATTGCCGGGCTGAGTTCCTATATCGGCGGCGGTGTGATGAGCACCGGCAATCTGTGGATCGGCCTGAAAAATCTGGATGAGCGCGGGGTGTCGATCCAGGCGGTGATCGGGCGGTTGCGCCCCAAGCTGGCGGAGATCGCCGGCATTCGGGCGTTCCTGACCCCGGTGCAGGATCTCAATATCGGTCTGGGCGGATCGGCGTCGCGCTACCAATATCGGCTCACCGGCACCGACGTCGATGAGGTGATCCGTGCTGGCGAGGCACTGCGGCTGCGCATGATCAAGCTTGCGGAAATCACCGACGTGATCAGCAATATCGACACGCGGGCCGGTCTGCAGGCCGGCCTGACCGTCGACCGGATGCAGGCCGGCCGCTTCGGCATCACCCCGATGGCGGTCGACAACACATTGTATGACGCATTTGGCCAACGCCAGACCGCCTTGATCTATCTGCCGCTGAGCTATTCCAAGGTGGTGATGGAGGTGGACCCGCACTTGCAGGGCGACCCGTCCAGTTTTGCCAGCCTGTATGTCCCTGGCGGCAACGGCGCGCAGGTGCCGTTGGCGCAGCTGACACGCCTATGGCGCGCGCATGCGCCGATGTGGGTGCGGCACGCCCAGCAATTCCCCACGATGGCCTTGTCGTTCGACACGAAGCCTGGCGTGTCCATCGGCCAGGCGATCGCCGCCATCCGAGCGGCCCAGGCCAGCTTGTCGATCCCTGACGAGGTAAAGAGCGAATTCACCGGCGAGGCGGGCGAGGCCAGCAAGTCCGGCGTGCGCCAGATCCTGCTGTTTTGCGGCGCCGTGATCGCGGTCTACATCGTATTGGGGGTGCTGTATGAGAATTATGCGCACCCGCTGACCATTCTCTCCACCCTGCCCTCGGCCTCGTTCGGCGCCGTGCTGGCGTTGTGGCTGACCGGCACCGAATTCAGCATCATGACCGCCATCGCCTGCATTCTCGTGGTGGGCATGGTGATGAAGAACGCGATCCTGATGGTCGATGTCGCGATCGCGACGGAACGCGCGACCGGGTGCGGAGCGCGACGCGCGATCCGCGAGGCCGCCCTGGTGCGCGTGCGACCGATCACGATGACCATGCTGGTGGCGGTGCTGAGCGCCGTGCCGCTGGCGCTCGGCACTGGGCCGGGGCACGAATTGCGTCAGCCGCTGGGTATCGCCATCGTCGGCGGATTGCTGGTCTCGCAATTACTCACGCTGTACACGACGCCGGTCATCTATGTCCTGCTCGGCAGCGTCATCTTCGATCGCAAGCCAGGCTGGGCGGCGCCCAACCTTGCCGATTAGAGGGTGTTATGCAGGTTTGGACGAGGCGGAAGGGTTGCAACAGCAAACCCTTAATCGACCAAAGTTCTTTGGTTCTTTCTTTCAAGAAAGAACCAATCGTCTCTTGGCTTTCGAACCACGAAACGCCGCCGAAAAGCCATCATATTTTCTAGCGGGCGTGAGCCTCCGGCCGGGCGCGCCAGCGGACCAGGTCCGCCAGTTCGGGCGTGCGGATCAAGCTGTCGAACGGGCCAGTGAGGCGCAGGCCGATGGTCGGTGGATCCGGGACATCGGGCATCAATCCCAGGCGTACATCGACGGTGTCGGAGGGCAGATCGATAGTACCCGCTGCGGACATCGTGCCCGACGGGGCGGCCAATCTCGTCTGATCCAGACTTAGGCTGCCATGCTGGATTTTTCCCTGCAGATCGAGCAGGTCGAACGACGTGGCGCCGCCCGCCAAGGCCTTGTTGACGTTGTCGGTGGTCAGGTTGGGGGCGGCGGTGGCCGCGGCCAGATCGACACCGGCCACACTGCCGGCGCGCGCGGTGAGATGCAGGCTGCCGGCAAGACTTGCCAGCAGGGCCGCGGGCGAATAGCCGGTGGCGGTCAGGGCCGCGGTTGCGTCCAGAGTGCCGGACAGGAGGTCGAGCGGCAGATCCAGCAATGGGCCAGACAGCGCCGCCGTGGCGACCTGCGCGTCGAGCCCGAACACCGGCGGCGTCGCATGGCTGTCGACGCTCAGCGAAGCGGTCACCGCACCACCGCCGATGGCGGCGGTGAGGCCCTGGGCACGGAACACCCCGTCATTCAACGTCAAGGTGGCACTGACGCGATCGAGCGACGGCAGGTTGCCCAGCAGCACGTGGGCCGCATCCAGCGTGACCGAGGCCTGCCAACCGGCCAGCAGATCGAGCGGCAGCGGACTGGGCGAGCGGCCGTAGGGCAGCGGCAGCGGCAGCGTCTCGGCGGTCAAATGGCCGGTCAGGCTCGGACCAGTTTCGGTACCCTGGAGCGCCAGGCTGCCGCCCGCATGGAGGGTGCCGGCAATCAGCTCGATGTTATCAGCTGTCAGCCGTCCGCCACCGACGCCGACCTGTGCGAGCAGGCTCAGCGAGCCATCGCCGAGCCAGGCGGGCGCACCGCCAAGTCCAAATGATTCCGCGAGGCGCGCGGCGCCCGGATGGCGCAGCGTGATCGAGCCCGCCGATTTTCCACCGGGCAGATCAAGTGTCGGCTGCGCCTCGATCCGCAGGTCGCCGACATCGGCCGTGACACGCAGCCCGAGCGACTGTGGGGGTCCCGCGGCGAGCAGCTGAATGGTGGCGGGTTGTCGCCAGAATCCGGAATTGGCGTGCATCAGGAAGCTGAGGGAGCTGGGCAGCAAGGCCGTCAGCGGCTGCGCCTGCTGGGCCTGCACGTCGAGCCGGCCTTCGCTCAGTCGCAGGTCGTCGCCGAGCGTGCCGGAGGCGGCGACATGCACGCCGGCTGCCAGGGCATCGAGCTTGCGCAAGGTGAGATGGCCGGACTCGACGCCGGCATCGATCGACAACGGGGCGATCGCGAGACCGCGCAGCAGCGCCTGCTTGGCATCGAGCCGCAGATCGAGGTCACTGATCGCCAGCCAGCGCGGGATTGCCGCGATCAGGTTGCCGTCCGCCGGCAGCAGCGGATCGAGCTCGACGCGGTCGAGCGTCAGTCCGGCGCCGATGCGCAACCGTGTGCCGGCGACGGGGTCAGCCAGCCGCACAGTGACGCTGCCAGTGGCCGCCGTGCCGTCCAGCGTGCCGGTGAGCTGGTCGATCGCGAGCTGGCCGGGCTCGATCACGGTATGGCCGGCGAACTGCCCGCTGCGCAGCACGCCGGCCGGAAGCTGGTCCAGCAGGTCGATGCCCGCGCCGCGTAACCAGCCGAGGGTGGTGCGCAGATCGGGCGCGGTGACGGCGGCATAGCCATCGAAGCGAGCGATCCTGGCCGGAGTCATTGTGCTGTCCGGCACAGTGAAGCCGCCGGATACGCGCATCGCGGCATCACCCGGCAGGGTGGCGCGCAACTCGCGCACAACGACGGCGCCATCGGCGACATCGAAGGCGCCGCGCAGGCCGCGCAGGGTGCCACCGGCGAGACCGGCGGCTTCGGCCGACAGATCGATACTGACCGGTACATGCGGCAGGGCGTCATGTCCGGTACCGCGCAGCACGGCCGTCAGCCACGCGCCAAGGTCCAGCCGGCTCGCGGTCAGCGCCACATCGACGCGCAAAGCCGGTGTCACCCGCAGCGCGATTGCCCCGCGCGCCGGCGAGCCACCGAGATCGACATTGAGTTCGTCGGCCGCGATCAGCCCGGCGGCGATACTCACCCGCCCGTCGGCGCGGAACGGGATCGCCGGCGCGGGCAGCAATTGCGACAAATCGGGACCACGGCCAGACACCCGGCCGGTCAACGTACCGTCGGCGAGCAGCTGGCCGGACAGCACGGCCCCGTCACCCTGCATATTGCCCTGGCCGTCGAGGGTGGCGTCGATGCCCGCCGAACCGTCCCCGCCGGGCTGGCTGAGGCGGGCGGTGAAGTGCCAGGCGTGGCCGGAAATCTGCGCCGTGCCGGCGGCCATGTAGGAGCCGGAATTCTCCGCCGTCGCCAACGTGGCATCGATGCCGGTGACGCTCATGCTGCCGATGCTGACGCGGCTGTCCTCGATGCGCGCGGACAGTGCCGACAGCCAGGCCGGCGTGATCAGTTCGAACGCATCCGGCGGCAGCGGCCATGGCACCCGCATGTCCGCGCCGTGCAGCACCAGTTCGCGGGCATCGACCTTGCCGCGAAACAGCGCGCCGAGGCCCACGCGCAGGCGGAGCTGAGCGACCGACACGGCGACGCCTCCACCGGCTTCGTCGACGGTGATGTTGGACGCGGTGAGCACCGGCTGCGGCAGCAGTTGGAGCGTCACCGGCCCCTCGATGCGAACCTGCCGCCCCATCCGGTCGGACGCCAATCGGGCAAGGTCGCCGCGGTAGCGATTCCAGTCGAGCATCGGCGGCACCAGCCAGGCTGCCACCAGCAGACCAACGGCGAGCACTGCCAGGAAGGCCGCGAACCAGCGAGCGAGACGCATCCTGCTACGACCGAGCCGTGCCGTAGCCACCACCGCCCGGCGTCTCGATGACGAACCGGTCGCCAGCGGCGAGCTCGGCGCGCGCGGTGCCGCTCAGCATCTCGATACGGCCGTCGACGCGCTCGACCCATTGGCGTCCCGGGGCACCGTCCCGGCCGCCCTGGAGGCCGAACGGGGCGATCGCGCGACGCGAGGCGACGATCACCGCGGTCATCGGCTCGCGAAAGCGCAAAGCGCGGCGCGCGCCATCGCCACCGTGCCAGGCGCCGGCCCCGCCGGATTGGCGTCGGATGGAAAATTCCTCGACCAGCACCGGATAGCGCAGCTCCATTACCTCGGGATCGGTCATCCGAGTGTTGGTCATATGGGTCTGTACCGCGTCGGTGCCGTCGAAGCCTGGTCCCGCGCCGGTGCCGCCACAGATGGTCTCATAATATTGCCGGGTCGCATCGCCGAACAGGAAGTTGTTCATCGTCGCCTGCGAACAGGCGATCGCCCCCAACGCGCCGAACAGCGCGTTGCAGGTAGCCTGCGAGACTTCCGTGTTGCCAGCGACCACCGCAGCCCCTGGCGCCGGCGACAGGAAGGTGCCCGCGGGGATGACGATCTCGATGGGCTTCAGGCAGCCGTCATTGAGCGGGATGTCCGCACCGACAAGGCAGCGAAACACATAGAGCACGACGGCACGGGTGACCGCCGGCGGCGCGTTGAAATTATCGGCGCGCTGAGGTCCGGTGCCGGTGAAATCGACCACGGCGCTGCGGCTGGCCCGGTCCACCGTCACGGACACGCACAGCGGCGAGCCATCATCCATCACATAGTCGAACCGGCCGCCGCCGATAAGCCCGAGCACCTGGCGCACGCTCTCCTCGGCGTTGTCCATGACGTGGCGCATATAATCGCGTACGGTGCGCCAGCCATAGCGCTGCACCACCCGGCCCAGCTCCTGCACGCCGCGCGCGTTGGCGGCCACCTGGGCCTTGATGTCGGCCACGTTGACGTCGGGACTGCGCGCGGGATAGCGGGCGCCGGAGAGCAGCGCGCGAAACGCCGCCTCGCGAAACTCGCCTGCCTGCACCAGCAGAAAATCATCGATCACCACACCTTCTTCCTCAAGCGTGTGCGAGGTGGGCGGGGTCGAGCCCGGGGTGATGCCGCCGATGTCGGCATGATGCCCGCGATTGCCGACGAAGAACTGGATCTCGGACCCCGCGGCGTCAAACACTGGCGTGATCACGGTGATATCGGGCAGGTGGGTGCCCCCGTTGAACGGGTTGTTCAGCGCCACCACGTCGCCGGGGCGCAGTGTGGCCGCGCGCTTGCGCAGCACGGTGCGCACGCTCTCTCCCATCGCGCCGAGATGCACCGGCACGTGGGGGGCGTTGGCGACCAGGCCTCCGGCGGCGTCGAAAATGGCGCAGCTGAAATCCAGTCGCTCCTTGATGTTGACGCTCATCGAGGTGTTCTGCAGCACGGCTCCGGTCTGCTCGGCGACGTTCATGAAAAGATTATTGAACAGCTCCAGCAGCACCGGATCGGCGCGCTCGGTGCCGCCAGCGACGCGGACCTCGCGGGGCGCGGAGCGGCGCAGCAGCATATGGTCGAGCGAGGTGATCTCGGCCGTCCAGCCGGGTTCCACCACGGTGGTGGCGATCGCCTCACGGATCAGCGCGGGGCCGGCGATGCGGTCGCCAGGGCGCAATTCGGTGCGCGCGAACACGGGGGCAGTATGGGCCGCGCCGCCACTCCACAGCGCGACCTCATCGATCGCCTCCGGGCCGCCGCCATCGCGGGGGGCCACCGTCGGCTCGGCGGGAATTTCGCCGGCTTCCGTGGCCTCCACCGCTACCGCCTCGACCACCAAGGCGCGTCCGGGGGTCGCGAAGCCAAAGCGGGCGCGATGCGCGTCGGTGAATGATGCCGCGGCCGTCTCGGCATCGGCGAGATCGACAATCAGCGCCGCCTCGGTACCGTGATAGCGCACGTGCAGCCGCTTGCGGACGCTGATCCGCGCTGGGTTGGCGTGCTGGCGGACCAGCTCGCTCGCGGCATCCGCCGCCATCCGCGCCAGCAGCGCCTCGAGTTCGGGCATGGACGTCGCATCGAGCGCCATCTCGACCGCCTGTTCACGCAGCACGCTCTGATCGGCGAGCCCCATCCCATAGGCCGACAGCACGCCGGCATAGGGATGAATGAATACCGTATCCATGCCGAGCTCATCGGCCACCAGGCAGGCGTGCTGTCCGCCCGCGCCGCCAAAGCATTGCAGCGCGAAGCCGGCGACATCATGCCCCTTCTGGACCGACACCTGCTTGACCGCGTTGGCCATGTTGGCGACCGCGATCCGCAGGAACCCCTCGGCGACATCGCGGGGATCACGCACCTGCCCAGTCGCCGCGGCCATCTCGGCTGCCAGGTCCATGAATGCCTGGCGCACGACCTCGGCGTCGAGCGGCGCGTTGCCTTCCGGCCCGAAGATCGCCGGGAAATGCCGTGGCTGGATTTTGCCCACACACACATTGGCGTCGGTCACCGTCAGCGGGCCGCCACGGCGATAGCAGGCGGGGCCTGGATCGGCGCCGGCGGAGTCGGGCCCGACCCGCAGCCGCGCGCCATCGAAATGCAGAATGGAGCCACCGCCAGCCGCCACCGTGTTGATCGCCATCATCGGCGCGCGCATCCGCACGCCGGCGACCTCGGTCTCGAAGGCACGCTCGAAACTGCCGGCATAGAGCGCCACATCGGTCGACGTGCCCCCCATATCGAAGCCAATGATCGCATGCAGACCGGCCATCTCGGCGGTCCGCGCGGCCCCCACGATGCCGCCCGCCGGCCCCGATAGAATGGCGTCCTTGCCCTGGAACGACTGGGCCTCGGCCAGGCCTCCGCTCGACTGCATGAACAGCAGCCGCACGCCCCGCAGTTCGGCCGCTACCTGATCGACATAGCGTCGCAGGATCGGCGAGAGATAGGCGTCGACGACGGTGGTATCGCCGCGCGGCACCAGCCGCAGCAACGGACTGGCCGCGTGGCTGGCCGACACCTGGGCGAAGCCGGCCGCGACAGCCAGCTCGGCCAGCCGCTGTTCATGGGCGGGGTATTTCCAGGCATGCATCAAGACGATCGCGACGGCATCAATGCCGGCGGCCCGCGCCTGCGCGAGAGCGTCGCGCGCCGCCGTCTCATCGAGCGGCTGCAGCTCGCTCCCGTCGACGTCGATGCGCCCGGGAATTTCGACGACCCGTTCGTACAACAAGCTCGGCAGCGTAATGGCGAGATCGAACAGCCGCGGGCGCGCCTGGTTGCCGATGCGAAGCGCGTCGGCGAACCCGGGATTGACCAGCAACAACACCGGCTCGCCCTTGCGCTCCAGCAGCGCGTTGGTGGCGACGGTGGTGCCCATCTTCACGCAATCGATCACCCCCGGGGGGATCGGTTCGTCCAGTGCCACGCCCAGCACCTGCTTGATGCCGGCGATCGCGGCATCCCGGTAACGCGCGGGGTTTTCGCTCAACAGCTTGTGGCTGGACAGCCGCCCCGCGGGGTCGCGAGCGACCAGGTCAGTGAATGTGCCGCCGCGATCAACCCAGAATTGCCAGCCTGCCATCCGCCCGTTGCCCCTTTGGTCGCGTCAGCGCTACCCATGCGTCGGTTTTTTGCTGACGGCAACCCGCGCATGGTATGTTGGTGCGATGCAATAAGCAGGATTCGAGGCGGTGTGGGGTAAGATCATCGGTGGCATGGCTGGCTTCGCCATGGGCGGGCCACTGGGGAGCGTGGTTGGGGCAGCCCTTGGGCATGCCGCGGAAACCGGCGGCCTCGGCCAGAATGCAGCGCCCATCAATCCCGCCTTGCTTCGCCCGCTGCCCAGCGCCGCTCAGCCACAGCAGCGCGAACAGATGTTCGCGATCTCCGTGGTGGTACTGGCCGCCAAGCTGGCGCGCTGCGACGGACCTGTGAAGCGCGCCGAAATCGATGCGTTCAAGCGGCATTTCCGGATTCCACCGGAAGCCCAGCGCGACATTGGCCGCCTGTTCGACCAGGCCCGTACCAGCCAGGACAGCTACGATCTCTACGCGACGCAGCTCGGCGAGACCTTCGCCGACAATCGCGGCATGCTGGAGGACGTGCTGGGCGCCCTGTTCGCGATCGCCCGGGCCGACGGCCCGATCAACCGCGCGGAAACCGCGTTTCTGCAAACCGTATGTCATCGCTTCGGCCTGGGGCCGGACGTCTGGAACCGCTCGCAGGACCAGACGCCACGCGCGCCCCAACAGACCGGTGAAGATCCTTACACAACCCTCGGCGTCGCCCGCGGCATGTCCGACGACGATATCCGTGCCGCCTGGCGACAATTGATGCGCGAAAACCACCCGGACAGCCTGGCCAGCCAGGGGGTACCCGCCGAATTCATCGCCCGTGCCGGCGATAAGGTCGCCCGCATCAATGCCGCATGGGATCGGATCAA
>Ga0116226_10000695_pt1 | contig 28796 bp, 15 predicted proteins | sample S1TSphfallax_FD_89692 | JGI IMG/M metagenome (GOLD analysis project Ga0116226, IMG submission 89692) | Host-associated microbial communities from peat moss isolated from Minnesota, USA - S1T2_Fa - Sphagnum fallax MG | ecosystem: Host-associated > Plants > Peat moss > Unclassified | place: USA...
GAACGGGCATCTGCGGCTGATCGACTGGCCCAAGCTGCGCGCCGAGATCGACGTGCCGGTGATGGCGCTTCCGGCAGGGGCGGCTGCGTGAGCTCGCGCGAAACGCCGCAAGACACGTGGAGTTCGCCTTGGCAGGCGCGACTCAAGCACTTAGCCGACAACCTGGGGCCGGGCGCGCCGGGCAGCGCCACCTTGGGCGCCGGTGCGGGGGCGGGGGCGGGCGGCGGCACCGTCGCCGACGCTGCGCTTAAGGGTTTGCGTTCGCGGAGCGCCGTGGGCGTCACGGGGTCGTGGCTGGTCCGCGCCCGGACGCCGGGGGCCGTCGCGCGACCCGGGCGGCGGCAGGGGTGCGGGATATCCCTTTGGTGAGCGTGACGCTTTGACGTCACAACGTCACAACGTCAAAACGTCGTGCGCCGCCAAGGGATATGCCGTCCCGGCGCCTGGATGGCGGTAGCGCCGGCTGATCCTCGGTCGCTCGGCCGCCGCTCGGTCGCCTCTGGCGCGCCCTAATCCCGTCAAGAAACTGCAGCGGTTTCGACCGACAAACCGTCATGTTGCGACGCCAGTATCGGGCCATACGCAACATAAGGAGCGACGCCCATGAGCAGTCTCGAATTGGATGTCGATGTGCAGTTGGTGACTCTAGAATCCGAATGGCGCCAGGCTTATGAGGACAGCATTCTCGCGCGCGGCGAGTATCAGGCCCTCGCCGTCAGCGATAACGCCACCGCGGAGTTGCTCGACCTCGCCCGGGAGCGGATGGAGCGGGCCGAGGCGGTCAAGGAGCGAATCATGGATCGCATCGAGTGGCTCGAGGGCTACATGCTCGGCTTGGGTTGATGAGTATGCTGCGATCCTTGTGCGTGGCCGACGATGAGGACCCGGTGGCGAGCCTCACCGAGCGCCGCTGGTTTGCGGCCTCCGCCGAGGCCGACATCACGCCAAGGTTTCCCAAGCGGTCAGCAATGTCGACTCCCATGCCCGTGTGTATCGCTCAGTGTCGAACGCCGGCGCCGACAGCCGGGCAAGCGCGATTTTCTCGCGTACGGCGTGCCGCAGGTCCTCTGACTGCGCCAATTCGAGCGTGCGCGTGCGATAGGCATTGAGATCCGCACAGATCCACTCGTCGAGGCCCGCCGCCGCGAGCACGCTCGCTCCCACCCGGCCGGCGAAGCGGCCGACCGTGGGACAGGTGACCACCGGCACACCGGCCCACAAGGCCTCGAGCGCCGTCGTGTGCGCGTTATAAGGGCGGGTATCCAAGAACACGTCGGCGCATTGCAGCCGGCTCAAGTGGGCCTCCATGTTGGCCACGTGCGGCGCGAATATCAGGCGCTCCGACGCCACGCCCGCTGCGCGCGCCCGAGCCTGCAGGTTCGTTTGCGCGGTCGGATCCAGCGAACGCAGCCATAGCACGCTGCTCGGCACGTCGAGCAGCACGTCCATCCACAAATCGAACAGGGCGCGCGTGATCTTGTAGGCGTTGCAGAACGCGCACAGCACGACGGCGTCGTCTGGGAGACCGGCCGCGGCACGGGTCGAGCGATCGATGGCGGTGCGGCTGCAATCGAACGGCAGGTAACAATCCGGCATGCGCAGTACCCGTTCCGTGTAGAGCGCTTCGTCCGCCGCCGATATCACGATGCCATCGCCCACGATGAAATCCATGTAATCGGCGCCGCTCGAGCCCGGGAAGCCCAAGTAGTTGACCTGCGCGTAAGCGGCCCGTTGCGCGAAGATGCCGGGGCGCGACCCCACCGTGTAACCGGCGAGATCCACGGCCACGTCGATCTCCCGGTCGCGCATGAGTTGCGCGACCTCGGCATCGGTCATTGACGATACGTCGATGAATTCGGCGAACGCCCGTTGGAGACGGCGCGCGACCGTACTGTCGTCGGGTGGACTGAGCGCAAACGCGAGCGGCGTGAAGCGCTGCCGGTCGTGCCTGTCGATGACGCCCACGAGCGCATGCGCCACGGCATGCTCGCGAAAGTCGGGTGAGACGTAGGCGACTTGGAGCCGATCGTGAGCATGACGATTCGCGGGACGGGACGTTCGCGGGAACTTGCGCGCATGGTGGCGCAGCAGTTGCGCCGATTCGGTGGGATCGAGGTCTGCCGCGAGGGTCAAGAACGGATGCAAACGATCGAGACCCTGCCCCGCGCGCAACTGCTGCAGGGCCTCCGTGAGTCGATCCCAGTCGCAGATTCGAAACGCACAGCTCGCGAGCACGGCATTCGCTGCCGAATCGCCGGGGCAGCGCTGCCGCACGCGCTCGAGGGCCGAGAGCGCTTCGGGATATCGACCCGCCGCCTCCAGACCGCGAGCGAAGTCGACCAGAGCCGGCAGGCGGGTCGGGTCGAGGTCAATGGCACGCGTATGATGCTCGAGCGCCGCCGCGATGCGTCCTTGGAAAGCGGCGATCGCGCCCAATCCCGCGTGGGCCTCCACGAGTTCGGGCTGCACCGCGAGAGCGCGCGCGTAGGCCGAGGCGGCTGCGTCGAACTCGCCCATGTGCCGCAACGCCTCGCCGAGATTGGCGGCTGCCCGTGCGAGACGCGGGTCGAGATCGAGTGCCCGCTGGAGCGCAGCGGCAGCGGCGGCAAACTCTTTGGCCGCCAGCAGGGCAGCACCCCAATCTGCCTGCATCCCGGCATCGGATGGCGACAATCCGACGGCACGCGCATACGCAGCGGCCGCCGCGGCCGGCTCACCGTGGCGCAGGTACGCGTCGCCGAGATTGGCATGGGCTGGCACGAAGCCTGGGCGAATTTTCACCGCCTGGCTGAAGCTCGCGATCGCGTCGGGCATATGGTCGAGTCCGAGCGCACAAAGTCCGAGCCCGAAATGCAGTTCGGACGGACGTGAATCGAGCGCCAAGGCGGCTTCGAGCGTCTGCCGTGCCTCGACGAACGCGCCCGCGGAGGCGAGTGCGATTCCCAGGTCGACGAGAGCGGGATAGTATGCGGGGCGCATGGACAAGGCCCGGCGAAATTCGGTAATAGCATCGTTCCAGCGACCGAGCGCCGCCAGGCTTCGGCCGTGCATGTGCCGTACTTCGACATGGGTCGGCTCGACGGCGAGCATGGCGGCGCACAGCTGTGCGGCCCGCTGCGCTTGACCGCTCGCCAATGCGGCACGTGCCTGCCGTAAGGTATCCTCGCCGCTCGCCATCACGGGTGCCCGCGCCAGCGCTTCGATCAAGCGCGGCCGGATGGTACAAGACACGGTGTCGCCGACGCCATCGCGGGCCGCCGTGACGCCGGCGCCGCGCAACATCGTCTGGGTCGCGTCCTATCCCAAAAGCGGCAATACGTGGGTGCGATTCTTGGTTTGCAACCTGCTGTTCGGCCGACAAGAATCGGCGGCGGCGCTCAACGTCCTCGCGCCCGACCTGCATGAGTCGGGAGCGCTGCTCGAGCAGTCCGGTCATGCCGGATTGGTCAAGACGCACTTTCCGTATTCGCGCGCACTGCCGCTGGCCGAGCGCACTGCCGCCGCTTTGTACGTCGTGCGTGAGCCCGCCGACGTGTTGGCGTCGAGTTTCCATTACGCGCAGCGCAGCGGCGCCGCGGCGGACGAATCGCGGCGGGGTTTCGATCGATACGTGGACCATTTCGTGAGCCATCGCGGTGACCCGCGTTTCCTGCAGCTCGGGATGGGGAGCTGGGTCGACAATGTCCGCAGCTGGCTGCGCGTACCGCATCCGTTTCCCGTACTCACCATCAAGTACGAGGATTTGCATGCGGATCCGGTGGCCGTGTGCCGCGGGCTCGCGCAGCTGTTGCGGCCGCAGAGCTCCGCCCAAGAGATCGACGCCGCGGTTGCCAATGCCTCTTTCGCGCGCATGCGGGAGGTCGAGGAAGCCGACATCCGCGAGCGGCGGGTCGGCATCTTCTACAAACCGTATCTGCAGTCCGCGATCGATTCGGGACGACGTTTCATGCGCCGCGGAGGTGTGGGCGACGGCGACCAACTCCTCACGCCGGAGCAGCGCGCGCGAGTGCGCGCGGCGTGCGAACCGCTGGTGACGGAGTTGGGTTATTAGACGTGGCCTACCCGCGTAGCAGCAGCGCCGCGAGCGCGTCGACGGCGCTGCGATCGGCGTAGAGCGCGGGTGCTGCGTCCTGCATGTGCGCGCGGATGGCGGCCCTGTGGCCGGCATCCGCCGCCAGGCGTACCGCCAGATCGACGTAGTCATCCCGGTTGGCGGCGATCAAATTCAGCATCCCCAAACGGCGCAGGATGCCGCTGCCCAATCGGCCGCGCAGGAAGCGGCCCTCATAGGTCACGCATGGCAACCCGCACTGCACCGCTTGCAGCAAACTGTTGAAGCCGGAAAAGCCGGTGGTATCGAGGTACAGGTCGGCTTGGCGCAGCAGCGCGAAGAAGGCGTCGCGCGGTTGCCAGGGTATGAACTTGAGATACCGCGCGGCGTCGAGTCCAGCAGCCGCGAACGCGTCGTACAGACGGGTCCGCAGTTTCTGACTAAGGTAGATTTTCTCATGTTCGAAGAACACGAATGTGCAGCGCCCGAGCCGTCGCGCGATCTCGACCAGCATCCAATCGTCCTGCGGACGATATTTGAACGGCACTCCAGGGCAGATGAGCATGGGGCGATCCGCAGGGATTCCTAGCGAGGCGCAATCGCTGGCAACGGTCTCGACATCGTGGGGACGACACGCGACGCCCAGGTTCGGCAGCCGAATCAAGCGTTCGGAATAGTGGTCCTGGGCGTCGGGAGGCTCGAACAGCTCGCCTGAGAGAAACTCATCTATCGTCGGCAGTGCGGTGGTTTCCGGATGGCCCCACGCTGCGAGCTGCCGGGGTGCCAAGCGCGAGCTCGCGAGCGTGAGAATGGTCTCGTTCATCCCGATCTCGGGATATACCAGGGCGTCCAGCTCTTGCGCGCGGATGACGCCGGCCCAGTCGGCGACCGATCGCGCGTCCGCCACGCATCGGTCGACCGCGCGGCTTGCCGCCAGCGTCAGCGCGTCGCTGTGAGTAGCCACGCTGAACAGGTGGATTTCGAAACGCGAGCGGTCGAGCCCGTGGAGCCAACCTTCCAGGAGCGCGGTGTACACCGAATGATCGAAGACATGAGCCGACGCGAAACCCAGACGGAAGCGGCCGCCCGTCGAGTAGGGGCCGGGTGGACGCTGGGTGATATTCGCATGGTCTCCTGCCGCCAGCAGCGCTGCGCTCACGCGGCGGTAGCGCTGCAGCAGCGATTTGTTGGCTTCCTCGTCATAGCTCAGATAAAAAAACTGCTGGCGGGCGACGATTTCGGCGTCATCCGCGGCGAATTGCCGCGCGGCTTGCCATGGTTCCCACCGAGAGAGTTCGGCGGCGAATTCGCGCCGCGCCTCGATGGCCTCGAGCGCGGTCGCCGGTACCGATGGAATCATCGCGGCGAGGAGCCGCGAGCGGGCCAAAACGCAGTCGGGATCGAGCTCGAGCGCGCGCCGATAGGCGCCGCGCGCAGCGTCGTATTCACCCATTTCGTGCGCCACCAGGCCGCGGGCACACCAGCCGCCAACGTGCGCCGGATCGGACGCTAACAGCACGTCCAAGACCTCGAGTGCTTCGGCATGGCGGTTCAATTTGCGCAAGACCGCCGCCTTGGCATAAAGCACCTCCGCATCGCCCGGGCGCAGCGCCAACGCGCCGTCGTAGCAGCGCAAGGCCGGCTCGAAGCGGCGAAGCTCCGTCAGGACGGCGCCGCGGCTCACCCAGGCATCGAACAAACGCGGCTCGAGCGCCAGCGCGCGCTCGAAGGCCGCTTGGGTGCGCTCGAGATCACCACGGGCGCGCAGCGCGTGACCCAGATTGTGATGGGCGAGTGCATGCCGCGGGTCGAGTTCGAGCGCCGCCTCGAAGCAGCCGATGGCATCCGCCACCGCGCCGAGTTGCAGCAGCGCTTTGCCGAGATTGTTGTGCGCGCGGACGTTGCTAGGCTCGAGGTCGATGGCCGTGCGCAGAACGCGCGACGCATCGCCGGCGCGACCCATCTCGAGCCAGGCCGTTGCCAAGCGCCGCTGCGCCGCCGCGTCGAGCGGGCGCAGCGCCGTCAATCGTTCGAGAGCATCCGCGGCGCGAGCCAGCTCGCCATTGGCGAGCAGTATCTCGCCGAGCAGCGACAACGCATCCGCATCGTCGGGTGCCAGTGCCAACACGGTGTCGCAGAGGCTTGCGGCCTCGGCCGAGCGTCCGCATCGATAAAGTTCGATTGCCCGGGTCAAGGGATCCATACGCAGACGTTAGCAGGTGGACGTGGCGGCTCGCCGAGGAGGTGTGTTCAGAAAGCTACGCTACACAAATGTCATACAAACGTCCTGCAAACGTAAACAATTTTAGGAAGTCTGCCGGCTGCGTCCCGTCTGCAGGGCTCAAAGTGTGAAAACTTTCACAATTCCATCACTTCAATGCCACGGACGCTCGCCAACATATGTCGCCAGTAGACCGGAGATCGGATCTGCCGGTCAGCGCGCGCGATTTATTTTTTTAAATTGGGAGCTTTATTCAATGAACACGATAGCCAGAATTAGCGTTGCGGGCGCTCTCGCCCTTGGTGGCGCGGCCGCCAACGCCTCCATCTCTCAACCCAGCACCGGTGCTTCCGATCTGATTTTGTTCGCGGAAGTCGTCAACAGCACCACGGGCGCTGAAGTGGCCAGCTATGCCGGCGACACCAGCGTTCTCGCCCCCGCCTACAACGGTTCCCTCACCGCCGGAGTCAGCAACGTCGGCGATACCGCCCTGGCGGCGTTGTTCGCGGCCGACGGCGCCGGCGACGAAATTGTCTACTCGGTGCAAGGCGGTTACGTCACGAGCACGGCAACCGGTAAACAGGGCAAGGTTGCGGGTGTGGCCAATTTCGCCACCACCAGTGCGAATCCCAGCACCACGGGTCTCGGCGGCACTGTGGGCGGCAGCATGCCGAACTTCGCGGCCGTTCTCAGCAATACAATCTCGACGCTGAACGTCAATTTCGCCGGCGCCAAGTCCGTCGAGGGCACGAATCCCGCCACCTCTGGCGTCTGGGACGTGAACGCCACCACCGGCATCAGTTTTTGGGCTGGTTTCGGTGGTCCCACGGCCGTGACTTACGGATCGGGACCGCAGACGCTCTATGGCGTAACTGCCAACGTCAGCAGCACCGCGAACGTCTTGGAAACCACACTGGGTACGGTCAACTTGACCGCGGCCGGACTGGTCTTCGCGGCTTCGGGCGGCAGCGGACCTCCTCCCACCGTCCCGCTGCCCCCCGCCGTTTGGCTGCTGGGTAGCGGTTTACTCGGATTGGCCGGCATCGCGCGCCGCAAGTCGGCCAACGCCTGACCGTCGGCTAACCGCATTGAATCTTTTTACCTTACGGAGTTGATTTTTATGGTTACGAATACTCGCTTGGCCGCGGCAATCGCCGCGGTCCTCGCCTCCGGCGCCGCTGGTGCTGCTGGACATGCCCCGGTCCCCGCGTCGGCCAGTGCGCCGAGCACGCCGCTTTATATCGCCGGCTCCTCGGCGGCGAAGAACGCGGTGCTGGCAGCGCTCGAAACGGGTCTATGTGGCGGCACGTACTCTTTATATAGCAGCACGGGCAATACCAATTTTTACGCAGTCTCGTGCGCGCCGTCTGGTTCGACGGGCATCACGGGCGCGAATGGCAGCAACGTGTTCACGATCTGGTATCGAGACGAAGGCGGCTCGGTCACCGGTGCCCTGCCCATCGTCAGCGGCTCGTCCATCAATCAGTTGAACCTCAGCTCCGCCACGGGCGGCCCCGTGAACTACACGGTTGCCGTCACCGGCTCTAGTGCCACCAACGGTATCGATGACTCCTTCGGTCCGTCCACGGCCGTCATGAAAGAACCCGTGCAATTCGGCATCACCGACGTTGAGCCGGGCGCTCTGACCAGCGACAATTACCCGTCTGCCTACAAATCGAGCGTCTATGGCACCGCAACCGCGACGCAGTTGTCGGGCTTGGGCAAATCGGCCTTGTTCCAGCAGGTGTTTGGTATTTTCGTCAATACCAAGTCTGCGGGCGGCGGATTCACGGCCGCCGAACAGGCATCGCTGTCGCTGTCCAAGGCGACGATCACCAACATTCTTCAGGGTTCGACCACTGACTGGTCCTTGGCCTCGGATACGGCCGGCAATCCGGTGACTTCAGGTGCGAGCCCGATCACCATCGTCAACAGAGAGCAGGGTTCGGGCAGCCGCACCGCGACCGCGATCTATTTCACGGACGACGAGTGCAATGCCGCGGCGGTTTCCATCGCGGAAAGCACGGCCGGCACGGCGGATTTCTTCTCGACGGGTAACGTGCTGTCGAATGCCAACACGGTGCCGGGCGCGATCACCTACGCCTCCATCGACAATGCCGGCAGCTATGCCAATTTGACGTTGGTCAGCATCGACGGTATCTATCCCACCAACTTGGCGGCGGCCCAGGGCCAGTACGACTTCTGGTACGAAGCCACGGGCGTGGTTAACTCCAAGACATCTCTGACCCCGTCGCAGACGTCGTTGATCAGCTACCTGACCACGGCGTTCCAGACTCTGTCGTCGGCACCGCATGCGACGGACGTCCTTGCGATTCCGGGCAAGGGTTCTCCGGCCAACTCGGCGAGCCTGCCACCCACGCCGAATGGTAGTGCGACGGTGACGACGATTTACGTCAATCCGTTTACGCGCAAGGCAAACAGCTGCGCGGCGCCGTTCAACTCGATCTGATCGTTCATCCCCGCCGCTGGATTCGAAGCCCGCGCTTCGCCAGAATCGTACCGGGATAATTCGCTGGCCTCCCCTCAAAAGGAGGCCAGTTTTTATGTGTAGAATCCCGGCGCTTCAATACTGACTTTCGATCCTATGCTCATTTCCCTGGTAATGCGCCGCGTCCGGACCATCGCCGTAGCCGTCTTGCTGTTGAGCTGCACGTGCGAGCTCGGTCTCGCCGCAGCAACTGAAGCGGCTGCGCCGGCGCCGGCCGAGCCGCACTTCGACATCTGGGAATACCGTGTGCTCGGCAACACGGTGCTCGAGGAGCGCCAGATCGAGGGATTGCTGTATCCGCTTCTCGGCAAGGACAAATCGCGCGTCGATGTCGAGGCGGCCAGGACCGCGCTCGAAAAGCTGTATCACGAGCGCGGCTACGGCACGGTGTTCGTCGACGTACCGCCGCAAGAGGTGGCCGACGGCGTGGTGCGGCTGCGCGTGACCGAGGGTCGCGTCGAACGGACCCTCATCGAGGGTGCCCATTATTTTCCGGAGCGCGACGTGATTGCGCGGCTGCCCGCGGCTGCGCCCGGCGGCGTGCTGCAGATTTCGAAGTTGCAGGAAGAACTGGCGGCGGTTAACAGTCAAACCGCGGACCGCTCGGTGGTGCCCATCCTCAAGGCCGGGTCCGTGCCTGGCACCGTGGATCTGGACTTGAAGGTCAACGACACGCTGCCGCTGCATGGCAGTCTCGAACTCAACAATCAAGCGACGCTCGATACGCGGTCGCTGCGCTCCATTGCGAGCGTGAGCTACGACGATCTGTTCGGCGTTCTCGACAGCTTGTCGCTGCAATACCAGGCCACGCCGCAGCAGATCGATCAGGTGCGGGTCATCGCCGCCAATTACGTGTCCCACATGTGGGATTCGGGTCTGCAGCCCTCGCTCCAATACATCAATTCGAACAGCAACGTCGCCACGGCCGGCACGCTCGGCGTGCTCGGCATCGGCGAAATCTACGGCGCGCGTCTGGCCTACGCGCTCGACCCCACGTCACCCGCGACGCAGACGCTGACGGCGGGCCTCGATTACAAACATTTTCGCAACACCATCAACCAGAACGCGACCACCGCTCTCGATACGCCCATCAGCTACTTGAACCTGTCGCTGGCCTATTCCGGACTGTGGCGCGCAGCGCTCGCGACGACGACGTTCAGCGCGTCGGCCAACGCCGGTCCGCGTGGCCTCGTCAATAATCCGTCCGGCTTCGAGAACGATCGCTACAAGGGCCGCGCGAACTACGCCTACCTGCGCGCCGATCTCGCGACGAACGTGAAGTTGCCGGCGGGATTCATTCTGCGGCTGCGTGTGGCGGGGCAGGGCGCGACCGAGCCGCTCATCACCAATGAGGATTACTCCATTGCCGGTGCGGACGGGGTGCGCGGCTATTTGGAAGCCGAGGAACTCGGCGACAAGGGTGTCAAGAGCACCATCCAGGTCAATACACCGGGGCTGCGCCTGCACGAGCGCAACTGGGGCGACGGCTTCATGTTCATCGACGAGGGTCAGCTGACGGTCATCGACCCGTTGCCCGGCGAACCGGCCGGCGCGAAGCTGCGCAGTTATGGCGTGGGTCTCGACCTGCTGCCGGGACAGACGGTCACGGGCGCGGTGACTTGGGCGCGGGCACTCACGGACGCGAGCAGCACGCGCGCCGGTGACAATCGCGTGCTGTTCTTCCTGCGCGGCTCGTTCTGAACGCTCCGGCATGCCATGGCCATGTCATAGAACCCGAGTAGCCTGAGCGGATGGGGATGCCAATCAAGCGCGCTTTGCGGCGTCACGTCGGGTGTGTGGTCTTCGCCGCCATCACATTGGGGCAGCGCGCGCTCGCGGCGACGCAATTGCCGACCCCTTGCACAGCGAGCGTTTGCGGCACCACCGTCAAGGGGTTCGTCTCCAGCGGCACGGCGGGCGCCGTGGAGGCCGGCAAGACGCTGACCGTGACGCAAACCAGCGCCAATGCCACCCTCAACTGGTCATCGTTCAACATCAGCGCCGACGGCAAGGTGGTGTTCAATCAACCCTCGAGCAGCGCGGTGGCGCTCAACCGCATCTACGATGCCAATCCGAGTAGCATTTTCGGTGCGTTGACCGCGAACGGCCAGATCTATCTCATCAATGCCAACGGTTTTCTGTTCGGGTCGACCGCGCGCGTGAACGTGGCCGGCCTCATCGCCTCGTCGCTCAACATCACCGACAGCACGTTCTCGTCCGGCATCTTGTCGCCGATCGCGAGCAGCCTGCCGGCGCTGCAGCAATTTGTCGACGCGTCGGGCAACCCCATCTTGAACACGGGCTCGATCGTGGTCCAGCCGGGAGCGCAGATCACGGCCGCGGATAGCGGCCGATTGCTGTTGGCAGCACCCACGGTCACCAATGGCGGGACGCTGACGTCGCCCGACGGTCAGATCGTGCTCGCCGCGGGACAGAACGTGTATCTGCAGGCGGCCGGCGTCGATTCGCCGGTGCGCGGCTTGATCGTCGAAGTGGACGGCGGCACGGGTGCGGCCCAGCAGCTGACGACGTCGACCGCCGTCAGCACCGGCGTCACCAACCAGGCCTCGGGGCAGCTTTCCACGCCGCGCGGCAATGTCACGCTGGTGGGCCTCGCCGTCAACCAGGACGGGCGCATTTCCGCGACCACCAGCGTGGCGGCCAACGGGTCGGTGATTCTCGAAGCCGCGCAGGGCTTGGGTCTCGCCGCCGACGGCAAGACGATTTCCGCGACCCAAGGCGGCACCCTCACGCTCGGTTCGACCAGCAACATCGACATCCTGCCCGAGTACGCCGATACCACGACGGCGGTGCCGGCTCAGACTCAGGCGCAGTCGCAAATTGAGCTCACCGGTCAGCAGGTATTGATGCACGGTGGCGCCATCGATGCGCCGGCCGCTGACCTGACCGTGCTCGCGGCGAGCAATCCGGCGTCCGGGGCCGGTGACAGCGGCGATACGGCGGCGCGGATTCGCATCGATGCCGGCACCACGATCAATCTGGCTGGCAGTGACGCCGACCTACCGATGGATGCCAACCTCGTCACCGTGCAGTTGCGCTCCAATGAATTCGCGGACGATCCCACGCAGCGCAACGGCGCCCTGCGCGGCCTGACCGTGGTCATCGACGCGCGCGCCGACGGCGGTCTCGGCACGCCGATCGCGGACGTGACGTCGGCGATTGCCGCGGTGGGCCAGAACATCGCGCAGCGGACCGAGACGGGCGGCACCGCGACCTTCACGTCGGGCGGCGACGTGGTCTTCAATCCGGGCGCCTCCATCAACGTCTCGGGCGGCGCGACGACGTACGAAGCGGGCTCCATCCAGACCACCGCACTCGTCGGCGCCAATGGGCAGCTCTACAACATCGGCAGCGCCAATCCGCTCCTGACCTACACCGGCGTCGTCAATCCCACTTTTACCCAGGCCTACAACAAGTGGGGCGTCAGCGAGGTCGTGCCGACGCCGGGCTTGAGCCAGTACGAATCGAGCTATCAGCAGGGCGCCGCCGCGGGCACGGTGCAGTTCGCGGCCCCGAGTCTGCTGCTGCAGGGCACCCTCCAGGGCACGGCCGTGAACGGACCCTATCAGCGCGCGAATCCGGTCTCAGGCGGTACCTTGGTCATCGGCGTGCCCGCGGGAGTCGTGACCACCAATCCACTGGAAACCGATTTTCTCGCGCCCGCCGTGACGTTGACCAATGCGCCCGTGCCGATCGTGGTCAGTGACGCGGCCGCGCTGCCGACGCAAACACTGCAACTGCCCGCCGACTACCTGACGAGCAGCGGCTTCTCGATCGCCAAGATCTACAGCAATTCGACCATCACCTTTCCCGCGGATCTACCTTTGCAATTGCAGCCCGGCGCCACGCTGCAACTCGAGGGCAACCGTGTCGACATCGACTCGAGCATTGCGGCGCTCGACGGCACATTGACGTTCGAATCGATTCTGACCGTCGGCAGCGCGATTCCGGGCGCAGCGCGGGCGGGCGTCGACATCGGCACGGGCGTGACGCTCGATGCGAGCGGTCAATGGACCAACGATAGCGTCGTCGCCGGCGGCATGGGCTCGGCGCCGACGCTGCAAAACGGCGGCTCGGTCACACTGCGGCTCACGACACCGGGCGGTGAAGTGATCTTGGGCAATGACGCCTCCCTCAAGGCCAACGGCGGCGCATGGGTCAACGCCGCGGGCACAGTCGCGGACGGCGCCGGCGGCGCGATCACCATCGATGCCAGTCCGTCGCAGTCGGCCGTGCAGTTCGGCGACGCCGCGCTGATCGAGGCGTTCGGTGTCGGCACGGCCAGCGGCGGCTCGCTGAGCCTGTCTGCACCACGCATCGCCATCTCGCAAGGCAGCGGCACGGCCTGGACCACGGCGCAGCGCGTCGATGATCTGACCGCGCCCGGCGAGGTGCTCGATCTCTATGCGCCGCTGTTCGCCGACTACGGCTTCTCGCATATCAATCTCGGCGCATCCGGACCCGTGGTCGCAACCGCGACGGCGCCGATACCCGCGGGCGTCGCCGGCGCCATCACGTCGAGCCCGAGTGCCGATGTGCTCACCGTCGTGTCGGGGACCCAGATCACGGCGCAGACTGAGACGCTGCAACTCTCTCCCACGTATGAAACCATCCCCACCGGCGGCACGGTCGCGGGCTTCACGCAAGCGACGACGCTGCCGGAATACCTGCGCCCACCCACCGATGTATCGTTGAGCGTCACGCGCGGCGCCAACGACTTTCCGCTCGGCAATGCCGACGTCGGCAACCTCGACGTGCAGGCGGGTGCTTCAATTCTCGCCGATCCGGGAGCGTCGATCACGCTGTCCGGCGTCGGCAGCGTCTTGATCGGCGGCACGCTGCGCGCGCCGGGCGGCACGATCGGCGTGCAGCTCGCCCTCGAGAACGATGACCCGGGCTACCAACCGAACCAGGGCATCTTGCTTGCTCCGAGCGCCCTACTCGACGTCAGCGGCACGACGGTCTTGACGCCGAACACGCTCGGACTGCAGCAGGGCACCGAGTATGCCGGCGGTTCGGTCACGCTGCAGGCGACGCGCGGCACGGTCATCACGCAACCCGGATCGCTGATCGACATCGCCGGGACCAGCACCACCCTCGACATCGCCAATGCGAGCCCCAGCGGCGGTTACACGCCGACGGTGGTCGGCAGCGCCGGCGGCTCGCTCGTCGTCAGTTCCCCGGAGTCGATCTCGCTGTTGGGCAATCTCAGCGCCGCGGCGGGCGTCGGCGGCGGCGGCACGGCGGCGGCCGGTTCGCTGGAAGTCGATCTGGTGCGCTCGGGCGGCATCACCGATATCCAATTGCCGCAGTTCCCGGGCTCGCAGCTCACGATCGAATTGGTGGACAGCACGGCCGGCGCGTCGCCGGCGGCGGCCGACAGCAACCTCGCGTTGCTGGGGGCGCAGCAGCTCGAACAGTCCGGGATCGATTCGTTGACGCTGCGGGTCGGCGGCCAGGCGGCGGCGGGAACACTCCTCATCGATACTTCGCAACTGTCGCTGGGCCGCCAGATCGTGTTCGACACACCCAACCTCGCGGTGGCGAACGGCGTCAACGCGACGCTCGCCGCGCCCTATGTCGAGATCGGCAATACGCAGGTGCTGGGCGCATCGGGCAGTGCCCCCAACCTGCAATCGGGAACGGGCACGCTCGCCGTGTCGGCGCAGCAGATCGATCTGCTCGGCAACTTTGCGCTGAACGGAGTCGCGGGCGCCACCTTCACGAGCGCGGGGGACGTGCAGCTGCAAGGCACGCTCGTGGAGCCCACCGGGCCTGAACTCGGTTCGATCGCGACCAATGGCAATCTCACGCTCAACGCCGAACGGGTGTATCCGGACACGTACACGGATTTCACGCTGGCCTCCGCCGGAACGGGCGCGACCGTGACCATCGGCCGGACCGGCGCGTCGCCCGGCACGCCGTTATCGGGCGGCAGTACGGTGGCCATATCCGCCGACAACATCTCGATCTCAGGTTCGCTGCTCGCGCCCTTCGGCACCATCGACTTGGCCGCCAACGACACGTTGACGCTGACCAAAGGCAGTCTCGTCTCGGTGAGCGGTGCCGGCATCGACGTGCCCTACGGCGAGACCCAGTTGAACGGCGCGCAGTGGATCTACAACACGTCGGCGAGCGACATCAACAGCATCACCGCCGTGCCGTCGAAACAGGTGAGCGTGACGGCACCCAACGTGACCGTGCAAGCGGGCGCCACCATCAACATCGAGGGCGGCGGGGATCTGTACGCTTATGAGTGGGTACCCGGCACCGGTGGTACCTATGATCGGCTGAGCGCCAATCCTGCGACCCCTGGCTATGTGTCGGGGCTGTACGCCATCATTCCGACCGCCAAGGGCCAAGCGGCGCCGTACGATCCCGAGGAATCGACGTTCGCGAACGCCACGCAAACCGTGTATCTCACGGGCGGCGCCGGCTTGGCGGCCGGCTTCTATGCGCTGCTGCCGCCGCGCTATGCGCTCGAACCCGGCGCGCAGCTGATTCAGCTCGAGTCCGGTTTCGGCGGCGTGACGGCCGGCCAGATCGGCGCGCTCGGCAATGGCACACCCGTCATCGCCGGCTACTTGAGTTCGGGAACCACCGGATTGCGTCTCGGCAACACCGAGTACCAGGGATTTGCGGTTTATCCCGCCGGCGACACGAAGCTGTATCCTGCGGGCTACGCTCAGTCGATCGCGGCCTACGACGTCACGCAGGCGTCGATCTATTTCGGCGCAGCTGCGACGCTCGCCGGTACCGGCCCGGTCTCGGAACCCGCCGATGCGGGCACCTTCACCTTGTCGATCACGCCGCAGCCGGCCATGACGCCCGCGCTCAGCAATCTTCTCGACCTGCAAGGCAGCGTGCTCACCGCGGCGGCGAGCGGCGGGCGCGGTGCGTTGGTCAACATCAGTGCGCCCGATCTCGAAATCACCGCGGGCACCGCGGGCACCGCGGGTGCCATCACGGTGTCCTCCACCGTCCTGCAAAGCTGGAATGCCAGTCAGCTGACCCTGGGCGGCACCAGTACGCCCACGTCGGTCATCGATGCCGGCTCATCGAGCGGGAGTTCCACGAGTAGCAGCATCGCGGTCGCGGCGAATAGCGTCACGGTGGACGCGGGCGTATCACTCACGGCCGATCAAATCGAACTCGTCGCGCAGCAGTCGATCGACGTGAAATCCGGCGCGACGCTGGCGTCCACGTCCGGCAAGAGCGGCACCGTGCTCGCGACGCTGCCTTCGCAGCAGACCGTGACCTTGAACGATGCATACGAAACCGATGCCAGCGGTAATTTGGTGCCGGTGCCGGCGGGTACCGCCGTGCCCTTGCCGCAGGGCGCGCTGCTGGCGGTATCCGACCTCGATCTGCCGGTGGTGTCGCGCGCGGCGACGACGGCCAACGGCGCCACGATCACGCTCGAGGCCGGTGCGAGCTTGCGATCGGGCGGCGCCCTTGCACTCGACTCTCCGGGAACGGTCACCGTGGCCGACGGCAGCATCGCGGGCAAGGGTGCGAGTTGGTCGCTCGGCTCCGGCAGCATTGCCTTCGTCGGCAGCGGTACGTCGGCCGACACATTGAATGTCGATTCGGCGCTGGTGACTGCACTCCAGGGTGCGGGCGCGGTGCGGCTCGCCGCGCTCGGCAGCTCGACGGCGGCCGGCACCATCGACCTCTATGCGCCGGTAGCGCTCGGCGCCACCGGCACCGCGGCCGTGCCCACGCTGAACGCGCTCACGCTGCAGGGTAGTGCCATCAACAATGAGTCAGGCGGCAACGCCGTGTTCGGCGCCGACACCGTCACGCTCGGCGGCACCCTCACGACGCCACCGGCCGCCGCCGCGCCCGGCACCGGTACGCTCGCCTTCGTCGGCGACAACGTGGTCGTGGGCCCGGGGTTCCTGACGGTCAACGGCTTTGGCCGCACGCAGGTCCAAGCCGGCGGCGCATTGGAGGGGTCGGGCGCCGGCGGCCTGTACGTGGGCGGTGCGCTCGCGGTCAATGCCGTCGAGTTGACGGCCGCACCGGACGGCCAGGACTCCTTGGGCACGATGCTGAGCGCGACCGGTGCGCTGACCATCGGCACTGCAACCCTGCGGCCCAAGGTCACGCTGCCCACGCTCGTCGGCGGGAATCTGTCGCTGCAAGGGAACGGCATCGACGATGCCGGTGCCATCGTGGTGCCCGCAGGGTTGGTGAACTTGAATGCGGGCACCGGTAACCTGACGCTCGCCTCGTCGGCGACCATCAATGCGGCGGGAACGCTGCTGTCCTCCGTCGACCAGACCGCCGCGGCACCCGGCGGCGCGGTGACGCTCGCTGCGGGCGGCAACGTCACGCTCGATTCGGGTTCGAGCATCAGCGTCGCGGGTGCGGGCTCTGCGCCGGCCGGTAGCCTCAGCATCACGGGCGCGGGGACTGTGACGCTGTCCGCGTCTTTGGCGGGCGGTTCGCCGGCGGCCACCGGCGGCAGCTTCACGCTCGATGCCGGCACCTTGGCGGGCGGGCTGGCGCCGCTCGCCGCGACCTTGAATCCGGGCGGCGCGGGCGGTTTCAGCAACCTCATCGACATACGCGTCGCGAACGGCAACCTGGATCTCCCGGCGGGCGAGACGATGAGCGCGAACAGCGTCGCGCTGACCGCGGACACGGGCGTGGTCGACATTGCCGGTACGATTGCGGCGCCGTCGGCCGCCACGCGCGGCGCGATCACACTGTCAGGCGGCACGGGCGTCGTGCTCGAGGCGAGCGGACAACTCCTCGCCAACGGCAGCGGTGCGGGCGGACGCGGCGGCGAGATCGAGATCAACTCCACGTGCGCCACGTGTACCATCACGCTCGACGCCGGCAGCGTGGTGCAAGCCGCGGGTAGCGCGCAGATGGGCGAACTCGTATTGCGAGCGCCGGCGCTCGTCGCGACCAACGACGTCGCGATCAACGATCAGCCGGGCGCGCCGGCGGGTATCGGCGCGGACGTGAGCCAGGCCGGCCAGGTCATCGTCGAGCCCGTCATGGTCTTTCAGGAGACGGCGGCCGGGCTCGCGAACGGCGACCTCGGCAGCGATGTCGGCACCGCCGCGGGGTTTCTCGCGACGGCCGCGCCGACGATCGGCGCGCGTTTGACGAGCCCGAGCACGACGCCGATCAGCGTGCAGGTGGGCGCCGAGATTCAAGACAATGACCCCGGCGATGCGATCACGCTGGGCGCATTCGATTTTTACCAGAACAACAGCGCGGCGGGCCAGGTCGTCAATCTCACGCTGCGCGCCGCCGGCTCGATCACGCTCGACGGCACGCTCTCCGACGGCATCGCCGGCACCGCGAACAAACCAGCCCTGGTCACCACGGCATCCGGTTCGCTGGCCTTGGTGGCCGGGGCGGATCTGACGAGCGCCAACCCCACGGCCGTGCTCTTGGGTTCCGCTGCCTCGCTGACCTTGGCGCCCGGTTCGGTGGTGCGAACCGGCACCGGTGACATCAATTTGGCCGCCGCCGGCGACGTGGTGTTCGGCGACGGCAGCTCCGCATACACGGCCGGTTCGCTCGCGGCACCGGCGGCGTTCAAGAATCTCATGAACTTCGGCACCGACGGCGGCAACGTGCACGTGGCCGCCGGCGGCGATGTCGTCAGTCAGCTCGTCGATGGCGACTCGGGCGATTTCAGCGTCACGGGTTGGCAGCTGCGCCAGGTAGTCGGGGGCGGTTCCACCGGCGAACCGGTCGCGGTTCGCTATGGCAACGATCTGGCCGCGTTCGATTGGAATGTCGGCGCATTGGCGGGCGGCGACGTCACGGTGGCGGCGGGCGGTAGCGTGAGCTATCTCTCGGCGGCCACAGCCGACAGCTTGGTGGGCGGCAAGCTCTACGGGGCGGGCGGCGGCCTGACCATCACCGCGGGCGGGGACATCGGCAGTGTGCAAGTGGCGGTGGCGTCGGGCCAGGGCACGTTGACGGCAGGCGGCGGTCTGACCGCGCTCGCGAGCACCGTCGACGGCAACGCCGTGGGTTCGTCGTTCGCGCTGGGCGACTCCGAGGTCGCCGTGTGGGCGCGGCAATCGCTGCAAGTGGACGCCGTCTACAATCCGACCTATGCGGCGAATGCGCCGAACATTTCCTCGGATGCGTTCCTGACCTACAGTGCGGCGTCGGCGCTGTCGCTGTCGAGCACCGATGGGACTGCCACGTTCGAACTCGATGCCACCAACTCGACCATGGGCACCTTGCTCGGCTCGGGGATCGTCGAGGGCAGCGGCGGCGGCTTCCTCTACGTGCTGCCCGCCCATCTGACGGTGCAGGCATTGCAACAGGATGTCGTCGTCAACAACGACCTGAAGACCATCCTGTTCCCTTCGAGCACCGGGCAACTCGACTTGTTCGCGGGCCGCGACATCGTTGCGACGACCGGCGAAATTGGCATGTCCGACAGCCTGCCCGGCACCTATCCCTCGGTGTCGACCCCGTTGGCGCAAACGGCGTCCAATCCCCTCGACGTCGCCGGTCTGGTGCCGTTCTCGGGCGACATTCACGTCGGTGACCCCACGCCGGCGCTCATCACCGCGGGCCGCGATATCGACGGGTTGACGCTGTCCATACCCAAAGCGGCACAGGTGGTGGCCGGGCGCGACATTTCGAACCTGGTTTATCAGGGCCAGAATCTCGCGGCTACCGATACGACCCTCATTTCGGCCGGCCGCGATATCGCCTACACCGGCGACTTTGCCGGCATCACGTTGGGCGGCCCGGGGAGCCTCGACGTGCTCGCGGGCCGCAACCTCAATCTCGGTTTGGGCGATGGCATCACGACGGCGGGCGACCTGCTCAATGCCAATTTGCCGAGCGCCGCCGGTGCGGACGTGAACCTCATGGTGGGCTACGGCACGACGCAGGCGGATCTGTCCGGGTTTCTCGCCAGCGAAATCGTCAACGCCAAGGCGCCCACCTACCAGACCGAGCTCATCGACTACGTCGAGAGCTTGAACGGCGAGACCGGCCTGAGCTTTGCCGCGGCACTGGCCGATTTCAAGGGATTAACGAGTACGCAGCAGAGCCCCCTCATCGACTCCGTGTTTTTCAACGAATTGCTGCTCTCCGGTCGTGCGGCCAATAGCGGTAGCGGCGTGGGCTTCGCCGAGGGCTATACGGCCATCGATGATCTGTTCCCCGGCAGCCGCAATCCGACGACCGCCAAACCGAGTCCGTATTCGGGCAATCTGGAATTGACGTCGAGCGGGATCTACACCGACAGCGGCGGCAACATCTCGATTCTCGTGCCCGGCGGCGACATCGACGTGGGCCTCGCGAACGCGCCCGTGGGACTCGTGCAAAAGCCGGCGTCCGAACTCGGCATCGTGGCCGAGGGCACCGGCAACATCGATATCTATTCGTACGGGGACGTCAACGTCAATACGTCGCGCATCTTCACGCTCGGCGGCGGCAACATTTTGATCTGGTCGACCACCGGCAGCATCGATGCCGGCAATGGCTCCAAGTCGTCGCTGTCGGTGCCGCCGCCGGTCATTTTGGTCAGCAACACCGGCGTCGTCACCACCGATTTTGGCGCGACGCTCGCGGCCGGCAGCGGCATCCGCACCATCCAGACCGAGCCCAGCGTGCCACCGGGCAATGTCGACTTGGATGCACCGGTGGGCACTGTCAATGCCGGTGATGCCGGCATCGGCTCGTCGGGCAACATCAACATCGCCGCGGCCCACGTGATCGGCATCGACAACATCAATTTCGGCGGCACCGCCACCGGCGTGCCGTCCGACCTCAGCAGTCTCGGCGCGTCGCTGTCGGGCGTGTCGGCCGTCGCGAGCAGCGCCACCTCGAGCGCGACGTCAACCGTGTCCGATGCCGCGGCCGCTGCCAAGGAAGCCGCGCCGCTGGCGCAGAACGCGTTGAATTGGCTGGATGTGTTCGTGACCGGTCTCGGCGAGGAGAACTGCAAGCCCGACGATACCGAATGCCTGCGGCGCCAGAAGACCGCCTCGCCGTAAGCGACGCCTCGTGTCGAGTGCCGCCAGTTTGCGGGCGCCTCGTTGACTCTAAAATGCCGCGGCGACCGGCGCGCTGTCACAAAACGATCACGCGAGTTGCCGACAATGCTGGATTGCGGTGGTCGATCAACGGCGGGTAGGGAAGATGAAGGGCTCGGTCAAGTGGATGATTCTCGCCGCCGTATTGGCGCCCGCGCTCGCGCTGGCAGCCAGTTGGTGGAACAACGACTGGAAGTATCGCAAGGAGATCGGTTTCGATCTGACGGCGGCTGGCGCCGACGTCGCCGGCACACCGCAAGAGTTGCCCGTGCTCATCCGGCTCTCGCTCGCGAACTTCAGCTATTTCAACGACACCAAGCCGGATGGCTCGGATTTTCGCGTCGTCGCCGGGGACGATAAGACGCCACTCAAGTTTCATTTCGAAAAATACGATCCCCAGGACCAGATGGCGTTCTTGTGGGTCTTGATGCCGCAGATCAGCGGCGGCTCGAAGTCGGACAAGATCTACGCTTACTACGGTAACCCCGACGCGCCCAATGCCGCCGACGTGCCCGGCACCTATGATGCGTCGCAAGCGCTCGTGCTATCGTTTGCGGAGACGTCGGGGCTGCCTGTGGACTCGACCGCCTATAAAAACAATCCGAGCGCCTCGACCGCCGTGCTGACACCCGCGTCCTTGATCGCCGGTGGCGTACGGTTTTCCGGCAAGGAGAGCATCACGGTGCCGGCCACGGCATCGCTGCGCCTACTGCCCAATCAAGGCTTGACGGCCTCGGCGTGGCTGCGCATCGAACAAGCACAAACCGCGACGGTGTTTGCCTTCGCCGATCAGGGAAAATTCTTGGGCGTCGAACTCAACGGCGCCAAACTCGTCGCGCGCGCGGCCTTGGGCGGCGCACCGGCCACGGTCACGCAGACGACGGACCTCACCTTGAGCCAATGGCACCACGTTGCACTCACCGCGGCCGGCGACAAGCTCACGCTCTACGTCGACGGAATCGCCGTGGGCAGCGCGCCGGTCACTTTGCAGGAGTTGGGCGGGAATTTCACCGTCGGCGCCGCCAACGGCACGGGATTTCTCACCGGCGACATCGACGAGGTCGAGGTTTCGAAGGTCGCGCGCAGCGCGGATTGGATCAAGGCCTCGGCGCGCGGCCAGGGCATGGATTCGAATCTCGTGCTGTATGGCTCGGACGGACAGCGCGAAGGCGGCGGCCAGACTTCGTATTTCGTGACCATTGCGAAGAATCTCACCGCGGACGGCTGGGTCGTCATCGGGATTTGCATGGCCATGCTCGTCATCGCACTCGGTATCATGGTCACAAAGGCGTTATTCCTGAGCCGCGTCGAACGCGCCAATGCGCAATTCCTGCGCGAATTTCGCCGTCTGGCCGGCGATGCGGCGTCCTTGGATGACGCCGCCGAGAAGGGCGAACCGGAGGCAGAGGATCCGCTGGTCGACCCGCCGTCGATGTCCCAGCTCGTCGCCGACCAGAACAAATACGGCGCCTCGACCTTGTACCGTCTCTACCATCACGGTCTGTTGGAACTCAACAAACGCATCGGCGGCAAGGCGGCCGGGGCGCAACCCACGAAGACTCTCTCGCCACAATCGATCAGCGCCATCCGCGCGACCATGGATTCGTCGCAGACGCGGCTGCAGCAGACGCTCGCGAGCCAGATGGTCATGCTGACCATCGCCATTTCCGGTGGGCCGTTCTTGGGACTGTTGGGTACCGTCATCGGCGTCATGATCACCTTCGCGGCCATCGCGTTATCCGGTGACGTCAACGTCAACGCCATCGCTCCCGGCGTCGCCGCGGCGCTCGCGGCCACGGTCGCAGGCCTCACGGTCGCGATCCCGGCCTTGTTCGGCTACAACTGGCTCAACACGCGCATCAAGTCCATCACCGCGGACAATCGCGTGTTCGTCGACGAATTCGTCACCCGCATCGCCGAACAGTACAGCTGAGGTCACCGCCCATGTCAGGTTCCATGGATAGCGGCGAGAAAGACGTTTACGACGACATCAACATCACGCCGATGCTCGATCTCGCGTACGTGCTGATGGTGATTTTCATCATCATGACCACGGCCTCCGTACAGGGCATCAAAGTCAATCTCCCGAAGGCCAGCAATACGCCATCGCTCGCCAAGCCGCAGACCAAGGCGATCACCATCACCGCCGACGGCACCATGTACTTGGACACCTATCCCGTCACGCTGCCGGAGCTCGAGAATTTATTGCGCCAGTACAAGGCGGCGAATCCGAACCTGCCGGTGGTGGTCAAGGCGGATTCGACCATCGCCTATCAGCGGGTCGTGGATGTACTCGACGTCATCGGCAGGGTCGAAATCACGCAGCTGGGGTTGGTGACCCAGCGAATCGTCAAGTAGAGACCCTACGTGGCCGACCCGCGCTCCCGGCGTCGCATCGCATCGCGCTTGGCCCTCGCGGTGTTCAGCATTCTGATGATCGTCGGGTTCGTGTGGTTCGTACGCACCATGATGGCGAGCCAGACGCAAAAGTCGACGCGCAAGGTCGAGGTCGTGCAAATCATCAGGCCGCCGCCGCCGCCTCCGGACCAGCCGCCGCCACCGCCACCGCCGCCCGAAAAAGTTCAGGAGCCCTTGCCGAAGGACGAACCCGAGCCGAAACCGGAGGAGGCCCAACAAGCGCCGCAGCAGCCACTCGGTATCGACGCGGAGGGCTCGGCGGGTGGAGATCCGTTCGGGTTGGCCGCGCGCAGCGGCGGCAGCGATCTGATCGGCGGCACGGGCACGGCGCCGTACGCGTGGTACACCAACCGCATCAAGGATGCGATTGCCGACCGGTTGGCGTTGAGCCCCTGCGCGAAGTCGGCCAAGGGGTCGCTGTCCATCCACGTGCTCATGGAAGCGGATGGCCGCGTCAAGCAAATCAAGCTGGCGACGACCACGGGCGATCAAAAGACCGATGCCTGCATCGAAACCGCGTTGGCGTCGGTTACGCGCATCGGCGATCCCGCGCCCCCGGGCATGCCGGAACAAGTGAATTTGAAAATCGTTTCCCGTCTGTAAAAGATCCGTGCAAGGAGTTCGATGACCATGTTCATAGCGAAGTATTGGCGGCCGGCTGTCGCCGCCGTGGCGCTCGCCGCGGCACCGCTCGCGGCCTGTCGCGCTGCCGACGAGCGTCAATCGCTCGAGGAGTTGCGCAACACCGTCATCAATCTCTTGAATGGACTGGTCGAACAGGGCGTGATCACGCGCGAGAAAGCCGCGCAAATGGTCAAGGCGGCGCAGGAGAAGGCGGCGGCCGATGCGGCCGCGGTCGCCAAGTCCGACGAAGGAGCGGTGCGTGTGCCGTACGTGCCGCAGATCGTCAAGGACGATATCGCCAAGCAGGTGGCGCAAGAAGTCAAACCAGCGGTCGTCGCCGACGTCATCAAGGAGGCCAAGACCGAGAAATGGGGCGTGCCCGGCGCGCTCGCCGATTGGTTGACGCGCACCCGCGTGTACGGCGACGTCACCGTCCGGGAAGAGGGGCTGTTCTTCGACAAGAACAACGTGCCCGACACGATTCTGAATTACTACGCGATCAACAACGCCGGCGGCATTCAGCAAGCCGGCCAGAATGCCTTTCTCGAGACCAACGAGGACCGCATCCGCACGCGGCTCCGGGTGCACCTCGGCGTGGAATCGCAGCTCTCCGATTCGATATCGGCCGGCGTACGCCTCGCCACCGGCAACACCACGGATCTCGTCTCGGAAACCCAGACGCTCGACGGCACGGCGCCTTTTGCCATCGGGATCGACGAGGCCTACATCCGCTTCGATGAGCGCAATGCGCAGAAATTTCCGTGGCTGTCGGTCGCCACGGGACGCTTCGCGAACCCCTACGACACACCCACCAATCTGATCTTTCACAAGGACCTAACCTTCGACGGCGTCGCGGCCACCGGCCGCTTCGGTCTCGGCGACGGCAGCCCGGAGCAGTCGCATTTGTTCTTCACGCTTGGCGCTCATCCCCTACAGGAAGTCGAGTTCTCGGCCGAGGACAAATGGCTGACGGGCGCGGAACTCGGGGCGAATCTACGCTGGGGCGACGGCCAACGGCTGCGCGTGAGTGGCGCGTTCTATGACTACTTCAACGTCACCGGGCGCTTGAACCCGCCGGACAGCACGGTCGAGAACTTCACGGCGCCGCAGTTCCTGCGCTATGGCAATACGGTGTTCAATATCGCCAACAACAGCAGCAACCCCAGCGACGACCTGTTCGCTTACGCATCCAAGTTCCGTCTCGCCAATGTCAATGCAACCTATACTCTGCCGGTTGGCCGCTACTCCCTGGGTGTCACGCTCGATGCGGTGCGCAACTTCGCGTTCAATGCCGCGCGCGTGGAGTCCGAGGTGGGTTACTACGTGGCCCCGCGGACCAAGGGTTATCAAACTGAGGTGAGTTTCGGTGACCCGGTCGTATTGACCCAGAACGCCTGGCGCGTGCTCGTGGGGTATCGATACTTGCAGCGTGATGCCGTCATCGACGCCTACACCGATTCGGATTTCCATTACTTCGGCGGCACCAATGCCCGCGGCTACATGGCCATCGGCGATTACGGTCTCGCGAATCGCGTCTGGTTGAGGCTGCGCTATCTGAGCGCGAACGAGATCGATGGCCCCATGTTCGGCGTGGACACGCTGCAAATCGACGTGAATTCGAAGTTCTGAGGTGCTGCCGATGACCCGCACATCACGGTTTGGGTTGATAGTGTTGCTCGCGCTCGGGACCGGCCCGCTGATCGCGCAAGTCGAACGCAGCGGCGGCGGTCAGGCACAGAAGTTCATGCAGCAATACCAGCAGCTGGCCGCCGAGAAGACCACGCTGGAAGGCCGGTTGGCACAGACCAAGCAAGATCTGGATACGGCCAATGCGACGCTCGAAGCCGTCAAGAAGGAGCGCGACGCCCTGAAGACCAAGGCCGCCGCCGGTCCGGCGATATCCGCCAGCGCGGTGTCGCAGCTCAGGACGGAAAAGGACACGGCGCAGAAGAATCTCGAGCAATACAAGCAGCGCATGGGCGAACTCGTGACGCGATTCCGCGAAACGGCGACCAACCTCAAAGACGTCGAAGCCGATCGCGGCCGGCTCGCCAAGGAACTCGACGAACGCAACGGCGCCTACGACAAGTGCGCCGCGGACAACCTGCAGCTCTATGAAATCAACGGCGATATTCTCGACCGGTACGATCACGTCGGCCTGTTCACCAAGGTGAGCGCCGCCGAACCCTTCACCAAGATCACCCGAACGCGCATCGACAACCTGGTCGTCGAGTATCGCGCACGGGCCCTCGAGTTGCGCGCCAAAAAGCGCGACGTGGCGCCGTCCCCATGATCGATGCCGAACTGGTCGCCATTCGGGACCGAGCCCGGATGTTGCATGCCGAGGGTCGCCTTGCCGAGGCGCTCGCGGCCCACGCGCAAGCGCTCGAACTCGCGCCTCAGGCGGTCGGCGTCTGGTTGAGCGCGGCGCAGCTCGCCCACGAGATGAATCTCCAGGAAATCAGCCTGCCGCACTATGAACAGGCGGCCACGCTCGATCCCGGCTGCCTCGCGGCGATCGATGCGGCACGGCGCATCGCCGTGGGCGTGGGTCTGCAGGAGCGGGCCGCACGCTGGTCCGAGCTCGCCTTTAAGCTCGCTCCGTCGGCGGAGACGCTGATTTCACAAACGCTGTTGGTCCCGTCGATCGCCGCGTCGCATGCGGATATCGCGGAGACGCGGCGCCGTTACTCACACGCTCTCGATGCGCTGCTCGCGGCGCCGGGCGAACTCGACCAGCCGAGCGGCGCGCTCGGGATATCGGCGTTCTTCCTCGCCTATCACGGCGAGAACGACCGCGCATTGCAGGAAAAGGCCGCGCGCGCCTTGCTGAGGCTCATTCCCAGCCTGGCGATGACCGCCCCGCACTGCCGCGCCGGCCAGCGCCGCGCGGGCAAAATCCGCATCGGCTTCGTATCGCGATTCTTTCACGCCCATTCCATCCAGGCCACATCGCTCGGCCTGATCGAGCAGCTGTCGCGCGAGCGCTTCGAAGTCCATGTGTTGCGCATCACACCCTCGCCCGACGATGCGGCCACGGCCACGCTCCGCGCCGCGGCGGACTTCAGTCACGATCTCGACCCCGATATTTACATGGCGCGCGAGCAGATTGCCGACTTGGAACTCGACATCCTGTTCTATCAGGACATCGGTATGGAGCAGAGTTCGTATTTTCTCGCGTTTGCGCGCCTCGCGCCGGTGCAGTGCGTGTCGTTCGGGCATCCGAACACGACCGGCATTCCCACCATCGATTATTTCATCTCGAACGACTTGTACGAGCCGGCCGATGCCACGGCGCATTACTCGGAACGGCTGTTCCTGCTGCGGGATCTGCCCACGCTCGCCTATTATTACGCGCCGGTGGTGCCGTCCGAGAAAGCCTCAGCGGAGTCATTCGGCCTGCCGGCCGACGCGACGCTCTATTGCTGCCCGCAGACGCTGTACAAGCTGCACCCCGACTTCGATGCCATGCTGGCAGGCATATTGGCGCGCGATCCGCGCGCCGTGCTGGTGTTCATCGCCGGCCAGTTCGCCGAATTCACGGCCCAGCTGCGCGCGCGTTTCGCATCCAGCATGCCGGGCATGGACGGGCGCATCGTATTCCTACCGCGTCAGCCCTTCGACCGTTTCATGCAGCTGCTTGCGGCGGTGGACGTGATCCTCGACACGCCGCACTTCAACGGCATGAACACGTCGCTGCAGGCGTTCGCCGTCGGCACGCCGGTGGTGACCCTGCCCACCGGGCTGCAGCGCGGCCGTCACACGCAGGCCATGTACCGGAAGATGCAAATCACGGACTGCATCGCGCACTCCGCCGCGGAGTACGTCGACATCGCGGTGCGGTTGGGAACGGACCCGACGCGCGCTCGGGCACTGCGCGCGCGCATCCTGTCGAGCAATGGCGTTCTCTACGAGGACCCGCGCGTGATCGCGGAGTTCGAGCGGTTCTTCACGACGGCGCTGCGCGAACGCACACAACCGCCCGCGCCGAACTTCAATTATTCGGTCTCCTTCGGGATCGATGGCCAGCGCAGCTAACGTTTCTTTCGAGCGTGGCTTGCTGCTCTACCGGCAGGGGCGCCACTGCGACGCTCTCGCGAGTCTCGAGCAGACCCTCGCCGGCGGCGCCGACGGCGTCAGGGTGCACATGCTGCGGGCCGCGGTGCTCATCGATCTCAAGCGTCCGGCAGAGGCCGCCGCGAGTTGCGATCTGGTGCTCGCCAAGCGCCCCGATTTGCCCGAGGCGCACGCCAACCGTGCGGCTGCGATGTACCTATTGGGGCGCTACGACGCGGCGCTCGCCGATTGCGATGCCGCTTTGGCGCTACAGCCCCGGTTCGCCGCGGCCCATGCGTACCGCGGCGCCGCGCTGTACGCGTCGCGGCGGCTCGACGCGGCACTCGCGAGTCTCGAAGCGGCCTTGGCGCTCGAGCCGCGGCACGCCTTCGCACACAATGTGATGGGTCTCGCGTTGCTCGATTTACAGCGTCCCGCGGCGGCGCTCGCGAGCTTCGACCGCGCGCTCGCGCTGCAGCCAGCGTTCGCCGATGCCCATAACAATCGCGGCATCGCGCTCGGCGACTTGCGCGAACTCACCGCCGCCATCGACAGCTTCGACCGCGCCATCGCGTTGCGGCCCGAAGGCGCGGAGCCTTACTTCAACAAGGCATGGCGCTATCGCAGGCCGGCCGCTTCGACGATGGCTGGGACTGCTACGAGCGGCGGCCCGACGCCGAGCGCATCATCGCGAGCGCAGCGCTCGGCGGGCGGCTTTGGGACGGCACTCAAGACGTGCGTAGCAAAACCGTGTTCAGCTATGCCGAGCAGGGTCTCGGCGACACGCTGCAATTCTGCCGCTATGCGACGCTGCTGGCGCAGCGCGGGGCACGCGTGGTTTTAGGCGTGCAGGCCACGCTC
>Ga0116226_10000696_pt1 | contig 28785 bp, 21 predicted proteins | sample S1TSphfallax_FD_89692 | JGI IMG/M metagenome (GOLD analysis project Ga0116226, IMG submission 89692) | Host-associated microbial communities from peat moss isolated from Minnesota, USA - S1T2_Fa - Sphagnum fallax MG | ecosystem: Host-associated > Plants > Peat moss > Unclassified | place: USA...
GCACGCAGATATTGTCCGCGCAAAAGCGCGTGCTGCCGAAAAGCGCGGCCGGCAAAGCCGCCACTTATACGCTTTCGCTCTGGAAAAAGCTCACCCTGTTTCTCGAATATCCAGAACTCGAGCTATCGACCAACCTCGCCGAAAATTCAATGCGCCCAGTAGCCATCGGCAGAAAAAACTGGATCCACCTCGGCAGCCAAGAGGCCGCACCGAAGATCGCCGCCATCTTTTCCATCGTAGAGAGCTGCCACCGTCTCGGCCTGCGCATCCGAGCATACCTCGCAGCCGTGCTTCCCGGCCTCGCGAACCGCTCCATCCAAACCCTTCACCAAATCACCCCAACCGCCTACGCCAAGACCAAAGCAAGCTGACCAGCCAGGCTGCGCGCCAACCCCTGTCAACCGTGTACTGGGCCGTACGCGTACGGACAAACCTTCCAGCCAAGGCGAGGATACCGAACACTTCGGCTGCGCATCGCCGAGTGGGTGGGGCGATCAGCCCGAGAAGTGCTTGAGCACAAAGGCGTTTTGAGATATCACTTATTCATGCAGTGGATAAACCAGCAACGTATATTTGCCCCCTCACCCACCCACCGCTTTTGCAAAACGCGGGTCATGGCGCCCACACCGTGGCGCAAGAGTGACGACGTAATTCGTTTGTTTTGCGGCTTCTGTGATGCGCAAGGGATCAGCCGCCCCGGCTATGTCGATGTCTGCGCCCGTGACCCGGCGCAGGTACTGAGAGTGAGCGACAGGCCGCTTATGGATCTTGGAGGAGCCGGGGATTTTGACGATAACGGCCTTTGCCCAACCAGCATCCTCGCTCTGCCGGGCGGCATACTGCGTATGTATTATTTTGGCTTCCAGCGCCTGCATAAAGTGCCGTTCGCGATGTTTTCAGGGTTAGCAGAAAGCCGCGACGGGGGCGAAAGCTTCACGCGCCTGCAGCGCACGCCGGTGCTGGATCGCACGAAGGACGAGCCGGTCATGCGCTCAGGGCCTTGCGTGCTACTTGAGGGCGGGATATACAAAATCTGGTATCCGTGCGGCAGACGCTGGATAGAGGTGAACGGCAAACAAGTCCATGAATATGACCTGCATTATGCCGAATCCGAAGACGGCATCCTTTGGCCTTCGGGCGGTAGAAGGGTGGTTGATATCGTTCCGCCGGATGAGTTCGGTCTTGGGCGGCCTTATGTCCTGCGGAATGCAGAGGGCTACTTGCTGTTTTACTCCGTCCGAACCCGCAGCCTGGGCTACCGCCTCGGCTATGCAAGCTCGGGCGACGGTATTGCCTGGACGCGCAGGGACGAGGCGATGGGCATGAAAGTTTCCCTTTCAAGTTGGGACAGCCAAATGCAGTGCTACGGCGCGGTTCTCGAAGTGGAAAACCGTGTTTACCTGTTTTATAACGGCAACGACTTGGGGGGTACGGGCTTCGGCTATGCCGAGGCAGCGGACTTTGCATCCGCATATTAGGCCTCGATCCCTTTGCGTGAATTGTGCGGTATCAGCACTTGCTTCTGGTGAACACTTGCTTGATGATAATCATTCTTTAAGGGATTGACTGCGCCACCCGCAGAATGCCGGATCCTTCATTGGCGATGATGTCACGGTTTCATTTCTCTTTCTGATTTAGGTGCCGCTCGCGCCAGTCGGAGACGTTATCGGCGGTGTTCCACCTGTATCCCAACAAGTTGAAGAGCTCCGGATCGTCGCTGTAGCGCCCATTCAACATCTTGGCGAAATTGATCTGCTGTTGGATCATAGGTAGCGTATAAAGATTATTCACCGCGCGGCGGACGGCATTGGTGCGATTAGGCGCGCCGCGGTGATAGAGCATCGCGTCAAAAATAATAGCACTTCCGATAGGCGCCTCAATCTGTATCTCATTCCTGCGCACGAAGCCGTCGGAGGGAAATTCCTCGAACATCTGGGAGGAAGGCAGAAAGAACGTCCCGCCATTGTCGCAAGTGAACGGGTCGAGCGCATAGAGCACCTGAACGGCAAGTGATTGCGACGACACAAAATGCTGGTACTGCAATTCACGATGCCAGCTTTCTTGATAATTCCGCTCCGTGGGGCGGTTAAGAATTCCAACCTGCGCTCCAAGAGAAATATTTTCGCCAAGTATCGCCTTAATGATCGGCATTAGCAGCGGATTATTCGCCAGATGCAGGAAGGCATGCTCATAGACGAGCATAGAGCGCACGATATTCTGGTCGTTGATCTTTTTAAGCCTGTCCAAACCGCCGATTTCCTGCACCTGCCGGTCGTATAGGTTATCCAGCAGCGCTCCGGCAGTTCGGGCTTCCTCCGGCGTGAGGGCCCCTTCATAGACGGTATAGCCGTTGCGGCGGATAGCCTCTACCTTTTCATCGGTGAGGGAATTGACTTTGTGGCGGCGTGTCACACCGTGCACACCGAGAGCTAGGGAGTTGTCAGGCTGCCAAAACGTCATAGCATTTCTCCACTTCACGATCAAGAGCATTTGCAAACAAATAGTGGGCGACTGTGCATACGTTGTCCGATTTAAACCGCTGATGCCAAAGCAACCTGCTGAGGAGCCGGGGGGGGGAAGATCATCCACCAGTCGAGTTTGTGACGATAGTTCTCGAGCGCAACATACTCGAGAAACTGCTGAATCAAGGCATCAAGTGAAAAGAGTTCCCGTGCCACAACTGCTGATTGTCCCACTTTAGCCGACATGGCTGGATCGCGTAGGCAGCATGTCAATGCTTGGTCGATCTCGTCGGTAAAGGTGTGCTGATCGAGATCCACACCGTGCAAGGAAGGGCAGTCGCGGAGCAGCTGCTGCAGGTAGGGTGTGGTGTCAGAGACTACGGCGGCTTTTGCAAGCAGGCCGGCTATAACACGTTCGTGCACGGCAAACCGCACAGTCGGAGTGGTGGTCACGACAATTCGAGTATCAGCATACAGCTCGTCCAAACCGTGCGCCGGAATGGACTTTCGGAAGTCTGCACGAGCACCAGACTGATCCAGGTGCGACCAGTCGCCCACAATCAATGCATTGTGCCGCATGAGTGCTCGCACCATGCGCTCGCTACGAACCGCGCGAGCATAGAAGTCCACCATGCTACAGGTGGAGAGAAAAAGCTCCTGCCGATCTCCCCAGTGGATCTGCCGGTCAGCAAGAACCTGGGCGCAGAGAGTGGCGACGGGTTTGTCAATGCCGCTTAGTACCGCAGCGGCTGAGTCGTGGAGGATGTCACGTACCAGCCTCGGCAGCTGGGCCCAGCGTCGTCGCATCATCTCGGAATCGACAGCAGTCTTGACGAAGACGATGCTATGTTTGCGCTGGTCCCAAGGTGTACGATCCGCCACTTCATTTTCGGGATAGGCAGCGCGCAAGATGCTCGCGCAGGCTCGCCCATGCATGAAGAATTGATAGGTCTCGAGAGAGTCTCGGCAGCCATACAAGAGGTAGAGGCCGGTACCCTCGGCGGCGTGCAACGAAGGTGCATGATAAGGATTGCCGCCGAGATGCGAGACAAAAGGGATGGAGTTGCGCGACCAGAAATTGCCTCCATCATCGATGCGCAGGTTCATTCCCATGCCCTGAAAGCTGAAACAGAACTCCGGCCTTCCTTCTGCCAGGTAGGCGCCAGTCCTCGCCAGCCAACCGTCCGTTCTCATGTCAACCAGCTTGTATGACATCCTATGCTTTGCAAAACCGGAAAGAATCTTCTCAGTCCACCAACGCAAAATGCCATTGGCGTTTTCGCAGACAAACCCAAGGACTTAAGGCTGCGTCACTTCATTCGCCCTCTGTGCAGAGTCTAACGACTCTAAGAGCGCGTTTGCATTCAATGCAGTCGCATAGTTACTAAGGTGTCTTTGCGAAGTTCTCCATGTGATCGGGGGTGGGCAAAGATCGGGGCGGTTACAGCGGTAATGGATTCGCAAATCGCTCGTCGACGTAGGCGGCGCTTGCTAATACAGTGAATACAAGGCGCATTGCACGACGCGAGGCCAGCTGTGCAGCCTTCGCCTACGCAATTCGTTATCTGGGAGATCCATGGATCCGTGGATCATCGCCGATCCTATACTCATAAGAGTGAGGCCGTCTGTCACATTAGTGTGCAGGTAGGATCAGCCTGGTGCTGTGCTGAAGCAATGAAGCGATAGTCTCTGAGCCAAGCTCAAGGAAATCCTGCAGGCACTTTACTCGACGCTTCGACGAACGCATCCTTGATTGCTTCGTCTATCACGCTTTCTGTTTGACCTTGAACATGCGCTCATCAAAGTAAAAGGGCTTCGGTTCGTGCAAGGTAATCTTTGCGAATTCGGCGTGTCTGTGGCAGGTGACAATCCGGAGCGGCTCAAAAGCGAAAGCTCATTAGCCGCGCTATGCGGAGTAAGTCCCCTGCAGGCATCGTCGGGAAAGACCGTCCGTCATCGCTTAAACCGAGGCGGCGACAGATCAGCCAACAATGCATTGTGGACCATTGCAATGGTGCGTATGCGAAGCGATCCACGGCCTCGTGCCTATGTGGATCGCCGGACCAAGTAAGGCTTATCGAGAAAGGAAATCCATCGCTGCCTGAAGCGCTATCTAGTGAGAGAAGTGTATCCCCTCATCTTGGAGGATTTGGCCTCTTCTGGCCAAGCTTCTTGACATAGGAGCGTCAATGCATGTGCAGAAACTCTGTTCGGCTCGTTGAAAGTGGAACGGCTGCACGGCCAGAGTTTCCAAACAATCCGCGAGGCAAAGGATGAAGTGATCGCGTGGTTGCTCTGGTATAACCGGACACGGATGCATTCGACCCTTGGCTACGTGAGTCCAATGCAATTTGAACAACGCCGGAATCAGGTGCCGCTAGAAAGGGTCGCCTGAATGCTTGCACCGGTGAAGGCAGGCGGTGGAAGTGCCGGGCAGAGAGAATCCCTCGGCCCTTTCGACACTCCCACCGCCACGACGGCTACGGGGATAACTATCCCCCACAACCAGCCCGTTATGGAGTACGCATTTCGGGGCAAGGTCATAGTGGAGCGCCTTGGTGGTGACTGGACCCCATTCTTCGTCCACTTCGGTGTATGAAATCATAGCCCATTTTTTCTGCTTTTCTTTCTTAAGTGGAGATCCGTTGGGCGTGGAGCGGCCCGCCACTGCCGCGCGAACTCGTCCGGCGTCTTATATTGTCAACGCGCACTGAAAACTTTACATGATTGTTGTCAAAAGCCCGGGCTCAGAATCTGCCTTCGCAACAACTACCGGCAGCAGTGACGCATCGTCCTTGCCCGTCTCCACCAATTCACCGGCACGATAGGCGCGCCGCCACTGAAATACCTGGTGGAAATTCACATGCTCGGCCTGAGCCACCCGCGCCACGCTCATCCCCGGCTCATAGGTGCGCTCAACTATGCGCCGCTTCTCAACCACACTCCGCCACACCCGCGATCCACGCCTCGCCCCGTCTGCACGATTCATGCGTCATCGTCGCACCCCTTCGCCAACCCATCCAGATCGGCTCGCTGGACGCTTACCCTCTGTTGGAATTTAACCAAAGTGGAGCCAAACCCCGGGCTGGGCAAGGCCATTCAGTATTTGCTGCGCCACTGGAAGGCCCTGACGCAGTTCCTGGGCACCACCGGCGCGCCGCTGGATAACAATGTATGCGAACGGTCCCTGAAGAAAGCCATCCTGAACCGCAAGAAGTCGCTCTTTTATCGAATCTCTGCACGGAGCGCAGGTGGGCGACTTATACATGAGCCTGCTCCACACCTGCGAGTTGAGCGGCGTAAATGCCTTCGACTATCTCACCGGCTTGCAACGCAATACCGAGCAACTTCAGCACAACCCCGCGGCCTGGATGCCCTGGAATTATCAGGCGAGGCCACCGAATGAGTGACTGCCGGAAACAGTATTATCCATTACGCACCCTTGCCGAAAACACACGACAGATCGCAACCCGCGTGTGGATCTTCACGGCTACAGAATCAGATGATAGTAGCGGCCCATCCAGTAGGGCAGCAGGAAGAATCCTCCATCGTCCTCGCTCATTCCATCATTGCCGCCGTCCAGGGTAAAGGGTCGCCGGTTCCACTTCGTTACGAGGCGCTCATTCGGCGGAATGGCATAGAGAGACAAAGGTTTGTCACCAGGGTTTGGCCCCGGAACAATTGTGAGGTCGTCGCGCTGGGAATTCTTTACTGTCCAGCAGATGGTGCTCATAGGAATGCGCTCCAGCACGTCTATGGCTTCACTATGATCATACGTTCCGGCTCCCGTTGTCTGCGCGTATATCACGCTCCAGAGCGGGTTATGTTCGGAACGCACTCGCTGCCAGTATTGAGTTACCGCTGCCTGATATTGCTGATGCAGGCCGGGATCAGTCTCGGCCTGGACGAGAGGGAAGAATGCTAAGAATGCCAGCTCTGCATCCCAATCACAAAGATCCTTTACTAGATCGTCCTCCGCGTGCATTACGTTGTGTACATAACCGAGTTGGTTTGCGGCATTCTGATACGCCTTCAAGAACTTTTCATCGTTCGTGATTCGATAAGCGACGAGATAATGTGAGAGGAGTTCCGACGAATCAAGTCCACGTCCACGGCTATCCTCGGTTTTCAGGTAGGCAGGATCGTATCTGCCCCAGGTGGTGACGCGGCCCCCGTATCCCACCAGTCGCATATTGTGCTCCAGCATTCCACCAGCGATGCTGGCAACGGTGGCTCGGATCTGTGCGCGGTTTTCTTCTCCAGGAAGGAGTTGATAGGCCACCCAGTAAGCGAAAAAGTGGCCAGCAAGTTCATCGGAACTGGTATCGCCTTTCCACTCCCACTGGCCATCGTTGGTCCAGTGCCACTCTCCATCCTGTGGACGATAATCGCCCTTGTGGATCAGAGAGCGCGCAGGAAACCCAGGAATTCCGGTAATTGTACTCAGCCGTATCAAGGCAGCCAACGATCTGCGTGCATTCTGGAGTGCATCCGGAGAGTGCGTCGTGCCGTAGCGAAAGCACTCAGCAGCCAGGTATATCGAAGTCCACAAGCCATCGTTGTCGTCTGGCAGCATGCGGAACGAAGTTGGGTCGCCGGCACGAAGCAATTGACTACCAGAGACGTAGCCATAACGGTTGTGGCGTTCAAGTAATCGCTCCTCAAATATCTGGCTCTTCTGCTCGAGGGTGAAGGGCACAAAAGCAATGTGCGAGATACCGGTCTCCGTGCGAATCCAGGCGCCGTCTTTTTCCGCGACGATATTCAGCACATGGTTGTCGCTCAGGTAGCGTTGTCCCCAGAAGTAGAACGACTTTTTGTCTCTGCTATTGTCGGGCAAGAACAGAATGGCGCCCTGCTCGGTGGCCAGCCATATTTGACCGCTATTTACTCCGGTGATGCCGGTGACTGATTCGATGGGCAGGCCATCTTTTCCGGTAAGGACCTGTTGATGGCCATCCACACTCGTCGCGATCAAGCCGTGCGGTGTTGCCTGCCACAGCAGATCATTATGGTCCTTGAGTGTTTGTGAGGCAGGCAGGTTCAACTGATTTGAAACTGCCTGCGGAATTGCCGGGTCGTTCGTCGCGTATTTGTCGCAGACGATTTGCAGATACTCTTCTTTTAAATGAGACGAGTCGCCCGACGGCTGTGCCTGGATCGCGGACGAGCAGAGGCATCCGCCGCTACTTACAAGCAATAACAGTCCGGCTACACCGCGCAACGGAATGTGGCGCTCCTTGTTTCTCAGCGATACAAATGTGCAGCGCTTCATGTTCAGGTATCTCCTCTTAATTCTGTTTCAAGAGCCAGACTTCTGCGAGCCTTGAAGTGTCACGCCAGTTCAAGTTTCCCTCATCCTGAGGAACATCCCAGGTAAGTGTGATTTTGCGCTTACGTACATACTTTTCAGGAACGGGAAACTCCTTGAACTCGCCCATCTTCTTGCCATTCAGGGTCGGCTGCATCAGATCTCCGTCAATGCGCAGCAACGCCTGTCCGTAACCGCTCAAGCGCACGATGTACCTCGCCTCGGGATTGAGCGCTTCGTACACCACGGCAATTGGCCACATCGTGACCTGCCATGTAAGCCGTGCGCGGCTCTTGCCCTGATCCCACCACCAGTAGGTCGGGCCGGAATCCTTGAGTTCCCCGGGCTTCCCCGGGTCCAATCCACAGCGCACCACGTGCGGCGACTTATTCAGGTCGCCGACGCAGTCATAGAAGCTGCCTGGTCCGGGATGCTCCCATGTTGCAAGGGTATGCAGTCGCTGTAGCTTAGCCGCCTCGGAGGCAAGTGCTTTTGTTTCGGCAAACTGGTCTTCAAGCCACCATCGATTGTTCAGCGGCAGATCAATAAAATCAAGCACGGCACCGCGCTGCGCGTCGATCGCATAGTATTTGGGGACGCTGGTCTGCAATCCAATTGAGTGGAAGAGCTGTTCGCACAGAGTGATGATCCGAGCGCGCAACTCTTGGCCGGCTTGCTCCGTCGTCGCTCGATTCAGGACCGCTGAGGCCTGCGCTATTGCGACGTCACTTCCCAACGCCGGGGCATTGCTCATGATGGAATTGCATTCCATCTCAAGCTTGGTCTCGTGAATCAACCTCCGGCGAACGTAAGCGTCATAGTTTGCGCGCAGCAGGCATAGCTGCCAACGCCAATTGGACTCTAGTGTGGGTGCTTCAGCTTCGAGTTGTTGCCACTGCAGCAGGACTGCATCCACAGACCCATTGGTTATAAGGGGTCCTTGCCAATTCTTCTCGAGCCCCAAGATGCCATCAACAGCCTGCCCTGCCAAGCGTGGCTCGAAGTACACTCGGCAGTATTGATCAAGGATATCGGCTACATTCTGCGTTGGGTCCCAGCTCAGGGCGCTCCATATCGTCTTGTTCACGTCATCATGAATCCCGTCGGAGTAAGAGATGAATCCGTTGCTGTAACCTGCGCACTGCCCAAAGATATTCTTGAATTCAACAGCCCTGGGATTGGCCGCCTCGCGACCCTCAGTCAATGAATATGCCTGGTCCCAGTCCCCGAGCTCGTACTGAGCGAGCTTATTATGGGTGATGTCTGGGTAGAGCCTCAGGCCATATTGTTGTGGCAGCCGGCCGCGCATCTCTTCGTGAGGAGGACTGGAAGGCCCGGCAAAGAGTCCTCCCAGCCACTCCGGTTGGTGACGCTCAATCCAGTCATAGGAGTAGTTCGCATGCTCTGCGCTGAAATCCTGCAATGAAAACCAAATCTTCGCCTGGGGATGCAGTGGGCGCAGCCTCTCGGCCATCTCTGCAAGAAAGGGGAAAACCATCTCCGGCGCATTGTCTCCAGGGTCACCACCGGGAAACGAAATGCCGCTCAGTGTCGTTGTATCACGAAAAAACTCCTCGCATTGGTCGAGAAGCTGCTTGCGCCGTACGCCATCCTTAAGATCGAATACGGCAGGAATCCATGCCCAGTAATCAAGACCGTATCGATAGCATATGTCGCCGATCTCGCGGTTCATCTGCCGCCGCGGAAACTTCATGACAGGTGTTTGCCTGTCATCCTGAAAGGGTATGCCCTCGATACTATTCACGCCAAACAACGTAAGGTCGCGGATATATTGTTCGAATTGCTGCGGGTCCCAGGCGTCGTAGGAATTGGCCTGGGCACGATAACCGAGTTGATGGCCCCGGATCGGATACGCGGGAGCCGTTGCGATATCGAGAGAGGCGGAAACGCCCAATGTTCCGCGATCCCAGTCCAGTTTGCGCAGAAGATGGCCGACGCCGAAGAGAACTCCCCGTGCATCACCACCAATGACCCACAGGATTGGAGAGTGCTGCTGCCCCTCACGATCTTCGTGTTGAACAAAAAGGCGATATCCATCCTTGCGGCTTTCCGGACGCTGTTTTCCCTGGCGAAGCGGAAGTTCGCGCTGCAGTGAAGCTTCCCTCTCAACAGCAAGCGCAATGACAATTCTCGACTCTGGCCACTTAGCCGAAGTCTCGAGATGTACTCCGGTGCGCCGCGCAATTTCGCTGATCAGAACATCCGCTGCCGTTTGTTTCACGGGATTGATCTCGCCGGACCCAGTCACCACGACTGCATTCTTCAAGTCGATGAGTCCGGGGGGGGAGGGAAGTGAGAGAGGACGGCAGGATCGCTGTGCCTTGCTGTCTTTCCTGACTAAATGCCTCGCTCGCTGGCAATCCTGAAGCAGCGAGCGCGGTGGCTGTGAATCTCAGAAACTCTCTTCGTTGCACGCTCACCCCTTTGTCAGTCAGTCCTGCCTGCCTTTCCACTGCGATGAGGAGAGGCGACCCCGTCTCTTGCAGACCCTCAATACTTAATACATATTTCGCTACTATCTAGGAGGAACCTCACATGCCGTTTCAAGAGCCGCTTTTATAAGGAGCCGCATGAATAGGGGATTTGAAGTAGTCATCCGCAAACCTGAGGTATTGGCTCCAGTCATAGGCTGTGACCCCATGCTTGCCGCGCCGGTAGTGAAACGCCAGGCGATGCTGAATCGCTTCATCTGGTCCAGGCATTTCGTCCAACGCAAGTCCCTGCTCGCCGAAAAGCTGATAGACCGGCGTCGCATTTACCTCGGCGAGAAATTGACCGCGCGGGTCACCGCCCCGGTCGTCGACGGCTCCCCCGATGTAGACCGGACGCGGAGCGATGAGTGCAATCAGCTCATGGCTGTCGAATGTCAGCTGATCTTCATGCCCTGAGTAGTTCTTATAGTTCCCGCAGAACCAGTGAGGAAATGCGGTGTTGAGGTCGGCGACAGTCTGGCCGAAGTTTCGCTTGACCAGCGCAGCTCCTCCCTTACCGGATTCATTGGCGATCACCATCGCGAATCGCTGGTCTTCTGCCGCTGCCCATAGCGCGGTTTTTCCTAGGCGCGAGTGCCCGAAAAGTATGATCTTGCCCGCATCCACCCCGGGGAGCGTCTGTAGATAATCGGCCACGCGGCTCAAACCCCATGCCCATGCGCCAATCGAGCCCCATTCATTTGCCGCAGGCTCCGTCTGGCCTTTGCGATAAAAAAGTGGCCGCACCCCCTCGCTGATCCCAACACGTCTATCCGGTTCGATGTCCCCGTCGTAGACCGTTGCCAGACCATAGCCATGCGCTAATATCTGCTCCAGTTGCCATTGCGACGCCGCTTGGCCGCGCTCGCTCTCGGGTGGAATCACATGTTCGAGCGGTATAGTCACCCCCAGCCAGACGCCCTCTGGATGCGCCCACACGCGATTCATATCAATGCCGGGATCAGCCGACACGGTCTGATTGCCACTGAAGTTCAAGCCTAGAAATACCGGCACACGACCGGGGACTGCCGTGGGCAGGTAAATCAGCAGGTGCAGGTCCCGGACCATCCCTCGGCCTGCAACCGACAGCGTGACCTGGATGCGAGTCGCGCTTCCGCCGATGGCGTGCGTATCGATCTGCTGCCTTCCCGCGTGTATTGTGACTGCTGCGGCCGGATTTACGCCGAACATTTCATTGGCAAATGCATGCAGCAGTTCGGGACGCCGCAGTCGATTCCATTGCTGCCGTGTGGTGACCTCCCGGCCATTGTTCAACTTGAGCGGGTCAGGCAGTATGTCTCCACCCGCCTTGGCTTCTTCATAATTGAAAACCGTCTGGGGATGGGCCGGCGCGTCGGCGGCCACTGTATGGCCACAAAACAGCCAGAGGAGCAGCAGACCTGCTGGCAAAAACCCGAGGAGTCTCAAGTGAATTAGCCCTCTCCTGTTCTGTGCTGCCCATCCCGGCCCAACTTGCTGCTCCTCAGGGGCTCCGAGTGCTTGCATGGCGAGGAACGAAAGTAGTGTAGCAGCGTTTTTCGGGGACATAGCACAACCTCTGGGTGCGCGGTTCACAATTATTACTGCATTACTTTCTTTTCTGCAGCCAGCAGTTCGGCCATGGGTAGCCCACCGATGCGCTCAATGCCTGGGACATCAAAGTGGACCAGATAATCCTCGTCGGATTGAAGTATAGGTTTGTTCTCCAGATGCATAATGACATTCCAGGGAACAACAGCTGCGGCGAAGATACTCCAGAGGCTCGCATCGCCAGTTGCATATAAATCGACAACGTCCCCGTTCCCCTTGATGAAACTCATGGCGGTGACTACGTCCTGGACTCGTGCCTGGTCATCGCTTACGTTGTAAGCAAGAAACGCGGGGTCAGATTCATCTCTCGGCGCTTTGGCACCTCCAGTCTGAAATGTATCGAGGACCAAGACCGGGCAATGCCGCTTTCTCAGTCTCGCGAAAATATTACTTTGCAATGCGGCTTGTGCACCCGCCGGGTCGATTAGTACCGCTGGGGTTCCGTGTCCGTGTCCGTGTCCGGCAAACCAAAAACCCGCAACTCGATCTTGAACGTTGCGCCGACTGAGCACGATGCGCTGGCCATACCCGCTGCTTAAGACACTAGCAGGGATTTCAACCTGCAGTGTCCGCCGCAATAATTGCCGTCTGGACACTTGATCGGTCAGCTCGGTCATCGACGATTGACCCCGAGCCATCCATTCTTTGAATAGGCCGTTGAGATCTAGTGCATCAGCAGGCAGTGTCTTATTGGATAGCACCATGACATCAGGAAGGATTGGAATCCCCATGTCATGTTCTTTCAGCTCTATCGGATTGCTGAGACCCGGATTGACGCTGGCGAAGAATCCATATACGGCCTCACGGCTTTGCTGGTTGAAATTGTGCCTCGACACGATCTGGACGACGTCGACCTGGCTGCCTTTACCATACAGGTCGTAGATCCTGCGGATGGCGGGATATTCCTCGCGCGGGACGTTCCGTGTCCAATCTCCAGTGGCGGAAACCAGTAGCATTGGTTTCGGAGCGAACATGGCTGCAATCTCGACATTGTTCGTGCCGAGTCTAAGGCCAGGCGCAAACTCGCATGCATCCCCACCCTGCATGATGGCCGAGACCATGTTGACAGGCGAAGCAAATTGCACTCGATCATCCACGGCAGCAAGAAGGAATGTCTGTGTGCCGCCGCCAGATGCACCGGTCACGCCAATTCTGGTGGGATCGACATCTGGAAGAGACGAAAGAAAATCGAGCGAGCGGATGGAACCCCAGAGTTGGAGACCAAGCGGGCCGAAACTCCACAGCGAGTATTGCTTACTTGAGAATTGGTGCGTCACCTGGACAGTGTCTGTGTATCCGACCATGTCGTAGGCGAAGACAACATAGCCCTGCCTTGCGAGGCTAATACCGAGGGCCGGCCCAGAATAGAGCGGCTGATTCTCCAATCGCCCGTAGGGCCAGTGACCTTGTGGATTGAGGATGCCGGGATGTATCGTGCCACTTCCCAAAGGACGGTAGAGATTGCCTCCGAGGTAAAAGCCGGGCATCGTCTCGATCAGTACCTTCTCGATAGTGTAGCCGCTTCCCTGGATGCGACCGAAGACCTGCGGATGCAGAGGTGTCTTGGTAGGCATTGGCGACAAGCCTGCACTGATCAGAATTTGCTCGCGAAGGTATGTCTTCCGCTTCTCCCAAGCTTCCAGGCTATGGAATTCCGGCAACGCCATGTGGGTCTTAGTTGTCGGGACGTTTATATTGCGGGAATCCTGCACCGGAACCTGGGCGAAAACGCCCTTGGCAGGGAGACCGGAGAGAATCGCAACGAGGAGAGACATCGCAAGATGCCGGCTCCTCGTTGCGTTCACGCTCAAGGATGTATCCCTTCTCTTTGTGCTGGTGCTAGAAACGGATCTGGAAGTTGGCCTGGCCTTGCCGGTTGGGAGAAGATTCACTGGTGACCATCCCGAAGGTTGAATCATCGATATCATTGTCGGGAGCCCCGAGTGTTGTCCGGTTGAATGCGTTGAAATAGTCGCAGCGGAGGGTGAGGGTTACTCGATCCGTAGCATGAAAATACTTCATTGCGCTCAGATTCTCAGTTGCCGCGTTTTGCGCATGGATATTCACATCATTGCGAGGAGCATTGCCGATACCGTAATACGGTGAAGGTGTAAATGCATTCGTCGTAAATTGCACTGGCTGTGCGGATGACTTACCGGCAAAGTAGTTTTTGGAGAGCTTGTAGCTAAAGGTTTTTGTCTTTACACCCGACACAACATTGGGCCGATTGATGCCATCGCCATCACCATTCAGTACGCTGAGGACGACGTTGTCTTCGCTGACGCCAAGCGGAGCACCCTGGCTATAGTTGAGAATCGCGGACACCTGCCATCCGCCAAAGACGTTGGAAACCAGTCCCTTGGAATTGAGATACTTCTGTCCGCGACCAATGGGTAAAGCGTAAGTTGTGTCAATCTTAACCATGTACCTGGTATCGAGTGCAGATGGGGCCCACTCCAGCTTCTGGTCATAGGTATTGACAGGAAAGTTGTTCTTGATCTCGTCGCCAAAATCCTGGTTCGACATGTTGCGAGCGAGCGTCAATGAGGCAAGGTAGCTAAGTCCGCCCGAGAACCGCTTCTCCGCCTGTACTTCCAATGCGTTGTAGAAGGTTGTTCCTGCATCGTCGAAGTTGTTGTCCAAGCCGGTGAGTTGTGGAAACGGCTGTAGCGCTTGCTCCACTGTGGCATTGGAACCGAGATCATTGAGGAAGTTTGTATATGGTATTTTGATGCCTGCTGCGATAGCGTCGGGGGATGTGATTGATTCGCCGAGTAGCGGCCCGTAGGAGAGATACTTTGGGTCGAGTTGATCGGGGTCATTTAAGGCCGACGAGAGATGGATGATACGGTTGCCGACATAAGCCACCGTGAGGAACTGATTCCAAGGCAATTGACGCTGTAAGCTCAGAGACCACTGCTGCGTATAAGGCGCGATCCCGGCTGTTTTTCTCTCGAGTTGCGTGGGGAAGTTGCCATTGACGATGTTTGGAGTAAACAGGGTTGCCGGGGGATAGGGCAAGGGCGCTGTATCCCAATCCCCATAGCCTGGGACGCTTGTCCCCGTAGAGTTGCGGTTGAACGCACCGGCCAACAAAGTGTTATAGGTGCCGCTCACGCGTCCATTGCCGAAGTCGTATGCGCCACCATTCAAGAAGGCGAGATAGAACCCACTCTGAACGACAGTTTTACTGTTCAAAAGGTAAGAGAAGCCGACGCGAGGGCCGAAGTTCTTCCAGTGGATATCGGGGCGAGTGATTCCCGCACAGTTGGAACAGTTGCCATACTTGGAGCCGGCGCCGAGCAGACCATCGGCTCCTGGGTCGGGCTTAGTAAGATCGATGTAGACGACGTTGTTCAAGGCGTCATGGAAAGGAACCATTAAATCCCAGCGCAGTCCGGCGTCTATGGTCAAGCGGCTATTGACTTTGAAATTGTCCTCGAAATATGGGGAGAAAGCGGTACTCCGCAGTTTCATCTCAAGGTTGTTGTCACGAAATCCGTTGTCTACCTGGCCAAGGAGGAAACTGGCAAATGAGCTTCCACTCGAATCGAAGGTTGGATCGCTGGAGTTTGGCGTGGAGGTGCTTCTTTGACTGAAGTCGAAGACGCCCGAGCAACCGACGCAGTCGTTCTCATCCCGCATATTCAAGCGGTACTCTCCGCCGATGTTGAAGGTATGTCTTCCCTTGGACCATAGCCAGTTGTTGTCTACCGCGAGCCCGTTCGCGCGCCTGGCATCCCCGGTATTTCCTTGTGTCCCAAGACCCCAATTAGTGATTGGGTTCTGCCCGTCGAAGGTGATGCTCGGGAAATAGGTTGGGGTGACGACACCCTTAAATGTGGTGTCGGGCTGCGTACCTGCGGAGCCCTCGGTGTCGGTATAGAGGGAGGCGCCCACCGTCATGACCAGGTTGGGAGTGAAGCTCTGGACATAGTTGAGCAAGTACGAATCGCCGAGAACGAAGTTATTGATTACCCCTTCGAGGGGATTATTTTCGGGTACGATGGGGAAATTATCGAAGCTTGGATTACTGGAGTTATGATGCCACTCGACAAAATGGACACTATGCTTTGGATTGAAATTGTGGTCGATGCTAAATCCAAAGAGATCGACTTTTCTGGATGACGAAGGGATAGCAGCCTTTTCGTTGTTGCGCAGCCCGTAGTTATTACCTGTCCTGTTGGGGTCGGGGATGAACTGCAGGAGCGACTCGGAGATTGCGCTGAAGCGGCTGGTGGGTATTATATTGCCGGGAAACTGGACTCCAGTCATGGGATCGTAGATAGGAATCTGATTGCCATTGGCATCGACAAAATTGCTGAAGTCGCCACCCTTCATCGCCGCAGTCGGTACCGTTCCGAAACCGCTTTCGTAGGCATTCTCGTGATAATTGTCGAGAGTAAAAAGGAAGAACGTCCGGTCTTTACCGTTGTACAGCTTCGGAATCATGACTGGACCACCAAGGGTAAAACCGTAGTCGCTCTCGTGATCGGTTGGAGCGGTAGGTTTTCCATCAGCATTGAACTTGGTCGGGAAAAATCCCGGCGAATCGAAGAACGAGTTTCGGAGGATTTGAAATACATCTCCGTGGATCTGGTTGGTTCCGGAAGCCGTATTGTAGGTGACGGTGCCCTGCGACAGGCCATACTGGGCTGAATAGGTAGACACGTTGACATTAAACTCTTTGATGAGTTCATAGGGCGGGTAGCTGTCGGCTAGCTCGGTCTGTTCTCCGTTGCCGGTGCCACCCAAGAGTGGCACACCGTTGAGATACGCACTATCTTCAGTACTTTGGCCGCCGGAGAGCAGATAGCCATAGTGCGAATTCGATACGCCGGGTGCTTGACCAACGAAGCCATTGATTAAGCGCGGACTTCCACTGATTTCAATCGGCAGAGTGCGGACCAGTTCTGGCTCGAGCGTCGTGCTCATCTCTGGCGATGTCGTATTGAGTGAAATTTCATTGCCGGCTACGCGGATTGTCTGACTGGTCTTCCCCGGGACCAACTTGACATCTGTCGCAGAGATTTTCGAAACCTCGACGATCACGCCGGTCTGGATGAATGTTTCGAATCCGATCGCTTCGACCTTAACCGAGTATGGCCCGGGGTTCAGTCCAATGACAACGAATGTTCCAGCTTTGGAGGTTGCGGCGCTCTGCGCGACCACGCCAGTCTGGAGATTCGTGACTGTGACTACCGCGTTGGGGACTACTGCTCCTGTTGAATCCTGCACGAGGCCGTTGATACCGGATTCCACTTGAGCACGCAGAGAGGTGCTCAGCGCAAGCATAGCTGAACACAGCAACAAGACGATCGCGAGCATCCGAACTCCATGTGGCCGATGCTTGCGACGAGGCGATGCAGTAAACATTGAGCTTCCCCCTTGTAATGACACTAGAAAATGCTCCTACTGTGGACAGTTCCACTCTGACAAATAGGCGGTCAGGCCAGGATACGAGTCCTACAACGGCCACAGGAGGATCAACAGGTACAACCCTTAAGCGATCAGAACGCTGTAGACATCTCTATGCCTTGACAAGCTGGGTGCGGCTGGAATTGATATCGTTAGTGGCAATATACACGGTGTATGCGCGTTGTCAACGGTCTTTACACATTAGCAGGATAATGACTGTATCGTGCTGATTTAGGATTGCCAGAGTAGACACTGAAAGAGCTATCGCAAGAAGACCCGGCCCCCCCGATGCCCGCCAGCGATCGAGGCTTAAGCGATGGAGCGCTTCGCGAGTTGACCGGCGCGCCCACTTAACCAGGTAAGCACCAGTGCCATATTAGCGAGAACCACCTGCACGACTAGGGCGCCGGCCCAGGTCTTGATCGTATAAAGCAGCCTGCCACCAGCGTCCGCAACCGCCTGCGCGGAAGGATTGAAAACAGCCGGAATAATAAACCCTCTGAGGGTCGTGAGCACAACCATAGCCCACATAATGAAGAGAAAAACGCGTCGCATCGGCGTTGGCTGCTCCTCCGCCCAGGATGTCGCAAACCAGCACACAGCAGCCGTGAGGACACAGGCGACCGACCACAGGAAGATCGCATTGCCGATGTGTAATTCCGTAAGCCAGTAGGTAACTACGTTCGCAGCGATCGCGAAAAATGTCACCGTAATCCCGATGTGCCAACCTGCGAGCTTCGGAAAACAGAAGGCAGCCAATACCATGAGCGAACCGAGAATGAGCCAATCATCCCAAGGATTGTTTTCCGCAGGAAGGAATACTCCACAGAAGACAAGGCCCAGGAGGAAGCTTTGCAGACGCGATATCGATGCTGGGGCTGAATTATGAGATGGAATGATGTCTGGAAGTCTGTCACGGACGAGATATGCTCCGATACCGAGACCCATGCCCATGCAAGCCCCGAAGGTTGTCTCCAAGACCTTCCACCAGTCATACCACCTTCCTACGTACGAAGTATGACTACCCAGGCCACCAAGCACTGCGCCCATCGGCAAACCGATAGCGCCGCCGCCACCGGCACACAAGGCGAGGATTAGAGGGATTTTTGTGCGGCCGCGAGCGGTGAGCCAAGTGAGAAGCACAATACTCGCGAAGATAAAGCCGCCAAAGATCTCATGCCGAGTGACGGAAAAAAAGACCGGCCTCGGCTTGTTGATGAGCGCCCAGCCAAATGGAAAGCTAATCACCGCCGCCGCCAATCCAATGAGAATATCCTTCCATCGATAGTGAGGGGCGGCGAAACCAATGCCGATGACCGCACCTCCGAATAGTGCCCAGAGCCCACCCTTGATCGCCAGGCCGAGGAAGTCCCTGCCGAGGCTATAGCCGTCGGGACTCGTGATCCAACCAAGGGCCAGGTCCGCCGTGTCCTGGGTAGTCATGGTGGCGCCATAACCAAAGGCGATGGCACCCAGACCAGCCACCATGCCACGAGAGAATTGCTTGTCCGGCAGCAGCATGCTTAAGGCCAGAGCGACTAGTATTCCGGATATCATGGCGCCGTCACAATGGCCCACCTGACCGCGGAGGGCCCAGCCGAGAGACAGTGCTAAGCCGGGGAAGAGGATAAACATCAGATTGCCAATTCTTGAGCCTGTCATCGCTGCCGAATCCCTTGGATCTTCGCTCATCCGGAAGTTCATACGTAATGTATACACCGTGTCGCCACAGCGTCAACAGGAAACACACTCAGCGATGCATCATAAAGGATTATAATTACGGGGATCATGAGAACCCCCGCAAAGCAGAAGAAGAATCCGGCAGCGGTCCGTGTGGATCGATCGATGCGAACTCAGGCCTATGAATATATCCATCGGATGATCGCTACCGGTCAGCTCCAGGGTGAGCATGTGGTTTCCGAGCTGGTGATTGCGAAGGAGCTCGGTAGCAGCCGCACGCCAGTACGAGAGGCGATCGGGCAGCTTGTCGCGGAAGGATTGCTGGAGCAGACTCCAAATCGCGGCACAGTCGTGATGCAGTTGAAGCGGCAGGATATTGTGGAGCTCTATGAGTTGCGCGAGGTACTGGAGTGCTACGCGGCGACCAAAGCAGCGCGGCTGAAGCTGCATGCTTCCGAGTTGGAACAGTGGCAAGGTCAGGCAAACGCGATATTGGCGCTTAAGGAAGAGCTGATAAAGTCGGGCAAGCCAGTGCTGGATTCTGAGCAGATGCAGCGTTTCATGGCCGCCGATATCGGTTTCCACGCGCTGTTGATGCACCTCGCGATGAACTCCAGGATCCTGAAGGTGGTCAATGACAGCCGCTTGCTCATCCGCATCTTTGCGATGGGACGGCACGCCTACGATGTCGCGGATCTGGAGCAGCTTTATCGGGTGCATTGCCAGATCATTCAAGCTGTCTCCGATCAAGACTCCGAACTTGCGGCGCGATTGGTCGCGGAGCACATAAGAACCAGCCAGCAAGAGAGAATTGCGGAATTCGAGGCATCGGAGCGAGCAGCCTCCATGCGCAAGATTATGCCGACTTTCTTCTGACACCTGCGGCGACCTGCTCACCAGCTACAGCATAGGTTCAGAGTTCTTCAGAAAACCCTGGTCCTTCAGATATGTTTCAATCGTACCCGCCTCTCTGGCGGATACTTCGCTGTAAGGGCCCGCAAGCAACTCGCGGCACAGGTTCATCCGCGAGAGGGCATGTTTCATTCTGCGTAGATGACCAGAATCGCCTTCTACCGGCCGGAAGATGGGCAAGCCGAGGCTGACCAAGAGAGTCTGGATTCTCTCCACTTCATGGTATTCGCCTTTGAGGAAAGCTTGGTATAGCTCGACCGGCACGCTGGGGAAGATATTCGCTCCGCCGGCGACGCCACCATGCGCCCCGCCAATCAATGCTTCTGCCAGCAGATGTTCCTGACCGACGAGCACGGAGAACTCTTGTTTTGCCTGGACCAGGGCAAGGACTTGTTTGAGATAAGCCATATCTCCTGAACTGTCTTTGAGCCCAGAAATGTTCGGTATCTCCGAAGCGATCTGGACAGTTGCTGGATCAAAGTTCACCTTTGTCAGTTCCGGCTGATTGTACAGATAGACAGGGAGCGCGGATTCCGTGGCCCATCCTTCTATCAGGCGCAGCAGATCGGATTGGCTGATGGGGAAATAGTAGGGTGGCGCCGCAACCACCGCAGACGCACCGCAATGAGCAGCATGTTCAGCCAGCCGTAGCGACTCTATATAGGCTGTATCAGTAATCCCGACGAGCACTGGGATGCGCGTGCCAACCTGCCGGCACACACGTTGAATTAATTCCCGTCGCACTGCATAGCTCAATGCGGGCCCTTCTCCAGTTGTGCCGAGGATGAACAATGCATGGACACCCCCGGCGATGATGTGCTCGACGAGCGCTTCAACGCCGGCAGGATCAAGAGCATCGAGAGATGCAAGAGGTGTGACCATGGGAACGATAATTCCCTTGAGGGGACGCAGTTGAGTATCGGAATTCACTTCGCATCTCCTTCGCTACATACATCGATTGCGGGTGGCAAAGCCCTGATCTGGAGCTAGGCGGTCACATATCCATGGCCGGGCTTCTGATCCATCAGTAATGCATCCGCTGGATCTCTGCAACCAACGTGCGTCTCGCGATGAAGGCAAGTAAACTTCCTGCCAGAACAGACAACGTTGCAGACAACGCGATAGCAGTGCCGAGAGCGAACCTGGTTGCTAGATAACCGATGACGGCGGGTGCGATGCCGCCGCCGAGCAACCAACCGACGCAATTCATCAGACCGCTAACAGTCCCTCTGCTTTCAACCGGGACTACGTCAAATGCAGAGGCGAAGATGTTCGAATCATAGATGCCCTTAAAGAATCCCCAGAAGACGAGCGCGGCAATCACAAGAGTCAGGGATCTGCCGAGACCGCACAATACGACAAAGGGCGCACCAAAGAAGACTCCGGCGCTCTGCATCAAGACACGCCCCCGGCTGCTTATGCTTGCGAGTTTGTCAGCCATAAAGCCCCCACACACTGCACCGCCTATGCTGGCAAGCTGAGGGAATATAGCCGCATCGAAGGCAGCCATTGAAAGACTGAGATGAAACCGCGAATAGAGATAGAGCGGCATCCAGGACAACAGCGTCATGGCGACAAAGTTGGCACATGCAAAGGCGCTGGTAAGCGCGAGCAGAGATCTGCTTTTGAGAAGCGACGCGACCCTGCGCAAAGAGAACCCGGCATGAGCCCCATTTTGTTGAGCGTAGCCTGAAGTATATGCGCGCTCGGCCGAGGCCGCACCGGCTCCCGGAGTAGAGCGACGAGAATTAGACCCAAGAAACAACCGAGTGCACCGAAGAGGAACACGGCAAAGCGCCAGCCATGCCGCTGTGCCATTACACCAGCCCAGTAGCCACCGCCAATGGTGCCTGCGTACACGCTGGTTTGTAGCACCCCCATGGCGCGTGAACGGGTGCGGCTTCCGTGATAATCGCTGACCATGGAAAGCGCGGCCGGATAGTAGATACATTCTCCCAGTCCTTCAGCAGCACGAAACACAAAGAGCTGGAGGAAAGTGTGAGAGAGCGCAGAGAGTACACAGATCACACTCCAGAATTCCAGGCCTCCGAGTATCGCGGTCTTGCGGCGTATCCTGTCAACGAGGAAGCCGGCAAATGGGCCGCCAACTCCATATACGATGGCGAAGGATGAACCGAGCAGGCCCAGTTGCACTGTGGTGAGGTTCATCTGCTTTTGGAGCAAAGGAAAGACCGAGAAAAATGCCTGGCGGTCAGCATAGCTGAAGAAGCAGACGAGCCAAAGCAAGAGAACGACGATCCAGCGATAACGGAGTAGCACTCGATCGGGATTCGTCACTAAGTAGCTCAATAGAGAGTGCTCTTATCCATCGCGGACATACGCAATCCAAGTGGCTCGAGGAGTTGTTCAGCGCCGAGACTCATCAGTCCAAGTTCGGTCACAGACTGAAACACTTGAAATCCTTCCTCGCGGTAACGCGTCACTTCTTCGGCAGTGGCAGCAGGGCGTCCGAGGAACTTATTGTGACGCTTTGCGGCTGCCTTTATCATCTCAATGGCTTGCTGTAACTTGGGGTCATCCTGACGATTACGCAGGCCGAGTGAAAAGGAAAGATCGCTCGTTCCAATGAAGAGCACGTCCAGGCCCGGAGTGGCTGCGATGGCATCAAGATGGGCAAGCGCCCGTTCCTCCTCAATGACGCACACGGTCAAAATATGAGCATCTGCGGAATCGTAATAATCGCCGGACTCAAACCATGTGGATGCCGCCAGTCCGGCGCCGGAACCACGTAATCCCGCAGGTGGATAGTGGCATGAAGCAGCAGCAGTCCGGGCTAATTCAGGATCGGACACAAAGGGGAAGATCACTCCGCTCACCCCCTGATCGAGAACGCGTTTGGCAGTCCAAAGAGAAGCCATCGGCACACGAGCCAAGACTGAGGCCTGCAGGCCACGGGTGGCCAGGACGATTCCGCGCAAGGTTTCGAGCGAAACGGGTGAGTGTTCCATCTCTACCCACAAAAAGTGAAAGCCAAGCTTTGCTCCTAAGACGGCTGTCTCCAGATTGTTGCTGGTAATGGTGAGGCCAACGATAAACTCGCCGGCTGCCAATAATTGCTTCAGCTGATGTTTGTTTGAACCAGAGGGAGGAACGCTGGCGGGCGCGCTCAGGGCATGTTCCATTTCAGCGTGGCTCCGTCGCAGAAACCGGAATCAGCCAGACTTCGGCGACCTGACAGCCACGCCCATTGTCACCAATGCCAGGTTCCCGTGTCCAAGCCAGCTTTAGTGTCCCAGTGGAGGTCGCTTCGTGTGGGATGGCAAACTCCTGCGGTTTGGGTGGCCATGTGCGCAGGATATACGGGTGAATCTCAATCGTATCGTTGGCCATGAGGCGTAACTTTTTATCGGGTTCATCGCCCGAATGAACGACACGCAAAGAGTACTGTGCGTTTGGATCAAGGTCCGCGTATTGCATCGTCAAGGGCATATCAAAGAGAGTTTCGGCCCAGCACTTCCATGCCATCGGAGCTGTATCGTGCAGCAATTCCGGATAGTCGAAACCGATCTGAGCTGACTTGCGTAGCTCAGGGTCTGCAACACTGCCGGGACCCACTAGCAGATGAGGGCGCCCGTCCAGATTGCCGAGTTGATCGTAAAAGCCACCCGGTCCGGGGTCCGTGCGCAACAGCAAGGAACGAATCGCGGCGATCTGTTCCATGGTGTTGGACTTATTTCGTATACTGCGAATTTCGCGGAGCATCCAGGTGGTATCGCTCACAGGGGTGTCCATAGTATCTAGGTTTGCCCCACGTTCCACAGCCTCACCCTGATACTTTTCTACGGCAAGCTGCATGCGGATGCTCTGAAAAAGCGCTGCCGCCAGTTCGCGCACTCTTCCGCGCAACTCGGGCGCGACTGGCTGGGTGATAGTTTCCTCGAGAATTGCCTGCGCCCTGGCAAGCAACGGCTCCGGTGAAAGGCCGTTTGGCGGCTCGGTCGCTGCCGCATCCTCATACTCCAGAAGAATTGCTCCCCAACCAAGATCGAGCACTGCTTCCAGCTGCTCGCGCGCATGCTGCACGCCCGCTGTTTCTACCAGCAAGCGCCGGCGCACGAAAGCATCAAAATACGCGCGGTACAGTGCCTGCTGGAATCTCCAGTTCTCGAGCACCACCGGGGAACAACTTCTCTCCATATCCTGAAAGCGTTCAAGCGTCGTCTCTACACCGATATTGGTCGCCAGAGCGCCATGCCAATTCTGTTCAAGATGAAGGAGCCCCAACGCAAAGCCCTCTGCAAGCGGCGCGCCGATAAAGTAGTGGGCATATTCGCGCAACAAGTGCGTAACTGGCTGCGTAGAGTCCCAACCCAGGCCGCTCCAGACAAACTTGTTTACATCATCATTGCAGCCTTCAGAGTAGGTAATGAATCCAACAGAGCCAGGCAGTATATGTCTGAGAAGATTGGCTTCTCCGGTGGGACGTGGGTTGATCACTTCTCTGCCCTCGGTAACTGCGAATGCGACATCCCAGTCGGGTACAGGATACTGGCACTCAACACTGTGCGTGATATCCGGATAACAGCGGATAGGATAGTGTTTCGGCACCGCGAGGCGCATTTCTTCTACAGAGAGGCGCGACTGCGGACCAAAGACAATGCCATCCAGCCAATTCCTGGTGCCGTCCTTGCGCACGATCTCGAAAAACTCCTGCATCCAACTAGCACTGAAACCCTGAGGCGAGACCCACAGAGTGGCATTCGGATGATATTGGCGCAGACTCTTCTTCTGTTTTTCCAGCAACGTCATCAGGTACTTGGGCTCTGTTTCTCCTGGATCGCCACCAGGCACGAGTATCGCATCGAGACGGGGCAGCATGGCGAAGATGCGCGCCCATTCCTTGACAGCGGCCTCGACGGTCGCCGGATTGCTATAATAGGCATCCATCGCCGGATACCAGATCCAGACATCCAGACCATAGCTATCGGCGATGCGCGACATCTCCACCATCATTTTGTCTGGCGGAAGAGTAAAGTGCGGGCTATCGGGGAGGTCGTCTGATTTGGGCGGAATGAGTTCGATGGCATTGATTCCGAAGATCGCCAACTCCCGCATGTACTGATCCCAAGTCTCAACCGGCCACGCATCGTAAGAGTTTGTCTTTGGCCGGTAGCCCAACTGGTGTCCGCGCAACTCATACTGTGGGTTGCTCACGATATCTAAATGGCTGGCGTCGACGCTGGCATGCTGGCGTCCAAAAGTCATGAGTCGCAAGAGTTTTCCGACGCCAAACAAGAGGCCCCGTTCATCTGCTCCAACCACTACAATCGCGTCTTCATCCCTATCACTTGTGGAGCGTAGCAAAAACCCGTCATCTTTGAGTTGGGAGAGTTCTCCTGCAACATCAACGGGGAGATTTCCAACCGATCGACGCGTTGCCAAGTGGATAACAACTGACGGCCGCGCTTTATCGGTCAGTGTAGTAGACCAACGGACGCCACATCGCTTTTCCGCCTCTTCGATCAACACATCCGCAGACTTGCGTTCACGATCCGTTGCGGACGGGCTGAGCAGGACAACGGTACGGCTCAGATCCAGCAGGCCCGCCTTCTGGCCCTCTGACCAGCGAGAGTTGAATGCCGCTGCGGCCGCCAGCTTCAGAAACGTTCTACGCTTCATTGGACCTAGTTCCCTTCGTCCTTGAGTCAAGAGGAGCAGCGACAACATCGAAAACACCATCTGTTATACAGATAGCATGTTTATCGTCAACATTGGATATACATAATGTATTTCATGACACAGACGCATGTCGAGGGCCCAATCGCAAAGCGCTCCGGCCGTCCCTTTTGGTCACGTTGGGCAAACCGCATGAGGGTACTTGTCTATATATGAAGACTCCGAGAGCGCTCTACGCTGACGTATGGATGTATTCTTAGCGTCCGCAGGTGTGCCCAAGGGCTGCACCGTGTTGAGTTTGGATACGGCGGGACTACTTCTTCGAAAACTTGCCCCTGTTTCGCTTCTTCGCCTGAAAATGCTTGGGCGGCTTCGCTTCCACTGTGCTGCGTGCTGGCTCATCCTGAGTGGGACGGCTGGAAGTTGGAAGAGTGGTGCCCAGAGAGAAGTGCTGATCGAGGACCTGCAGGCCGACACCGCGAAGGCCGCCCTCCCTGCCTAGCAGGCCTTAACCTAGCGTGCTGTCCCAGAAATAGATGTACATAATCTAGCAAGTTTCTGGAAGATTAAGGGCCGGCAGCGGCGGTTGTAGTGCTCGACGAAGTGCTGGATGCGGGCGATCAGATCGCGGACGCTGCGGAAACTGCCACGACGAATCGCCTGTTGCGTGATCAACCCAAACCAGCGCTCCACCTGGTTCAGCCAGGAGGCATTGGTAGGCGTGTAGTGGATGGGAAAGCGGGGCCGCTCGGCCAGCCACAGACGCACCTTGGCATGTTTGTGGGTGGCATAGTTATCGACGATCAGATGCACGTCGAGATCTTCGATGCGCTTGAGAAAACCGAGAAACTCCTGGTGGCGGTGCCGCGGCCGGCACTCGGCGAACACCGCTCCGGAGGCAATATCCAACGCTGCAAATAGCGTGGTGGCGCCGTGGCGGACATAGTCATGAGTCACTCCTTCCACATAACCAAGGCCCATGGGCAGCACCGGCTGGGTACGGCTGAGCGCTTGAATTTGCGATTTCTCGTCCACCGCCAGCACGATGGCATGATCTGGCGGGTTCAAATACAGGCCAACGATGTCCCGCACCTTTTCGACGAAGAAGGGATCGGTGGAGAGCTTGCATGTTTTACTTCGATGCGGCTGCACCGCGAACGTCTGGAAGAGCCGGTGCACGGTGGGCTTAGAAATCCGGTTAGCTTCGGCGGCCTGGCCGACACTCCAATGGGGTCCCGCAGGCGGCCTGGACTTCAGCGTGCGTCGCAACAGCGCGCAATATAGAGGAGTGAGAATATGCGAAGCATGTGAGTGTTAGACTAACAAGTCCGACACGAGAGAGGTGTTAACCTTGAAACATGGCTGATGGCTGTCGCCATCAGCGGCGAGAGATTCCAGTACATGTTCTTAGCAACTGTCTCGAGAAAGCAGACAGCAAAGAAAGGCTCTTTTCCCTCTCGGTGCCCACCGGTGGCGGCAAGACGCTGGCCTCTATCTCGTTTGCGTTGCAACGTGCTGCGCATTTCCCAGAGGCCTTTCGTCGCATCATCGTAGTCATTCCTTATCTCTCGATCATCGAGCAGAACGCCAAGGTATATGCGGACATCTTCGGCAGAGATGCTCTGCTGGAACACCACTCCGGCAGTTTGATGAGGCTGAAGACGGTCGTGGACGGTGACGCACCTTACGATCCCGAAAAGCGCCGTTTCGTGGCAGGCTCGGAGGAGCAGGAGGGGCCTGACTTTCAGAACTCCGGGCAACGGCCTGAGACCGAAAACTGGGATGCACCGCTGATCGTCACCACCTCGGTCCGCTTCTTCGAGAGCCTGTTTTCGAACCGCCCCAAAGATCTCCGCCGTGTGCACAATATTGCGCGCTCGATTGTCATTCTCGATGAGGTGCAGACGCTGCCACGCAAACTGGTCGGGCCATTGTTGGGTATGATGAAAGAACTGACCGAAGACTGGGGTGTGAACTTCGTCTTCGCAACTGCGACCCAGCCAGCCTTTCAAAGCGAGAACGCGAAGAACACTTTGCTATGGAAGCCGGGTACGCTGTACGAGATCGTAAACGACCCTGAGCCTCTGCGGAGGGCACTCAAGCGGGCTGAGATTTCTTGGGAGATCGAAGCTCCCATGAGCTGGCGGCAGGTCGCCGAGCGGGCGTTGGAGGCGGAGCAGTCCCTGACAATCGTGAATCTGAGGGATCACGCACGCGACCTTTACGATGTCGTCGGAGCAGTCGCCCATGAGAAGGGTATCGACGAATCCGCGATCTTCCACTTATCCACCCGGATGTGCGCGGCCCATCGGCGGCGGGTAATCAAGAGCATCCGTGACAGGCTGAAAAAAGAGTTGCCCTGCTACGTCGTTTCCACGCAACTGGTGGAGGCCGGAGTCGATCTCGACTTCCCCTGGTGCTCCGCGCGCTCGCGCCGCTCGACTCAATAGTGCAGGCGGCCGGCAGAGCCGACCGCGAAGGAAAGCTGACGGCGACGCTGGGAAGGCCGGGCGGACGGGTGGTGGTGTTTCGATCTCCCGATGACAAAACACCACCGAACGAATACAAAGAGGCAACTGAGCTGACCAGGGTTTTATGCAACGAGCGGAAGAGCTCCGAGGAGCAGAGTATCCAGGTCGATGATCCGCGCGCTTTGTCTAATTACTTCCGCCGCTATTATGGGCAAGAAGCGCAGCAACTTGGCCAGCGATTCATCGAATTACGCGAACTGAAAAATTTTAGGACGCTCGCCGAAGAATTCGAGATGATCAGCAATCGTACGAAAGATGTCTACGTCGGGCACGATGAAGATTCTCGCCAATTGATCGGAGCGATGGAGAAGCAATTCAGGGAGAAGAAGCACTTCACACCGGAACTCCGCAAAGTATTTCAACAGCTTCAGCGCTCCATTGTTGGGCTTGGTCCCTGGGAGTTCGACAAGGCGATAGCTGCGGGGGTGGTTCTTCCCGAGGTCGTCAAGGACAGCGGCATTTGGATCGCGGCTGACAAGGCTTGTACCGAGCGGTTCGGGTTGGCACTTGAAATGACGCCTGAAAACTTCGTTCTCTAGGGTGGAAAATCGAGCGCCCGGGGGTGAAATCACCCTTTTATAGCGCTAACCGTCCCTGCAAATATGTTTCAATCCACGCGCCGACAAGCTGTTTCAAGAGCCGTCAGTAGCGAAAAAAAATACTAATTGGCTAATTGTTTAGTCCCGGCATTTGATGGTGCATACTTTTGTGAGCGCGAGAAGGAGGCATTATGGGACAAGTTCTTCACCGGA